>SPJK01068026.1_pt1 | contig 12146 bp, 17 predicted proteins | sample 3741771 | NCBI WGS metagenome assembly SPJK01 (sample SAMN10925997, study PRJNA522277) | cold seep metagenome | isolation source: Elba SIP-enriched marine methane seep metagenome, extraction at timepoint T2 | place: Italy: coast of Elba, Mediterranean Sea | reverse complement strand
TTTCGGGTGTATTAAAAATCAATTCAGCACGATAAGTGCATTTGATATGGCGTTCTCCAAGGCTTTGCGGTCAGGATTAGCACTGCCCATCACTTGTAAACCATAAAAGGTACTGGTAAAAAACTGTGCTAGCGAGTCAGGATCTTTATCACTGGCAATTTCCAAATTCTTTTGGCCACGAATGATAACCTGACGGAAAGCCTCTTCGACCTGTTTGACGCCGCCTTCAACTTCTTTGTTGATTTTTGCATCAGTCTGCCAGAATTCCAGAGCGGTTTTCCCAAATAGACAGCAACGCTTATCTTCAATAGCCCTATCCATCACGCGAACCAAAACCCGTTCAATCGCTTTTTTAGCGGGTAAAGTTGCCATAATGTCGGCCACTTCTCGCACCATAGCCCGCTTTCTACCATAAAGCTTTAAGGCATCCAAAAATAGCTCATGCTTGCTACCAAAGGTTGCATAAAAACTTCCTTTTCCTATCCCCATTTCAGTTAAAAGAGTTTGCAATGAAGCCCCTTTATAACCTTTGTCCCAGAAAACATCCATCGCTTTGCCCAATGCTTCTTGAGTATTAAATTCCTGATATCTTGCCATAAACCAAATAATTTTATCTTTACCGTTCGGTAAAGAATTTACCCTATATCACATTGCATGTCAATTAAAATACAGTTTTTTCTATAATTCAACTTTGAACGCCCGGTTTGGGTCGTGGGCTATCAGTCAGTAAATCAAAAATTGCTACTTCCCAATGGCTGTTTTACATAAGGTGCAGATTCAACCTTAAAATAAGCAACATGTAAATTACAATACTAATTAGATATAATTAAGTTAACTAACTTTCTGCGAAAAAAACTGGAATACCGGCAAACGCGGATTTTTCAGCTTTTCCAACGGCCTGATGGAACTGTAATGTCAGGACAGATTTAACGGCATCCTGATAAGGCTGCTGAAGCGTATCATATGAAGCCTCTCGGTTGGCTTGCCAGTGGCGCTCATCCAGCATGAGATCTCAGAACGACACATGCTGCTTACTTCGCGGCAGATATAAATCGCCAGAGCGAAGCGCCTCTTTCATCGCTATCGCAAGCCCCAGTTCCCAGGCATTATGCTTTATATTGCCGTCCTTATCCTTGTATGAGCGGCGAAGCTCTTGTGGAATAAATCCTGTCGGGGCATTATCGGGAATCTTCTTGAGAGTACCGGCATCCAATTGACGAACAAGGTTAATAATATTCATTAGCGGCTCGGTGCCGGATTTTACGGCGAACGGCAACTGAATAAATTCGGCAAAATATTTGCGCAAGCTGGGGTAACGTCCCAACAAAATATCGCCATACTCGCGCTCTTCTAGCCGTTTGAAGTTATGCAGATCAGTCATGGATTCCAGCAATTGTTTCTCACTAATCTGTTTCCATATATCAGTTTTATACAAGGGTTTGTCGTCCGACCAATCGATAATTAACAGGGTGGTATCGAGTACCGTATCAATGGCTTTTTTCTGACGCTTACGAAACTCTCGGTATTTCCTTTCATGAATGTGTTTCACTTTTCGCAACATGTCTATGATGAACTGGTCGTGCATTTTGACCAGGTAATCCAGTAAAGCCTTACGGGTTTCCATAAGAAAACAGGCCATCATGGCGTAGCGTTTGAGTTCCTTAAAACGCTTGATGTCCCTTACGTTCTAGCGGTAGGCGAGTTTGTAAAGATAATCGATAAAAGCAGGATCGACGCACTGTGCTTCCAGTGAGCTAATGCCTGTCTCTTCAAGTTTCCAGTATCGTTCCAGGTAACTCTGGATCGAAGAAATCGTGACTGACGTCGGATATTCTTTTAGCAGGAAAAATAGTGAACGTTGGTCACCGGATTGTACGCCCAATAGGTTATCAATAGCTGTTCTCAGTTCAGGTGTAAGCCTGACACACAAAACTTCAAATAACTGTTCGTGCGTCTCGGAGCAGACGCTGATAATTAGCCGCTCTAACACACTGGTTCCTGGCAATACCACACGCTCGGCTAAAAGATAGCGTTCGGCCCGTAAGAATAGCTCCTCGGGCAGATGTGCTTGTGATGCTTGTTGTTTCAACCATATTTGCAACCGAGCCTGGGCTTCATCGTCGTATTTGGAAAAACCCAAATAATTCAGAATATTTTTTCGATACTCAGAAAATGTTGCTTCACGATCCGGTGTTGCTACCGAAAGCGAAGGGGGTAAATCCAACTGGTTGTTGAGGTAGTTGACAATGCTGGGTGACAGGCTGTTGACTTCGGCCAAGAATCGGCCATACAAGCGTAACGCGATTAACTGGATAGCAATGAATATCCGGGAATTTTTCGGTATTTGCTAATTTCCTTTTTGTCAGCATCGGAAAGTGTCCAGTCCCTGGTCATTTCTTCATCTGAGAAATCCTGTGACAGCTTAATGGACTGATAGCGTTGCCGTCGGTTTAGGAAACCTTCACGGGTAGTCATCGATAACGGCACTCGCTAATTTGTTCAAAAGTCTTCAAGAAACTGACGATAATTAGAATTCCTGGAAAAACGGGTGTTGTTTTTTGAATGACACCTATTTTGGTGATCTCTGTTTTCAAAAGCTATGCATTTGAACCTTGCTTTAGCTACACATAAAAATAAAGCACTATTTTGTGTATTTGTAATTGAATTACAATAAATGCACAGCTTATAATCTGCACATATTCTATATGCACAAAACAGCCAAAACAACATGACTTCATCAAAAATCGGCTATTGCCGAGTATCCACAACGGAGCAAAATATAGCTGCCCAGTTGGAATTACTTAACAAGGCGGGTTGCCATGAGATTTTCAAGGAAAAAGTATCGGGAAGTAATGCTGATCGACCGTGTTAAAAAAATTACTGGCTTACATTCGTAAAGACGATACCGTTACGGTGACAAAGTTGGATCGGTTAGCGCGATCAACCAAGGATTTGTTGAACATAGCCGAAGCGATAAAAAAGAAAGGTGCTGACCTTGAGGTCCTCAACATTAATTTAGACACTAAATCTCCAACCGGACAAGTGATGCTCACCATGCTGGCAGCTATTGCTTAATTTGAAAGAGGCATTATGTTGGAACGCCAAAGGGAAGGCATTGATATTGCTAAAGCAGATGGAAAATATAAAGGCCGTAAGCCGATTAATGAAGCCAACTTCTGCAAGTGCAAAAGCTGGTCGACAATGGCACAAGCGTTAGCAAAGCGGTTTCTGAGGTAGGTATCGGTCGGCGTACTTATTATAAAGCTATTGAAGAAGGCCGCATTTAACTTCAGTTTTTATTGGAGATCAGGACACAAATTTACGGTTATGAATTGGAAACTGATGGCGAAACCGTAGGTTTCTGTTCAAATGCTCCCGCTAGCCCATTTTGGGGAGCAGGGTAGACAGGTTTTTGCGTTGAAAAACTGGCTGAATGAGCTGGCGTTGTTTGCGCCACAAATCGCCGTCACTGGTCACCAACCCCTGGCCTAAAATACTGGCCAGACCTCGCGGTTTTCTAGCATCATTTATTTTGCCGAAATTGTGCTTTTGATGAATTAATATCTGTTCAACATAGTCGGGATGACTCAGCATAAAGTATTGGCGGCCAGCCAGTTTGAAGCTGAGGCAATCACCATATTCGGCATGCCATTCACAGAGTTTTTTGAATGGATCCTGTTTAAATTCGAACAGATTTCCCAGCAAAAAATGGCCGGGAACTTGAGGAGGCGTTGATGGCAACATCATCAAAACCTGTTTAACCAGGTCAATGTATAAAAAATGAACGGAATAACCTGAATCAGTGGGTTATTCCGTTATCAGACCGTATGTTATTGCCGGGGTAATTATTCAGCTGCTGGCTCAGCCGGTGCTTCAACTACTGGCTCTGGTGTAGGATCAGCAGCTTCCGGTGCGTCTGTCAAAATTTCTACTTTCGCTTTAGCACGCAAATCAGCCATATAGTCCTGAATTTGTTGACGTTGCAACATAGGACGAATTTGTTCTTTAACAGACTCAAAAGGAGGTGGTGTTTGTTCGCGTGATTCTTCACGTAGAATCACGTGCCAGCCGAATTGTGTTTGAACAGGTGCTGCAGTTGATTTGCCATTTTCAAGTGCGATCACTGCTTCAGAAAAAGGAGGTACCATCCGGTCTGCGGTGAACCAGCCAAGGTCTCCACCTTGTGGGCCAGAAGGACCGGTAGATTTTGTTTTTGCCAGCTCAGAAAAATCAGCCCCTTGTGCCAGTTCAGCTATGACCGCTTTAGCTTCATCTTCAGTTTTTACCAAAATATGGCGCGCCTTGTATTCAGTTTTCTGTACTCCCATTTTAGCTTCATATTCAGCTTTTAATGCATCATCAGTCAATGGGTTATTATCAATGTAATACTTTAACGCGGCCTGGGATAATAAAGATTGCTTGATATTGTGCAATTGCTTTAAGAATTCCGGAGAATTTTCCAGTTTTATGGCCGTTGCCTGTTGCGCCAACAGTTCTCGTTGCACCAGTTCCTCAATCAGTTTGTCTTTAGGAATCGCCTGGCCTCGAGTACGTTGCATAATCTCCATTTCCAGATTATTCAAAGTTTCCTTGCTGATATAAATGCCATTTACCGACGCGACAGCATTTTCCTTTTTTACTGCAAGTGTTGCAGGTGCTGCTGAACTGTTTGTCGTCCCCGGTGAGTTTTGTTCAAGACAGCCAGACAAAACAACTGAAGAGGCCAGCAAGACCGGAATCATTTTCTTATACATGGATTAATTTCCTTGGTTATTTTCGGAAGGGGTTAATGCATTAATGCCCAGGGCATGAATTTCACTTTTCATCAGATCTGCAAGGGCCTGATAGATGAGCTGATGGCGTTGCACTAATGATTTACCGTCAAAGGATTCTGATACGACGGTTACATTATAATGACCTCCACCCTCGCGAGCTCCGGCATGCCCTGCATGAGCAGCACTGTCATCAATAATTTCAATCAGTACTGGTTGCAGTGTTTCAGTTAGTTTTTGCTTGATTAGTTCAGCTGTCATTGAGGAAATACCTGTTTAAACGGTTTAACAATTATGTGGTTGTATACGCCTGCTGCTTTGTATGGGTCATCATCTGCCCAGGCCTGTGCATCTTCTAGTGCGTCAAATTCAGCGACAATCAAACTGCCACTGAATCCAGCGTCTCCTGGGCTGTCAGTATCTATGGCAGGATGAGGGCCAGCCAGTACTAAACGACCGAGATTCTGTAATGCTTGCAATCTTGCTAAATGGTCAGGACGTGTTTGCAATCTCATTGCCAAACTGTCTGGGACGTCTTCACATATAATTGCATACAGCATTATTCTTCTTCCTTCTTGGTTGAGTCAGGCACATATTTGTACAGAAAAATCATTTGTACAACGATAAACAACACCATCAGCCCTGGGACACCAAAAGTTTTAAACAATACCCAATCATCTGTGCTGAATGTATACATCACTACCAGATTAATGAAGCCTACCGAGATAAAAAACAAGGCCCAGGTTAAATTTAATCGTGTCCAGATATGGGCGGGTAATTCAATATTTGCGCCCATCATGCGTTCTACGAAGGTTTTTTTGCCGATAAACTGACTACCCAGAAAAGCGATTCCAAACAGCCACTCGATAATAGTCAATTTCCATTTGATAAAGTTCTCGTCTTGCAGATAAATAGTTGCCCCGCCAAATACGATGATTAACCCAAGCGTTATCCACTGCATCTTTTCAACTTTGCGGTACACCAGCCAGGTCACTAATACCTGGACCAGAGTGGCTGCTATGATCACCCCGGTAGCGACATAAATATCGTAAAACTTATAGGCGATAAAAAATAAAATGATCGGGATAAATTCCAGAACCTGTTTCATGTTAATTTAATGGGAAGGGAGTTATACAAAAAAATCAATTTGTGGGGACTGCGAATGAGTTTCTGACACTAAAGAATTAGCTGTAGATGCATAGGTTGTCAGAGCCGTTTTGTTAGCCGTTTTAATATTATCTTTATTAATGACCAAAGGCGTCGTCTTCGGCTGATCGTTTACTTCCTGTGATGCTTGTTGAACATAAGTGTACTGAGGATCTGGAAGATCTTTAGCGGCCGAGGTTACAGGCTTGATTTCTTCAACTGACTTTTGAGTTGAAGAGCCCATCGGTCGAATGTTCAGAGATGATATGTGTATATCCACGACATCACAGTTTAATAAATTCAGTCAATTGTAAAGGGTTAAACCTTAAATGTACATTTACAATCCAATCATTCTGATAGAATAGTTTCATTTTAAGGATAGTCCATGACTGAAAAAAGCCATATTGAATTTGAAGCTGCCGCCTTCAGAAAATTGCTGACTCATTTACAAACACATAGCGAAGTTCAAAATATTGACTTGATGATCCTGGCAGATTTTTGCAGAAACTGTCTGGCAAAATGGTATTCAGCTGCGGCCCAAGAGCAGGGTACAGATATTGACTACGAACAGGCCAGAGAAATCATCTACGGGATGCCTTACCAAGAATGGAAACAAAAATTCCAACAGGAAGCAACAGCGGAACAGCTAGCGGCGTACGAACAACGTCAGCAAAATAAATCGTCCTGAAACGTTTCAGGCGTGAGGCTATCACCAATTTGAATCATGCCTGAGCGGATGACTTGTGCCGTCATCCCACAATGGCTACGCATGGCGTTGTAGCCCCCCATCCCAAGAGCTGTTTCCATTTTTGAACAGGGGTGACAAATCCCGGTGACTTTGAAGAGCGCATCGCCAAGCATGAATGTCTGTGCTTTCAGTGACATCAAATTTAACCCTTTGATCAGCAGATTTCTTCTAAACAATGCAGGGGAGACAGGCCGACCCAGAAAGGATTCTATGGTCGTCAGGTCTTCAAACTGAAAAAGGGTTACTTGGCGTTTATTACTTTTGGCAGAATAATAATCCCCTTGTAAACCATACTCTGTACCGGCGTTAACCGAAGTGGCTTCCAACATCGGCTGGTTTTTGGCTGGTCTGAGCCCAATCCAAACCAGGCTACCTTGGTGCGGGAAATTTGATCTAAGTGTTTTCAGATCATAATGGGTCATGAAGCCAAGAACTGGTTTATGATTTTCAAGTCGTCTTCCACCAAACTGCCTGCGGCATCTTTCAATTTAATAATATTTATCAAATAGTCATAGCGGGTGCGTGCATAATCGCGTTTGGCACGATACAGGTCACGTTGTTCATCTAACACGTCAACCATGGTGCGTGTACCGACTTCGAATCCTGCCTCAGAAGCCTCCAATGCACTTTGCGAGGATTTCACTGCCGCCGCCAGTGCTTTTACCCGGCTTAAACTGGCGACCACGCCACGATAGGCGTTACGTACATTACGAATGACACTGCGTTTGGTTTTAAGCAGATTTTCTTTTTCAATCCGATAATCATATTCAGCTTGTTGTGCTCTTGAATAAATGCCGCCCCCTTCAAAGAGCTGCATGCTGACTTGCAAACCTATATTCTGGGTGTTTCCGCGTAAACCGAAGGTACTGGTATTGTCAGTGACACCATAGTTGGCCACTAAATCAACTTTTGGCATATAGCCACTATATTCCAGATTAATCTTTTTACGCGCAAACTCAGTCTGGTTTAACTGGGCGATCAGGGAAAAATTATTATTTTCAGCGGCTTCCGTCCAGGCTTCAATATCGTGAGGCTCGGGGGTAGAAAGGGGAATATCCTTCTGTAACTGGCTAAGAACATCGACATTGTTGCCGATCAACTCACGTAAGCGCTCTTTACTGTCATCTAAAATATTCTGGCTTTCAATTTCACCGGCCACCGCTGAGTCAAAGGCGGCCTGGGCTTCGTGAACATCAGTAATGGCAATAAGCCCCACATCAAAGCGTTGTTGTGCTTGTTCCAGTTGTTTGGCAATGGCCTGTTTTTCAGCAACCGTAAAACTTAAATCATCCTGAGCCGCTAGAATATCAAAATAGGCCTCGGTAATATCAACGATTAACGTCTGGTAACTGGCCTGATGCTCTGCTTCGGACTGGGCAATCTGATTATCGGATTGATCCAGCTGAATCCAGTGTTCCCAGTGGAACACGGGTTGGGTTAGGTTGATTGATATCTGATTATTCCAATAATGCTGTACCCCGGCACTTTGGAAGGTAAATTTATCGTTACGCAGACGTTCACGGGTACTGCTGGCAGAAAATGTTAAATTCGGTAACATTTGCGCAATACTTTGTGATCTAAATTCAGCAGCGGAGTATTGCTGCAAATAGGCGCTTTTATATTCAGGCGCATTTTCCAGGCCCAAATGAAATGCGCCAATAAGATCCAGTGCATATAGATTTGGCGCAATACAAAGTGTGAAAATTGCCGGAAATGTTTTTTTGAACACAAAGCCCCCGAAAAAAAAGTTGTGATATATATTATTTTTGACTATTTTGAGTCAAATTCAAGAAGAACATCAATATAGGAATTAATTATCATCATAATAACAATTCCATAATGATCAATAAATTAAAAGAAGGTTTTAATGCTAAATAATAGTAAATATATTTTTTTTGTCGCACTATTGGCTCCCATTGCAGGCTGTTCAAGTTTCGGCAAAGGGGTCACAGAAGCCATTCTCGAAAGTCAATTAAAAGAAGATATCCGGGTATGTGAAGTTAAAGGCAAATCATTTCATGGTGTCAATCATCAATTGGATATGCAGGGCAATCAGGTCAAAGTTTTAATGGTGCATGGGGTAGGGGAACACTTACCCGGGTACAGTACCAAGTTTTTTGAAAAACTGGCCAGCGCCTTGTTTCTTACTGTTGAGTCAAAACAATTTAAAAATATTACCTTGGTTTCAAAAGATAATCCGGAGCGAAAACTCGGCAACCTCCGCGTAAAACGTTTTTTAAGCAGCGATAAAACCCGTGAAATGCTCGGTTATGAATTAACCTGGTCTGAAATCACCGCGCCGCAAAAAAAATTCCTGGCCTATGATAATTCAGGCGAACATTCATTCCGTCGTGCAGAAGTCAATGATTTACTGAAACGGTTTTCCAATGACAAAGGGCCTGACCCCATCATTTATCTTGGTGACAGCCGTCAGGAAATATTGCAGGCATTTACCCAGTCATTTTGCTGGATGACCAGTGGTCATTGGGATGAATTACCAGCTGATATGACCCAAGCCTGTTTTTGGCAGGATAACTGGACTGTGGAGCAGGATAACTATGCGGTTGTGTCACACAGTTTAGGCAGCCGGATCACCATTGACGGCATGCAGCACATTGCAGCGCAATTAAGTAAAGGTGTCGAAAATAAAATGCTGGAGCAATTGGTATACACTTTAAAACAAAAAAACATTCCGGTTTACATGATGTCCAATCAGTTACCGATGCTGCAGTTGGGCAGGCAAATGCCAATGATAAGTGACCAGGAGGCTGAATACTGCAAGCCGACGGGCGCAAAATATGAAGAACGCATTCTATCCGGCACCCCCATCTATGCATTCAGTGACCCCAATGATTTATTAAGTTACACCATCCCTCATGATTTTGTGACGACGTATCTGGATTCCAGACTATGTATAGATGTCACCAATATCAACATCAATATAGCCAGCGTGATTGATGTTTTCGGGCTCGGAAAAATGGCGAATCCGTTGGAAGCGCATGTAGGCTATGATAGTGATGACAGAGTGATTGCGTTAATCGCCAATGGCATCGGTCATGAAAACGCTAATTCGTTGGTGAAAGAACGTTGTCGCTGGATTGAAACAATTGATTAATAAAGAGCGAGCATTGTCCGTTTAACCAGACAATGCTCATTCAGTTGACTTATTGATTATTTACATGCACATCCATTTGCGGATAGGGGATACTTAAACCCTGCTCAGCAAAAGTCTTATACACTTTTTCATTCATATCAAAATAAACACCCCAATAATCACCCGCCTCTACCCATGCTCTGACAACAAAATTCACTGAGCTATCTGCAAGCTCTGATACTGCAATAAAAACCTCCGGATCGTTCAAGATTCTACTGTCAGCATCGCACAGACCTTGCAAAACCTGTTTGGCTTTCTCGGTACTATCACCATAACCAATGCCAAATGTCCAATCAACCCGTCTGCGTTGCTCGGTAGAAAAGTTTGTCATTGATGAAGTAGAAAGCCCCCCATTAGGAATAATAATGGTTTTGTTATCTGGTGTTTTGAGAATAGTATTGAATATCTGGATCTCATGGACAGAACCAATAAAACCCTGCGCATCAATAACATCACCCACCTTAAACGGTTTAAAAATAAGAATCATCACACCACCAGCAAAATTCTGCAATGTGCCGGACAAGGCCATGCCCACAGCCAGGCCTGCAGCACCCAGAATGGCAATGAATGAAGTCATTTCTATCCCCAGCATGCCTAGCACGCTGATGACCAACATCACCTTTAATAACGTCGCAACAAGAGAAGACAAGAAAGGCACTAATGAAGGATCAGTATTATTTTTTTCCAGAACCTTGGTAAACCCTTTTGAAAGAAGCTTGACAATAATACTTCCAATTATCCATACAACAATGGCACCCACCAATTTAGGCCCATATTCGACACTTAAGTCGGTCGCCATGGTTAAAAGCTGTTCACTATTCATTGTGTTCTCCAATTAAAAGATAAAAGTTCAATCATCAAGGGTAAAGCATGAATTTATTATGAATATTAATACCATTTAAAAAGATAAAAGAAAACCTCTAGGAGGCTGTCGGTTTTTGGGGTTCGTCGCAAGGCGTTAAGGACATCGAGTGGATTTTTTTGATCTTTTGCGGCGCATAGTGGTGCTACGTAACAAAAAGACCTGAAAATCAGCCGGTTTTCCATCGCCGCAATAGACTATCCATAATCCGGCAGCCTCCTAGGAGATTCCGGCGATATTAAAACCTTTAAAAAAATAAGCTGAGTTTTGCGAAAAATGATTTTGGCATCTCTGCCCAGGTAAGCAGCAAAAAATTGAGCGATGGCTAATCTCTCCGGGGACGTGTTTCTTCCTTGTCTGTTCACCTTTGCACGTGTGCGATATCCTTAATATTGTCCGGTGAAATCCAATTAATAAATAAACTATGTTCTTTAGAATACAGGGATGGTGAGTCCACCTGCTTATGATGTTGGAAGGTTATTTGTTGAGGGGGAGGCTTGTCTTTAGGGCGTGAAAGAAAAAACAATCCCCCGGCACTGCTTAGCAGTGAGGGGATTGTTACACATGCACTGTTGACGGCGCTTCCTGCGCCAAATTCATTAACTTAGAACCAGCAGCAGTTATGCAGGCACTACTTTTTTACGTCGATTGGCACCGAACAGGCTAAGCAGCGCACCACCAAACAACCATGCGGCTGCCGGCAGAGGAACAGCAGAAGTACTAATAGCGAGTTGATAACTTTGGTCTAGACCTGAAGTATTACCGCCATTAGCATTGGTTGCATTTCCACCTATCCACAAGCTGTATTCGCCTGGAGCAAGGATTGTGGTCAAAGACGCAGTACCGCCAGCTGTAGATGTAGATGCGTGGTCCAGGTAAAGCAATTCATTTGAACCGCGAGTGTCCGGGTTGGCTGGGTCAGCGTTCCATGGGCCATGTTTATTACTGGCAGCGGATGCATCCCAGTTTTTCCACAAAGTGAAGCCAGGTGTGAAGTCTGAACCGTCATCGTCTGTAGCGTTGATAGTCACAGCAACATCAGAATGCCCCATGATATTAATCAACCCGTAACCCAATGCCGCACCCCAGCTGTGTGTAGGGTTCCACTTGTTATTGGCCGATTGCAGATCAACAGTCACACCTTGATGATTAAATGCGTCATGATCAGATACCTCGACAGACGAACCTACGCCATGCAGATTAGCCACCCAATGTGTTGGCAGGTTACCCGTGTATGCGTAAGAACCACTATCAGACCAGGTTTGTCCGCCGCCCGCACTTACGTTTGTGCTTGCAGCAGCGTGGGTGTTGTAAGCAACGTGAGCCTGTGCTGCGCTAGCACCTAACATTAATGAGCTGACTGAGGCAGCCAATGCTAATTTTTTAAAATTTTTCATCGTATTAATACCTAAATAATGCATTATTTGAGTTATTGAACAATAAAATCCTTTCCTCCCTTGCCGC
>SPJK01049820.1_pt1 | contig 12166 bp, 12 predicted proteins | sample 3741771 | NCBI WGS metagenome assembly SPJK01 (sample SAMN10925997, study PRJNA522277) | cold seep metagenome | isolation source: Elba SIP-enriched marine methane seep metagenome, extraction at timepoint T2 | place: Italy: coast of Elba, Mediterranean Sea | reverse complement strand
TTCCACGATGTCGCGTGGAAGAATATCAAGGACGCGGGGTTCACCGATCGCATCGCGTGGATGAAGGCCGCAGCCGAGACGCGACCGTTCATGGACATCGAACGCGTCGGGATCTACGGCGTCTCCGCGGGCGGGCAGAACGCCATGGCGGCGCTGCTCTGGCACAACGATTTCTACGACGCAGCCGTCGCAGATTGCGGGTGCCACGACAATCGAATGGACAAGATCTGGTGGAACGAAGCGTGGATGGGATACCCGATCGACGCGTCCTACTCCGCGAGCTCCAACCGCGACAACGCGCACCTGCTCAAGGGTGATCTATTGTTGACGGTGGGGGAACTCGATCAGAATGTCGACCCCGCAAGCACGATGCAGGTCGTTGACGCGCTGATCAAAGCTGACAAGGATTTCGAGTTCATCAACTTCCCGGGTCTGGGGCACGGCACAATCGGGTCACCCTACGGACAACGCCGCATGCGGGACTTCTTTGTGCGATCGTTGTGGGGTATTGAGCCACGGCGGAAGTGATCAATGCACTTCCGGCACCGGCAGATCCCGCAGGAACTGAATCAACCGCTCCCGCGAGGGGCTCGCGGCGTCTCGGACATACGCACCCGCGACGCCGCACGCTGCCGCGAGGGATTCGCCGAGCCCGAGACCGGCCATCTGCGCAAACGAGAACCCGCCACCGAAGTGGTCGCCCGCGCCCGTCGAGATGCGAGGCTTGCGTGTGTAAGGGCCGGTGAACCAGTACGACTCGCCCGCCGCGTTCGATCCGCCCGCGCCGGTGTGCTGATGGATCACAACGCAATCGAGCCCGAGCTTGGCGCGGATGAGTTCCGCCGCTTCGGGCACCATCCCCGCGAGGGTCCGGTTGTGCTCGTCGTCGTAGGCTTCCACCCCGATCACGCGCGCTACGCGCCCGCTCTCCGCGAGGTTGAGTCCGAGCGTGACGGGCATGCACGATTGCAGGCTCTTGATTTTGTCCATCGCGCGGACGATGTCTTCGTCTGTGCGCTTCGCGGGGTCGCTCAGGTCGATGAAGATCCGTCGTTCGTGCTTGTCGGAGAGCTTGGGGAACACATCGGCGCACAGCCCGTCCCAGATCCCCTCGACGCCTCCAACAAGTGTCCAGTTCACAACGGAGATGAGTTTCACCTGATCGATCATCTCAATCAGCGCGTCGAGCCCGACAACTTCCTTGATCCGATCCCAGGTCGCGAGTTGCACGGACTCGGGCTTGCCGAGCATGATCTTGCCGTCGTCGAACTCGAGCGCATCGGTGCGCCCCGGAGGACAGAGCGGGATGACAGATTCGCACTTGTCAGCGAAAGGCTGATAGATCGGATCGACCTTGTTCCAATCGTCTTCTGTCGCAACCGCGCCGATGTAGGTAACGGGTGAGCCGAGTGATCCGAGTGCGGAGGAAAGCAACGGCCCATTCCCCCCGTAACGGGTGTCCGTGACGACGAGTTCGATGTTTGCGGACCGGTTCGCCGCCGCGCCACATCGGGCTGCGAACTCGGGGATGGTGCGGATGCGTTTGTAATCGTCGTTGGCCATCGAGTGGCGCTGGTCGACAACGTGGATGATTGAATCGACGAACCCATCGAACCCGACGAGTGAGCGGAGGGTCTTGGTCGTATCGGGGCAGATACCTTCGAGGGCATCTGCGGCGCGATGTGCGAGTCCGGCCCGCGTAACAGTTTCATTCTGGGGTCCAAAGGAGGGACTCGAGACTGGGTTCATGTGCGTGAAATCCTCGTGCAAGTTCTTTCGCCGACTGGCGATAGCATAGCATAAAACTTCTATCGGTCGAGAGGAGAATTATGCCAACTATCGTTTTCGCATCCCAGAACCCCGGGAAGATCAAAGAGCTCCAATCACTCACACAAGGCCAGAATATTGATATTATCGGACTTGCCGACTTTGATCGCGCGTTCGATGAACCGATCGAGGATGGCGATACCTTTTTAGAGAACGCAACGATCAAGGCTGTCGCGTACGCGAAGGAAACCGGTATGCATTGTCTCGCGGACGACTCGGGGTTGATCGTCGATGCCCTCGACGGACGCCCCGGTGTGATCTCATCCCACTTCGCATTCGACGGCGAAACTGAGGGCGAAGCCGCATCCCTCTCGCGCCAAGAGCGCGATGATCGTAACAATGAACGCCTCCTCCGTGATCTGGAGGGAATCCCTGACGATCAACGCGCCGCCCGGTTCACCTGCACCATGGTCCTCGCATCACCTGAGGGGCTGATCCTCGCGCACACCAAGGGCGAGTTCGAGGGGCGGATTGGGCAGATCGGCGAAGTCCCAAGAGGCGACAATGGGTTCGGGTACGACCCGCTCTTCCTCGTCGCGCCGGACTTTGAACGCACCAGCGCCGAGATGGACCCATCGGAGAAAAACGCGATCTCGCACCGGGCGCGTGCCGTCGCGTCGATGATCGAGACGCTTGGGTCAGTTTTCAAAGATTCCTGAAAACTGGTACGGTGGGCGCTATGATCGTGCATGACCACGATCGACGCACCCAGCGCCCTCCCCGAACCGATCCGCGCGAGCAACTTCGACCCGCGCCTAGAGTCCATCCGCGACAAGGTCGTCGCGGGTCAGCGCCTGTCCCTCGAAGACGGCGCGGTGCTCTACGACACGCCGGATATCTGGGGCGTGCTCGATCTCGCCAAGCTCGTCCGCGATCGCATGCACCCGGGCGTCGCGTACTACAACATCAACCGCCACCTGAACTACTCCAATGTCTGTGCGCTCTCGTGCAAGTTCTGCGAGTTCTATCGCAAGAAGGGCGAGGACGGCGAGTACACCCGCGATCTCGAGTACATCCGCGAGCAGGGACGCAAGGCGGTCGAGTCCGGCGCGACGGAGTTCCACATCGTTGGCGGATTGAACCCCTACCTCCCGTTCGAGTATTACACCGAGATGCTCCAGGCGCTGCGAGAAGTTGCGCCGGGCGTGCACCTCAAGGCATTCACCGCGGTCGAACTCGTGCACCTGGCGCGCATCGCCAAGGTCTACAAGCGCGACGACACCAAAGCGGGTGTGCGCTGGGTACTCGAAAGGTTGAAGGAAGCCGGGCTCGGTTCATTGCCCGGCGGCGGCGCAGAAGTCTTCGACGAACGCGTCCACAAGGAAGCATTCAAAACCAAGATCGGCGCGCACGAGTGGCTCGATGTCCACCTCGTCGCGCACGAGCTCGGGCTCAACTCCAACTGCACTATGCTCTACGGGCATGTCGACAAGATCGACGAGCGCCTGCGCCACTTCGAGATCCTGCGGCGCTCGCAGGACCAGGCGCTGCAGCGCCTCGGGTATGAGGGAGACCCCAACGGTTACATCGCGGAGGGGATCAACGAGAGCGCGCCGTTCGATGCGCCGGTGATTACGCTCAATGGTGAGGGCGCGACATTGCCCACGCCGAGCATGTCGGAGCGCGGCGGGTACTACCAGACGCTCACGCCACTCCCCTTCTTCCCCGACGGGTCCGAGCTCGAGCACCTCCCAGGGCCCGCGGGTCTGGAAAACCTCCGCACGATCGCCGTGGCGCGCCTGATGCTCGACAACTTCCCGCACATCAAGGCGTTCTGGATCATGCAGACCCTCCCGATGGCCCAGCTCATGCTCGAAGCCGGGGCCGACGACATCGACGGCACCGTGGTCTGGTACGACATCACCAAAGCCGTGGGGGAGGGCACGCACCAGGAGACCACGGTCAACGACCTGCACAAGGCGATCGAAGAAGCCGGGTACGAGCCGGTGGAACGCGACACGCTGTACCGGCGGGTGGCGCGCGATGGGCGCGAGTGGCGGGTTGAGTAGGAGTAGAGCCTGTGCGTGAGCGCGTGATCCTAGAGCCCGAGGACTTTGGACCTGGCTGGCGTGCGTTGACAGCATTCTTTGTATCGATCTTTGGTACCGGCTTCATCGCCGCGCTCGCAGCGGGCATCTCGGGCAACGATTTCATCGCATCAATCGCGTTCATCATCGGGTGCGTTGTAGGCGGGATCTTTGTTTCGCCCTTTCTGGTTCCGATGGTGCTCACAAAATCATTCTCGCCGACGGTTGTGCGCGTAATGGGTACCGCGTTGCTGTTCTCTTGCATACTCGCCATCTTTGACACAGAGAGCTATCCGGCCCTTTCATTCATCGGCGGGATGATCGGCCTGCTCATCGGTGCGATCTGGGCATGGATGCGTGTCCCGAGCTATGTCAATGTGGTTGATAAAGAAACCTGCCATTCCTGCGGGTACTCCCTCGCGGGCCTCGACCCAACCGCCGTCTGCCCCGAGTGCGGAAACGCGAGAGGTGTTCACGCATGATCTTCGCTGCGATCCCAATCCTGTGTGTCGCGTTCTTCGCTGTCGTCCACTTCGGGCATGCGGCGTGTCGGCTTCGCGGGATATTCACATTCTCGGATGGGCTGATGGCGATATGGTGCGTGAGTTACGCGATCTTCGCGATCGTCATTGCTGAGTTCGCAGGCGTGATGACCAGCGGAGCCGGTGGGCCCAGCATCGATACGTCATTCACGCCTGTCGCGATATTCATCATGTTCCCGACGATGATCACCGCATTGATCGCATCGGGCTCATGGCGATCGTTCCACATCGTGTGGTTCATGTTCCTTGTTGGTGCTGTTTGCGTGTATATATCCACCGAGTATTCGATGATCGGATTGATCCTGATTTCGCCGATCGTATGGAATCTCGCATACGCCATCGCTTGCGCAGCTCTCGTTCGTCGGATCAACCGTGCATTCTCCGCTTACTTCTGCCCATCATGTGGGTACTGTCTTGATGGCCTCGATCCAACCGCCGTCTGCCCCGAGTGCGGCGCGACACGAAGTGAAGACGCGAGAGAAATGCGAGTGTCTTGAATCTGATGGATCTATCAAAGCCGCTAAGCCCGATGATCACGATCTGGTTGCTCGCATTCATCAGTGCGGCGCTCGGCATTGCACTCGCAGAGTTGTCAGCCTATCGCGAGTACGCGAGCATGATGTATATGGCGACAGGGATCATTCACCTCGTTGTGCTTGTTCCGTGCATGCTCTACACAGGAGTCAGTAAAGCAACGATGATCACCACATCTGCGCTTTGTGTTCTCTTTCCGATCTGGGGGTTCTTTATCGGCATTCCATGTGTGGGCACATGGGCGACATTTATCTGCTCATTCATCTGGGGACTTGTCTTGATGGTGTCACTCCGTCGTCCCGCAGCAGTTGTCGTACTGCTCTTCGTTGGTCTGGCATCGAATGTATTGTTCTGGGGATCTGAGAGTGCCGGAAGTGCGGATATGCTCTATGAACCCTTTGAGCATCTTGGCCCCGCTTATGCTGCTTGGTTCACGCTCATGGGAGTGGCGATGCCAATCATCATGTACACCAAACCCGCGCCACGCTTTAAGGGAAAAGACATCTGCCACGATTGCGGGTACTCCCTCGCGGGTCTCGGAGATGAACCAACCTGCCCCGAGTGTGGTACAGTTCATCACGCATGACACTCGATCGCCGACAACGCCGATTCTATCGAGAGAAGCTCGTCAAGCATGAGGGCATGCCTCCGATGTATCGGGTGATGATCGTGCTGCCGATCTCGATCGGGTTGTGCTGCGCGTTTACGTTTGTGATGAGCGCAAACTCGCCGTCCTTTTCGTTGTTGGTGATCAACGCGATCGTCACGGGTACCGTGATCGGGATCGTCCCGGTTGGGTTGATCATGAGCATCGTTGTGCTCTATGTGCGTGTGAAGCATGCGCTGCTCTGGTGCTTCGGATCGGCGCTGATTGGTTCCATCATCGGGCTCGGGTTCCTCGGGTACGAGTTCGCGGGGTTCTGTGCCGTGATCGCGTTGTGCATCGCCGCGCTCGGCGTGATGATCTTCGGCCCGCGCTATCGCACGTTGCGCTATGCGCAATGCCCCGGGTGTAAATACAACCTGGCGCTGCTGCCCAAGTCGGATGTGTGCCCGGAATGCGGCCGCGATAATCGCGACTTGGTCGCGGCGTTCAAGGACGTGGATCTCAAGAATCTCAACTCTTCATCCTGAGGCGACGGAGAAGGTCATCCAGCGCGTCACGCCCTGATGCTTGCTCGGGGAGCATGGAGCGATCACTCTCCGATTCGAGTTGATCCAACAGGCGTTGGAGTTCTTTCTCGTGGAATGACATGTCGAGTTCGGTTGCTTCCATCTTCTCAGTGCCCTCGCGTTTCGCGAGAACGAGTTCATTGATGTAAGGCAACTCAAAGTGCTCGTTGAGCGTGTTGATGTTTGATTCGATCTCGTGTTCGCGCATGAGATGAATCCCAGCAAGCACCGGGCGGTACGCATAGAGCAGTTTCTTGACGGTTGGTTTGTTCGCTGCTTGCAGATCCTTCCACTGACCCTTCGCGAAACTCCGGAAGTGATGGTGGTTGTACTTGGTAAAGCACGTCCGCGCGATTGCGCGGAGTTCTTCAAACTCCGGCGTTGCCTGAATCACGATGGGAGAGAAGATCTGCTCAAGAACATACCCATTTTTCTTGAGCATCATCAGGAAGAACTTCCGCGCGTCGTGCGTCACGAGGTCCATCTCAACTTCTGCGTCGAGATCCATGACTTCATACGTCTCTCGCGGTAAATCGAGCCCGATCACCGACGAGGCGGGCATGACATGCACACCGCGAAGGTCATAGTCAGAGTCTGGTGACGCGAACCCGTAGAGGTGAGCGCCACTCACGGTAACGAACAGTAACGGCCAAGGGTGCTGGTCTAGATACGGATTGATGATGTCTTCTCGAAGCATCTTGGTAACTCTCTGCAAGAAAAAAGCACGGCAGTTGAGCCGTGCCTGTTCGGTTCAACGGAGTGATTGAGATCAGAAGTTCCAGCCCAGACCCATGTAGTAGAGAATGTCGTTGGACTTGCGCCCCGCGCCGGGGTCCGAGTCGTGACGATGCTCGAACCCTGTGTTCAGGGTCAGCCCGGATTCCGCGTCCATGACAACCTCGAGCTCTGCGGTGTTGTTCCAACGGAACTCGCCCAGATCGTCGAAGCTCGGGAAGTAGGTCGAAGTAGCGTTCAGGCTCGCGTTCTCGGAGAGCTTGTGACGCAGTTCGAGACCGAGCACGCCTTCGGGGATGAGTTCTTCGTCAGCCATGTCGCCGATCTCGTAGTACGCACCGATACCGACGCGACCCAGAAGCAGGGTGGTGTCCTCGTCCTCGTAGATCTCGTACCCGAGCCCGAGCGACGCGGAGAGACGGTGGTCCCACGCCTGGAACTCGTCGTACTCGTACTTGCCCGTTGCGAACACGCGCCAGCGCGATTCGTCGAGCAGCCAATCGTTGTTAATGAACGCTTCGCCGCGTGACGTGTCCTTGTCGCCGTCGGATGTGCCGTAGACGTAGCTCGCGCCCACCTTGGTCTCGTACTTGGACGTGAATCGCTCGCCGTCGATCGAAGCGCGAGCGCTGAGGCTCTCGGAGTTACCCGATGCGCCGTTGATCCCGACGAAAGCTTTGAAGTCCCACCCGTCTGTCCAGGAGTTGGGATCTTCGGGCATGTCTGCCTCACCCTCTGGCTGAAGGTAGCTCTCGGATTCGGTTTCGCCTTCGCCTTCGGATTGGATCGACCCACTCGTGACCGCGGCGGCATCGCGCTGGGCGGCTTCGAGTTCGGCCTTCGCGGCTTCGAACGCGAGACGCGCCTGCTCAAGGCGTTCCAACGCTGCGGCGCGTTCGGTTTCGGAGTCATTCGCGGCTGAAATCTGCACAAACCCTGCGCAAGCGATCAGACCGGCAACTGCTGCATGCTTTGTCAACATCGTGTACCTCTCGTCGAGAATCTGTTGGATCTGCCCCATCCCCTCGGGCAAGGACCTGTTAGCGAATGCGCGCAATCGCGCCGAGTCAACCCGACGCGGATGAAACCACGCATGCCCGATCCCGTATGCTGATAGAAGCACATGCCGATTTCGCACACCTGCCCATGTTGCTGCAATGAACTCGGGCACCTCCGAGCGCCCCCTGATCCTGTCTATGGGTTGGGGGTCGTGATTTGTCCGCGTTGTGAAACCGCCTCTGTACGCACGCGTCACGCCGATCGGGCGTATTGGCAATCCGTGCGAAGGATGCGCAAGGGTTTGCAGCAGCTTGTGTTAGCAGCAATATTTACCTGGCTTGCGATCGGCGCGACGATCGGGATGGCCGAGTGGATCAAACCAGAGGTCACCTCAAGATCGGGTCTCTACCAGATCCCGGACTTTGCGAACCCCGCGATCCCATTCCAGATCGGGATCTCGATTTTTATCGTGCTCTTGTGCGGGTGCTTCGCACGAACGCTGTACGCGCATCAACGTTTTTTTCGTGTGCTCATCCTCTTCCTCTCATTGATACCCATCGTCTACCTGGTGGATTGGATGTTCTCCAAGGTGCTCTACTGGGTCGACAAGACGGTGAACGCGGGCGTGTTCATCGAGGTGCCGAGCAATATCGAGATCCAGAGGCGTGTGTTCACGCTCATGCCACTCCTTGTCGTGTTTTACATTGGGATGATGATCGGCGTGCACGTCAACACCCTGATCCAACGCGCCGAACCCAAGAAGATCATCCGAATCCGCAAGCGATTACGCAAACGCAGATCACGACTCGATTGAGATTGAACCATGAACAACACGCACACGGAAACCAATCACACGACAGATCAGATCCGCGCCGATCGAGCCTGTGCCGGGTGCGGGTTCAATCTGTTTGGGCAATCCGTGACCAAGGAAGAGCATTACGGGCTCGCGATCGCACGCTGCCCCGAATGCGGCACCGTTGCCGCGCTCCAACAGTACCCCGTCATGACGCATTGGGTGAATCGGTTCCGACTCATCATCGGTGCGATTTATGTGCTTTTTCTTATCGGGGCGTTTGTGGGAAGCACCGCCGCAATGACTGGCTTCGCGTTCGGTTCATCGCACGAAGCGAGTGACAATCTTGCCAAGTACATCGCTCAGAGCCACGCCGTCTGGAATCATGCTCAAAATCAGCCGGCCACGAGCGTGACGACCAATACGATCCAGAGTTACAGGTACTACAGGCTCGAAAAAGCGTACGCAGATAACGAACTCGATCGAGCAGTCAGCGAGTTCGGATCCCTTTGGGCGAACATGGATCGGGGGTGGATCGTTATCATGGTGCCGGCAATCGGTGTGAGCTTCGCCTTCGGCGTGTTCTGGAGCATCGCGTTACTCGGCAGCTCTCGTAAGCAGGCAATCCTGATACCCCTGATTTCATGCCTAATCGGGGCGGTAATCGTCATAGTCATCAATCGCCCTGATGTGCAGAACTCCTCAGTTCGTGATCTCGCGGTTCAGATGTATGTCCCCCTAATCGCGCCGGTAGTCTTGCTCATCGAGCTTACTGCTGCGGGTGTAGGGATCGCCCTCGGGCGGAATCTCGCCCGATTCATGATCATCCTCGCGCTCCCGCCTCGATCACGTGTGCCGTTCTCGATCTTCTGGACTCGCGATGGGTTGGAACTACCAAAGCCATAGAAAAACCCGCACCGGGTGGGTGCGGGTCGTGAGGTGTTGATCAGACGAGTGGACTTACTTGTCGTCGTCCTTCACTTCGTACTCCGCGTCAATGACGTCGGAGTCTGCACTTGCGCCCGCGTCCTCCGCGGGGGCATCGCCGCCGGCGGCTGCGGCCTGCTGCTCGTAGATCACCTTCCCGAGTTCCATCGATGCGGACTCGAGTTCCTTGATCCCTGCTTCGAGCGCTTCCTTCGTGATCGACTCGTCCTTGAGCTTGGACTCGAGGTCCGAGCTCGCGGATTCGATCTTCGCACGGATATCGGCGCCAACCTTGTCGCCGTGCTCTTCGAGGGACTTGCGGACCTGGGCGATCATCGCGTCCGCGCGGTTTTTGACATCGACGAGCTCGCGCCGCTTCTTGTCCTCTTCCGCGTGTGCTTCCGCATCAGCTTTCATCTTGTCGATCTCGGACGAGTCCAGCCCGCCGGAGTTCTCGATGCGGATGTCCGCCTGCTTGCCTGTGCCCTTATCGACCGCGGTCACCTGCAGGATACCGTTCGCGTCGAGCGCGAACTCAACCTCAATCTGAGGCGTCCCGCGTGGTGCGGGCGCGATCCCCGCGAGCTCGAACTGACCGAGCGATCGGTTGTCTTTCGCGAACTCACGCTCGCCCTGCAGGACGTGGATCTGCACGCTCGGCTGGTTGTCCGCAGCCGTCGAGAAGGTCTCCTTCTTCGAGGTGGGGATCGTGGTATTGCGCTCGATGAGCTTGGTCATCACGCCGCCCATGGTCTCAACACCGAGTGACAACGGGGTCACGTCGAGCAAGAGCACGTCCTTCACATCACCGGTGAGCACCCCGCCCTGAACCGCAGCACCGATCGCGACAACCTCGTCGGGGTTCACCGATTTGTTGGGGTCCTTGCCGAAGATATCCTTTGCGATCGCCTGCACCTTGGGCATGCGGGTCGAACCGCCGACGAGGACAACCTCGTCGATCTTGGAGACATCGATCCCCGCGTCCTTGAGTGCGTTGATGCAAGGTGCTTTGACGCGCTCGAACAGGTCATCACAAAGCGACTCGAACTTCGAGCGGCTGAGTGTCTGCTGGAGGTGCTTGGGACCCTCGTTCGTCGCAGTGATGAACGGGAGGTTGATCGTGGTCTCTTGCGAGTTGGAGAGTTCGATCTTTGCCTTTTCCGCTGCTTCCTTGAGGCGCTGCATCGCCATCGCGTCCGTGGTCAGGTCCACGCCTTCTGTCTTACGGAACTCTTCCGCGAGGAAGTCGATCAGACGCTGGTCCCAATCGTCACCACCGAGGTGGGTGTCGCCGTTGGTCGAGAGGACCTCGAAGACGCCGTCGCCGACGTCGAGGATGGAGACGTCGAACGTACCGCCACCAAGGTCGAAGACCGCGATCTTCTCGTTTGCTTTCTTCTCAAGACCGTACGCGAGCGCCGCTGCGGTGGGTTCGTTGATGATGCGTTTCACCGTGAGTCCCGCGATTTCTCCCGCGTCCTTGGTCGCTTGACGCTGAGCGTCGTTGAAGTACGCGGGGACGGTGATGACCGCTTCGGTAACGGATTCACCAAGGTAATCCTCTGCGGTCCGCTTAAGCTCGCCGAGGATCATCGCGCTGATCTGCTGGGGGGTGAAGTCCTCGTCGCGGATCTTCACTTTGACGAAGTCATCCGATCCGCCGGTGACTTCGTAAGGGACGAGCTTCTCTTCGCTGCTCACTTCGGAGTGGCGCCGACCCATGAAACGCTTGATCGAAAAGACAGTGTTCTTGGGGTTGGTGACCTGCTGGTGCTTCGCCTGCTGCCCAACGAGGCGCTCGCCCTTATCTGTGAACCCCACAACCGAGGGGGTGGTGCGGTTGCCCGAACTGTTGATCAGGACTTTGGGGGTGTCGCCTTCCATAACCGCGACGACCGAGTTCGTGGTCCCGAGGTCGATTCCGATGATTTTGCCCATTGCTGGCCTCCTTCTGTGCTCGCCGCGGCAGGGAGAGTGGTCCCCGGCGACGGATGGTTCTGGTTTCGTCCCTGAACCAGTTGCAATCGTTGTGCCAGTCCGCCCCGCCGATCACGACGCGAGAATCGCCAATTCGGTGTCATGATGGAGGTTCCGGGTGCCGAATTCGGCGAGTCCTGCCACTCTGGCAGATACAGTCCGGGATGTCGGATGTACTGTGCATTGGGATGTCAGGGATGCTCGCGGGGTGCGTGCGCTCATTGATCATGGATGGGCATCGGATTGCCTGCCTCGCCCGGAACCCATCCCGCCTCAAGGCTCTCAAGGAATCGATCCCCGATGGAGACCTTTCATCCTTGAGTACTCATCTCTGCGATTATCGAAATCTGGACCAACTCGCACAGACCCTCGATGCGTTGTCTTTTGAACCGGAGGCTGCGATCTGCTGGGTGCATTCCCCTGCAGATCCCGTGCTCCGCGTGATCCGTGATCGAGTTCCTGATATGGACATGCTTCGCGTGCTTGGTTCATCTACCCAGAGACCAGACGATCGTTCAAACAGTGCAGGTCGCTTCGTGACGCTCGGCTTTGTCATCGAGCACGGTCGATCTCGATGGTTGACGCACGAAGAAATATCCGCTGGGGTATACGAAGCCTTCGTCTCTGGAACG
>SPJK01003370.1_pt1 | contig 12167 bp, 11 predicted proteins | sample 3741771 | NCBI WGS metagenome assembly SPJK01 (sample SAMN10925997, study PRJNA522277) | cold seep metagenome | isolation source: Elba SIP-enriched marine methane seep metagenome, extraction at timepoint T2 | place: Italy: coast of Elba, Mediterranean Sea | reverse complement strand
TTATAAATATGATAAATGTATTTTATTTGACCCCAATCAGTTAAGTGACATTAACTTTGGCATGGGTAGCCATATCTGTATTCCTGTCGGCCAGCTTCATTATTATCGAACCCCTGACTGGAAGTTATTGCATTTTAATATTTATCGGCTGATTATTTAATTCAGCGTTATCAGGCTTATCAGCTTCGCTTGAGCCCATTTAATCTGAAACACAAATTATCTCAAAGCTATCTGACCAGTCCGGGCAGTCTTTTGTCGAAGTTTCAACAGGTACAATCTCGCGCTCAATGCATTTGCTTACAGGAAAAAAATCACCTTTATTCGGAATCGGATATTCAACAGTTATTTGAATTGAGCCTGCAGGCCATGCAAAATAAAGAATATGATCGTTGCCAACAACTGCTGGATGAAATATTGCAATATAGAGCGGATCATATGGCTGCACTGGCCAATATGGCCAGTTTATTACAACGCAATCAACTGTTTTCTGATGCCCAGTTTGCTCTGCAACAAGCACTTGTTATCGATGCGGAACGGTTTGATCTCTGGAATAATCTGGGAAATTTACATTTGAGACAACAGCGTTACGCTGTTGCCAGAATTTGTTACCGGGAAGTGATCAGACTTCAACCCTCATTTAGCCTTGCACAGGCTCAGTTAGTCGTCTGTGAAGAATATTTAAAAAACCGTAAGCCCATGACTATTCACTAACGCAGGCTGTCAATTTCAAATATTTTTCATACAAACTGTCCTGGTCTTCCACATGTTTAGCATCTTTATCTATACAATCTACCGGACAGACTTCGATACATTGTGGCAGATCATGATGACCGACACATTCAGTGCATAATTCAGGATTTATTTCATAAATTTCTTCGCCCTGAGTGATTGCGCCATTCGGACATTCAGGTTCACATACATCACAATTGATACATTCTTCATCAATAATTAATGCCATAGTTGCTCCATTATTTTTGTTTCTCTATCTGTTTAGCCCGCTGTCTGTATTTCCATTCTTATACTGGATCACGGGAAAAAATTTCAGGACTGCTGACCAGCACCAACTCAGGAGAATTTTTCTATCAGTCGTTTCTCCACACAATCTGGAACAAACCCTGATACATCCCCTTTCAACTTGGCTATTTCCCGGATCATACTTGAGGAAATAAACTCATATTGCTCAGCAGGCGTTAAAAAAATCGTCTCCAGTTCGGGTGACAAACGCCGATTCATACCGGCTAACTGAAATTCATATTCAAAATCAGAGACGGCTCTCAATCCTCTAAGTATAACCACCGCATTTTGTTCTTTGGCAAAATCAACCAGCAGATTGTTAAAACCCAGTACAGATATATTACTGTATTTTGCAGTAACCTGTTTCACCAGGTCCACTCTTTCATCAAGATTGAACAAAGGGGTTTTTCCCTGATTCTCTGCTACACCCACTATCACTTTGGAAAACAGTCTTGCAGCGCGTGCCATAATGTCTAAATGGCCATCAGTAACCGGATCAAACGTGCCCGGGTATATTGCTATGGTATCCACTTTCCTCTAACGGGTTAATTTATCTTTCCATATCAAAATTTTATAATTTTCAACGATATGGCTGGTATTAAAACGCGCTTATAGTAACACAATATTGTAAACTTCGCCCGGTCACGATTGCGAAGTAACCTTATTGTCATCACTACTTGTTCATCTCTTGAAGGCCGTAGGAGAAGAGAACATAGATTGCCAGACCTTGAGCCAGCGAGTTTCCTGACAATCTATGCTCTCTGATAAAGACAACTTAATACATCCCCCGCCTTTTTGGTTTTAAGCAATTGCCAGTTTTCGGGTAGTCCTTTTAGCTCATTTCCTGCCTCAACTTCCAGATATATTTTTGCTGCTGGCAATAAGCATTGATGTTGCTCTAACAAACAAGCACTGTTTATAGCCATCTCCTTTCTAAACGGTGGGTCAATAAATACCAGATCAAATTGGGTATGATTTTGCGCCAGATACTGGTCTGCATCCTGTGCTATCAAATGTATTTGACTGGCATTTAATTGATCCATATTCTGCCGTATATCTTGACAGGCTTGTGGTTGATTTTCCACCATTACAACCTGCTTAGCACCGCGTGAAGCCGCTTCAAAGCCGAGAGCTCCACTACCTGCATACAAATCCAGACAGTGGCTGCCTTGTGTATCGTATTGCAACCAGTTAAACAGCGTTTCCCGTATTCGACCCGGGGTGGGCCTCAGGCCGGCCTGATCGGAAAACCTGATCTGACGACTGCGCCATTCACCCGCGATGATCCTGATCTGGTTGTTCATTCTCAGTAGATTCCTGCTTTCACTGTTTCAATCGGCTGTTCACGGTGATTATTTTCCGCCAACGGTAATAATATTTAAATCCTCTGGCTTAATCCTGCGCTTAAAAGCATCATGCACCGATTCCAAGCTGACTTGCTCGATTTTTTGCTGGAAGGTGTCCAGATAATTCAACGGTAATTGATAATAGCCGATGGTAGCGACATAACCGGTTAATTTACTGTTGGTATCAAATCTTAGTGCAAACCCGCCTGTGATATTCTTCTTGGCGGCATTTAATTGCTCTGGTGTCGGGCCTTTTTCTACAAATTGTTTCAAGGTGGTTTTCATTACATCCAGTGCTTGTTTGGTCTGATCATTTCGAGTCTGTAAGCCCATGGTAAATGAACCTTTCCTCAATAGCGGGGAGAAATAGCTGTAGGCACTATAAGCCAAACCTCGTTTTTCTCTGACTTCTTTAAATAACTGGGAGACCAGACCGCTGCCACCGAGAATATGATTTCCAACATATAAATCAAAATAGTCCGGGTCTTTTCTGTCCAAGCCGACCATACCGGCCAAGACATGCGTTTGTGTAGACGGGAATTCAATGTGTTTTATGGTTGGCTGTTCTGCTATTTTCACTTTTTCCAGTGCAGCTGGTTTTTCACCGGGTTTTAGTCCCTGGAGTAACCTGTCAGCAGTTTTTTCGGCTTGTGCCCTGGACATTTTACCGACAATCACAACCATCGCATTCCTGGCTACGTAATATTTCTGATAAAACTGACGTATTTCAGCCTGACTGAATCCAGCAACGGTTTCTATCACACCATGAGGAGAATGGGCATAGGGGTGATCTCCATACAATGCTTTATTATATTCCAATCGTGCGATTGAACCCGGCGATTCTTCCCGGCGTTTTAAGCCGGCTAATCTACGTTTTTTTTCTCTTTGAAAATCTGTTTCTCCAAACCTGGGCTGAGACAGGATGACCTGCATGGTTTCCAATGCATTATCCAAAAGCTTTTTCTCAGTCAGTGATCGCAATGAAACACTGGCCATATCACGATTTGCACTGGATGAAAAATGTGCACCCACGCTTTCAAAACGTTGAGCGATCTGATCAGCATTCCATTCACCTGCCCCAGTATCCAGCAAGGCCGAAGTAAATGAAGCGATACCTTGTTGATATCCATCTCTGGCACTGCCTGCGTCAAAGGTCACCACGATATCGACCATAGGTAAGTTATTATTTTCAACGAAATAGACCGGGCTACCCTGTTCTGTCTGCCAATGCTGAATTTGTGCTGCGGCTAATAGCAACTGGCTGTTCAGCATGAATGCCAGCGTAATCAGACTAATGCGCATGTCTGCCTCCTGCAAATTTTGCTTTTTTGCTTGCTTCGGTTATGGGTTGTGGATCAAGGTATGCAATGGTTAAATGATCTTCCACAAGATATTTTATGGCAACATCACGCACCTGTTCGGCTGTAATCTGATTGACTTTATCAACATAATCATCGACCTTTTCCCAACCTAATCCAACGGTTTCATAGATACCTAACTGCATCCCTTGATAAAAATTAGAATCCAGTTCATAGACAGCACCGGCCAGAACTTGCGCCTTGATTCTTTGTAATTCATCTTCAGTCACCAGGTCGGTTTTCAGTTCATAAATTTCCTGTTTTAACGCATATTCAAGGTCAAATACGGTTTGTCCTTCAGCCGGTGTTGCATCCAGCAAGAATAATTCGGACAATCTGGAGGCCAGGTTATAGCCAGCACCCGCTGAAACAGCAATTTCCTTACCTCTGACCAATCGACTCGAAAGCCGGGAACTGCTTCCGCCATCAAGAATACCTGCAAGGACCTCCAGAGCATAAGCATCGTTTTCATTTTCCAGCGTATGTAATACCGGCACTTTATAGCCCATAAGCAAATAAGGCAATTTTGCGGGTAACTTTATGGTTGCTTTTCGTAAACCATGCTGAGGAATTTCCGTCTGGGCTTTAACGGCTTTTAACTGACTGGGTTTGATCGGTGCAAAATATTTTTCAGCCAAGGCAAGAACATGGTCGGCCTTGACATCACCGACGACGACCAGAGTTGCATTATTCGGAGCATACCAGCGTTCATACCATTCCTGCAGGTCAGCCACCTGATAGGCTGCAATATCTGCTGGCCAGCCTATCACCGGATTCTGATAGGGGCTGTTGGCATAGGCCATGGCCATGAATTGCTCATAAACTTTAGACCGGGGCTTATCATCTATACGCATTCTTCTTTCTTCGGTGACAACCTCCAGTTCTTTTTTTAATTCTGCAGCATCAAGTTTGATATTGCGCATTCGGTCTGCTTCCAGTTTAAAACTGATTTCCAATCGGGTTTTTTCCATCGTCTGAAAATAGGCCGTGTAATCTCTGCCGGTAAAAGCATTTTCTCGTCCACCATTTTCTGCAATGATTCTGGAAAATTCACCCGCAGGATATTTCTCTGTGCCTTTAAACATCATATGCTCCAGCATATGAGATATTCCGGTAACACCACCAGGTTCATAACTGGAACCTACTTTATACCAGATTTGTGATACCACCACAGGGGATCGATGGTCTTCTTTTACCAGCAGTTTCAATCCATTTTCAAAGGTATGTTGAAACACCTTGGGACTACTACTGTGCACACTGACTGATGTAAAATACAGTACGATAAAGAGTATCCTGTATAACATATTATCTCCGTTATAAGTAATGTTAGCGGCTCGGACTATTTCAATAATGAATAGTTCACTGTATTCTATACTATCTATACCTAACTTGGCTGTATAACTAGAATGACAAACCAAAGCACTTCATTAAATTGGAAAAACTACCTGCAATTGTGCAAACCCAAGGTTGTGTTGCTGATTGTTTTTACAGCCTGTGTCGGTATGTTACTCGCTGTTCCTGGATTTCCGCCCTGGTCTGAGTTTATTTTTGGCACAGTAGGTATTGGTTTAGCCGCTTCTTCTGCGGCTGCTATTAATCATTTCATTGACCAGAAAGCAGACGCTGAAATGGGTAGAACCCAAAATCGGCCATTACCTAAAGGTGATTTAAATTCGAAAAATGTTCTGACATTTGCTTTAACACTCGCTGTCATTTCCATGATTGTTCTAGTGCTGTTTGTCAATATGTTGACAGCGATTTTAACGTTCTTGTCGTTGATTGGCTATGCCATCATCTATACCATTTTTTTAAAACATATGACCCCCCAGAACATAGTCATTGGTGGAGCTGCAGGCGCTGCTCCACCTGTATTGGGGTGGACCAGCATGACCAATACGATAGACCCCTATGCCCTGTTGCTTTTTCTAATTATTTTTGTCTGGACTCCACCCCATTTCTGGGCGCTGGCTGTTGCTAAAAAAGAGGAATATGAAAAAGCGGATATCCCCATGCTTCCTGTCACTCATGGAATCAAATTTACTCAAATTCAAATTTTGCTTTATACCGTGTTACTGCTCATTGTTACCTTGTTGCCATACCTGACAGGTATGAGTGGTCTGATTTATCTATTTATTGCCTTGTCTACAGGTCTGGGTTTTATTTATTATGCGGTGATGATGATACGCCGCGATGATAACAAAACAGCCATGAAAACTTTTTTCTATTCTATTAACTATTTGATGTTAATGTTTGCGGCGTTATTGGTCGATCATTACTTTCCTTTATCCTTTAGTGTATGAACCAATATAAGACAGAACATCCTTTCGCCCAGTTCATAAAAATTTTAGGTAAAGGGAAAAAAGGCTCACGCGCTTTAACACAGGATGAGGCTTATCAAGCTATGTCGATGATTTTAGCCAATGAAGTCGAACCTGTTCAGCTGGGTGCTTTCCTGATGTTAATGCGTGTTAAAGAAGAAACATCGGAAGAACTGGCTGGTTTTGTTGAGGCGGCAAGAAATTCGTTCATCCAACCTGAAATTGATATTGATCTTGATTGGTCATCCTATGCTGGAAAAAGACGCCATTTGCCCTGGTTTTTGTTGTCAGTGATATTATTGGCAAAAAACGGCTTCAAAGTTTTCATGCATGGTGCCAGTGGCCACACGGTTAACCGTATTTATACTGAACAAGCAATCCAACAATTAGGGTTTCCAGCTGCCCATAGCCTGGATGAAAGTATCTCTCAACTGAAAACACAAAATTTCAGCTATTTATCTTTAGAGCATATTTGCCCAATACTCTTTCAAATCATTAATTTAAGACCTGTTTTAGGTTTGCGCTCTCCTGTTCATACATTGGTACGCTTGCTTAATCCTTTAAATGCACAGCACTGTTTACAGGGTATTTTTCATCCTTCTTATCGTCAGGTTCATCAAAATGCAGCCCTGTTACTCGGTCAGAACAGTATGGCTGTGCTCAAAGGAGAAGGCGGTGAGACTGAACGCAACCCGGATGTTGATTGCCTGGTTCAATCAGTAAAAAATAAAGCGCTTGAAGAAGAAATATGGCCTGCCATGTTTCAGCGCCGACATATAAAGCCTGAACAGTTGAACATCGAACAAGTGTTAAGGGTTTGGGAAGGAAAAGAAAGGGATGAATATGCCGAGGCTTCTGTGATTGCAACCACAGCGGTTGCTTTAAAATTGATGGAGCAGGCTGACGATCAAAAAAGCGCACAAGAAAGGGCTGAACATTTCTGGCATAGCCGCTGTGATTAGCCTTTATTTATACGCTGATTTCAACCCACTGATTCACACTTTATGTTAGCTCATATCATCCGCTTTTCAATCAGATACAGTGGATTGGTTATTTTATTGGCTATTTTACTGCTTTTCTATGGCAGTTATAGATTTTCAAATGCAGGACTGGATATTTTCCCTGAGTTCTCACCTAAACAAGTGGTTATCCAGACGGAAGCGCCTAGCTATTCCCCCGAACAAGTTGAAATATTAATTTCTAAAGTCATTGAAACCAGTCTGGGTGGAGTAATTGGCCTAACATCAACTCGCTCAGAATCTATACAAGGCCTGTCGATTGTTACTGCTAATTTTGAAGAACAGAGCGAGGTTTATCAAAATAGACAACGGGTCAGTGAACGCTTATCCAATCTAGCAGAGCAAATGCCACCCGGTGTTCATGCTCCAATGGCTGTGCCTCTCTCTTCTTCATCAGCAACCGTGTTAACATTAGGTCTGAGTACTCAGGGCCAACTCAATTTAATGGGGTTACGTAGTCTGGTTGATGGAACACTGGTTCCTCGTTTACTTTCCGTTCCAGGGGTTGCCGATGTCAATGTATTTGGCGGCGAGATTCAACAACTTCAAATTCAGCTTGACCCGGAAAAACTTCAACGCTTTCAGCTGACACCTAATGATGTTGTAAAGGCTGCCAGACAGGCTGGAACAGTATTTGGCAGTGGTTTTATTGAAAACCAGAACCAACGATTTAATTTACAAATTACAGGGGCACCTGAAAATGCCCTCGACTTTTCCCAAATCACTATCAAACAAATTGAGGGTCTAAATATTTCCCTGGATGATATCAGCACAATAAAGTATGCCGCTGAGCCCGCTATCGGTGCAGCCCAGATCATGGGACAACCCGGTATTGTCTTGATGGTAATTGGTCAGTACGGAGCAAATACACTTTCTGTGTCAAAAGATCTGGAACAAGTGCTGAATGATTTTTCAATTCTGTTTGAAGATAAAAACATCCATTTTTATAGCCATTTATTCAAGCCGGCTGACTACATAGAACGATCCATTTCAAATCTTAGTAGCCATTTGATACTTGGATCTTTATTTGTCATCATCATTCTTTTTATATTTCTCTTTGACATAAAAACAGCTGTAATTTCGGCAACGGCAATACCTTTATCCTTAGTTTCAGCAGTCGTAATATTAGTTGAATGCTCAGTTAATCTGAATATTATGGTACTTGGAGGATTAGCCATTGCCTTAGGCGAGGTAGTCGATGATGCCATTATTGATACTGAAAACATTTTCAGGCGTTTAAAAGAAAATGCCCATTTGCAAACAGGAAAAACCAAGGCCGAGATAATCTTCGACGCTTCGATGGAAGTTCGAAGCTCCGTGGTTTATGCCAGTTTTATTGTTGCATTAGCCTTTATACCTTTATTAACCTTGCCAGGCATCGCAGGACGGCTTTTTTCACCGTTAAGTTATTCATACATACTGGCTATTTTAATGTCATTGCTTGTTGCTCTGACCTTAACACCCGCGTTGGCTTTTCGACTATTAAACGGACAACAATTTATAAATAAGCCTGCCCCCCCTGTTATAAAAGCCATCCAGCCCATATACAGATACCTGTTGACCTGGATTAATAAACATTTTGTTGGCATTGTAATAATTTGTCTATCTCTGTGTATTGTGGGTTATTTTGTATTAAGCCAGCAAAAACACAAATTTTTACCCGAATTACGAGAAGGGCATTATATATTACACACTAGCAGTATACCTGGAACATCATTGGATGAATCAATCAGGCTAGGCAGTCAAATTACCAAAAAACTACTGGAGATTTCTGGAATTGAATCAATATCCCAGTGGGCAGGTAGAGCTGAACGCGGTGCGGATACCTATGGTAGCCATTATAGTGAATATGAAGTCCGCCTGGAAAAACGTTCCGGGAATGAACAACAGGCTATTTTTGATCAAATTACAGATATACTGGATGTATTTCCCGGAATAATATATGAAGCAAACAGTTTCTTAATTGAACGTATCGATGAGACTATTACCGGCTATACCTCACCTTTGGTAGTCAATATATTTGGACATGACTTAACTGCCCTAGATAATAAAGCACATGAAGTTGCTGAAATTATCCGTTCTGTTAATGGCGCTAAAAATATACAAATCAGATCAATTCCTGCTACACCCTATTTAGAAATAAATATATTAATCGATCGACTGCATGTTTGGGGGGTCAATCCAGAGCAGATTTATCAGGCAATCCAAATTGTATACGAAGGAGAAAAAGTCAGCCAAATTGAAAAAAACAGCCAAATTATTGAAGTTGTAGTTACACTCAATAAACAACTTAAGCAGAATTTTGAACAATTTAAAAAAATACAAATTAGAACAAATAAAGATATATTACTGCCAATAACTGAACTGGTTGAAATAAAACATGTTCACGGACGATATAATATTTTGCATCAAAATGCCCAGCGTATTCAAACGATTACAGCCGACGTAGATGACAGAGATTTCAACGAATTTCTAGCTGAAGTAAAAGAAAAAATATTATCTGAAATTAAATTTGAAACGAATAGTTATCCAGAATTTACGGGTTCTGCAATAGAACAGGCACATTCAAAACATGAATTGATTTTGCACAGTCTATTTGCAGGCATAGGGATCATTATATTTATCTATATTGCGATAGGAAATTTTAAAAATACACTACTCACATTGATTAATTTGCCTTTTGCAATGATTGGCGGTATTGCTGCTGTGACGATCACAGACGGGATACTTTCAGTAGGGTCAGTGGTTGGTTTTGTTACCCTGTTTGGTATTACTATAAGAAACAGTATTATGTTAGTCTCGCATTACCAATATTTAACCATGAAAGAAGGTAAACCATGGAACGTAGAAACCATGATTATAGGTGCTCAGGAACGATTACCGTCTATACTTATGACAGCACTAGTGACATCTCTGGCTATGTTACCCATCGCATTTGACAGTGATAATCCTGGAATGGAAATTATGGGACCAATGGCTGCAATAATTATCGGGGGCCTTGCATCTTCTACCTTATTAAATCTGCTCCTGTTACCTTCAATTCTAATACGTTTTGCCAGATTTGATGGTTCATCACAAAACCAGGTTAATTATTAACTGATTACCTTACACGTATCACTAATGAACAGTACAAATACCAATGATAAAAATTCATGAGGTTTCGGTGCATAAAAAACTAACAGGATTCATCCGTTATTTACAAAATCTACAGATAACAAACTTGACTGAATAGGTTATAAGCAATAATTGAAATAATAATCATGAGTCAATTAACTACAGCTTGCTTCCACAAGATCTTTCAAGTCACGACATTACTTCTTTGAGCCTATTGACAATATCCTGACAGTGAGTAACTTTGAGAAACAAAGCAGAGACAACTGATGCCCTGTAGTTTGGATAGAGCCATATAAAATTTATTTAGATAAAAAAAAGCCGGTAGAAACCGGCTTTTTTTTATTCGTCGTCTTGTTCTTCAGGTATGGGCCTGTCAACAAGTTCAACATATGCCATAGGCGCTGAATCACCCGCTCTAAATCCGCATTTAATGATGCGTAGATAGCCACCATTTCTTTCTTTATATCTTGGGCCTAATTCATTAAATAATTTCGTGACAGAAGCTCTGTCTCTCAGTTTAGCGAATGCCAAACGTCTTTTATGAACACTGTCATCTTTGGATGAAGTAATTAAAGGCTCAACATGTCTACGTAACTCTTTTGCCTTTGGCAGCGTTGTTTTTATGATTTCATGCTGAATCAAAGAAGTACTCATGTTGCTGAACATTGCCTTCCTATGACTAGAATTTCTATTTAATTGTCTTCCTGCTTTACGATGTCTCATTGATTGTGACCCTTATTAAATACCGTTGTGATTTTGATCGATCAAATTCTCAGGCGGCCAATTTTCTATTCGCATACCCAATGATAAGCTTTTTAAAGCTAATATATCTTTGATCTCAGTCAGTGATTTCTTACCCAGGTTAGGCGTTTTTAGTAACTCGACTTCAGTACGTTGAATTAAATCACCGATATAAAAAATGTTTTCTGCTTTCAGACAGTTAGCTGATCTGACTGTTAATTCTAAATCGTCTACAGGCCTTAACAAGACAGGATCAAACTCTGGTTCAGCTGGCTGAGTATCCTCGACTACACTTTCATTTACTTTTTCAAAATCAACAAATACAGACAATTGGTCATGTAATATTGTTGCAGCAAGTTTAATAGTTTCTTCAGGGTCAACTGTGCCATTGGTTTCTAATTCAATGATAAGTCGATCCAGATTAGTTCTTTGCTCTACACGTGTACTTTCAACTGAATATGCAACTTTATTAATTGGACTGAATGATGCATCAAGCATCAATACGCCAACGGCTGCACTGTCATTATTTTCCTTTCGGGCACTGGCAGGCTGATATCCTCGACCACGCTCAATTTTGAGCGTAAGCTCTAGACTTGCACTGTCAGTCAGATTTGCAATGACCAGATCCTGATTGATAATTTCCACATCATGCGGCAACTCAATATCAGCAGCTGTCACTTGACCAGCACCTTTTTTCTCAAGTTTTAACTCGATCTCGTCTTTAGAATGAAGAACAACTGCAAGCTGTTTTAAATTCAACAGGATATCGATCACATCTTCCTGTACACCTTCGATTGTAGTGTATTCATGATCTACGCCATTGATATCGACTTCAGTTACTGCACAGCCACTTACAGACGATAATAGTACGCGACGCAGGGCATTTCCAAGCGAATGTCCAAACCCTCTTTCCAATGGCTCAATGACTATTCTGGAATGGTTTACATTGTGTCTAACAACTTCGACCAGTTTTGGTTTAAGCAAACCAGCAATCGAACTCAGCATAGTTTATTCTCGTCTAATTTATTTAGAATATAATTCAACAACTAACTGTTCATTCATGTCAGTTCCTAAATCTACACGATCAGGTAATGATAAGAATTTGCCAGACATATCCTTTTGATTAACTTCTACCCAAGATGGAAATCCATATTGTTCGGCGACAGTTAATGAATCGATAATTCTTTGCTGTTTCTTTGCTTTTTCTCTAATCTTGATTTCATCACCAACTTGTACCTGAAAAGAAGGTATATTGGT
>SPJK01035980.1_pt1 | contig 12178 bp, 13 predicted proteins | sample 3741771 | NCBI WGS metagenome assembly SPJK01 (sample SAMN10925997, study PRJNA522277) | cold seep metagenome | isolation source: Elba SIP-enriched marine methane seep metagenome, extraction at timepoint T2 | place: Italy: coast of Elba, Mediterranean Sea | reverse complement strand
TGCCGAAGATCTCCTCGAACGTGTCTGTATTTCCGACGGAGCCACATGCAGATCCGCTGAGCGACTGGCTGGAAAGCTGCGCAAAACTGAAAGCCGAGTTGCCGCAAGACGTCCTGGTTTTGCCGGCGAACAATGAACCTTTCACCGGCGCACATGACCGCCTCGATCATCTGATCAAGGGCCATGGCATCGCTCTGAAACGGCTGAAACAGCGGCTAGGACAGGAACCGCGACGGGTGATCGATGTTTTTCCGGCGATCTTCGGACGCAAAATCGGTGACGATGTCCTGTCCATGGCAACCGGGGAGGCGATTGCCCATCTGAATTATCTGGTCAGTCGCCAGGAAGCGGTTCGAACGCTGGATGCGAACGGTGTCGCTTGGTATGCGGCGCCCGATTGATCCGGCGCGGTCATGTTCTCGACAAGAAGCACCGGATAAGTCAAAGATCGCGTTCATCGCGACCCGACGCTGGAGAACAAAATGCAGGAAACTGGAAAAACCAAGGGCTGGTTCGCGATTGGCATCGGCCTGATCGTCGCGGGCGGTGCCATCTATGCTCTGTTGATCCTGCTTGGCATTGGCTTCGCGATCAATCAGGCGAGTGCTGAAGCAGGAGGTCCGGTCTGGGCGATCTTACTGATTCCAGGCCTTGTCGGACTGGGTTTTCTCGTGCTTCTGGCAAAAGTGATCGTCGATCGACTGAACAATGCCGAAGATGATCACTATTCGAAGACCGTCGATAAGTAAGAGAGGCACGATATGATTGTTACCATGGGCGAAACTGTGCCCGGGCGGCAGGTGTCCGAGATTGTCGGAACGGTCAAAGGCAATACTGTTCGCACGCGATTTTTTGGCCGCGATATCATGGCGGCGCTGCGCAATCTGGTTGGTGGTGAAGTGCCGGAATATACCAAATTGATGGCGGAAGCGCGCGAACAAGCGCTCGATCGCATGGTGGCTCAAGCTGAGGCGCAGGGCGCCGACGCGGTGATCTGTCTTCGGGTGACAACCAGTATGATTATGGGCGGATCAGCCGAATTGCTCGCTTACGGAACGGCGGTACGTTTGTCATGACCGATGCGCTGGCTAAAGAACACACGGAGGTCGAAGCGCCTCTGACCCTGCAGGACAAGGTGATCAAAGAACTGCGCGAGTGGGGCATTACGCTATCCGTTTTCATTCCAATCTTTCTCGTGTTTTCGGGGCTGTTCTACGAGCTGCGCGTTATTCCGTCAGAAAGCATGGTGCCGAACCTACAGGTTGGTGACCGCGTGGCAGTCAACAAATACGCTTATGGCTATTCGCGTCATTCAATGCCGTTCAGTCTCGGGCGCTACCTGCCGCTGCCGGAGGGACGGATCTTGGCCAGCATGCCGAAACGCGGCGATGTCGCAGTGTTTGAACATACGCACACGCCGCGCGTGATGATCAAGCGGATCATCGGCCTCCCGGGGGATACTGTGTCGGTGCGCGATGGCCAGCCTGTGGCGATCAATGGCACGCCGATTGAGCGGACCTTCGTGCGCCGGGTTCGCTATCGCCAGCATGATAACGGTGCCTATGTCACCGCTGCGGAGTTTCAGGAATCCTATGACGGCACGACATGGCTGACCCACGACATTGATGGTGAGACGGGAAGCAATATCTCGGTCGACTATGTCGTTCCGGACAAGCACTTCCTGTTCATGGGTGACAATCGTGACAACTCGATGGATGGACGCAATGCGACAGGGCATTGTCCGCCCAGTGCGGAAGGCGTGATTGATGAAGCCGGGTGCCCGCCGCGATCGGGTTGGACACCTGAACAGGCGTCTGTCGGATTTGTCCCGTATCAGAATCTTATTGGACGCGCGGATACGGTGTTATTCACATTCTATCGCTGCTCTCGCGCGCAGGCCGATCCGTGCATGAAGAAACGACTCTGGCGCGGCTTGTAGGCCACGTTGGGTTTAATCAGCATCAGGCTTGAAGCAATCGGCCAACCTGTCTAATCGGCGACTTGGGCGCTGTTTGCGAAGGGGTGGGTCCTGATACGATGAGCGACAAGACAAAAAACCGACCATCGCGTGGGCCAATCATCGTGTCACGCCATGGCCGACCGGCGCTCAACCGTTCGGCTGGACCCAAGCTGACCTGGCAGGAATATCGCGATTGGTGGGACCGGTATGAAGCTGGCAAACTGGCCGAAGACCAGACACCGCCGGTGAAACTGAAGACCGCGGTTGCGAATACGGATCTGGTTTTGTCGTCCGTGCGGCCTCGCGCTGTGCAGACGGCAAACTGGGCAACAGATGGCCGTGAAGCTGAGCAGCATGAGGTCTTCAACGAAGCGCCATTGCCGCCGCCCCGATTCAAGACCCGGCGGTATCTGCCGAAGACCTGGAACATTCTCGCAAGAGCTGCCTGGCTGCGCGGACACAAACTCGATGGCGAGAGCGTAGACGATGCACGCGAACGGGCGCGGCAGGCGGCTAACCTGCTGCACGAAAAAGCTGAAAACCGATCTGTGTATCTGGCGGCGCATGGTTGGTTCAATCGCATGCTACGACGGCCGCTGCGCAAGCTCGGCTGGGTTTGCGTCTATGATGGCGGCGACAAATATTGGAGCTACCGGGTTTACGAATATCGCGGAAAATCCTGAAATCGCCATTGAGGCGAGTCGCAACCGGTTCTAGGGTGTCCTCCTTAAAGACAGCGTGGGACTGACGAGATGGCGACCAAGGCAATACCGGTCAAAGATATGAGCTTTGAAGACGCACTGGCAGAGCTGGAGACGATCGTTCGACAGCTCGAACAGGGCGATGTTGAACTGGAAAAGTCGATCGCAATCTATGAGCGCGGCGCAGAGCTGAAGAAGCATTGCGAATCGCGGCTGAAAGCGGCTGAGTTGAAGGTCGAACAAATAGTGCAAGGCGGCGATGGAGAGCCGAAGACCGAGCCAGCGAGCTTCGACTAATGGCGGATGACGGCGATCCAGACTTCGGTCGCAGACTGATGGAGATTGCCGACCGGGTGACCGTGGCGCTGGACCAGTTGATTCCGCCAGCACAAGGCCCTGAAGCAGATTTGATGCGTGCGATGCGCCATTCAGCTTTGGCCAATGGCAAGCGGATGCGGCCCTTCTATGTGATCGAGACAGGCGCAATGTTTGACGGGCCGGAGAAAAGCCTGCTCAGAACGGCGGCGGCGCTGGAATGCGTTCATTGCTACTCTTTGATCCATGACGATTTGCCATGCATGGATGATGACGACTTTCGCCGTGGTCAGCCGACCGTGCACAAAGCCTTCAACCAAGCGACTGCTGTGCTGGCAGGTGATGCCTTGCTGACCCAGGCGTTCAAGATCCTGGCCAATCGCGAGACGCATCAGGATGCCCATATTCGGCTGAAACTGATTGAGCGTTTGGCTGATTCGTCGGGTGCCGTCGGAATGGTTGGCGGTCAGATGATCGACATGCTGGAGGATGAAAGTCCCCGCGATCTCAATACGATAACGCGAATGCAAAGGTTGAAAACCGGCGCGTTAATTTCGTATTCCGTGGAGGCTGGCGCGATTATTGGCGGGGCCAATGAAGCGGAAAAACACGCACTGCACGGGTTTTCCCACGATCTCGGTCTGGCCTACCAAATCTCGGACGATTTGCTGGATGCGATCGGAAATGAGGCAGATGCCGGGAAACCCCTGCGCACCGATGAAACGGCTGGAAAGGCCAATTTTGTTACGATTCTAGGCGTAGAGCAGGCCCAGGAACGGGTGCGGCTCCTCGCCGCGCAAGCCAAAGAACACCTCGCTATTTTCCGCAATCGCGCCAATATCCTGCTTCAATCGGTTGATTTTGTTCTGGATAGAAAACACTAAGTTTCTACCGATAGAGTCAATCGGCTTGAAGGAGGCCGCCCGGTGACAGATCACAAGACCAAGCGCCTGTTGGATGATGTGCTGACCCCCGCCGACTTGAAAGACAAGTCACGTGAGGCGTTAAAGCAGATTGTTGACGAAGTGCGCCAGGAGGTTGTTGACGCGGTTTCTGTGACCGGTGGACATCTCGGAGCCGGACTCGGTGTCGTCGAATTGACGGTCGCGCTACACGCGGTTTTCGACACGCCCGATGACAAGCTTATCTGGGATGTCGGCCACCAGTGTTATCCGCATAAGATTCTGACCGGTCGACGAGATCGCATCCGCACGTTGAGACAAGGCGGTGGTTTGTCGGGCTTCACCAAGCGCGCTGAAAGTGAATACGATCCGTTTGGCGCGGCGCACGCCTCGACGTCGATCTCTGCCGCGCACGGTTTCGCCACCTCACGTGACATTCAGGGCAAAGACAACCACGTCGTCTCGGTGATTGGCGACGGGTCGATGACGGCGGGCATGGCGTATGAGGCCATGAACAATGTCGGCGGCGACCAGAAGCGTCAGGTCGTCATCCTGAATGATAATGACATGTCGATTGCGCCGCCCGTCGGCGCGATGAGTCACTATTTCAGCCGCCTGGTATCGAGCCGGTCTTATCGGGGGCTCAGACGCTTCGCGAAATCTGTCGTCAAGCCAATGGGACTCGAGAACCCGGCGCGTAAGGCAGAAGAGTACCTGCGCGGTTTCGCCATGGGCGGAACAATGTTCGAGGAGCTCGGCTTCTATTATGTCGGACCGATCGATGGTCACGATCTCGATGTGTTGATCCCGGTGCTAGAGAACGTCAAACAGATGCAACGACCTGTTCTGGTGCATATCGTGACCCATAAAGGTCATGGCTATGCGCCGGCTGAAAACAGCGCCGATAAATATCACGGTGTGTCAAAGTTCAACGTCGTCACCGGCGAGCAGCAGAAATCTGCGCCCGGCGCCCCGAAATACCAGGATGTGTTTGGCAACACGCTCGTCAAATTGGCTGAAAACGATGACAAGATCTGCGCGATTACCGCGGCGATGCCATCGGGCACGGGCGTCAACCTGTTCGCAAAAGCGTTTCCGGACCGGGCCTTCGATGTCGGTATCGCCGAGCAACATGCGGTGACAATGGCTGCAGGCATGGCCGCAGACGGCATGAAGCCCTATGCCGCGATCTATTCCACCTTCCTGCAGCGCGGTTATGATCAGGTCGTCCATGATGTCGCGATCCAGAGCCTGCCCGTTCGCTTTGCCATCGATCGTGCTGGCTTGGTTGGCGCCGATGGACCAACCCATGCTGGCAGCTTTGATATTGGCTATCTCGGATCACTTCCGGGAATGATTTGTATGGCGGCAGCGGACGAGGCCGAGCTCGCGCACATGGTTGCGACCGCGAATGAAATCGACGATCGGCCGAGCGCCTTCAGATACCCGCGGGGCGAGGGCTTCGGTGTTGCGCTGCCAGAAACGCCATCGCCGCTGGAAATCGGCAAAGGCCGCGTGGTACGCGAAGGCACCTCAATTGCGATATTGTCTTATGGCGCGCGATTGCATGAAGCACTGAAAGCTGCGGACATGCTGGCGGGCCAGGGCTTGTCGTGCACCGTCGCGGATGCGCGCTTTGCCAAACCGCTGGACGCGGACCTCACAGAACGCCTGGCGCGAGGGCATGAGGTCCTGATTACAATCGAAGAAGGCGCCCGCGGCGGGTATGGCGCATTTGTATTGCAACATCTTGCCGCCGCCGGAGCGCTCGATCGAGGACTAAAAATCCGCACGATGCATCTGCCGGATCTGTTCCAGGACCAGGATAAGCCAGAGCTGATGTACGAAGAGGCGCGGCTCAACGCCCGCCACATTGCGGCCTGTGCGATAGAGGCTCTGGGTCGCGGCGATGTCGCCGAAATCGAGCGCTTGGCCCGCGCCTGAGCCACCTGAATTACCTGTAAGCAGTTTCGCCGTTTTCCTGCCTTAGTCGGCTGCGAGATCGTCTTGCCAGACGACACGGATCGACCGAGGAGGGCGTATGCGAAGTCTTTTTTTGAGCATTGCCGCGATCGGATTAATCGCCGCTTGCGAAACCGTCCCACCGACCATGGATCAAACTGTATTCGAGGCTGAGGTCGCGCGGGTTGAAGCCAATCCGAGCGTCGCCTCCTCAGACGCAGAGTTGAATAAGCTGTTGTCGAGAACTGATCTCACCGAGGATCAACAACTCGACCTGCTTTACTTGCGCGCGGACAAACGATGGGCCGGCAAATACAACCTGCCGGGAGCCATTTCTGATCTTGGTCGCGCGCTCGCGCTTCGCCCGGACGATACGCGCGTTGTGGAAGCCGAGCGCCGTACAGTGTTCGCTGCAACCGAGATTGAGAACGCGCAGCGCCGCCTGGCGCGGTTGCAAAATCTACCCGACTGGTTCGACGATAAAGTCTTGATGGGCGATCTCGACGCGGCGGCGGCTCGATATCGTTCATCCGGGATTACACCGACAGATGCTCAACTCTATTTGTTGCGTGAGAGCGGGTTCGTTTGTGCTGGCGAGGGCGATCGCGTTCACCAGCATGGGCCTGAACCGGATTACGTCGCCAGTGCGGTTTGGTGCAGCGATCCAAGCCTCTCCTGATTCTTGCCTTAGTCTCGCCATCGCAGCAGCCGACGACAGTCACAGACCAATTTGAAGGGATTATTCCATGCGTATGCTTCTTGCTACTTCCGCTCTGGTTTTTGCCGCCGCTTGTGCATCAACCAATGTAGAGACCCCGCCCGTCGTTGTGGACACCCCGCCGGTCGCGACGCAGCCGAGCAATTTCGATCTCGCCATGAACACGGTCGACGAACTGGTCGCAGCCGGAAATGAGCAAGCTGCCATTTTGCGCCTCGAGCAATTGATCGGGAAACAGGACGCCTCCGAAGATGAAAAGGCAGCGGCTCTGTATCGAATGGCGGAGTTGAAGATGGGTGACGGTAATCAGGTCTGGGGTGCGATCGAAGCGCTCGACGAGTTTATCGAAACCTATCCCGACCACGCCAAGGCCAATGCAGCGAGTGAGTTGCGTGATTATGCTCGCGGTGAAGCCACGAGTCTCAATTTCAAAGCCGAACAAGGTGGGCTATCGCCGAGCGAAGAATTCAAGGTGCGGTTCCGCTTGGGCGAACACCAGAAAGCGGCCGACATTATGCTCGCGAACGCGCTGACGCCTGAGAATGATTACCTACTCGACATGTATCAGATGGGATATTTGTGCGAAGATGCGGAGCTGACGGGCCCCAGTTATCCGCTCGTCGAACCGGATGGAACGGATCGCGTCGTGCGGTTCTGTGATTTCGGTAAATAGGTTTCTCAGCCTCCGCTGTAGAAGACAGCAATACCCCCGAGACTGAGCGCCGGCGCTGAAGATATCTTCAGCGCCGGCATTTGTTTTTGGTCCAGGTGAGTGGTCGATCGTCGCGAGCGCCGCTGCGATTCAAGCAAACTCTGCGAAAAGTAACTCGCATTAACCGTAAAAGTGGCATACGAATTGCGACGGGCAGGGGCGTGTAGAGTACATGGGAGACGCCCCCGATGCAGTCGTTTGCGACCGTCCTGCTAGCCGGAACTATGGCCTGCTTGGCCATGTTTATGATTAACCCGAATCCAAGTGATCAGAGCCAGCTCTATGCGCTGGAGATTACGCTTGAGGAAAATGGTGAACGATTCCGAGCTGAACAGGTCGTTGTTGAGCCTGGAAAATCTTATGTGATCGCGCTGGAAGCGGGTGCTGATTATGATTTCTCCATTGATATTCCCGGCGACACTCGGGCCGTCAAAGATCCATTCGGTAGCGACATTCCTGAACGAAATGGCGAATTTCTAGAGCTTCAAACCGAGCTCAAAATCGATGATGCCAGGATCGCCGAGAACCGTCCTGACTATGGCAAATTGATCGCATCGAATTTGTTGCTCAGCATGGCTGAACCGGCACGCGAAATCCGGTCGATCATACCCGTGACTGAATTGGGTCTCCTGACCCAGGGTGGAATGCCAGTTGAAAGCCTCGCGATCACGATCAAAGGCGCGCCATTCCGAGGCTAGATCGCCTGAAATCTCAAGCAAAATCAGACCTGCCGCAACGTCGCCCCTTCCGCAGTGACCGCGCATGCCTCATATCCGGACGAAAGACTAATAAAATCTCCGGAGGAAGCCCATGGCTGTTGCAGCCCTGCCAGACGGTTGGCCCGTCATTTCTATTGCCCAGGCAAACGCCGCGCTTGCGGCATCAGACACGCCGCTAAAGCTGACCGACAGCGAAGTCGGCGGTGTATCGATGAAGATCTACGCCGAAGCTCCGCCAACCATTCGCGCGATCTTGCAGCTGGGCGAGATGGAGTTCGGCACCCGCGACTATCTCGTCTATGAGGATGAACGAGTCACGTTCACAGCATTCGCGCGTGCGGTGGAGCATTTCTCCAAAATCCTGATTGAAAAATATGGTATCGGGAAAGGCGATCGCATTGCGATAATCATGCGCAATTATCCGCAATGGCCTGTGCCATTTTTTGCTGCCCTTTCGATCGGCGCAATCGCGACGCCAATGAATTCCTGGTGGACTGGCGATGAGCTGGAATACGGGCTTAAGGATAGCGGGGCGAAAGTCGCGGTTATGGATCCGCAAATCCTCGATCGCATTCGCGACCATTTGGGTAATCTGCCAGATCTCGAATCGATCATCATCGCCCGGGGTGGTGAGGCAGAGACGGACGAGCGTGTCGCCACCATGGACAGCCTGATCGGCCCCGCCAATTCATGGTCAAACCTTGAGAAGATCGGTTTGCCGGACGTTGAGCTCGGACCCGATGATGATGCGACCATCATGTACACATCCGGCACAACCGGACGCCCGAAAGGCGCGCTTGCGACCCATCGTGCGATCATTTCGAACATGCTCAATTCGCTGACCTGTCAGATGCGCATGCTGCTGCGCCGAGGTGAGGAGCCGCCAGAGCCGGATCCGAACGAACAGAACGCGACCTTGCTGGCAATCCCGTTTTTCCATGCCACTGGTGCGTTTGCCGTGCTGATCCCAAGCATGCTGCAAGGCAACAAGATTGTTTCGATGTACAAATGGGATGCCGGTGAAGCGCTGCCCATTATTGAGCGCGAAACTATCACTGGCGTTGGCGGCGTGCCAGCGATTGCCTGGCAATTGCTCGAACATCCGGAGCGAGACAATTATGACCTGTCGAGCATCAAAGCGGTGTCTTATGGCGGCGCCCCTTCAGCACCGGAACTGGTGGCGACGATCAAGAAACGTTTCCCTGAAGCGGCGCCTGGCAATGGTTGGGGGATGACGGAAACCTGTGCGACAGCGTCGCTCAATATTGGCGAAGACTACGTCAACCGCCCCGATAGCGCCGGCGCGGCGCCTGGCGCTGTCGAGCTGAAAATCGTTGATCCGGATGGCAAGATCTTGCCTCCTGGAGAAGTGGGCGAGCTTTGGTGCAAGGGCCCGATGAATTGCAAAGCTTACTGGAACAAACCCGAAGCCACTGCCGAGACATTCGTTGATGGCTGGGTCGTGACAGGTGATCTTGCGCGCATCGATGAAGAAGGCTTTTTATACCTGGTTGATCGCGCCAAGGACATGCTGATCCGCGGCGGCGAGAACATTTACTGTATCGAAGTTGAAAGCGCGCTCTACGACCATCCCGCGGTCATGGATGCGTCGGTGGTTGGCATCCCGCATAAGATCCTCGGCCAGGAAGTTGGCGCTGTGGTCCAGCTCAAACCGGACATGGACGCCAGCGAGGACGAGTTACGCGCGCATGTTCGTAATCAGATTGCCGCGTTCAAGGTGCCGGTGGAAATCCAGTTTCAGGCTGAACCGCTGCCGCGTAACGCCAATGGCAAAATCCTGAAGCCTGTCCTGCGCGACCGGTTCCAGCCACGTGAGTAAGTCGGGCTCTCGCCGCGGCAGATAGGGTTAGTCCCTTATTGGCGACATTTAACTGCCGCGTCAGCTTTCCGAGCATCAATCGGAGGGAATATCGATGGCGCAGAAAATTGATGGGCATTTCGATGTCCTGATCGCTGGTGCAGGCATTTCAGGCATCGGATCGGCTTATCATCTGCAGACCCAGTGCCCGGGAAAATCCTATCTCATCCTGGAAGCGCTGGAGAGTTTTGGCGGGACATGGCTGACCCATACCTATCCCGGCATTCGCTCGGACAGCGACCTCTATACGTTCGGCTATCGCTTCAAGCCGTGGATTGGCCCGCCGATCGCGTCGGCAGAGGAAATTCTAAATTACATGGGCGAAGTGATCGACGAGAACCAGATCGATGATCATATCGAGTATTCCCACACCATAGTCGGCGCCAGCTATTCATCAGCGGACAAGCTGTGGACCGTGCGCGCAAAGAGCGGCGTCAACGGTGATGAGAAAACCTATACCTGCACGTTCCTCTGGATGTGCCAGGGGTATTACAATCATGCCGAAGGCTACACGCCGGAATGGGACGGCATGGATGAGTTTGAAGGCGAGATTATCCACCCTCAAACCTGGCCGGAAGACACAAATCTCAAAGGTAAGCGGGTGATTTGCATCGGCTCGGGCGCAACGGCGGCGACACTTGTGCCGGCGATTGCCGGAGAGTGTGAGCACGTGACGCTGCTGCAGCGGTCTCCGACTTATTTCTTCCCCGCGGAAAATCGAAACGAGCTTGCAGATGAGCTGCGGCGTATCGGCGTGTCCGATGATCTCGTACATGATATTGCGCGCAAGAAAGCGCTCTTCGATCAGGATGAAACGTGCCAACGGTGTTTGACCGAACCGGACGTCGTAAAGGCAGAGCTTCTGGGCGCTGCGCAGGAATATCTCGGGCCTGAGTTCGACATCGACACACACTTCACGCCAAAATACCGACCGTGGCAGCAGCGGCTCGCCTTCATTCCGGATGGCGACTTGTTCCAGGGGATTGCAAGCGGCGCCGCGAGCGTCGAGACGGATCAAATTGATCGCTTCACCAAGACCGGCATCCTGCTGAAATCTGGCAAGCATCTGGATGCGGACGTGATCGTAACCGCGACGGGATTCGATCTTTCTGTGCTGGGCGGGATCCCGTTTGACGTCGATGGCGACCCGGTTGATTTCAGCCAGACCGTAACCTATCGCGGGATGATGTTCACAGGTGTCCCCAATATGGTCTGGGTGTTCGGGTATTTCCGCGCCAGCTGGACGCTGCGTGTGGACCTGATGGGGGACTTTGTCTGCCGGCTGCTTAAACACATGGATGCGACCGAGATGGACGAAGTGCGCGTGGCGTTTCGCGAGCAGGACAAGGAGATGGACATTCTGCCGTGGATGGATTCTGACAATTTCAATCCGGGGTATCTGATGCGGTCGATGCATCTGATGCCGAAGCGCGGATCGAATCCGATCTGGGAGCACACGCAGGATTACTGGACAGAACGCGACCAGCTGCCTCGCATCGATCTGACTGCCGAGGAGTTTGTCTATTCCCGCCGCGCCGCGAAGCAATCAATGGCGGCCTGACCCCACGCCGCCACGCTTTTACTCGCGCCGGAAACCGCGTATGAGCCGGGCATGACGGATGAGAACAACGACTATCAGAAAGACCGTGAGGGTCAGCCGCTGGCATTGGAAAAGCGAAAGAGATCCGAGGATGGCCGACGCTTTTCACCCTCGACGGGCCGCAACAAAGATGCGGTGCGCGCGACCTATCAAGCGCATATGCCGCGCAGTGGAACGGTGCTCGAAATCGCGTCCGGAACAGGTGAGCACGGCGCGCATATCGTTGCGGCATTGTCCGATCTGACATGGGTCTATTCTGATATCGATCCGGCGAGCCAGGCCAGTCAGCACGCCTGGCGAACGGCTTCAGATCATGATCGCTTGCGCGGGCCGTTGACCGTCGACACCTCGCTTCCAGCCTGGACCGAGACCGATGCGTTGTCGCCCCTCGACGGTATGTTCTGCGCGAACATGATCCATATCGCACCGATTGCGGCGGCCGAGGGATTGTTTGCCGGGGCAGGGCATATTTTGCGGACGAATGGTCGGTTGATGATCTATGGCCCGTTTGCGCGACAGGGTGAGATCGCGCCGTCAAACGCGCGGTTCAGCGAAGACCTGCAACGCCGCGACCCGAGATGGGGCGTGCGTGACCTCGATCAGCAGATATTCCCGCTCGCGGCGCGTGCGGATTTGCGCGCGGTCGAGGTGATCGAGATGCCCGCTAACAATCTCAGCGTGATTTTCGAAAAAGCGTAAGCTGCGCAATT
>SPJK01066573.1_pt1 | contig 12179 bp, 11 predicted proteins | sample 3741771 | NCBI WGS metagenome assembly SPJK01 (sample SAMN10925997, study PRJNA522277) | cold seep metagenome | isolation source: Elba SIP-enriched marine methane seep metagenome, extraction at timepoint T2 | place: Italy: coast of Elba, Mediterranean Sea | reverse complement strand
GGAACCGAGCGCCTGATCAGCGTCGCCAAGGACCGGGCAGAGCCGCTGAATTTCGGACGGGCCGACGCGCTTCTTTCGGCCGGTAAGCGGTTGATGGCTGAGGATGCGTCAGGCGCAGAAGCCCTGAACGATGCACTGCTCGACCTGACCCGCATGGCGTCCGCGTTCGAAAAACCGAACCTCGCCCACGCCGCCGCAGAACTCGCCATGGCGCGGTGTGATCGCGACCGGTTCGAGCGCGCGCTGCTCTATACAGATGCACCCGGAAATCTGCGCTATGCCATCTGGCGGGCGCGAATTGAAGGCGATGTGCTGGTGTTGCTTGGCCGCATTCGGGCCATCGACAGCGACGAGGATACGCGCGAGGTGCGCCGCGTCCTCGAAGGCTACCGCGCGATACAGGAATTTGGCTACTGCAATGCGCGGAAAAGCCAGATTGGCGGCTGACCGATTCAGGTTATACCTGCAACATGATTGATGCAGACCAGGATCCGCCAGAAGCCATTGCCGGTAGTGCAGAAATTGGCGCTCTCGCGCACCTTTACCGGGCCGAGGTCTACCGCTCGACCATCTGGCGCCAGCGCCTCGACATGACGACCAATTGGGCGGTTGTCTCCACCGGCATCGCTTTTTCCGTCAGCTTCGCGAATGAGCAAGCCTCGCCGCTGCCGATTGTACTGGTTGGCTTACTGTCGGCCATGTTCCTGGTGCTGGAAGCGCGGCGCTATCGCTATTTCTATGTCTGGAAGTTTCGCGCGCGGATGATCGAGATCACCAATTATGTGCCGATGTTGCGCGGTCAGGGTGCTCAGATCGCGATGGACAAGGGCACGGCCCTATCGGACGATTACTTGCGACCGCGCCACCGGATTTCCGGCATGCGTGCGATCGGACGGCGTCTGCGCCGCAATTATGGCTGGCTCTTTGTCATCCAGGCGGCGGCTTATTATGCCAAAATCGGAATGCATCCCAACGATGTCGGTTCGGTCGAGGAATACCTCTACCGCGCCCATATCGGGCCAATTCCGGGGTGGCTGGCGCTGATCGCCGGAATCGCCTTCCATCTCGGCTGGATGGCCTTTGCCTATTATACATGGCGACTGGAGAAGGCGGACAAGCGGATCACCGCGGATTACCTCGACCCGGAGCTCGCCTCAGGCGTCGCTGACGACAAAACGTAAAAGCTGGCGATCTGTGAAGCCTAGCGTGCGGTTGCATCCGTCGGACCGCCAACATTGCCGCCATCACATTGATAGCCAAGATACCACTCGATGGCGCTCGCATCGTTGGTCACCGCGCCGTGGAACACTTTGCAGGTGCCATTGCCGTCGAGCACCTCGATGACCTCCTCGCACGATATCTTGGAGGAATTGACCTGTCCAAAATCAGCCGATGACAAATGGATATAGTCGAAATCCTTCTTGGCTTTCTTCTCAATATTCATCGTCTTGCTCGCGCCGGCGAGGATGTTGAGCTTGTTCCCGGTCTTGTCGTTATGGGAGTCCTTGGCTTTCACCGTGATGGTTTGTGCAGAGGACGTCTGGTTCAGATTTGAGTCGCCGTCGGAGCCGCCTGAGTCGCCCGTCCTGTTCTTGAATTGGATGTTGCACTTCCCGTCATTGATCCAGCAATCGGTTTGCGAAATGTCGCAGGATGCGCCGGCGACCGGAGCGATGGCGAGGCTGATGAGCGCCAGACCGGCGCAGGACAAAACCTTTTGCATAGGTTTGAACTCCTTCTTGCGTTGAGGGGGCTGGCTAGTCGCCACAATGGGTCGAGTTGCCTTTTATGGTCGTATCCGGCGTGTAGTATTCATTCTTGTCGGAGACATTCTGACAGCGATTGTCATTTATGGTCGTGCCATGCATTTCGAGCCACCAGATCGCGCCGCTATTCTCGTCGTAAATGTGCTTGCGGTCTTTCTTGCAATTCTTGTTTTCACCGGACTCGATCTTGGCAATGATCCAGACTTGTGAGCCGGTCGGCACACGCCCGTCTTTTTTGAGGTCGAAGCACCAGGCCTCCCCTTTTCCGATCTTGGCGCCGACCTTCTTGGAGAAGGTTTCGCCGTCGGGTGTTTTCCAGTGCAGCATGATCGGGTCGACATTGTACCAGCCGCCATCATAGAGCGTGATGTAACGCAGCTTCATGTCCTCGGCGAAACTGGCTGGCGCGAACAAGTTTGCGGCCAGCAGACCCAGCCCTAGCCATCGAAACAATCCCATCTTTCAGACCTCCTGAGACAAAAGCAGAGCCAAGCAGGACGGACAAAGCGCCGCCACTGTCAGATCCGCCAGCTGAGATGACTCAATTGCCTTGCGCTCCCGCGTCCCTTCCTGTATGTCCGCGCTTTCGAGATTTCAGGGCCGGTCAGTAATCGTCCCGTAACAGACTCTAAGAGGCACCCGCGATGAAAGCCGAAGGCCATCCAGACTATCACTTCATCACCGTCGTCATGACCGACGGGACGGAGTATCAGACCCGCTCAACATGGGGCAGCGAAGGCGACAAGCTCGTCCTCGACATCGACTCCAGTTCACACCCGGCCTGGACCGGCGACCGCAATGCGAACCTCGATCGCGGCGGCCGTGTCTCGCGCTTCAAGGACAAGTTCAAGGGCTTTATGTAAGCCCATCGCCAATTCGGCGAAACGACAAGAAAGCCCGCACCGGAAGGTGCGGGTTTTTTCTTGTCGGCTTATTTGGGCTGCAAATAATAGCTTTCGAAAGTTTAATCCGCAGGGCGCAGATCGGGGCGACTGAGATACGAACGACATTCGTTGGATCGAATTACGCGTATTTTAGTTAGCAATTTTCTGCCAACGGCTTAGACCCAATCTCTGAGTACGCCGGGATGCAGAAATGACGAAAGCAAAGTCATATGATCCACCCCCGCGCGCGATGCTCGTCATCGGCAGAGGCCCTCCCTACCTGTGAATCCAGTTCAGACGCAGGCGTCTCATTCAAACTGACCGTTCTGGCGACGGTCTCCATCCTGTCTCTCGCGGCGCACGCTGCGGCCCAGACCGCCACCATCGACACCGAAACATCGACGCCGGTGACCACGTCAACGGCGGATGGCGGGGATCCGGCTGATATCGATATCACAACGGATGGCAGCATCGAGATCGAACAGACCGATGGCAGCACAGCGGTCACCGTCGACAGTGACAATTCGGTCAATAATGACGGGACGATCCAGATTGATGAATCCGACCATTCTGTCGGCATCCTGATCGAGGCGGATCGGTCCGCGAATATTACGGGGGCCGGCAATATCTATCTCTATGACAATTATGAGCGAACAGATGATGATGACGATGATGACCTGGATGGTCCGTTGGCCGAAGGCACGAATCGAACCGCCATCCTCTTGCAGTCAGGCGGCACTCATACTGGTAATATCACACTAGAAACAGGCGCTGATGTCGATGTGGAAGGCAATCAATCCTATGGCATTCGTTTGCAGTCTGAGCTGGATGGTGACCTCGCAATTGATGGCTCTGTTGCGGTCATCGGCGATGAGGCGCGCGCCATTCGCGCCGAACAAGCGATTACCGGCGATGTTTTGATCAGCGGTGCGATTGGTGCCCGCGGTGAGAATGCCCAGGCGATCGAACTTGAAGGTGATGTCGGCGGTGCGCTGACATTTGAGAGCCTTGTGACATCCAGTGGCTTTGCGGACACCAGCATCACCAACTATGTCGCGCCGACGGCAATTGATGACGACACGCCGGCGATCGAAGATCGGATTGACGCAGAAGACCTGCTCGACAATGCGGGCACAGTCGCCATTCGCGGCAGCGTTCCGGGCGGTATCCTGATCAATGGCAATGTCGATGATTTTGTCTCCGAGGAAGACAGCGACGATGAAACCAAGGACACGATCGAGGATTTCGACGAGAACCGTTCAACTGGAACGATTTCGAGCATTGGGTCCGGCACAGCTTTGTTGATTGCCGCCGAGGACTCGGATCTGGTGATTGGCTCCGTGGTCGAAACCGTGCGCGACACGCTGGACGATGATGAAGATGATGATTTCACCGAAACGCTGGCGACGTTCAACTATGAGCAAGGCCTCATCAATCGCGGTGTCATCAGCGCCAATGGACTGAACATTGGTTTTGACGCAACCGCTTTGCGAATCGAAGGCGCAGCCGATGGTAGCGCCGACGTGTTGATCACAGGCGGCATCGCCAATAGCGGGACGATCCAGGCCGCGGCTGTGGACGCTGATGCGGTCGCTGCATCGTTTGGGACGGGTGCACAGATCGGCGCATTGACCAATTCGGGTGATATCATCGCACAAACCATCGCCGTCACGACAGAAACAGCCACAGCTCTGCTCGTCGAAGCCGGTGCGTCGCTGACAACGCTCGAGAATGACCAGGGGTCGATCCGTGCGAACGCGACTGGCGTCAGTGGCTCGGCAACCGCAATCCGTGATCTCAGCGGCACGCTGACCAGCATTACCAATCGCGGCATTATCGCCGCCAGCCTGTCCTCAGATGGCACGGAGACCGAGGAGACGGGTGAAGCGGTCGCGATTGATCTCAGCGGCCATGATGCCAGCACAGGCGCCTCGCTTGTGCAGCAACGGGCGACGCCGATCGACGATATCAATGATGATGACAGCATTGATAGCGACGATGTGGTCACCCCATCTATCCTGGGGGATATCCGGTTTGGCGCTGGCAATGATACGTTCCAGCTGCTCGCGGGTTCGGTTACGGGCGACACGGATTTTTCGACCGGCGACGCTGGCTTCAACATCACCAACTCGACCTATTCTGGCGATGTGCAATTCGCGGATGGGCAGCATGTTTTCACTGCAAGCAACGCCACTGTCTCAGGCGCTCTCTCGTTTGAGGATTCAGTGGCGGATATTACGTTTCAGAACGGGTCGGTGTTTTCGGGCAGCCTGTCGACCACAGCGTCGACATTGACGCTGTCCGCGCTTGATTCTGACCTGAGCTTTGATGCTGGCAACCGAACCGCGCTGAACAGTTTGTCGATCATGGGTGAGTCCGAATTGACCTTCAATATCGACCCGACTGATACAGATGGCGCGGTACTGTCAGTGGCTGGAACGGCAGCACTGGGCAGCGATGTGACGATCACGCCTGTGCTTGAATCGATCGCGCGCGATCCATTCTCTCAGGTTCTGGTATCGGCGAATGCCTTGACCTTTGATGGCACGTTCAACAGCGACCAGATCACCAGCATTCCCTTTCTTTACAGTATCGATCTGTCACAGACCGACACCGAACTGGAACTGTTCTTTGAGCTGAAAACCGCCGACGAGCTTGGCTTTGATGATAACCAGGCGCGGGCCTATGGGGCGCTGACGGATGTATTTGTTCTAGACGACGACCTTGGCGCTGCGATTGCGACAATCGACGATGGCGATCACTTCCACCAGGTCTACGATCTCCTGTTACCGCAGCGCACCAATGCATCTCAGCAGTTTCTCGCGACACAATGGAACGCCGCTTTTGGCGCCCTGAATGACCATCTCAGCCTGCTTGAATATTCCGACCCGGATCAAACCGGGATCTGGGTTCAGGAGTATTATTACAGCCTGGATGAAGACACGAGCGATCAAACCCCCGGCTATAATGGCGACGGCTACGGGTTTGCACTGGGTCTCGACCGGTCATTTGGGCCGATTGATCGCATCGGTGCGATGATCACCTATGCCAGCGGTTCATTTGAGGAAAAAACCGGCGGATACAATCCGATTTCCACCAGTTCGACGGGGTTGGGTCTCTATGCAATGGAGTCGCTCGGGCCTCTGCAATTGCGCTTCGCGGGCCAGATCTCGAGTGTCGGATTTGCATCCAACCGCAACTATGACGTGGACGAATTGATCTACCAAATTGAAGGCGACTGGTCCGGAATCAGCCAGTCCGCATCCATCGCCGCCGTGTCCGAATTTGATTTCGGCTGGGCATATCTGCGTCCAGAGGTGTCTGCAGACTGGTTCGCGACCCGTCAGGATGGGTACACGGAAACCGGCTCGGCCTCGACGGACAGCCTGTTTGCTGAAGTGTCCGATGTCGACACTGACGCGTTTGGCGTTGCGGCCAATTTCGTGCTTGGCCGCGAGGTTGATCTTGGCGGCGGCATCATGCGCGCGGAGGTGAATGGCGGTTATCAAACGCTCGCGTCGTCGACGCCATATTCGGCGACCGTTTCATTCCTCGGAACGGAGGAATCCTTTGAGCTCATGGCACCAGAAGGGGCGACCGAGGCCGCGCTGTTTGGCGTCTCCCTCACAGGCGATGGAGGGCTGATCAGCTCCAAGCTCGGCTATGACGTGAAGGTTACGGAGGAGAGCATCTCACATGTGGTGGGCGCCACGATCCGGCTAAAATTCTGAGTCGGTATCATCAATTGCGGGTTTGACCACAAATGTAATCGAAATCATTTGACTTATTGTTTTTCGATATGTAAGGAGGGCGGGCGTTCAGGATCGCTTTGTTAGTTTCTCTTTGGAGTAGAAAACCATGATCCGTACTTTCACCGTGGCCAGCCTCGTCGCTTTGGGCCTTGCCGGAGCCGCCAGCGCAGAAACCCGCACCTATGATGTCGGGGCGTTCAACAATATTGATATTTCCGCCGGACTCGATCTTGAATTCACCGCTGGCGGAGCGCAATCGATCACTGTCGAAAACAACAAAGGCGATTTCAGCGACATCGAAGTCCTGGTCCGCGGCGACACACTGGTCCTGAAGCGCAAGAAGAACATGAACTGGGGCTGGAACCGCAAACGCGCGCGCTACGGCATTACGGTGACCGCGCCGCAGATCTCCGGTCTTGAAGCCTCGTCGGGTTCAGATGTCTCGGGTCGCAATATGAGCGGCGATGATATCTCGATCGACGTTTCATCTGGCGCCGATGTCACGGTAACCGGCGTCGATGGCGGAACGGTGGTGATCGAAACCTCAAGCGGTTCGGACGCGAGCGTGTCCGGCACCTGCGTGACGGTTCGCGCAGAGTCGTCGTCTGGCTCTGACCTCGAAGCCCGCGACCTGATCTGTCAGAATGGCTATGCGGATGCCTCCAGCGGCTCTGACATAGCCATCCACGCATCGGTCAGCGTGAACGCGGATGCCTCGAGCGGCGCCGACGTCGATGTCTATGGCGGACCGAGAGATGTACAGTCTGACAAGTCCAGCGGCGGCTCGGTTTCGATCCGCAGCTAGGCGGCCCTAGCTGAAATCATAGTCTTCCATTTTCAAGCCCGGATCAGGCCAGGAGAGGTCCATGCCCTCCAATGTGCCACGCACGATCCGGGCGATCATGGCATTGCGCCGTGTTCGGCTGTCAGCCGGGACGATGTACCAGGGCGCGTGCGGCGTTGAGCAGCGTGAGACTGCGGTCTCATAAGCGGCCATGAAGTCAGGCCACAGTTTGCGGTCCTCAAGGTCGCCCGGATTGAACTTCCAGCGCTTGTGTTCTTCGGTGATGCGTTCGCGCAGACGAATGCCTTGTTCCTCGTAGCCAACATTGAGCATGAATTTCAGGATCGTGACGCCATTCTCGGTCAGGTGTTTCTCGAACTGATTGATCTGCTCGTATCGCTGCTCGATCACGTCCGCTGGCGCGAACTCGCGGACTTTGACAACCAGAACATCTTCATAATGCGAGCGATCAAACACCCCGATCCGACCCTTGCGCGGCACCGCTCGGTGGATGCGCCACATGTAATCGTGTGCGAGTTCGGTCTTGCTCGGCGCCTTGAAAGCTTCGACCTGCATGCCAAGCGGGCTTGTATCAGCGAACACGTTGCGGATCACACCGCTTTTGCCGGACGTGTCCATGCCCTGTAATACGACCAGCAGCGCTCGGTCGCGCATGGCATAGAGCTTGTCCTGCAATTCATTGATCGCCGCCGCATCCTTTTTAAGACTGACGCGCGCATGTTTCTTGTCGGGGAATAGCGTGCGATCGCCAGAGTCGCGCGCGGACAGGTCAAACGATTTGCCTGGCGCCGCGATCAGCGTGTCGCGAACGGACTCAATGGAGGGCTGGGACATGGTCGATCCTTCTGAAAGCAGGCAAGAAAAAAGCCGCGCCATGACAGCGCGGCTTGGTCTTTTGTGCAAGCAGCTTGCTGCTTACGAAGAATAGTATTCGACGACCTGAGCTGGTTCCATCTGAACCGCGTAAGGAACGTCTGCCAGTTCCGGCATACGGACAAAAGTCGCAGTCATCGATTTTGGCTCGACTTCAATGTACTCTGGAATATCGCGCTCTGGGGAGCCGAGGGCTTCCAGAACCAGTGCCATGTTGCGTGACTTCTCGCGAACCTGGACAACATCGCCCGGCTTCAGACGGTAAGAACTGATATTGGTCTTGGTACCGTTGACGAGCAGATGGCCGTGATTGACGAACTGACGTGCCGCAAAAATGGTCGGCACGAATTTCGAACGGTAGACAAACGCGTCGAGACGCGACTCGAGCAGGCCGATCAGGTTCTCTGCGGTGTTGCCTTTGCGGCGAGCGGCTTCAACGAAGGTCGCCTTGAATTGCTTCTCAGTGATGTCGCCATAGTGAAACTTGAGTTTCTGCTTGGCCATCAACTGCATGCCGAAGTCAGAGACTTTTTTCTGACGGCTCGGGCCATGCTGGCCTGGCTTGTTTGGGCGTTTATTGACTGGTGATTTGGGGCGTCCCCAGATGTTCTCGCCGACACGGCGATCAATCTTGTACTTCGCCGAGTGACGACGTGACATATTAGACCTCAATTTTTGACGTGGGCTGGTCACTCTCCGTGTGAAAGCGACGATTGCAACGGCAGCACCACACCGACCCGTCCTGAAGCGGCGTCTAAAACAGGATAAGCGGGTGAGAGTCAAGCGCTGCGATCAGTCAAAACGGCGCAACTGACGCGAGGATGCGCCTTGACGGACGCGCGTCAGACGCGCCCCATGGTTTCAATCACAATTATCGGAGGATTGAATGGCGGATCTGTCAGGAAAAGTTGCGGTGATCACAGGCGCAGCAAGTGGCATCGGACTGGCCGGCGTCGAAGTGTTCGTGAACGCTGGCGCACAAGTCGTGGCTGGTGACGTGCAGGACGATAAAGGCGAAGCCCTGGTCACCCGGTTCGGCGCCGACAAAGTCGCTTACCAGAATTGCGATGTCACCAATCCCGACGCTCTGAAGGCCCTGATGCAGAGCGCCGTCGATACGTATGGTGGTCTGGATATTCTTTGGAACAATGCGGGTAGCGGCGGCACGTCGAGCACGGTCGAAGAGCTGGACCTGGACGGCTATGACTTCACCATGGACCTGCTGCTGAAATCAGTTTTCGCAGGAACCCATTTTGCCGTTCCGCACATGATTGCGCGTGGCGGCGGCAGCGTCATCAACACGTCGTCTATCTCTGCGGTTTGTGCTGGCTACGCGCCGGTGACCTATTCGGTTGCCAAGAAAGCCGTGGCGCATTTTTCCAAACTCGCTGCAGCGGAACTTTCAAAACATCAGATCCGGGTGAATGCAATCTTGCCCGGCTTTATCGCCACTTCGATCTTTGGCGCGTCGCTCGGACTGCCGCGTGAGCAAGCCGACCAGATGGCGGCCATGGTGTCGCAAGCGGGGGGATCGATGCAGCCGGTTGGCCGTGTCGGTCAGGGTGCGGATATTGCCGAAATGGCGGCCTTCCTGGCCTCAGACGCGGCAGGCTTTGTCACCGGCGGCGAATTCCTTGTCGATGGCGGGATGACGGTCGGACCGCCGCATAGCTGGAACGAGGAAGAAGCCGGCCCGTTGCTGGATGCGCTCGGCATCACGCCTGAGCAGGCAGAACAAATGGCCGAGGCGATGCGGGGCGGTCAGGGCAGCTAGGCGGCGAGGCCCGGAATCGCCTCAACTTGTTCGAGGAGATTTTTAGGCGATTTCGAGCGCGCGACCTCTGTGCCCTTGTCATCGAACAGGACAAATTCGGCGTTTGACTTGCGCAACGGAAACCGGCGCCAGTGCGCACGCGTGCGGTAGAGTGTAATCTCTTCAGGTTCGTCTCCGGTCGCCGACCATCCGGTCCAGACATGATCGGCGGGTACCGATCGCCACAAGCGGTCTATGGCCTCTAAGTCAGATACGGAGAAACGGTTCATGGAAGACAAGGGGGCGGCATCCGGTTACGAAGATATTAACAAAAGGCAATTGTCGGGCAACCTGCGCGGCGCGCTGCTCATGGTGTTGTCGGGGGTCGGGTTCACCATCTATCTCCTGCTCAACAAGCTTCTCTCCGCCGATGTTCACCCGGTCTTTCTGGCTTTTTGGCGTGCCTTTCTGGGCATGTGGATGGCAATTCCATTCGTCGCCGCGATTGGCTTCGAAAAAATGAAAACCCGGCGCCCGGGCCTGCTCATCTTACGCAGCCTGTGCGGAACGCTGGGGTTTACCCTCGCCATTGTCGCTGTGTCGGACTTTTTCACGCTGACCCTGGCGCAATTCAATGCCATCAGCTTTACGCGACCGCTCTTCGTTACGCTCTTGGCGGCGCTCATTTTGCGCGAATATGTCGGCCTGCATCGCTGGGGCGCTCTGGCAGTCGGCTTTTTCGGCGTGGTCGTCATGGTGATGCCTGGGCTGCTCCTGTTCTGGCAGCCGGGTGCATTTGAGGGCACGCAACTCAATATGGGCAGCCTCGTTGCGCTGATCAGTGCCTTCAGCCTCGCCGCTGCAATCGTGCTGGTGAAGTTTCTAAGCGCCGAACTGCCATCCATGGTTCTGTTGCTCTATGCCAACGCGTTCTCGAGCATCCTGCTGGCGCCGTTCCTGTTCATTTACTGGCACGAGGTTGCCTTGCAGGATTGGGGCTTGATCGCGGGCATGGCTGCATTCGGTTTCGTCAGTCAGTTCTGTTTCATCTATGCGATGAGCATTGGTGACGCGTCCTTCCTGTCGCCGATAGACTATCTGCGTTTGCCGATGTCAGCCGTCGCTGATTTCTGGGTCTTCCGACTGATCCCGAATGCCAGTGTCTGGATCGGCGCGGCGATTATCGTCATCTCGACGCTTTACATTGGTTGGCGCGAGCGTGTGCGTGGTGTCTCCAAATCGTGACCGCGGGTACACTTGTGAACCAGGAGCATGTCGTTCATCCTTAAGATAAGGAGGACCCGACATGACCAAAGTGCTCGTGACCGGCGCGACCGGATTTATCGCATCCCACACCATCCTTGCCCTGGTAAACAAGGGCTACGAAGTGCGCGGCACTGCGCGCTCTGCGAGCAAGGCGGAAAAGCTCAACGCAACGCTGAGCGCCTATGCCGACAAGCCCATCGAGATCGAACTGGTCAGCGCTGACCTGACCAGCGATGAAGGCTGGGATGCGGCGATGGACGGCGTCACCTATTTGCAGCACCTGGCCTCGCCAATCCCGAGCAACCTGCCAAAGAATGCTGACGAACTTATAATCCCAGCGAAAGAAGGCGCGTTGAGAGCTCTGCGCGCAGCGAAGGCGGCAGGCGTCAAGCGCGCGGTCATGACCTCCTCCTTTGCTTCCATCGGCTATGGCTGGGGCGATGGCCGTCCCGCCGTGCTGAATGAAAACCATTGGTCCAACCCGGACAATATCAAGGACAATACGGCCTATACCCGCTCCAAGGTGATCGCCGAGAAAGCTGCCTGGGATTTTGTCGAAACGGATGGCAAAGGCCTGGAGCTGGCGACCATCAACCCGGTCGCTGTCCTCGGCCCGGCCATGAGCGGCGATGTGTCGGCATCGCTGGAACTCGTCACTCAGCCGATGCAGAACAAGGTCCCGGCCTTTCCGAAACTGACTTTCGGGATTGTCGATGTGCGCGATGTGGCTCTGGCGCATGTTGCGGCGATGGAAAAGCCGGAAGCCGCCGGCGAGCGATTCATTCTTGGCGACAAGGTGCTCAGCTTCACCGAGATTGGCGAGGTCCTGCGCGAGGCCTATCCCGACCGCAAACTGCCCAAGGGCGAACTGCCGAGCTGGCTGGTGCGGATGCTGACCCTGGTCAATCCGACGCTGAAGCAAATCCTGCCGGAACTGGGCAAGAAGCGCGGGTTTGACAATGAGAAGTCGCGGCGGGTGTTGGGCATTGATTACATTCCCGCTAGCGAAGCGATCCTCGCCAGTACCAATTCGCTGATCGAGTTGGGCGAGCTTTAACCGCCCATTGCCAAATTGCCATT
>SPJK01090564.1_pt1 | contig 12180 bp, 11 predicted proteins | sample 3741771 | NCBI WGS metagenome assembly SPJK01 (sample SAMN10925997, study PRJNA522277) | cold seep metagenome | isolation source: Elba SIP-enriched marine methane seep metagenome, extraction at timepoint T2 | place: Italy: coast of Elba, Mediterranean Sea | reverse complement strand
GATTGGCTCTCCAACTTCAAAACTGATGCGTAACGGAAACCCAGGCTTTTTGTACAATGGCCAGCCCTTTTCGAAAAAACGGCTGTTGCTGCGGATATACACTGGAAAAACCGGTGCATGACTACGTTTTGCAACCAATGCGGTCGCGCCTTGAAGCGGGTTCAGCCACTGCGTTTCATGTTTTGTGCGCGTGCCTTCGGGAAACAGTAGCAGTTTTTCTCCCTGCAATAATTGCGCAGATGCTGCACGCAACATCTGTCCTGTCGAATCATTGGGAATATAACCTGCAAGCCGCGCCCCGCCGCCCAAAAACGGATTGCGCAAAATTGCACCTTTCATGATGCAAATGGTTTCAGGAATTTTGGCGATGATGAACACTGCATCCCACAACGCAATATGATTCGGGGCGATGATGGCCTCCCCCTCAAGTTTTGCAAGACTGTTCAGTGCACTGTCGTCGAGATGCAGCAGGCGGGTAAATTTCAGATAAGCGATGAAGAAAATGAACGCTTTTTGCAAGATGAAACGTCCACAAGGACGGGAATATTTTTTCGGCAACAGCGCGTAAAGAATCATGCCGACCACTGTTACCGTAAGCCCTGCGATCGCCCAGTACAAAAGACCCAGAGCCATCAGCAAAGATTCGTAAAAAAATTTGAATAGTTTTGTCAAGCGTGTTCCTGAGTAATGAAACTGCTTTGGATGAAGTGCAATAAAGCATGAGAAAAGCGGGCTACCAACTTAAGACGGGACACTACGGAACGAAGCTTAACCGTTTGTCCTGAGCCCAGTCGAAGCCTGTCATGAGCTTGATGAATGGGGCGTGACGGTGAAGCCGTTCATACTTCGACAAGCTCAGCACGAACGGCTTAACCTCAACTTGTCCCCTTAAGTTGGCAGCCGAAAAGCGCGGTCTTCCTACGCTGGAATCATTCAATCTGTTTGTTGATGACCGCCAGTCCTTCAAGGACAGGCAGTCATGAAATTCAAATAAACATCTCTATTCAATAGCCCGTTCCTGACTGTCGCTATTGCCGAGATTGTCTTTCCAGCTAATCCTGATGCTATCGCCCACCTCGCCGCCTTTCAGCATGAAAGCGAAATATGGATTCTTGGAAACCCCTGCCCCCATGTTGCTGCGGACAACGGTTTTGCCGTTATGCTCGACCACCAGCTCCTGTATGTAATGCGCCGGAATCAGCTCGCCGGTCTTCTCGTCCATGTTGCGCCCATGTTCCATAGGATGGGAAATCAGCGTCCTGATCTGGGTCTTGCCGTCCAGACGTTTGGTGCGTATTTTTATGGTTGACATCCTAGCCTCCGCAGCCGCCGATGGTGACTTTCACCAACTTTTGCGCCTTGTACAGTTTCGATTGCGCCTTGACCACCACAATCACCTCCGAAGTCTTCGCCATTTTCACCCGTGCCGATACGAACGCATCCACATCCGGCGACAAATCGAACACCGCAACCAATGGAATCGGATTTTGCTCGACAAATATATACACCTGTTCCACATTCTCCAGCGTACTGCTCACGCTGACCGGCACGACCGCCCCATTTTCGGCAATCGTCGGCAATTTCAGCTTGATTTCATCGCTGAGTGCAATTTCCTCGGTCTTGAACGAATGGCTCAAGATTTCTTCGACAGGCGAGGGCGAGAACAGCTCTTTAAGCCATTCTGTCCGGGCCGTTTTTGAAAACAGCAATCCCAGCCCCCCCGTTATTGCCGTTTTTTTAAGAAAAATCCTTCGATGATTTGATTGGGACATCTTCGCTTCGATTTATTGTAAAAACATTGACCATTCTAGCCATGAACGCTCGGTATTATGACTGCGCTTTAGGGTCGCGTCCATAGAAAAGCGGAAGGACGAAGAATTTAAAAATAAAAAATATTCATATACATGGATATTATGATATTTGCTAGAATACTTCCCTTTGAAACACCAGCACGGAACAGACAACCATGGTAAAAAATGAAATAATCACCCTCATCAGAAATGCAAAAAGTGCTCATAAAAAGTGGGTCGAAAACGCCATATCACTTATTGAGGGTCTTCCTTTGGACAAGGCGCAAGTCCCTGTGAATTGTACCGAATGCGTGTTTGGCCAATGGTATTATGGCGAAGGACAGGGGCTTAAACAGATAAAGGTTTTCAAGGAAATCGAGCAATACCATGACAGCCTGCACAAGACCTATCGGGAAATATTCGTGCTGCTGTTCGAGGATGACTCGCAACCGTCATTGCTTGAACGTCTGTTCGGGGTATCGAGCAAGGTTTCGGAAGAAAAAAAGCACTTGGCAAATGAGAAGTTGCAAATTCTTAAACGCCGGTCCAAAGCCATCATGGGCAAGCTGGACGAGCTGGAAGAAGCCATCGCCGCGATGCCGGAAGAGGATATTTCCACCCTTGCATGACAATTGCTAAGATGGCAGGCGATAGCCTTTCTGACGGTTGGAAAATCGCCAGCCCAACCCGGAGATCCTGTCCTGCAACAGCGACTGCTGCATGAGGGAGAACGGCGTCCCTCCAGAAAGGCTGTCATCACCGCTTCCCTCCCGTTTTTTCCCTGTTTTCCAGATAATCGACAATCAATTGCATCAGCGCAATCGTCTTCAAATGAATTTCAGGGTCTTGCGCAAAAAAATGGTCGCTGCCGACCGCGATGATGGTGGTACTGTCTGGCGCGATGATGTCACGCAGCAAGGTCAGGCCATCGTTAGGCCCCAAATCCCTGAGCATTAAATATCGGTCTTTCACCAGATAACTCAACTGTCCCGACAGCGGCAATCCCATGTAATTGAAAACCAGAAGATGTTTCGGCAGTTTCAAGCGTTTGTAGGCGGCTTGAAGCGATTTTGTTGACATACTGACAAGGTCGCGTTGTTTCCAGCCCTGGTAATCGCAATAAAATTTCATCCCCCAGCCGTAAAGCCATTTTTGATAATAATCGACAATCGGACTGCCCTGCAAAATGCCGCCGACATTCATCCATGCTCTCACCGCTCGGCTATCTTTTTCATGCAGAAGCTCGCCCAATGCAAGCTGTATCGCGGGGTTGGCAGAACTTGCACCAATCAGGATGATTGGCTTGCCCATCTGACCGTGGATTTCGACCGCCTTTTTGACATACAGCGCATTTTCTTCGACCCCGCCATTTGACGGAATCCTGAGCAGATAGTTTTCGATGCCAAGCGCTGTGATTTGCTCGCGGGCGACCGCAAAATCTGCGCCGGTGACGTGCGCACTGGCCTGATAATCCCATCCCGGGACGAACAGCAGCAGATAGTTTTTATTTCTCAAGCGTCTTTTCGTCTCGGCGATATTTTCAAGCAGGGCGGAAAACAGAATCTGCGCATCACGATTGCGCTTTTTTTCAAGCAATTTGTCGCCCAGAAACAACGCCGCAAAATCAACCGAAAAATTTCGGGAGATTTCAGCCAGTTCATCCCTGTCTGGCATCTTTTGTGCATATTTTTGATAGAGCTCATCTATCTTTCCATCAAGCTCAGCATCGTTTCTTGAGTCTTGCAGATAATTTTCAAGATAATATCCGGCACTCTTTGAATCGACCGTCGTATTGACGGCCTGCCCTGCAAAATGGGCACTCACCGCTATTTCCGGCGGCTTTGCGGTGCAGGCCGAGATAAATACCGGCAACATCAGAAAAAATGCTTTCAGGTAACAAATCATGACAACGCCTTTGCTTTGCAGAAAATGGAATTCTATCAAGACTGAAAAATATCCTTTAACCAGTCTGCCACATTTGTCGGCTAAACTGCGCTCGAAGAAGTATTGATTCAAAATCATGCCGGATTGCCAAAAAAATTAATTGTCAAGCTTAAATAGCTTCATTTAGCTAATTTTGGTACAATTCTCAAGTTAACCAAGTTCCTTAGCAGTACTTTTTATCAACTCTTTAACATACATTTCTGGAGAAACTCACATGGCAATTAAAGTTGCAATCAATGGTTACGGTCGTATCGGACGCAATATCGTTCGTGCTTTATACGAAGCCGGTCGCACGGATGAAATTGAAATTGTGGCAATTAACGACTTGGGCGCACCTGAAACCAATGCCCATCTGACCAAGTACGACACCGCGCATGGTCGTTTCCAAGGTGAAGTTTCTGTCGATGGTGACTACATGGTCATCAATGGCGACAAAATCCGAGTTCTTTCAGAAAGAGATCCATCCAAACTGCCTTGGGCAGAGCTGGGTGTTGAAGTGGTTCACGAATGTACCGGTTTTTTCGCCAACAAGGCAAAGGCCTCCGCTCACCTTGAAGCGGGCGCGAAAAAAGTCATCATTTCCGCACCAGGCGGCAGCGATGTTGACGCAACCATCGTTTACGGCGTAAACCACAAGAGCCTGAAAGCTTCCGATACCGTTATCTCCAACGCATCTTGCACCACCAACTGTCTGGCTCCACTGGTCAAGCCCCTGATTGACAGCATCGGCGTTGATCACGGCCTGATGACCACCATCCACGCCTACACCAACGATCAGGTTCTGACTGACGTTTATCACAGCGACCTGCGTCGTGCACGTTCTGCAACTCAATCCATGATTCCTACCAAAACCGGTGCTGCGGCGGCGGTCGGTCTGGTATTGCCTGAAATGAAAGGCAAGCTGGACGGTTTTGCAATGCGTGTTCCGACCATCAACGTTTCTGTCGTTGACCTGTCATTCCAGGCTTCACGCGACACCACCAAGGAAGAAATCGACGAAGTGCTGACCGCAGCCTCTCAAGGTGCACTGAAAGGTGTTCTCGATGTCAACAACGAACCCCTGGTGTCAATGGATTTCAACCACAATCCACACTCATCCATTTATGAATCTTCACTGACCAAGGTCACGCAGGGCAACTTCGTGAAAATTCTTTCCTGGTACGATAACGAATGGGGCTTCTCTAACCGCATGTTAGATACCACAGTCGCATTGATGAATGCAAAATAAGGTTGGACATGGCATTAAGAAGAACTAAAATCCTCGCGACATTAGGCCCTGCAACCGACAAGCCCGGCGTACTCGAAGGCTTGTTCCATGCAGGCGTAGATGTCGTGCGCATGAACTTTTCGCACGGCTCCGCGGAAGACCATATCAATCGCGCCAAAAGAGTGCGCGAACTCAGCCAGCAGACTGGCCGCCGTGTCGGCATTCTGGCTGATTTGCAAGGCCCGAAAATCCGTATCGCCCGTTTCACCGACGGCAAGGTCTGGCTGGATGAAGATCAGGACTTTGCATTGGATCTTAATCTGGACGAGCACGAAGGTGACCACACCCAGGTCGGCATCACTTACGAACCACTCGCGAAAGAAGTCAAGCCCGGCAGCCGCCTGTTGCTGGACGATGGTCGCGTGGTGCTGGACGTTGTCAGTGTCGATGAAAACCTGCGCGTGAACTGCAAGGTGGTTGTCGGCGGCGATCTGTCCAACAACAAGGGCATCAACCTGCTGGGTGGCGGCCTGTCCGCTGCGGCACTGACTGACAAGGACAAAGAAGACATCAAGACCATCGCCAAGATCGATGCCGATTTTGTCGCGGTCTCTTTCCCTCGTACAGCCGATGACCTGAACGAAGCGCGTTCATTGCTGGAAGCCGAAGGCTGCTATGCGGGCATCGTCTCCAAGGTCGAGCGTGCAGAAGCGCTGGACGTGATGGATGAAATCATCCTCGCCTCAGACGTGGTAATGGTCGCCCGTGGCGATCTGGGTGTCGAAATCGGCGATGCGAACCTGCCGGTTGCACAGAAAACCCTGATCCAGCGTTCACGCGCCCTGAACCGTGCGGTCATCACTGCGACGCAGATGATGGAGTCGATGATTGTCAATCCTATCCCGACCCGTGCGGAAGTTTTCGACGTGGCCAATGCTGTGCTGGATGGCACCGATGCAATCATGCTGTCGGCAGAAACCGCTTCAGGACGCTATCCTGTGAAAGCCGTTGAAGCGATGGCAAGAGTCTGCCTTGAAACCGAGAAGCAACCACGCATCCGCACCTCCGGCCACCGGGTCGAATGTCACTTCGAACGTGTTGACGAAGGCATTGCGATGTCGGCGATGTATCTTGCCAACCACATGAGCGTTGCAGGCATCGCCTCGCTGACAGAGTCAGGCTCCACCCCGCTGTGGATGTCCCGTATCAGCTCGGGAATTCCCATTTTCGCCTTCAGCAGCGAAGAGAAAACCTTGGGCAGAGTCACCATTTATCGCGGCGTATTTCCTGTGTTCTTCACTCATGAAGAGCAGGATCATGCCGAGGTGAACCGTGAAGTCCTCGAAGAGCTGAAAAAGTTCGGACAAGCCAGGCAGGGTGACCGGTTCATCATCACCAAGGGCGACCTCACCGGTCAGGCAGGCGGCACCAATGCGATGAAAGTGGTCACGCTCGGCGAAGGCCTGACACCTTAGAGATGATTGCCGGCCATTGTGGCTGGCTTTTGTTTCGGGCAAAACAAAAGCCCCTGAAGTTTTCGCACTTCAGGGGCTTTTTTATGTCGGAGTCAAAAACGCTGGCTTTTGCGGGTCATGCCAATGGTCAAAGCCATTGGACTCCTGCCGAAATGACTGGAAGCTTTAATTTGCAAAATGTTAAAATAATTATGCCTACCTACTTAGTCGGCAGCCAGTTCTCTGTAACCGGAGTCGAAATAAAGCAGCGGATTGCCGCTACGGCATTCGACATGCCGCACTTCACCGACAATCACCCAATGGGTTCCCGCCAGCATTTTCTCGACCACCGTGCATTCCATCGAAACCAGCGCGTCATCAAACAGCGGCGAGCCTGCCTGCCCTTCATGCCAGGATACATTGGCAAACCGTTCTTCCTGACTGGCCCCGCCTGCAAACTGGTTCGAGGCTTCCTGCTGCTGCGCTGTCAAGATGTTGACCGCAAAACTTCCGCTTTCAAACACGCCTTCCTGGGTATCGGTTTCCTTGTTCAGGCAAACCAGAATCTGGTGCGGTTCCAATGATACACTCGCAAACGAGGTCACGGTCATGCCTTGAGCGCCGAATTTTTCGGTTTTTGCCGTCACGACAGCCACACCGCTGGCCCACAGCTTGAGTGCATTTTTAAAATCTTGATCGCTAATTGCCATGATGATATTTTCCTTATGTCTTAAGTAGTAGGTAGAAAGCTGTTTCACTCGTTTTTGATTCTAACCCGAATATTGATGGAAAGCCGTCCTTCCTGGCGGCTTTTCTGAGCTTTAATTCCAGTTCAAGAGTCATGTTTAACTTCCGGGGAACGGCCTGGAAAGATGCCTTCCAAAAACTTTAACATCGAGTTTCACAGAATCTGTGCGGCCTGGCGGTTTCAAAAACCTGTCACTTGTCTTCCTTGAAATCTCTTATCCAGCGCATGATTCTGCCCAGCATTTTCTGGAATTCTTCGGGGTCTATCGGCTTGGTCAGATAGGTGGTGCAGCCTGCGACAATGCCTTTCACCTCATCCAGCGGCGAGGTCTTGGAAGTCAGCATGATGATCGGCAGCTTGCCCATGCCTTTCATCTTGCGGATTTCGCCGCAGGTTTCAAAACCGTCTATCCCCGGCATCATCACGTCGAGAAAAATGAAATCGTAATACTTGGTCTTGAGCTTTTCCAGAGCCTCTTCGCCGCTGTAGGCATATTCGGAACGCAACAGAATGTCGGACTTGTCCAGCTCCATTTCCAGCACCTTGTGCATCATTTCGCTGTCATCGACAATCAGCACACTATAGCTTTCAAGGCCTTCTTCGCTTTCACCGCCGGTGGTGACCATGTCATCGGCATAGGCGAAAGATCTGAGCACCCGAAGCACCACCCGCGAATATTCGATGGTCTCATCTTTTGCGGTCGGCATCACCACCGATGAGCGCACCCCTTTTTTGTTGCTGGTCTTGATGCTTTGCTCGACCGCATCAAAGTCGGCAGCCGCATCATCGACAAACAGGAAATCATAATACTTGCTGTTGATTTTTTCGATCGCAAACTGCTCGTTCAGCGCGAAATCTATGTTCAAAGGAATGTCCGACTTTGCCAGCTCCTCTTTCAGGCTTTTGCGTACCTGCTCGTCTTCATTCACCACCAGGATGTCATACTGTCCGTGAACATTCTCGCTGTCCTGGTCGATAGCCTGCTGGCTTTGCTGTGGCTCCGCTTCCGGGCTGTCAAAAATCAGCTCCACCTGATCCAGTGCCTTCAAGACCCGGCTGACAATCAAGACCCCTTGAATGTGATACTTATAACCTTCAAGCGGAGCCTTTCCCGCCGTTACCACCGGCAAATGCTCGCCATATTGCTTCTGGTAGATTTCCAGCTTTTTCAATGCCGATTCGGCAGCGGTTTTCACCACCAGCACATCGACATCCGTATGAGCGGCAAGACCCTTTAATGTATACGTGCGCTCTCGTTCTTGTCCTGCTTCGAATATGCGCTCGAACTTTTCTTGTTCATGCCGGGAGAAACCAATAATACCAACGTTAATATTCATGTTCATAAATCGACTTTTATGATTGGATACAAGTGTTTTAGTACAAATGATAACACAGTGCAACCATAAAAATAGCAAGTAAGCTCAATCTTGTGAATTCCATTTCGGGCTTTTAAAAACATAAAAACCCGTAACTACTCAGAAGACAGTTTTCACATCGTGGAGAGTCGTCTTCCAGACAACCCCACAGCCTGGCAACAACTATCGAGTTGAAATGAAGCCTCATGAGAAGTCGTCTGGAAGACGACTCTCCGAAGAGCCTGAGTAGTTACAAAAAACCCATAAAAAAAATATAGATACTGGCTGGCCATTGATACTTGCGCACGCATATTGGTGACTGATGTTACGCAATAAATTTGCAACTACTCAGATCTTTAAATAAAAACTCGTCATTCCGGCAGGGATAGCAATGTCAATTCACCTCCTTGGCACTGGATTCCAGCTTCCCTGCCGGAATGACGAATTTTTAATCAAAGGTCTGTGTGGTTGAGGATTAATCGTGCAGTTCGATATTTTTTTCGTGCGTAACATCAGCTCCATAATACGAATAAAGGATGGCGATCCAAAAAGACTCTCTGGAACCTCCCGTGAAACAGGACTGGCAGTCCTTTAGTAGACTATGAAAATTAAGAGAGGACTGCCAGTCCTTTTGCTGAACAGCCCCTGTTTCACGGGAAATCCTGAAGACCCTCCAAAAGTCTTGTGTCTGACAAGAGTGGGAGCGATTTGGAAAAGATCCGTTTTGTCTTGGATAAAATCAAACAAACGCATCGTTGACCGGATCACATTCAAGTGAACAGTCTGTTGCGTAAACATATATCGCAGACAATTATTTCTTAAGGTAAAATAGCCGGTTTGCCCGCTCTTGATACATGCAAATAGGCTCTTACACTCTCAAAAATCAACTGATACTCGCACCGATGGCCGGAATCACCGACAGGCCATTCAGAAACCTGTGCCGAGATTTCGGGGCAGGGCTTGCGGTATCGGAAATGGTTTCCTCAAACCCCGCCTTGAGAAAACACAAGCGAACCTTGCTGAAAGCCGATCACAGTGGCGAGAACGGCCTCAGGGCGGTGCAGATTCTGGGAACCGGGCCATCGCAAATGGCCGATGCCGCCCGTTTCAACCGCGACCGAGGGGCCGACATCATCGACATCAACATGGGCTGTCCTGCGAAAAAAGTCTGTGCCGTTGCAGCAGGATCGGCATTGATGAAAAACGAGACGCTGGTCGCGGACATTCTGGAAGCCGTCGTTAAGGCAGTCGATATTCCCGTAACCTTGAAAATCCGCACCGGCTGGGATAAAGACAACCGCAATGCGCTGAACATTGCAAAGATAGCAGAGGACAGCGGCATTGCCGCGCTGACCATACACGGACGCACACGCGCCTGCAAATTCGAGGGCCATGCCGAATATGACACCATCAGACAGGTCAAGCAGGCCATCTCCATTCCCGTGATTGCCAACGGTGACATCGACAGTCCTGAAAAGGCGCGTTCCGTGCTCGATTATACCGGCGCGAATGCGGTGATGATAGGTCGCGGCGCACAAGGGCGGCCTTGGATTTTTCGGCAACTGCAAACCCATCTGGACGGCAAGACCCCATTCGTTCCCGATTTTGCATTGATTCATGACACCATCCTCGCCCATCTCGACGGCCTGTACGATTTTTATGGTGAAAGCTGCGGTGTTAGAATGGCACGCAAACACATCGGCTGGTATTTTGCCTATCTCGGCATCGGAAAAGAGCTGACCCAAAGGCTCTATCAGGCGACAAACTCCGGCCAGCAGACGGCATTGCTCAAGATGTCATTCGATTCCCTTTTAAACGATAAAGCAGCATAATGGACGATCCTGAAAAAAACATCCCAGCCTCCATCCCGTTGTCGGTGCATGTGGAACAGGCCGTGGAGCTTTATTTTGCCCAGCTCAAAGGCCATGATGCCGCCAATCTGTATGATCTGGTCATCAGCGAAGTCGAAAAGCCTTTGATAGAATCCGTGCTCAGACATTCCGGCCACAACCAGACCAAGGCTGCCAAGGTTCTGGGGCTTAGCCGCAGCACATTACGAAAAAAGATGGACAGCTACGACCTGTCCTGATTCACCCTGCATAACGAGGTTTGCATGAACAAAAAAGTCTCCCGCGCCCTTTTGAGCGTTTCCGATAAAACCGCGATTGTCGAGTTCGCGACCGGCCTTAACAAGCTGGGCATCGAAATCCTGTCCACCGGCGGCACGGCCAGAACGCTGGCCGAAAATGGCATTCCGGTCACCGAGGTTTCCGATTACACAGGCTTTCCTGAAATGATGGATGGCCGCGTGAAAACGCTGCACCCGAAAGTTCACGGCGGTATTCTAGGGCGGCGCGGAACCGATGACGAGGTGATGGATGCGAACGGTATCAAGGCCATCGACATGGTGGTGGTGAATCTGTACCCGTTCCAGCAGACCGTCGCCACGCCTGACTGCGACCTTGCAACCGCCATCGAAAACATCGACATTGGCGGGCCGACCATGATTCGTGCAGCGGCGAAAAATCATGCCGATGTCGCGGTCGTTGTCAATCCTTCCGATTACGACAGCGTGCTGGACGAGCTGAATGGCAGTGACAGTGCCTTGTCACAGGAAACCCGTTTCAATCTGGCGTTGAAGAGCTTCGAGCATACCGCCTGCTACGATACCGCGATTGCCGATTATCTGGGCAAGGTCAATGGCAAGCAGTTCCCTGAAACGTTGAACCTGCAATTCGAGCATTTGCAGACCATGCGCTATGGCGAAAACCCGCACCAGAACGCCGCTTTCTACAAGGAACAGGCTGCCGCTTCTGGCACCATCAGCGCGGCGCAGCAACTGCAAGGCAAGGCACTTTCCTACAACAACATCGCCGATGCCGATGCCGCGCTTGAATGCGTGAAATCTTTTGCCGACAAGCCGACCTGCGTGATTGTCAAACATGCGAATCCTTGCGGTGTCGCGCAGGCAGACGACATTTTCACCGCCTATGATCTGGCTTATGCAACCGACCCGACTTCGGCTTTCGGCGGCATCATCGCCATCAATCAGGAGCTGGATGAAAAGACGGCGGCGGAAATCATTAAACGCCAGTTCGTCGAGGTCATCATTGCTCCGACCATCAGTGAAGCTGCACAAAAGGTGCTGTCGGCAAAGAAGAATGTGCGCGTGATGGAGGCAGGTGTCTGGAACAGCCAGCAGCAGGGTTCGCTTGATTACAAACGGGTTGCAGGCGGGCTGCTGGTTCAGGACAAAGACTTGGGACAAATCGGTGCCGATGATGTCAAGGTCGTGACCAAACGTGCGCCGACCGAGACCGAGCTTGCTGATTTGCTGTTTGCATGGAAAGTCGGAAAGTTCGTCAAATCGAATGCGATTGTCTATTGCAAGAACGCGCAGACCATCGGGGTCGGTGCAGGACAGATGAGCCGTGTTTATTCGGCGAAAATTGCGGGCATCAAGGCGGCTGATGAAGGGCTTGAAGTGCCGGGTTCGGCAATGGCATCCGATGCGTTTTTTCCGTTCCGCGATGGCATTGATTCTGCGGCTGAAGCGGGTATCACCGCCGTGATCCAGCCAGGCGGTTCGGTGCGTGATGAAGAGGTCATCGCCGCCGCCGACGAACACGACATTGCGATGGTGTTCACTGGAATACGGCATTTCAGACATTAAAAAAACAAG
>SPJK01103289.1_pt1 | contig 12195 bp, 11 predicted proteins | sample 3741771 | NCBI WGS metagenome assembly SPJK01 (sample SAMN10925997, study PRJNA522277) | cold seep metagenome | isolation source: Elba SIP-enriched marine methane seep metagenome, extraction at timepoint T2 | place: Italy: coast of Elba, Mediterranean Sea | reverse complement strand
GATCGGAAGCTAGTATGGGACTGTTTGGTCGCTCCCGGAATTTTCTGACGGAGGATGCTGAGCAATGGCAACTTGAGTGTTGGGCTTGGCATTTCCGGCAAAAAGGAGCTGTCGAGCAGATAAAGCAAACGCCCTTGGTCTTGCCGACAAAAGAGTATTTTCCAGCCCTTGGGCTGAAGGGGCATGACCGCGCCCTGGCGATATTCGAAGCGGTGAAGTCATATGCCGGCTTGGACGGGTGGCCGGTGCGACTGGTCGCCCAGAATGACATGCCAGCCTTCCTGGAGGGTGGGGCATTCATCCAACATGATGGCACCTGCGCCGGGACATTTCGGATCGATGAAACTGGCGAAGCCATCATCACTTATGCGCCCGACCTGATTGATAACCCGGGCGGATTGATCGCGACGCTTGCGCATGAACTAGGGCATTATCTGAATGAGACGTTCGACAGCGACCCGCCCGGCGGCATGGAGCTGAATGAACCCGCCACCGACATCACGTCGATTGTGCTTGGCTTCGGTGTATTTGCAGCCAACCATTGTCTGGTGCATGAGACATTCGACGCTGGATTCCGGATCGGAAAGGTCGGCTACCTCTCGGAAGAAGAACGTATTTTCTCGCTAGCGATTTTTCTGGCATTGCTCGACCAACCAGTGGAAAGCGCGGTGCCTCACCTCAAGAAATATCTTGCCAAGAAACTGAAATCTGCGAGCGCTTATCTGCAATCGTCCACGCTCCTCGACCCTTTGAAGGCACAGCTAAATGACCAACCTTGATTCCTGGACCCCCCGCGAACGCCCCGGGCAGTGGCCGCTGACGGGGGAGCGTGTGGTGCTGGAGCCGCTCGATTGGGAGGTGCATCTTGGCGGTCTCTATGACGCGGTCGCGGCGCCGGATGTGGCGGATATCTGGACTTATATGCCGATCGGTCCGTTTGAGAGCCGGGATGAGTTCAGACAGGTCCTTGAAGGGGCTATCGCAGGACACGGCTGGGAGACGATGGTCATCCGCCGCGCCCGCGACGGCCACGTGCTGGGCATGGCGAGCTATATGCGCATTCGTGAGGCGCATGGCAGCGCTGAGGTCGGCGCGGTGGCGTTTGGCCCGGACCTGAAACGCTCAGCCGAAGCCACCGAGGCGATGAGCCTGATGGCGGCGCATCTGTTCGATGAGCTCGGCTATCGGCGTTATGAATGGAAATGCCACCACGAAAATGCTGCCTCGCGCCGCGCGGCCGAGCGGTTCGGCTTCGCCTTCGAAGGCGTGTTCCGCAATGATATGGTGGTCAAGGGCGAGAACCGTGACACTTTCTGGTTTGCCATGACGGACGCGGACTGGCCTGCCATCAAGGCGGCGTTCAAGGCCTGGCTGTCGCCGAAAAATTTTGATGCGGCAGGCCAGCAGAAGAAAAAGCTGGAGGCATTGCGGCGATGATTACCGGGCTCGACCATTTCGTTCTCGTCTGTCCCGAGATTGAGACAGCGGCGGCAGACTATACCGCGTTGCTCGGTGTCGCCCCGGTTTGGCAAGCGGCAGGTGATGGTGTCGCGACCTCCGTCTTCACCGTCGGCAACACAGCGCTGGAGCTGATGGCGCCGACAGGTGATGGCGCGGTGGCTGACAAGTTGCGCGACATGACCAAGGACGGTGCGCGCCTGACCACGCTCGTCTATCGCTCAGACGATATTGCCGCCGACCATCATGGCATGGCCCGACGCGGTCTCAGCCCGAGTGACGCTGCACCTGGGACCAGCACACATGCCGAAACGGACGAGACGCGCACCTGGCAGAGCTTCCGTGTGCCGGATGAGGTCATGGCCAGCGTGAAGACCTTCGTGCTGCAGCCGGAGGCCGCCTTGCCGGTGGCGGCGCCAGTCTCGGGCGCGGCGACAGCGCTCGATCACCTGGTCATCAATACGCCGAACCCGGAGCGGGCAGTGGCCAATTATGGCGCGCGCCTTGGCCTGCGCTTTGCGCTCGACCGGACGGCAGAGCAATGGAAGACCCGCTTCCTGTTTTTCCGCCTCGGCGGCCTGACGCTGGAAATCATCCACCGTCTCGGCGAAGCGCATGACCCGGCTGGCGCCGACTCAATCTGGGGCCTGACCTGGGAGACCGATGATCTCGAGGCGGCGCATGCGCGCCTCTCTGCCTCAGGTCATGATGTCAGTGAAATCCGCACCGGGCGCAAAGCCGGCACCACCGTGTTCACCGTCCGCGACCGGACAGAGGGCGTGCCGACCCTGTTCATCGCCCACGCAAAGCGCTAGGAAGCCCGTCATGAAAGCTTTCACGAAACTTCGTTCCACCGCCGCGCCATTGACCGACAAGGGCAAGCTGATGGTCAATGTCGACACAGACATGATCATCCCGAAACAGTTCCTGAAAACGACTGAACGAGATGGCCTGTCGGAAGGCCTGTTCCATGAACTCAAGACCTTGCCCGACGGCTCACCCAATCCGGATTTTGTGCTGAACAAGCCGCAATACCAGGGCGCCGGTGTGTTGATCGCAGGTGAGAACTTTGGCTGTGGGTCGTCTCGCGAGCATGCCCCGTGGGCGCTGCTGGACCAGGGCATTACCTGCGTCATCGCGCCGAGCTTTGCCGATATTTTCTACAATAATTGCGGCAAGAATGGCATTCTCGCCATCGCCTTGCCGCTGGAGGTCTGCGAGGCCCTGGCAGGCCAGGCGGGTGGCAGCAATAGCGTGTTCGAGATCGATCTCGAAACCAAGGTCGTGACCACGCCGGACGGCGTTGAGCACAGTTTTGACTATGATGAAGGTCGCCGCGAGAAATTGCTCAAGGGCCTCGATGACATTGCGCTCAGCCTGCAGTCGGAAGACAAGATTGGCGCCTATGAAGCCCAGCGAAAACTCGCCACACCCTGGTTGGAGACAGCATGATGAAAACTGCCATTGCCCTTGCGCTCAGCGCCGGCCTGCTCACGGCCTGCATACCCGACATCATGAACACAAAGCCGGAAGTCCGCGGCCTGGAAGGGGCGGCGCCTGTGCAGACTTTTACTGACCCGGCTGATGGCACATCGGTTACCTTGCGCCCCGGCGGCAAGCTCAATCTGAAACTCGATTCCAACCCGACGACGGGATATTACTGGTACCTGAAAGACATTGATGCCTCGCAGGTCGACCAGCTCAGCGAGGACTATGTCGCCGATCCTGCGCCAGAGGGCATAACCGGCAGCGGCGGTCACCAGATGTTCGTGTTCGAGGCGCTGCAGATCGGTAAGTCCGACCTGAAACTCTCTTATGAGCGATCGCCGCAGGATGTCGCGGAAACCCTGACGCTCAAGATCAAGGTGGTGGAATGATTATTGTTGAAGGCAGCGCGCGCATTCCGGAAGGCGCCTGGGACCAGGCCATCTCGGCGATGGAAAAGATGATCACAGCCAGCCGCGAAGAAGCGGGCTGTATCGAGTACGCGTATAGCCGCGACCTGATCGACCCGAACCTGTTGCGCATCATTGAGCGCTGGACAGACAAGGCCGCGCTGGTCAGCCACTTTGCTGAGCCGCACATGGCAGAGTTCCGCCAGGCGCTCGGCGCGGTCGGACCGAGTGACCTTCAAGTCCGCATGTATGAGGCCGAGCCAGAGCCCATGCCGGTCTGACGCCGGCGCGCTTGGTCGCAGTAGACTCAAGCAATTCAACCTGATCTATGGCGCGAAATGCAATTCGTGCGGATGAGGTTTCCATGAGCCAGACCATACTCTTACTGCCCGGTGACGGGATCGGCCCCGAAGTGATTGAACAGGCGCGCCGCGTTGCCAACGTGATTGCGCCTGATCTCAGCTTTGATGAAGGTCTGGTCGGCGGCGCCTCGATCGACGCAAACGGCGAGCCCTTGACGGTCGACACTCTGGTCAAAGCCAAATCCAGCGATGCCGTCCTGCTGGGCGCTGTCGGTGGCCCGACCTGGGCTGGTGTGGAGCGCCATCTGCGCCCGGAAATGGGCCTGCTGCAGCTGCGCAAAGGCATGGATGTGTTCGCCAATCTGCGGCCCGCCTTCTGCTTTCCGGCTTTGGTCGATGCCTCCAGCCTGAAACGCGAAATCGTCGACGGGCTCGACATCATGATCGTGCGCGAGCTGACATCAGGCGTCTATTTCGGCGAGCCGCGCGGCTTTGAGCGCGGCATTGGCGACAAGAGTTTCGGCTATGAAACCTCGCGCTACACCGCCGGTGAAATTGACCGGGTCTCCCGCGTCGCGTTTGACATTGCGCGCGGTCGCCGCGGCGAAGTGGCCTCGACCGAAAAGTCGAATGTCATGGAAAGCGGCCTGTTCTGGCGCGAGACGGTCACCGCTTTGCACGCAGCCGAGGGTGAGGGCGTCAGTTTGCGTCATATCCTCGCCGATGCCTGCGCGATGGAACTGGTGCGCGACCCGAAACAATTCGACGTCATCCTCGCGGGCAACCTGTTCGGCGACATCCTGTCCGATGCGGCGGCGATGCTGACCGGGTCGATCGGCATGCTGCCAAGTGCCTCGCTGAGCTATGAGGGCAAGCCTGGCCTGTACGAGCCCGTCCACGGATCGGCGCCGGACATTGCTGGTAAAGGTTACGCCAATCCCTGCGCCGCCATCCTGTCGCTGGAAATGGCGTTGCGCTGGTCGCTCGGCCGCCCAGAGGCCGCAGACAAACTGTTCGCAGCGGTCGGCAAGGCGCTCGACGCCGGCGCCCGCACACGCGATCTTGGCGGCACGCTCTCGACCGGTGAGATGGGTGACGCGGTGATTGCGGCGCTGTAGCGCCTAATCCGTGTTCGCATCCATGGCGAGCACGATCTGCGCATAGCCTTTGGCCAGACGACCCATATTCTCGACTGTGATGCGCTCATTGGTACCGTGAAAGCCGGTCAGGTCTTCTGGCGACATCACGGCGGGCATGAACCGGTAGACGCTGTCCGTGATTGCCGTGGCGTAGCGGCCATCCGTTGCGCCAAGCACCAGGCCGGGCGTAACCGGCGCACCGCTTGAATCGGCTGCGACGGCGTACAGAACCCCATAAGAGAGATTGTCCATCGGGCTGACCGGCGAGGCCCCGGTGCCGCGAATGCCGCTGCGTCCGAGCGAGACTTCCAAGCCGTCAATGTCCCGCGTCACGCGTTCGACATGCGCGATGATGCTCTCTTCGGTGTCATTCGGATGGATGCGGAAATTGATGATCGCGGTGGCGCGCTGGGCGAGCACGTTCTCTTTGGCAGAGCCCGCTAGCATGGTTGGCGCCGTGGTCGTGCGGATCATCGCATTGGCTTGCGGGATGTTGCCCATCTGGCTTTCGATCATGCCGCCAAACAGCCATTGATTGGCAAAGGCCATGCGCATGGTGAAGGGCATGTCCGCGGCGGAGGATTTGAACAGTGTCGAGACAGGCGGCTTGGAAAAGTCTGCCGGCATCTGGTTCTCATCGAGCGCAATCAAGGCGCGCGACAGGCGGACGGTGGCGCTGTTGCGCGGCGGCGTGGACGAATGCCCGCCAGCGGCCGTGACGGTCAGTTGCAGGGTGACATAGCCCTTCTCGGCAATCCCGATAAAGGCGAGCGTGCCGCCCGTCAGCGGATTGTTCTCAACCGCCATGAAGCCTTCATCCAGCGCCATGACCGGCGAGACGCCGCGCGATTTGAGCAGCTCCACACCGGCGGACGCGCCGGAGCCGGACACTTCTTCATCATGGCCCAGCATCAGCAAGACGGTCCGCTTCGGCTCAAATCCTGATACAGCGAGGGCGTCGAGCGCCTCCAGCAGGCCGACCATGGAGCCTTTGTCATCTATGGCGCCGCGGCCATAGACATAGCCATCCAGGATTGCGCCGGAGAAGGGTGGGGCATCCCAATCGCTTTCGGTGCCAATATTCACCGGCACGACATCCTGGTGCGCCATCAGCAGCAGCGGATCGAGGTTCGAGTCAGTTCCCTGCCAGGTGAAAAGCAGGCTGTATCCGCCGGGAATGACCTCCTTGGTCGCAGCGGCGTGGAAGGCGGGATAGGTCTCTTCCATCCAGGCCTGCAGCTCCAGCCACGGCCCTTCCTGGCCGACACGTGGATCGCCAGGCGCAACGGTTACCGTCTGGAAGCGAATGGCTTCGCCGAGATGCTCAGCAGCGATATTGGCATCGAACTCAGGCACTTCAGGCAGCACAATCTCGCGCACATCGCTCGGCACACCGCCATAATTGAAGGTGCGAACAAGGATGATGGCGACCAGCAAAACAAATATGCCGCCAATGCCAAAGAGAATGTTCCGGATCATCTAGATAGCCTCCCGCCAATCTTGCGATGACTGTGGCCGGGAGACCAAAGCTTGGCAAGATATGCCGTTGGGCGAGGCGGCGCGCCCAAGAAAGCCCCTAGTGCGGCCGGTCGCCGTTCACGGTCGCCCGTCGCATATGGCGCCGCTGGCCGTGATAATCGTTCAGCGCATAATGCCAGCAGCAGCGATTGTCCCAGAACGCGACCGCGTCCTGGCTCCCGCGGACTCGGCAGGTGACGCGCTCATCGCGCGACTGCTCGAACAGGAAGTTGAGCAGTGGGCGGCTTTCGCGCTTGGTCATGCCGGCAAAGCGCAACGTGAAGGCGGGGTTCACGTACAGCCCTTTCCGGCCAGTCTCCGGATGGGTGCGGACAACCGGGTGCTCATATTCTGGCGCGTCGACGGCAACGTTGGATTGCATCGATTGGCGATCCTGCGCCGAGGCGCCTTTGGCGCTGTATTCGCGGCTGGCAGAGTGGATGGCGCTCAGGCCGCCCAGCATCTCTTTCATGCCGTCCGAGAGGGCTTCATAGGCGGCAATCTGGTTGGCGAACAAGGTGTCGCCGCCAAAGGTTGGAATCTCGACCCCGTAGAGGATGGAGCCCAGCGCCGGCTCTTCCAGGAAGGACATGTCCGAGTGCCAGCCGCCGCCAAAGTTCAGCTTGTCGGTCGGTTCCTTGATGATCTCGAGCAGCTCGGGATGTCCGTCCATGCCTTTGACATAGGGGTGGACATTCAGCGTCCCGAAGCGGCGGGCAAACCGTTTCTGCGCGTCGGGCGTCAGCCCGACCTGGTCGCGAAAGAAGATGACATGGTGGTCGAGAAAGGCGCGATGGATCTCATCAAATTGCGCATTGGAGAGATCGTCCGCGAGGTTGACGCCGGAAATCTCGGCGCCGAGGGCCCCGGCAATCGGGGTGATATCGAGCGTAGAAGCCATGACGGCATTCTACGCTCGATCAGCAAGGAGTCTATCTATTCCCCAGCGTCGTCGGCCGCCGCGTCTTGCGGGAACAGACGGTCATAGAGGTAGGAGAATTCGAGCGCGGTGCGTTTTGCCCGCTCTTTCTGGTTGGCGGCGGCGGAGTGTCCGCCGTCAATATTCTCATAATAGAGGAATGGCTTGCCCGAATCCTCGAACAGTTTCGCCATCTTGCGGGCATGGCCCGGATGCACGCGGTCATCCTTGGTCGAGGTCACGAAGAGTGGGACCGGATAATCGGCGGCCGCATCAAAGTTCTGATACGGCGAAATGGTTTCGAGGAAGGCACGCTCTTCCGGGATCTCCGGATCGCCATACTCGTCGACCCAAGACGCGCCGGCGAGCAGCTTGTGATAGCGCAGCATGTCGAGCAGCGGCACTTGAACCACCACGGCGTTCCACAGGTCCGGGCGCTGGGTAATCATCACGCCCATCAGCAGACCGCCATTCGAACCGCCCATGATGCCGAGATGGTCCGGGCTGGTGACGCCAAGCTCGATCAGGCTTTCACCGACCGCGATGAAGTCATCATAGATGCGCTGGCGATCGCCCTTCAGGCCGGCCTGGTGCCAGCTTGGTCCGAACTCGCCGCCGCCACGAATATTGGCGAGGACATAGACGCCGCCGCGCTCCAGCCACATACGGCCAATGCCGCCGCTATAACTTGGGCGCATCGACACTTCGAAGCCGCCATAGCCGTAGAGCAGGGTCGGCGTGGACCCGTCCAGCTCAATGCCTTCGCGGTGCACGACAAAATACGGGATCTTGGTGCCGTCCTTGGAGGTTGCCTCTTTCTGGTGCACGACCAGGCCGTCCGCATTGAACTTTGACGGCAGCGATTTCAGGGCTGCGGTTGTGTTGTCGGAGGCATCAAAGGTGAGCAGGCTGTCCGGGCTGAGGAAGCCTTCATAGTTGATGAAAACGGTCTCCTCGTCCTCATCGGAAAACGCGATACCCGCCTGGCCGGTGCCGGGCAGGGAGACGTCGGTGGTGGTCCAGCCATCGCTATCGCTGTGCTCAAGGCGCAGGATCTTGCCGGCGACATTGTCATTGATGGACAGCAGGGCTGCGGATTTCGACACGGCAACGCCATTCACCGCCTGGCGGCTATTGGCGCGGAAGACCAGCTCGACCGGCGGCAATTCCTTGGTGTCGAGGAATTGCTGCAGGTTGAAAGCGACGAGGTCGCCGGTCTGGAACGCCTGGTCGCCGACCGTCCAGTCTTCCTGCAGGGTGATGAACTGCCAGCCTTTATAATCGCTGCCGAGCGATGATTTTTGCGGAATCGGGAACTGGAATGGCTCGCCATCGCTGAGCAACCAATAGGTCGAGGTGAAGAAGGTGTCGGCTTCGACCGCGCCGTAAATCATGGTGCCATCGTCAAGCTCGGAAGACCATGGCCAGACGCCGACATCTGTGGCCTGACCCGCATACAGTTCCGCCGCATCGGCGAGCGCTTCACCGCGCTTCCACAGACGAACTGAGGAGGGATACCCGGATTCCGTCAGGGTCGCGCCATCGCCGCCCCAATCGGTGCCGATCAGCACAGTGTCATGATCGATCCAGGCCAGGCCCTGCTTGGCTTCGTCGGTGACAAAGCCGCCATCGACAAAGGCCTTGGCGCCCAGGTCAAACTCGCGATTGATCACAGCATCCTTGCCGCCATCCGAAAGCGAGACAAAGCACAGCGTCTTCTCGGCGCCTTTCGGCTTGAAGCAATTGGAGCCCTTGAAGACCCAGTTCTTGTCTTCATCCGCCGACAGTTGATCGAAATCGAGAACGGTTTCCCATTCCGGGTCGTCCGTCTTGTAGCTGTCCAGGCTGGTGCGCCGCCACAGGCCGCGGACATTGGTTTCGTCCTGCCAGAAATTGTACACCATGCCATCGCGGACCGAGCCGTACGGAATGCGATCATTCGAGGTCGCGAGGTCCAGCGCCTTGGCGTAGTTTTCATCGTAAACGGATATGTCCTGGATCGTTGCCAGGGAGCGGTCATTCTGTGCGTTGACCCAGGCCAGGGCGTCTTCGCCTTCAACCTCTTCAAGCCAGAGATGCGGGTCCGTGTCGGTGACGGGGGCTGTCGCTTCGGCGGCGTCAGCAGGGGCTTCAATTGTGGCGTCCACGCTGGCCTCGGTGTCTGGTTCTGAACTTGGGATCTCGGTAATCGTTGCGCAGGCGGCCAACAGGGCTCCTGCGGCAACGGCGGTAAGGGCAAAACGCATCGCTATCCTCCTAAATATGAGGAATGGTTTAGCGGCGGATCTGCTCAGGACAAGTGAGCTGCCCTCAAATATGCTCGATTAGTCGATTTTTTTCCCGGTCGACTGGCGCACGATCAGCTCAAAGTCGAAGACCTCTTCCAGCGAGGTGTCTTCGTCCGGATTCATCAGACGCTCGGCGGCGCGCCGGGCCATGTCGACCACCGGCTGTCGGATCGTCGTCAATGGCGGCCAGACGGCTGAAGCAAGGCGGGTATCGTCATAACCGGCAATGGAGATATCGCCCGGGATCTGGAAGCCCGCGGCCATGACCGCGGTCATCGCGCCGACAGCCATGTCATCATTCGCCGCGAAGATCGCGGTGGGTTTCGGGTCCGCTGTGATCAGTTTGCGGGCCGCCTCAAGTCCGGAGCGCAGGGAGTAATCGCCTTCCGCGATCAAGGCCGAGTTCACGCGAAGCCCAGCCTCGGACAAGGCGTCGAGATAGCCGTCATGGCGGGCGGTAGAGGCATTGTGGCCAGCAGGACCCGCGATGAACGCAATTTTCTTGTGGCCGAGCCGGATCAGGTGGCGAACCATTTCCATGGCGGCCAGCTGGTCATCCAGCCGCATGACCGGCGTGTTCTCCGGCTGCCGCGCTGGCGACAGGCTGGCATAATAGGTGCCATTGTCTTTCAGCAGGCTGAGAATGTCAGCATCATCGCAAAGCGGCGGGGTCAGAACGACGCCATCGGCGCGAGAGGTCATCAGGAAGGACTGCAAGCGATCGAGAAAATCGGGCGCCTTGCGATCCACCAGTTCCGGCAGCAGGAAGTATCCCTTGGCGCGGCAGGCTTCATAAATACCGGTATTCACCGCGGTGACATATTCCGGGTTGGGATTGTCATGCAGGTGCGCCAGCAGAAAGGATCGGGCCCCGGCCAGTGACCGTGCCGCCGGATTGGGCCTGTAGCCAAGCTCCCGCGCGGCTTTCATGACCAGCTCGCGCTTGGCGGGCCGGACATTGGGTTCATTATTGAGAACACGTGAGACGGTCTTGGCGGAAACGCCTGCCCGTTCTGCAACGTCATCGATGGTGATCGCACGTGGCGGGCGGCTTAAGCCCATGTCGCATCTCCCCGTTTACTGCCCTTTTGTGACGCAATCTGTTCGCGAACGCAATCTATCCGTGTGCGGTTGGAATTTGCGCCTGCGTCTGCCCCACTTGGCGACACTGAGTAGCACCAACCCGCTTCAAATGCGTAAAGACGGGTCACGCGGCCGTATCAGGACCGTTCTCGGCCATCGCGCGCATCATGAAAAGCGGGATCGAGCCCCGCTCCGTCATCACCCAATCGAGCGGGATGTCGTGCGGTTCAGCGGGCACCTCGTCGACTTCCTGGCCGAAGAAAGCGAGCCCGCAGACAAACACCCGCCCTTGCGCTCTGAGGTCAGTCAAAGCCCGATCATAATGCCCTTTGCCATAGCCGAGCCGGTTGCCTTTGCGATCAAAGCCAAGCAGCGGCGTCAACACCAGAGTTGGCGAGACAATCGGCGTGTCCGCCGGCGGTTCCTGCAAGCCGAAAGGGCGGTCTTCCAGCGGATTGCCAGGCGCCCAGGCGCGAAAACTCATGGAGCCGTCATCTTCGACACGCGGCAGGCAAATGTCGGCGCCCCCCTCATTCTTCAACCGACGAATGAGCGGAAATGGATCGATCTCACTGCCGATGGGCCAATAGGCCGAGACCATCGGCCCATAGCGCTCGAGCAGCTTCATCGGAAACTTGTCGGCAAGAGTCTCGCCTGCATCCGGATCGCGCGCGTCGAGCTCGGCGCGCAGCTCTTTCATCTGGGGCCGTAGCTCGGCTTTCTCGATGCTCATGCCGGTTCAGGCTCTTCCACCGGCATATCGGCCAGGCCGACCAGTGCGCGGGCATAGGCCTGCGCGGAGAAAGGCTGCAGATCCTCGGCCTTCTCGCCAACGCCGACAAAGTGGATCGGCAAGGCGTGCGCTTCGGCGATCGCCACCAGGACGCCGCCTTTGGCGGTGCCGTCGAGCTTGGTCATGACAATGCCGGTGACGTCGGCTGTGTGCCGGAACGCCTCGACCTGGCTCAGCGCGTTCTGACCGACCGTGGCATCCAGTACCAGGATAACATCATGTGGCGCGTCCGGGTCGAGCTTGCGGGTGACGCGGACAATTTTGGCAAGCTCAGCCATCAGCTCCGCCTTGTTCTGCAGCCGGCCGGCCGTGTCGACCAGGACCAGGTCCAGGTCTTCTGCCTTGGCCTTCTCGATGGCTTCATAGACAAGCCCGGCTGCATCCGCGCCGGTTTCCTTGGCGAGGACCGGGATTCCGGCGCGCTCGCCCCAGACGGTGAGTTGTTCAATCGCCGCCGCTCGGAACGTATCGCCGGCAACGAGCAAGGCCTTGGCGCCCTGTTCCTGCAGCTTGGAGGCGATCTTGCCAATCGTGGTCGTCTTGCCCGATCCGTTCACGCCGACAAACAGCACGACGCGCGGTCTTGAGCCTTCGGAGAAGTCCACGATTTCCTCGCGCGGTGACATAATGGCTTCGATCTCATCGGCCAGCGCCAGCTTGATCTCCTGATCGGTGACATCCTTGTCCATGCGCGTCTTGGCGAGATTCTCGACGATACGGGCCGAGACCTTGCCGCCCATGTCCGACGTTAAGAGGATGTCTTCCAGGTCCTCAAGCGCATCCTCATCGAGCTTGCGCTG
>SPJK01006341.1_pt1 | contig 12198 bp, 9 predicted proteins | sample 3741771 | NCBI WGS metagenome assembly SPJK01 (sample SAMN10925997, study PRJNA522277) | cold seep metagenome | isolation source: Elba SIP-enriched marine methane seep metagenome, extraction at timepoint T2 | place: Italy: coast of Elba, Mediterranean Sea | reverse complement strand
GACGAGGAAGACGACCTGTTCCCTTTATTGCGCCGCCGCTGCGAACCCGATGACCAGATCGAAAAGGTCCTCGCCATGCTTTTGCGCGAGCATGCGTCTGACCTGCATGATGCCACTGCGGTCCGACATCTGATCAAAGACGCATTGTCCAGAAAACGCGGCTTGGCTGGGTTCCCACAAACATCTGAGATCGTGCCGCCCTTTTGCAGCGCGCAGCAACGCCATATCGCGGTCGAGAATGCCGTAATCTTACCTATTGCGCGAATGCGCCTCACGCCTACGGATCTCACCAATCTCGGGCGACGACTGGCGACGCGTCGCGGTTTGCTCGATCCATTTGAGAGGTCATGAAAGTGCTCAGCTTGCGCAGTAACAAGACGACCGGGCCGGAACATGAGTGACATCGTTCTGGTCATCCTTGCCGGCGGCGCGGGCCGTCGAATTGGCGGCAACAAGCCAGGCCAGCGCCTGGATGGCCAGCGTCTGATTGATATCACCGAATCCTATGCGCAGCAGACCCGCTTGCCCTATGCCATCGCGGTTCGGTCGTATGGCCAGATCGCGGGTCTCAATGCGCCGAAAATCCTCGATGCAGATATTGAGGGTCCGCTCGGCGGCCTCGTCTCGGCGCTGGAATGGGGGGCAAGACAGGGCGCAAAAGCGGTTCTGACGCTGCCCTGCGATATGCCGTTCTTGCCGCGCGATCTGCCGGCCCGGTTCAAGCGCGCCGGCGCGCAGTTCGAGCACCCCGTCGTCGCGGCCAGTGGTGGCCGGGTGCATCCCGTGTGTGCACTCTGGCCGGTCTCGTGCCTTGGCGCGATCCGTCGCTTTGCGGCGCTCGGGCGGCGCCGTCTGACCGGCGCGCTCGAACTGTTCGAGACCAAAGCTATGGACTGGCCTGACACAGACGGTGATCCGTTCATGAACCTCAATACGCGCGATGATCTGGAGCATGCTGAATGCTTGCGTCGCCGCGATGCTGCGACGGCTATGGACGGGGTCCGATGAAACAGGAATTGATGCAATATGGCGCGGCCCGGGTGCCCCGCTATACTAGCTATCCGCCAGCCACCGCCTTTCATGCGGGCGTCACTGAGCCGGGCTATCGTGCGTGGCTGAAAAGCCTCTCGCCAGACGCGCCCGTCGCGCTGTACCTGCACGTCCCATATTGCCGCGAAGTCTGTTGGTATTGCGCCTGCAATATGAAACTGGTGCGCCGGGAACAGCCATTGCGTGATTACGCAGCGACGCTGGAACGCGAAATCGATCTGTTGGCGGATGCCTTGCCGGCGCGCTTGTCGGCCGGGGCGATCCATTGGGGCGGTGGTACACCGACCTCGCTCACCGATAACTTGCTCGGTCATTTGATGGCGCAAATTGCCGACAGATTCCACGTCTCGGAAGCGACTGAAGTGGCATTTGAGCTGGACCCGCGCACGTTTGAGCCGGCTCGGGCAAAAACCCTGGCGAGCCTCGGCGTCAGCCGTGTGTCGCTCGGCGTGCAGGAATTCGATCCGGTCGTGCAGGCGACCGTCAACCGCATTCAGCCTTTCGAAAAAGTTCGAGACGCGGTGACAGCGCTTCGCAGCGCAGGCATCACGAACATCAATTTCGACCTGATGTATGGCTTGCCCAAGCAGACCCAAAGCATGCTTGAAAACACGATCGCCCGCACGTTTGAGTTGCGGCCTGGACGCATCGCGTTGTTTGGCTATGCCCATGTTCCGTGGATGGCCAAACGCCAGACGCAGATTGATGCTGCAGACTTGCCCGGACTGGACGCGCGCTTTGGACAGGCAGAAGCCGCAGCCACAGCACTGGTCGCGGGGGGATATCGCCGCATTGGGCTCGATCATTTTGCCTTGCCGGACGATGCCTTGTCTCGGGCCGTGGACGAAGGCCGTTTGCGCCGCACGTTCCAGGGTTACTCGGCGGGCGATCCGCCGACCATTCTCGGGCTTGGCAGCTCTTCGATCTCAACCCTGCCGGCGGGGTTTGCCCAGAACCAGGCTGAAGTGGGGGCATGGCGGCGTGCCATCGAGGGCGGACAACTGCCGGTCCATCGCGGTTACGAGCTGACACGAGAAGATCGGCTGCGCGGGTTTGTGATTGAGGCGGTCATGACGGACATGCACGTTGATATCGCGGCCGCAACCGAGCGGTTCGGATACCCAGCAGATCACCTCGATGCAGCGCTTGAAAAGTGCCAGCCATTTCTGGAGCAGGGCATGCTCGTTCGACGGGCCAGGCATGTTCGGGTGCGCGAGGATGCTCGGCCGGCGCTGCGATTGATCGCTGCAGCCTTCGATTCTCACTTTGAAATGAACACCTTGCGCCACGCCGTCGCGGTTTAGTCCTGCGTCTTGTCATGATGGTGATTGACGAGAGTCAAATGAATACAAGGCCTGGCGTGCTAATCTGCTCGCAAGACGACATTGAAAAAGCGACCCCTGATCAGACCCGGAGGCACCCCGTATCAGCGCTTGAGCCCGAGGAGATTCCATGTCCCATATCATCGAGAAACTGCAACAAGAGCATGGCGAGTTTCGGGTATTTCTGAAAGTGTTCGACGCCCAACTCGACAAATTTCGACAGGGGCGTTCGCCGAACTATGAATTGCTGGATGCCCTGCTCGATTTCTTCACCTCATTCCCTGATGAGTGGCATCATCAAAAAGAAGACCTGGTCTATGATGCGGTGATCGAAAAGGCTGGTCCGATGACGGACAGTCTCGTGGATCTGCGGGCGGAGCATGAAAAACTGGCTGCAAAGGCGGGGCATTTCGAGGATCGGATGGCGCATTTGCGCCGCGGCAGCGACCTTCCAATGGTCGAAATCGTTGAAGCCGGAGAGGTCTATGGCCGCCTGTTGCGCCACCACATGGTCAAGGAGGATCAGGTGTTCTTTCCGATGGCTCAGAAGATATTGTCCGTAGACGACTGGTTGCAAATTGACGATCAGATCGGTCAGCAGCGAGAGAACCCGGAACTGGTCGACAAGATGCTCCGTATTCGGAGCGTGACGGACGTTATCTCGGAGATTGTTGCTGAATAGGGCATCTTGCAATCCTGCAAGTGAGCGACTTGAGGAGCCAGGATCAATAACGGGGCGGCGGCGTCCACGGCGCGTAGGCGAATGCGGCAAGTTCATCCGGCAATACCGGGTCATAAGGGGCACTGAATGAGAATGGCGCCTTTGTTTCACTCCAGACATTGACGTGTTTTCCCCCGACAAAACGGATCAGCGAGACGCATCCCCATCGCGTGCCAAACGGTCCATGCGGGATTGCGGGCGGTCGCCAGAAATAGGCGCCAGGCGCCATGGTGCCATGCGGGCCGGTGAGCGACCCTGAAATGACATAGGCCTCCTCGACGACGGGGTGACTTTCCTGTGGTCCTTCCAGGCCCGGTGGCTCCGAGTGCGGCAAAACCATGGACAGGAACGTGCGTTCGCCAGTCTCCGGATCCGTCCGCAGATCCTTACGCGATATTCCCAGGTGCGCGAGCTTCGGGTCGTTTACAGTCATATCCCACGGCATATGAAGCGCATCGATACGAATAGGGTCCTGACCTGCCGCAGCCGCTTGTGTTGAGACGGTCGGTTCGCGATCGAAGAATGTGAGAACCACGGCGCCGCCGGAGGTTGAGATTGTCCTGTGTGGATATCCAGCGGGGAAATACCCGTAACAATCGTGCGAAAATGTGAGGTCATCGATACGAATCTCGCCGTCCAGGACGTAGAATTCTTCAGCGCTTGCCAAGGCGTTATCGCCTTCTCGGCGCCAGCCCGGAGGGTATCGGATCAAGGCGCTGCAAGCGCCGGTTTCCGGGTCGCGGCTCAGAAATTTGTACTCTGCGTCGGGACGCGCAGCGCCCTGGCCAATACGCCGCCAGGGGATGAGTTGCGCCTGGATAAACTCGATATGTGACCGCATTTGGTAAACCTCCATTGGCAACAGAAAGCGGCGGAGCAAAGCATGCTCCGCCGCCCGTGTTTCCCCTTTCTCTCTACTCAGCTGCGACGGGTTTGATCTGGCCCGTTTCAAGCGGGCGTTCCAGCGCGGCCCAATCAATTTCGGCATCGGTCGCCGCATGCTCGTAGTGCAGGACACCAAGAGCCTCGAATTTCGGTTTGACCTTTTCAGTCAGCAGGCCGACGCGCTTCAGGTTCGGGATCATTCGCTCAAACAGGAAGTTGCGAAACGCCTGGCCGTTCTCGGAGTCGATCGACATTTTCCGAGCTTCGCCGGCATCAAACCCGAATTCTTCCTCAACAATGGTCGAGAACAGTCGTTCGCGCATGATCGCACAGGCCTCATAAGCGAACTGTGCCCGTTCCTCGATTTGGTCCTCTGGAAGCGCTTTGATCCAGTCTTCCAGATAATTGACGCCGAACGCGACATGGCGGCCTTCATCACGCATCACCAGTGTCAGGATCTGACGCAAGAGTGGATCGCGTGTTGTATGCGCCATGGTCTGGAAAGCGGCGAGGGCGAGCCCTTCGATCAACACCTGCATGCCGATGAATTTCAAGTCCCACCGCTCATCCGTCAGGATTTTGTCGAGCAGCAGTTTGAGGCTCGGATTGACCGGGTATTCAACGTTGCAGCGATAGCGCAAATATTTGTTGAACACTTCGACATGCCGGGCTTCGTCAAACGTCTGGGACGCGGCATAAAGCTTGGCATCATAAGTTGGCGCACAGGACACAAGTTGGGAGGCAACCATCATTGCGCCCTGTTCGCCGTGAAGAAACTGAGACAGCACTTGCGCCATGGAGCGCCAGGCATACTCGTTCTTCTCTTCCGCGCTCATCGCGAGGTAGATCGGGTGATCATGAAAGGGATTGAGACCGGCCTGTGATGGCCCGTCGGACTTGTCGAAGGCGACATCCCAATCGACGTCCATCTGCGCGTCCCAGTTGAAGCGTTTGCCGAGCTCGTACAAGCGGCGAATCTTGGCGTTCGCGCTTTCATAATCCCAGTTGTAGGATCCGGTCAGGGTAGTGTTGAAAATCTCTCGAACAATTTCGACATCCTCGGGCGAAAGCTTGTCTGCCATTTCGCCTGGGTCTTCGAAGGTTCGTGCGGCGACGGGCGGGCCATCAACGAGTTTGACTTTCATTGTGCAGATCTCCTGTTTGACGCGCACGACAGCACAGATCGAACAGGCCTGCATTGATTGTCGTTCGTGAGGGGCTTGATCAAAATCAAAAAGATGACGCCTGCGTCATTTTTTTGTTCTCAACGGCGCGAACGGGCGTGCCGAGGCGAAGCGACCCCGTATTTGTCCTTATTGTTCCGATTGCGGAAGGCGATTGAGATAACCGCCAGATGTTCGAACGGAGCGCGTCATGGATGGGAGTTTTGCCGGAGACAATTCGGCGCCATCCGCTCGCAATGTGTTCGATCCCGGACCCGCGTTCAGACGCGACGTCGATACGTTTCTTGATCGCAAGCTGACGCCTGCGCTGTGCCAGGCAGGTCGAGAAACGACAGGCCTGAAATCCGCACCAGAGGCTTATGAGGTATGGCGCGCGATTGTACATGAACAGGGATGGCTCGCGCCGAGCTGGCCCGCTCGTTATGGCGGGACGGGGTGGACGCTGGCGCAGCAACTCTATTTCGACAATGCCTGCGCTGAACGCGACGCACCCATCCTCGCATCGTCCGGAATTCGTACAATCGGCCCGTTGATCATCGCGGCTGGAAGCGCCGAGCAGCAGGCGCATTACCTGCCAGCCATTCTATCGGGCGCGCATGAATGGTGCCAGGGCTTCTCGGAACCGCAAGCCGGGTCCGACCTCTCCGCATTGTCCCTCCGCGCTGAACAGGAGGGTGACGTTTTCGTCCTGAACGGCAGCAAGATCTGGACGAGCTTTGCGCATCACGCCACGCACATGTTCCTGCTGGCGCGGGTCGATCCATCGTCGCGGCGTCATGACGGGTTGGTCTTCCTTTTGCTCAAGATGGATACGCCAGGCGTCAGCGTGCAGCCGATCCCGTTCATTGATGGAGACTGCGAAACCAATCAGGTCTTCTTTGACAATGTGCGCATTCCGGTCAGCGACCGGATTGGTGATATTGGCGACGGTTGGGGGACGGCCAGGAAGCTGATGGAGATTGCGCGGTCGAACAATACCACGACGGGCGTGTTGCGCCGGGCCTATCGCATGGCCCTGCGTGGTGCTCGAGAAACACAGGCATTGGATGATCATTTGCGCACCCGATTTGCCGATCTCAAGATGCGGATCGATACGTTTGAAGCGGTTGCTGCGCGCAATATTTCGAACCCGCAGAGTATGGCGATTTCTGCGCCATCATCCGTGCTGAAGATCCTGGCAACCGAACTGCACCAGGAGATTTCGGCGCTGGGCCTGGACGTGAATGCTGAGTCATCGCTCGCCCAGTCCAAGTATTTTGCCACCCGTGCAGCCTCGATCTATTCCGGGACGAATGAAATCCATCGGAATATTCTTGCCAAAGCGATTGGATGTACGTCTGATTGAGCGCCGGCAAGGATGGCCCTGGTCGCCTGGCTGAAGAATGGGAGTCGCATTTGAAAACGCACGCAGCAATTGCTTTTTCGCCAGATGATCCGCTCAGGATTGAGGCGGTCGATCTCGCCGATCCCGGGCCTGGCGAAGTGCGAGTCAGGATGCAGGCATGCGGCATCTGCCGAAGCGATCTCAGCGCGCTGGAAGGCAAGGAGACCGTCCATTTTCCGGTCGTGCTCGGGCATGAGGGAGCGGGCTGTGTCGATGCGACCGGACCAGGTGTCACCGCGCTCAAGGAAGGCGACGAGGTCGTCCTGTCCTGGACCCCGGCATGTGGGACCTGCGCCGGGTGTCTGCGCGGCGAGGTTCATCTTTGTGCGTCCGTCAACATGACCACCGAGGGGCGGGGGCCACTGACGTTTCAGGGGCAGCCATTGGATCGGTTCATGGCGCTGGGTGCGTTTAGCGAGCATGTCGTCGTCCGTGAGAAGATGGCTGTTCCAGTGCAGTCAGCCTTAGCGCCGGTTCACAGCTGCCTGATCGGGTGCGGGGTAACGACCGGATTTGGGGCCGCGGCGAACACTGCCGGGATTCGTTGGGGTGAACGCGTCGCGGTGATTGGGTGCGGCGGCGTTGGTCTGGCCGCAGTGCAGGGCGCCCGCATTGCAGGCGCGCGCCAGATCATTGCCGTGGACCCGATCGCCGATCGCCGAGACGCGGCGATCGCGCTTGGCGCAACGGCCGCGATTTCGCCCGACAATATGCGAGAAACAATCATCGAAATGAGCAATGGCGGCGTCGATGCCGCGATCGAATGTGTCGGAGAGCCATCGGTCATGGCCGAGGCATTCATGCTCATTCGGCCAGGCGGGAGATGCGTCGTCGTCGGTTTGCCAGCGTACACTGACCTGCTCAAGATTCCGGCGGTGATGTTGTTGCAGGAGAAAACCCTTACGGGGTCCATTTACGGCTCCGCCAATCCGGCCACAGATTTTCAGAAGATCGCATCGCTGGCAGATTCCAAACAGCTCTTGTTTGAACCGCTGGTCGACAAGATCCGCCCGTTTTCGGAGATCAATGACGGTTTCGAAGAGATGAGGAGTGGTGCGTCTGTGCGGGTCGTGTTGTCATTTGACTGAGTGAGGCAGGGCCGATCGGGGGCGTCGGTATGGCCCGGCACAAGGTGAATTTTCGCCGTGCTGCGTCAATCCCGAAACGATTTCGCCATCGCGTCCTGGGCTGGGCGCAGGAGGTAGGACAATACACTCCTTTGTCCCGTATTGATTGAAACGTCGACGGGCATGCCCGGTAGCAATTCGAACTCATCCGGGAAGTTTCCTTCAGCCTCAAATTCGATGACGGCCTGATAGAATTCAAATCCGGATTCCGGATCGGCGATCGTATCTGCCGAGACTTTGATAACGGTCCCGTTCATTTCCGGCGTGATGCCGCGACTGAATGCGGAGAAGCGCAGCACGGCGGTTTGGTTCTCGGCGATCCGATCGACATCCTGAGGAAGGATTTGGACACTTGCCACCAGACCCTTATCCTGTGGCACGATGTACATGATGGCGTCGATTGGCGCGATTACGCCGCCAATCGTGTGCGCCTGAACGCCAAGAACACGCCCGGCATGAGGCGCGCGTATGCTCAACCGTTCTCGACCGATTTGAAGGACTGTCCGCTGTTCAACAAGCTCAGCGATCTCTGTCTTCGTGTCAGACAGCTGCTCGGCAACCTCTTGTCGAAAATCGTCTTCAATCTGCAATAATTGCAGTCTGGTTTCGCCGATTTCAACTTTCAGGCGCGCGATTTCGGCACGATTGACCTCGATGGCGCCTGACACTTCGGCCTGTTGCCTTTGCAGTGACAGAACCCGTGGTTTCGGAACCAGTCCTTTCTCGAGAAGATCCGAGAGCCCTTCAATTTCGAGTTCCAGTAACTCAGCTTGAACATGACGGGATTCAATATCTGCTGCCAACCCGTCAATTCGGCGGCGCAATTGATCGACGCGCTCATGGAAGATCGAAGCTTGAGTCCGGCGATTGGCGCGCCTGACGTCAAATAGCTGCGCCTGTGATGCGTAAGCTTCAGAGGTCGCCAGATTGTCAATCAGGCCAGACGCGGCATTCGGTACGGGCATCGCAATTGCGCCACCTGCTTCGGCGTTCAAGCGGATTTCTGCCGCGAGCAGCTCCTGAAGGCGCGCATTGAGCGCGGCCAGTGCCGCGATGGATTCCCGGTCATCGAGTTCGACAAGCACATCGCCCTGGGACACCAGGTCCCCCTCATCGACAAATATTTCGGAGACGACGCCGCCGTCCAGGTGCTGAACAGCTTTGTGATGGCCTTCCACAGTGATGGTTCCTGTCGCCAGCACGGCGCCCTCGAACGGCGCGAGATAAGACCAGGCCAACAGCCCACCGAACACCAAACCGATAACCGACCAGCCGAGCGTGAAGAGCGGCATGGCGTTTCTGAAACCGCGATCAGCCATTGACCTGGCCTCCGTCGCGTGCGGCCAGCGATATAGGCTGGTTGGCTGCCAGATCGGCGAGGACTGAATCGCGCGGTCCGAACAATCTGACTTCACCGTCCACCAGAACGAGGAGCTTGTTGCAATGTACGACTGTATTCGGTCGATGAGCGATGATCACGGTTGTTGCGCCGCGCGCCTTCAATCCCTGGATTGACGCCTGCAGTGCGGTCTCGCCGTCTTGATCGAGATTAGAGTTTGGTTCGTCCAGGACCACCAGGCTCGGTGATCCGTAGAGCGCCCGTGCCAGACCGATGCGTGGTCTTTGTCCCGACGAAAGGTAGGCGCCGCCTTGACCGATCTGCGTGTTATAGCCCTCGGGAAGACTCTGGATCATTGCGTGACAACCGGCATGCTCAGCTGCGGCCAATACCTGTTCCGGGGTCGCATCGTCTTCAAATCGCGAAATGTTCTGCCCGACAGTTCCATCGAATAGGTCTATCTGCTGCGGCATATAGCCGAGCTGGGGCCCGAGCGTGTGACGCGGCCAGGCCGACACTTCGCTGCCGTCAAGTCGAACAGCGCCGATCCGTGCCGGCCAGATGCCGACCAGGAGTTTTGACAGAGTCGTTTTTCCCGACGCACTCGGGCCGATAATGCCGAACGAGTCGCCTGCCTCAAGCTTGAACGAAACCTGCTTCAATACCGGCTTGTCAGCGTTTGGTGGGCCGCCCGAGACGTTCTGGAACTCAATATCACCCCGGATCGCCGGCAAGATGTTTTCCTCTGGGATGGCCGGAGCGTCGGCGAGGGCCGCAGACAGGTTTGTCCATGACTGATGCACGGAAACGAAGCTGGACCAATGTCCGATGAACTGCTCGATCGGGGCGATCGCTCTGCCCATGATGATCGAAGCGGCGATCATCGCGCCCGGCGTCGATTGGCCAATGATGGCGAGCCATGCCCCGATACCGAGAATCGCGGACTGCATGAACAGACGGCTGGCCTTGCTGGCCGACTTGAAACTGTTGGTGACAATGGCGGAGCTGTGTTTGCTGGCGTCCGCAGCGTGGTTGAGGTCGCGCCAATTGGCTTGCACGTTTTCGCGCATTCCCAGGGCATCCAGCGTTTCAACTGTCCGCGTCATTTCCAGAACAAGGCCGCGCGACTTCTGCTCCGTTTCCAACAGTTTCTTCAGTCTCTGCTGCGTCAGCACATGATTGCTGATCGCCAGCGCCACGATCACCAGGCAGCCAAAAATCGCCCAGAGGCCGAACAGCCAGTGCAACAGGAACAGCGCCAGGAAGAACAGAGGCGTCCAGGGCACATCGAACATGGCACCGAGGGCAGGACTGCTGACAAATTGCCGGATGGTCTTCAAATCGCGCAAAGGCGCATCTGTCGGCTGTCCAGGTGAAACCAGGCTGGCAGTCAGAGCCGCCGAGGTCGCGGCATCGGCAAGATCATGTTCCAGGCGCGATGCGACGACCGACAAAAGCACCTGCCGAATCCAATCGAGTGCGCCCAGGGTCGCGAACAGGACAAAAATCAGAACCGTGAGCGAAATCAGGGTTGGCACGGAATTGCTCGCTAGCACCCGATCATAGACCTGGAGCATATAGAGCGGACCGGTGAGCATCAGCAGATTGATGAACATGCTGAAGCCGCCCAGCCCCCAAAGCGTGCGTCGGGATTTGGCCAGGGTACTGGCCAGTGGTGACGGGGCGACTGGTTCACGCATCATGTGTGACCAATGGGAGATTACCCGGCAGCATCCCACATGTCTGAAGCTTCCAGCATGTCGAGTTCGCCTTCATCCAGAAGCACGCGCATATCGACATCATCTCGCGTGAAGTCTGGGATCGTATCGCGTATGGGAGCTTCATAGGATTCAGCGTTGCAAAATCGGTTCCGTAGGTTGCGCCGGACGCTGCAAGCTTTGCGCCAAAACTGAAATAGTCTTGCGCGGTCATGTCCAGGGTCACTTGTGGGGCCAATTCAGATTGCGCGAAACCGGGCGCATCATCTTGAATTAATGAGGAAAAATCGAATGTATTGGTCGCTTCGGCAGGCGTGAAATCCGCGCCCAGTTTGACGGTGTTCAACCCGGATGTGTTGACCGGTTGATCGGCGGCAAACGTCCCCGCGCTGACTTTGCCGCGGGCGCCGCCCGTCTGCGGGATGAATTCGACATAATCGATACGGGCATTTTCCGAGCCCTGGCTTTGCGCGCTGAGGGTCAGGACATCGCCGGGATTGATCTGAATATCGGTGAGCGTGACCGTCCGCAAATTGGACGCGACGACGCCGTGATGTCCGCCATCCTGATCGAAGGTTATGACCCCGACTGAGACGCCATTGATCAGAACGTCTAGCGTCGAAACGCCATCATTCTCGTCGAAAATGGTAATCGCGATATCGTTGAGACCAGGGCTCACGCCCGCGGCATCGAGATCCAGGCTCGCCGCCCCGAATGCATCCCGGCCAAGCCGGATCAATTGTCCGCCATCTGCGACACTGCGATCACGGATCGAGAATCCATACTCAATCGTGAACGCTTCGGCTTGTACCCGGACGGGGCCAGCAGGGGGCGCGGTGTCGATGTCTTGCACGGTGATGTTCAACGTATCGGACACGATGTTCGCCGCGCTTGCATTGATTAGAACGCTTTGATCGCCATCGACCACGCCGTCCTGGACACCGGAGATTGTGAACATTGCGGAGATCTGCCCCGCGGGAATCGTAACCGTGAGCGGGACGGAAGCTTCGCCGGTGTCGGAGCTCGATAGGTCGACGACGAGGTCAGAGCTCAAGTCGGCATTGTTGCGGGTTACGGTAGCAAGCAGGTTGCCATCCTCAGCAATCGATGTGGTCGGAGCGACGATTGACAGCGTCGCGGTGTCAATATCGGTGATTGTTACGTCGAACGAATAGTAGCGCGTTGCTCCGTTGCTCAAATTTATCTGAACGGATTGGTCGCCATCCTGCACGTTATCTAGCGTCCCGTTGATTGTGAATGTCGCTGAGGTCTGTCCAGTCGGGATCGTTACGAGACCAGTCGTGATTACCTCCGTCGAATCTGGGGCTCCGACGGCCACGAGAAGGTCAAACGAGGTGTCTGTCGAGGTGCGAGTCAACGTCACATCGGCGGAACCATCTTCGGCGAAGGTTGTTGACGTGATTGTGTACGTGAAGGGCGGGGGCGGTGGAGGTGGCGGCGGCGGAGG
>SPJK01034392.1_pt1 | contig 12203 bp, 5 predicted proteins | sample 3741771 | NCBI WGS metagenome assembly SPJK01 (sample SAMN10925997, study PRJNA522277) | cold seep metagenome | isolation source: Elba SIP-enriched marine methane seep metagenome, extraction at timepoint T2 | place: Italy: coast of Elba, Mediterranean Sea | reverse complement strand
GTTTCGACCGAGCACTTGTTGTTGGCGTTGGTGAAGACTAATTCCAAGGCAAAAGATGCGCTCAAACTTAACGGTATCGAAGAGGCCGAGTTGCTCAAAGCGTTGCAGCAGGTTCGTGGTTCGACGCGCGTATCGGATCAAACGCCCGAAGGGAAGTTTCAGGCGCTGGAGAAATACGGCATTGATCTCGTTGAACGAGCCAAAGCGGGTAAGCTTGATCCGGTGATTGGCCGCGACGCCGAGATCCGCCGCGTTGTCCAGGTTCTTTCACGCCGTCGCAAGAATAACCCGGTTCTGATCGGTGAGCCAGGCGTTGGTAAGACCGCCATCGCCGAGGGGCTCGCGCTGCGCATTGTGCAAGGGGACGTTCCACTCAGTCTGAAGAATCAACGAGTCGTCGCGCTTGACATGGGAGCGTTGATAGCGGGAACGAAATTCCGAGGCGAGTTTGAAGAACGACTCAAGGCACTTCTGAAAGAGATTGAAGATGCCGCTGGTTCGATCATTCTGTTCATCGACGAATTGCATACGGTCATCGGTGCCGGTGCTGCCGAAGGAGGAGCCGACGCGGCAAACCTTCTCAAGCCGGCGCTTGCCCGAGGTGATTTGCGCTGCGTTGGTGCAACAACTTTAGACGAGTACCGTAAGCACATCGAAAAAGATGCCGCGTTGGAACGTCGTTTCCAGCCGGTCTTCGTTGGCGAGCCATCGGTCGAAGATACGATCGCCATCTTGCGTGGTTTGAAAACTCGTTATGAAGCGCACCATGAAGGGGTCAAAGTAAAAGACTCGGCCCTTGTCGCCGCTGCCGAACTTTCGAGCCGCTACATTGCTGACCGTCAGTTGCCTGACAAGGCTATTGACTTGGTCGACGAAGCGATGAGCCGATTGGCAATGGAGTTACAAAGCGTTCCGACCGAAATCGATCAAGCACAGCGCCGCTTGGTGCAACTCGAATTGGCCGCTCGCCAGCTTGCCGACGAAACCGAAGATCACGCCCAACAACGGCTTGAAGAGATCAATGCCGAGATGGAGACGCTGCGCCGAGAGCTTTCTTCCTTGCGAGAGCAGTGGGAAGCAGAGAAGCTCGGCGTCGGTTCGACCGCTGACTTGCGGAATCGACTTGAGCAACTGAAGCATGAAGTCGATCAGCAGACAGCAAAGATCAACAGCAGCCAGGCTGCCGGCGCTCCGATTGATGAAGCCGAGTATCAGAAGCTTTATGAATTGGAGACCAAACGCTCGAAGCTTGAATCTCAAGTGGCCGAAGCGGACAACAAAACCGAAGCGGATCAGAAACCAGCAGATTCGAAGCGACGACTGTTGCGTCAAGAAGTCGGTCCCGATGAAATCGCCGAGGTCGTCAGCGCTTGGACCGGCGTGCCGGTGACTCGCATGCTCGAAACCGAACGGGCTAAACTTCTCGTTTTGGAGGAGCGTTTGCACCTGCGCGTTGTTGGTCAGGAAGAAGCGGTCGAGGCCGTTTCGAATGCCGTTCGACGTAGCCGAAGCGGTTTGCAAGATCCGAATCGTCCGATCGGAAGCTTTCTGTTCTGTGGTCCGACAGGAGTTGGTAAGACGGAGCTCTGCAAAGCACTGGCGGAGACGTTGTTCGATGACGAGCATGCGATGGTTCGCCTCGACATGAGTGAATTCATGGAGAAGCACACCGTTAGCCGGCTCATTGGTGCGCCGCCGGGATACGTTGGTTACGAAGAGGGGGGCAAGCTGACCGAAGCGGTTCGGCGTCGGCCCTACTCGGTGGTGTTGCTTGATGAAATCGAAAAGGCGCACCGTGATGTTTTCAACTTGTTGTTGCAAGTGCTCGACGATGGTCGCCTTACCGATAACCATGGTCACACGGTCGACTTCACCAACACGTTGATCATCATGACCTCGAACGTTGGAAGCCAACTCATTCAGCAGATCGCTGCCGAGGGTGGTTCGACGGAAGAGATGCGCCAGGGGGTCCAAGAGGCGTTGGCAGCTAGGTTCTTGCCAGAGTTCCTCAATCGAATCGATGAGACAATTGTTTTCGAACCGCTTGGTAAAGAGCAAGTCCATATGATTGCCGACATTCAAGTTGATGCGTTGGCAAAACTGTTGGAACGCAATGGGCTTCAGTTAGAAGTCACCGCCGAAGCTCACAGGCAGATTGCCGAGCTTGGATATGATCCGACCTATGGTGCTCGGCCTTTGAAACGGGTGATGCAGCAAGAGTTGCAGAATCCGTTGGCAACTGAGTTACTCAAAGGTAATCATCCCGAGGGTTCCAAGGTGACGATCGACTTCGTTTCGGAGGGAAGCGATCCGTCGGATGATTCAGACAGCCAAAAGGGGCAGTTTACCTTTCAGGTAAACGCCCCTTAGCGTTGTTCAGTTCAATATGAAAGCAATGGTAGGATGGGTGCTCGCACCCATCTTGCTTTTACTATTTAGAAAAGCTTCAGCTAGCTTCACTCAGTTTGCTTCTAAGGCCCAGCGTGCGACTAATTCTTCCGCACCAGGTGTCATTAAGCGAAGCTTGCGTGCCATTTCCACTTTTTCGGAAGGACTCGCCTTGGGCAATTTTGCCTTCATGGCGTTGATGTTTTCTTTACGTTTACGGCGACGACGGATTTCGCGCTGACGTTCGATGCCTGCCATAATTGGGTAGCCAAGGGTTGAATTCTAATTGGTTCGGTTACATCTTACCGCGGCTATGGCAGTAAGAGCAATTTAGTAGCTTATCGAACCAAATCTACGTGTGCAACCGCCCCGAATTATGCCTGAACCAGCAGCTTGTGGATTCGGTCCCTACAATCGGCAAGAAGGGCAACAAAGCCCGAGAGAAACTGCCCAAAGGGCGTCGCCAGAGCGGGAGTTGAATGTTACACTTTTGGATCATTCGCAAGCCCGAAGGGGCTTTCTGTCTGGTTCATCTCTGAACGGTCGGGTGGCAGAGTGGTCGAATGCACCGGTCTTGAAAACCGGCGATGGGCAACCATCCGGGGGTTCGAATCCCTCCCCGACCGCTTTTAGTGGTAACGACTTACGTCAATTCTAAATTGCGTGCACCTGTTCTTTTGACACATTTCTGACACGTGGTCTGATTAGCCTAGCGTTTGCATTGATAGACAATCGCGACGTCTTTGGGGAAATCAGAGTAGCTAACGAATTCTCTTTTTTGACTCCGATTAACACCTACGGCAGCCGGCTGCGAGCAAGCTAGTCATTAATAGAAGTAGAGTCGAGGGTTCTGGTATCGCCCCTAAGGTATAGAGAACCACGTCATTACCGTCTCCCCCTTGGTAGGTAAGATACAGTTGGATTGCCGACTCAGGGTCGATGCTATTCATTTCAGATAGTGGACTGCTCGAGAATTCGGCCACAACTGCTCCTTCAGCATAGTTGGCAAATTCTCCTGACCGCTCTCCGAGGATATTCATGATTACCAATTCGGTTCCAGGCAAAGGGACATAATTGTTTAGCAACTGTAAGTCGAGATCGCCAGCTAGAGAGACGTCTTGTGTAATGAGAAGAGAATCAAATTCTTCAGAGTCATGACCCATGATCTCGATCTCTAAGATTGAGCCTGCCTCTAGTGTTAAGGATTCGATCGTTAGTTGACCTGGGCTATTGCCTGGCGCAACGGTGGCTCCCGACTGAACAACAACTGACGCTTGGATTTCTCCATTTCCACCCAGAAGCGAGTCGTCTTCGAACAGAGCACTTACACCGCCTAACGTTCCTTCGACAAAGAGTTCGCCACGTGTTATTTGAGCTACGCCGTCAAAGCTGCTACTATCCCCTTCGAGTGAGAGTCTTTTGGGGCCGGTTTTTAAGAAGGTACCTGTGCCAGAAATTCCTCCGGTGGTTGTGTAGTTCTCAGCCCCGATATTGAAGTGGGCGGTCGCACCGGCTTGAATCTCAACCCCAGCCGCCATCGTGTTAACTCCGTTAAAGCTATTTCTTAAGAATTGGACTGATCCATCATCGATTTTCCAGTTACCCGTGAACTGAGAACCATCCCCAGTAATGTACAAGATTCCGGATCCCTTTTTCTCAATCGCTCCGCTACCCAAAATCTGTCCATTAAATCCACCATCGGTGTTGGTATAGCCAACTCGCATGACACGATCATTAACGTTCAGTGTACCGTTTCCTTGGATTTGTCCAAAGTTCTCATCCCCTTCGAGAATAAGCGTTGCTCTTGTCAGGCTTACGGTGCTTTGGTTGGTGAAGGTATTTCCAGCACCTGAGATGAGCGTGGCATTTGAGTCAACGGTGAATAGGTTCGATCCTAGCGAACCATCTACTTTTAAAGTTCCGGAAATGACTTGGACATCTCCTTGATAGGCACTGTTGTTTCCTGAAAGATTCAATTGCCCTGTGCCACGAAAAACGAAATCCCCGGTACCGTCCAAAGTTCCTGCGAACTCGTCCGAACCACTTGATCGGACCCCGAGCGTATTGGTGCCGAACTCAACCGTTCCTGATCCACGGAGTCCAGCAAAGCGACGCTCCGCTTCAAGAACCGCTTTGGTACCTGCTTGAAGTTCGAGTAGGGTGTTGATGTTTGAATTGGATCGATTGCTGACGAACTCAACCGAGCCCTCTTCAACAACCAAGGTGCTTTGCAGGTTGTTACTCGTCGCCAAAAAACGTAGTGCCCCCTCGCCACGCTTTGTGAGGGGCTGGTTGCCAAAAACGGAACCTGTTACATCAATGTCGAAGCCATTGGTGTTAATCGAGCCACCGGAGGAGCTGATCGTTTTCGATAGCGTTGTATCACTTATGACGCGTAATTCTCCTCCTTGAATAGAAAGTTGTGGCGTCCAATTCGGTAGCATGTTTGATAGTTCGAGAACCCCTTCGTCGATTCGAACCGACCCTGTTAATTCTTCGTAACTGCCTGTTAACGTTAAGACACCAGATCCTGTTTTAACTAACTCACCACCGCCATCTGCGACGCCATCAAACTTGCTTGAAGTATCGTTTAAACCAACGTAAAGCCTACTTGTTAGTCGAAGCAGCCCATTGCCTTTTAATGCGCTTATGCGTTGTTCATTTACGACTTCAACGGTACCCGCTTGTTCGATGGTCAATTCTGCTTGGCTAGAGATAGCATCGGTACTAACAAGCCGTAGCAGCCCGTCAGCAGCGATCATTGGTCCGGCAAAATTCTCATTTTCACCTGTCAGATCTAAAGTGCCGCTGCCAATTTTTCGGAATACTCCCGAGCCACTTAAGTTGCCCCGAAACGCGTAACTGCCATCGTTGTTCTCACCAACCGAGAAGATTTGGTTTTCTTGAATCTCGAGGGTGCCTTGGCCTGTGAGCTGCTTTAACACATAGTCGAAGGGGGTTTCACTTGTTCCAGGCTGCAGACCTTTGACGGTAGCACCGGAGTCAATGATCAATTCACTACCATCAAGCATATTGTTACGGCTATAGGTAAAAACTCCTTCGCGCACATGGATGTCTCCTTCAAAATCAGGTGAATCATGAAAGACTTGAAGCGTGCCTGATCCCCACTTAAAAAGCTTACCCGAGCCTTCAAGGCTACTGGCAAGAATGATTTGATTGTCATGAGTATCGATCCTCGGGGTGCCGCCAAGCAACTGAACAGGCGTTTGCAAAAACAAGCTGTTTGCGCCGGTGCTCATCCCTCCCATGCCGCTTAGGTCAATCGAATCGACCGAGGTTGAGTCGAGGGCTTGGTCGATTTGGAGGGTTCCTTGGCTAACTCCTATGGTCCCCGTAAAGTTGGGCAGATCGGTATCGAGCACTACCGTTTGGTTGCCAATGACAGCTAGATGCCCCGCACCAATGACATCGGTTGTAACCGTGTAGGGCTCGGAATCAGGCATCCAATTAATTTGCGTGTCAGATTGCATGGTGATGGCGTCAGGCAAACTATCTTCTGTTTTGAAGGTAAGGCTCCCTTCTTCGAGCTTCCAAGAGCCAGTAAAGCCGGCATTGTTGCTTGAAAAAGCTTGATCACCTGTCCCATGCTTTTCAAAGGTTCCTGAGCCAAGTAAATCCCCCGAGAACTCGTAGGAACTATTGTTGTAACCAACACGTATGGTGTTGCTGATTGTATTAACGAGTCCGTCACCTTCGATGCCAGCAAAATTTTCGGCTCCTTGAAAAACCAAGTCGGCTCCAAGGTTTACCTTGACAGCCGTGTTGTTGCTAAAGGAATCGCCATTTCGCGAGAAGAGGGCCCCTTCTTCGACGGTGATCGACCCAGTGTATCCGGAATTATTATTATCGAGGATAAGTGCGCCTGATCCTTTTTTGGTTAGCACTCCTATGCCAGACCAAGAGGCACTAGCGGTGACCGTATTTCCATTCGTATCGATGCTTGCCGTGTTGATAGATACTGGAATACCAATGCCAAAGGTACCACTGGCACGTAGGTTTCCGTTGGTAAGCTGCAGTGTTTTTCCAAGAGCACCAAAATTGTTCCCTCTGCTAACGTCAAGCGTTGCACCTGCGATGACATTGATATCCCCTGTGAAGGTATTGGAACCACGAAGCTGCACGGTGTTCATTTCATCTGAAATCCAAAGGCGACCCTCACCCGTGATTTGAGCATCAATCGTAGAGGTAGCTTCCTCGTTGGTTTGCTTTAATAGGAGTGAATGTCGTTCACCCAGTTCGATTGTTCGAGTAGATGTTGCGGATGTGTTAGGAGTTATCCGCCCGTCGATTGACGTAAAACTCGTATTAACTGTAGGAAGAAGGGTGATCTTATGGTTGTAGACTAGATCGCCGACGATGGTGCTCCCGTTTACAACTTCAATTTCGCTTAAGCGGTCCATTGTCAGCCCTTGATCTTGGGCAACAATCACAGTGTCATCCAAGATGAGCTTAGCATCATTCAGGACGAAGCTCTTCCGTGAAAGCACGGCTCCATCTTGCACGGTAAACGTTGCCCTGCCATTTGTATTTTCTAGCGATCGATTGACAAGGATGTGATCTGCCGAGGCAAAGACGTCATAGAAGTTGATGTCTGTATTGCTGTACTCGGTGCTTTGATTTCCATTCGAATCACGGGTAACGTTTGTCTCATCAGCACGAAAAGTTAGTTTGTCTCGAATAACAAGATCTTGGCCTCCCTCGGGCGTAAAAAAGTCGGCATCAATGTCATAGATGCCGACAAAGGCTTGACTTGATAGTTCGCTAAAGACTTCGAGCGAATTGACTTCGACGGGGATATCGAGAGTGATATTGGGACGGTTGCTTACCGCATCGGGGGCAATACGCACCGTGTCAGAAACACCAGGCAACATCTGAGAGTCGGCCGGATTGGGGTCAATCCATTCCCCTGTATTACTCCAGTCTCCACTGTGAGGAATGCTAGAAACCCCGCCAAATTCTACGAGCCGCATTTCCCAAACGTCACCAGAAGAGACACTGACATTAAAGAGAAAAAGGACTAAAAAGAAATTACGACAAGCCACTCGTAATCCAAGGAAATCAGACTTGCGCAGAATAATAATGGCGAACGCTATGGTAGGGTTTCGCATGGCTAAAGTGAAGTTTGGACTATTGTATATCATGAGCTGAAACTCACTCTGGAAGGTGGAGGTAGAACGCGAAAGGGAATCGTTCCCTTTCCAAATGCATGGCAACTGCTGGAGCAACTAAGAAGAAAAACGCTAGAACCCATTCCTGCTTCTACGGAACGAGCTAGAACGCTTTTAGTTGAAGAGTGTGGTTATTAGCGTTGCCTTATCGATTTCGTTAGAAATTCTCGCTAGGTAGCCTTTGGGCTCAAGTGACCCGACTCCCCATCATAGTTCAAGCTGAGCAGTGGTAAAGCAGTCTAATCAGACTATCGATGCCCTTTAATGCACTAATATCGCACTAATCTGCTATCCCAACCAAATCGACATCAGTCCGGCTCGGTTGTTGACGCCGAATTTTCGGTAGATACCGGTAATGTAGTTGTGGGTGGTAGAAGTCGCCCGATCGATCTCCTGTGCAATCTCTTTTTCCGATTTATCGGTAAGCAGCAGGCATACGATCGAGCGTTCTATCTCATTGAGTATTTCATCACCGACCAACAGCCCGTGACTTAAAAACAGTCTGCGCTGAAACCACCGCACACTGCGTAGCGCCGTTCCGACGAGATTGGCCTCCTCCGAACAGAACCGCTTGTCTCCGCCAGCAAGTTCAAAGCAGAAACAGGACTCGGTGTCCTCGTTCAAAGGGGTGACGACGTATAGTCGATCTGTGAGGCCGTAGGGCATTTGGTATTTTTCAAAATGCTCGCTTTGCTCGTACTCACTCAAGTCGACCAATTCACGAAGCAGTCGAATACGAAAGTTACCTGCTTCGCGCATGATTGCGATCGAAGCAGCACCCACGGTTTCAGACAGATGCTGATTTTCGAGAATCTCTTCTTTCTTTTCCTGGTAAACGTCAGGAATCTTGTAAGGCTGATGCACACGATTCCGCCAGCCACCTATAGGGTCCGCGGCAGCAACCTCGCCATCGGCCATGCGAAGCAGGCCACACCAGTAGGCATAATCAGCCTCTAACCAATCGGCTAGGGTTTTCATCAGATGGATGTTTGCTGCTGAGGTTTCATTGGGAGCAAAAGCTTCCAAGTCATCCCAAAGCATGATCAGTTTTTCTATAACTACTGGCGAGAATTCCATAAGGGCATAGCTTAAGTCAGAATGCTCGGACGTCAATTACCAGCCTACTATCAGCGAACTAGCTGGGGTATTGAAACCAATTAGCGGTTGGTCGTTTTCTTCTTCGTTCTCTGATTGCGAGGGTCTTTAGTATCTAAAGCTACACCGCTTCAAAGGACAGCACCAATTAAACAACAGAGGACATTCATAAATGTCAGGGCGAAGCGTATAAAATCTGACACATTTCTGACACACGATAGGCCATGCAAACCCACGCCAACTGCCATGTGAATGCCATATCGATTGAAACGGAAATCGAAGTTATCAGCTTATCCCAATGCAACTGTCCACCAAGTGCCGTGCTAATGCCATGTAAAAATCACGGTCTTGAAAACCGGCGATGGGCAACCATCCGGGGGTTCGAATCCCTCCCCGACCGCTTTTGGTGGGAGAACGTAATTTCTCTTAATTCTAAGATAAGCTTGTCTTAATATTGAAGATTCAAGGAAATCTCGAGATCCCCTTTTTTGCTTTTCTTGATAGCAAATCAGTTTGTCACTGGTAAGATGTACTCTGTACTCTAAGGGGTGCATTAAGTGAAAATTTGTTACATCTTTTGTCAATTAATATGTTTTTTAATAAGAAAATAAGACTGATTGTCGCCAGTATAGGAGTTACTCTTCTCACCGGACATTACGCGCAGGGTTATGTCGCAAATGGAAGATGGAGCAGCACGGCAACGGATAATCCAACCTCTCTACTTGGCCGTCCGATAACTCTCACTTGGAGTATCGTTCCGGATGGGACAACGATCTCGAATGTTATTAATGGCCAATCTGGGTTGAGTGATTTTATTGGTGACTTCGATGCAATCTACGGTGATCCAGGTACTGGGAATCTGGAAGACCGATCTTGGTTCTCAGCGATTCAGGAATCGTTTGATCGCTGGGAAGCTATAACGGGAGTCGATTTTGTTTATGAACCTAATGACGACGGTTTGCCCATGGGGAATTTTGGTGGCGTACTGGTAGTGAGAGGGGACATACGAATTGGTGGTACGACAATCGATGGTAATGGCGGTGCTCTCGGACAAACTGGATTTATTCCCAATTCAGATATCACGTTTGATACGTCGGATGTAACACGCTGGTCAAATACGAGTCAAAACTCATTCAATTTTAGGCATACCTTAATGCATGAATTGGGGCATGGCATCGGTCTCGATCATAACGAATCCTTCAATGCTTCGATTCTTATGGAGCCATTTGCTCAAACAGGCTTTGAAGGCCCGCAAATAGATGATATTCGCGGAGCACATAACCTTTATGGAGATTTCTTGGAGAAGCATTCACCTAATGGCAACAACAATGTTATCGATGCTACTCCCCTTGGTTCCGTTGTTGGTGGCAGCACTGTTTTATTGGGCGATGATGCACCGGACAGCAATACACTTATTACTTTAGACCAGACAGATTTTGTAAGCATTTCGAACATCATCGATGTTGACTACTTCTCATTTGAGGTCACGGAGCCAATCAGCTTCTCAGCAGTTTTAGATCCACGGGGACCAACCTATAACGAGCGACCCAATTCCGGTTCTCCTTATACGCTTATTGACACCTCCAGCTCGGCCAATCTAGTCCTAGAGTTGTACCAAGTTTCTCAAGGCACTGAGACTCTTGTTCAATCAGCTTCTAGCGGAAGCTTTGGAGATCCTGAAGTGATTAGCGACATCGCTCTAACAGAAGCTGGTCAATACGCACTAAAAGTTTCTACCACAACAAATGCTGTTCAGCTTTATAGCCTTGAGCTATCAGCCGAGTCGATAATTGAAGGCGACTACAATGATGATGGTCAAGTTGATGCGGCAGACTTTACGATCTGGCGAGATAGTTTCCAGTCTAATGATCCCTTGTTGAATGAGACGGAATCAATTGGGGTCGTGGATGTCTTTGACTATATAGCTTGGTTTGACAATTATGGAAATGGATCAGCGGCGGCAGCCAGCTCTGTTCCAGAACCGAATTCACTCCTTCTTATTGGGGGGGGATTGTTGTTGGCAATATTAAGGAAAAATGGCTAACACTCGGTATGCGCAAAATGTGGATCGCCATGCGCTTCTTATGGTTAGGAACTTGTTTATTTTCAAGCTGATTAGTTGACACCTTATAAACACACAACTAACATCCTTTGTAGGTGGAAGTGCTAGGCGGGCAGAGACTATTTTACAGGCCCACACACATATTTTTGAACTATCAAAACAGCAACAGGGAGTAGCTCTAATGACATCGAAACACGTCGATCCTTCCAATACATCCTCACGGATTTCTAAGAAAAGAATTGCCTACACGGTGGCAGCCGGTGCCGCAGCTGGCGCAATGTCTGGCACAGCCGATGCAGAAGTAATCTACTCTGGCATCCAAGATATTAGTATCAGTCAATTCGGTGCTCTGAATCTGAATCTTGATGGTGATGCTTATAGTGATGTTCTCTTAAAAAATTATGTCTTTGGTGGAAACTACCAAGGCCTTACGGTCAACTACATTCCTGGCAAGGCTGTAGGATTTAATGCAGGCTTTAATTATACGTCCGCATTAGCTGCAGGTACCTTGATTGATGCTGCGGCAACTTCAACAGGAAGCTTTGCCCAATCGATGGCATATGCGAATAATCCGAATTCACAATTCGATAACGTCACCGACGCTTATATCGGACTTGAATTCCCTATCGCAGGTCAAAGCCACTTTGGCTGGATTCGTGTTTCGATTAACAATGCTGCTGCAACATTTATTGTCCACGACTGGGGCTACGAGTCTGATCCTGGTGTTGGCATTGCTGCAGGAGCTACTCCTGAACCAGGCACGCTAGGCATGTTGGCTGCTGGCGCCGCTGGCTTGGCTTGCATGCGTCGTCGCAAGAATTCAGCTTAGTTTTATCTTCTAACGCATATCCTAAATGTTGAAATATCAATTTAGGATATGCGTTATCTCTATCGTTATTGATTAACTAGTAATTGCTCATTTGCGATTGGCACCACATTGGCTCTACAACGGAACAGAGAGAGATGAAAAGCAACAAGACGCTCAAGAATTCCCCCAAAAAAAGAATCATTGCATACAAGCTGGCAGCGGGAGCTGCTGTTGCCGCCGTAGCAGGGCAAGAGACAGAGGCTGGGGTTGTCTATTCAGGTGTTCAAGATATCGACATTGCACAAGGTTTTGCACAAGACCTTAATCTTGATGGTGATGCCTACGGTGATATCTTGCTCAAGAACTATGCCTTTCTTGGTGGAAATTACCAAGGTGCTACGGTTGGTTTTTATCCTGGCAAGCTTGTCGGCTTTCAGTTAGGCAACGCCTATGCAAGCGCTTTAGCTTCCGGCGATTTGATTGACTCAACAACGCTTGGACCCAGTTTTGTTGGTTCTCTTGCGTACGGCATCTTCAATCCGGCTGCCGAATTTAATAGCGTCACGGATGCTTATATCGGATTAGGTTTTCCAGTTGGTCCAGCTTTCCACTACGGTTGGGTCCGCGTTTCAATCGATAACGTTGCTGGCGAATTCACGAT
>SPJK01012395.1_pt1 | contig 12203 bp, 12 predicted proteins | sample 3741771 | NCBI WGS metagenome assembly SPJK01 (sample SAMN10925997, study PRJNA522277) | cold seep metagenome | isolation source: Elba SIP-enriched marine methane seep metagenome, extraction at timepoint T2 | place: Italy: coast of Elba, Mediterranean Sea | reverse complement strand
CTGTCTGGTCGTCAACGTATGTTGACCCAAAAGATGAGCAAAGAGACTTTGTTCGTTGCTTCAGACATTAAAGCTGATGAAATGCGTGGATCGCTTGCTAAAACGACTGAACTGTTTGAAACCACCTTAGCAGGTCTTCGTGACGGTGACGCTGCAGTAGGTTTACCAGCCACTGAAAACAAGCGGATTGTTAAGCAGCTTGATAAGGTCAATTCACTCTACCTAGAGCTAAAGCCCATCTTCGAAAGCGTTGCCCAAGGTGGTACGCCAAGTGCTGACCAACTAAGCGAGTTGGCAAGCAAGAATGTTCCTCTTTTGAAAGAGATGAACAAGGCTGTGAAGATGTATGAGCGTGGCGCAAAGAAGGTTCTTACCGGCAACGCTGACTCGGCTGTTGTGATTAACCTTGCTGGTAAGCAACGTATGCTCACTCAAAAGATGGCCAAAGAAGCTCTTCTCGTCCACCTAGCGGTTGATAAAGAGAACAGCCTTCTGAATCTTCGCGAAACAACTTCGCTATTCGATCGTACCCTGAAGGGTTTGACCGACGGCGACAGCGATCTTGAACTTCCTGGTACGCAGGACGAATCGATCCGTGGTCAACTTGCAACTATCTCAGGTGTCTGGACTACCATTCAACCAATTTTTGATGTTGTTGTTTCAGGAACCGAGCCAACCGAAGGTCAGCTAGTTACTCTTTCTAAAGAGAATATCACTCTTTTGAAGGAATCCAATGCTGCCGTGAAGATGTTTGAAAAGTCTGCTAACTAGTTGAATTTGAGAATAGATAAAGTCATACAGAAAACCTTTCACTCTTCAGAGACGCTACTATGAAATTTAATTTGCTAAAGAAATTGAAACTCGGAATAGCTCTCTGGGGAGCGTTTGGGGTTCTGTTGGCGATATCAGCAACCCAAAGTGCCGTCAGTGTGAGCAAAATCACCACCGTTGAATCGGTATGTGAAGATGCGAACGATGGAGTCACTAAGCTTTCAAATAATCTTAAGGAAGTTGAGAGCTCGGCGAATGAAACCGCAGTTGAAGTTACCGAAATCGCAACACGCGTGAAGCAAGATCTTGCTGAGTCCATGAAGCAAGGTGCTATAGACATGAAGGTACTTCAGCGAAACGTTGAAAACACCGTTTCGGCAACTTCTGACATTGTTGATCAATTAGAAACTATTTTGGAAGAAGATCTAGACGAAGACACTGCTGGACTAATCGAAGACCTTCTTTATGAAGCGGAAGACAGTGCTGATGCCATTCGTAAAGAAGCTTTACCCATGGTGAGAGTCGGGGTCGAGCGTCTTCAAGAAACTGCCAAGGTAAGTGAAAAGACTTCGGAAGAAATATCTTCGCTTACCTCGACGATAGATGGTTTTGCTCAAACGAGCCAAGAATCTACCCAACAAGCTCAAGAAGTTACTAACCTTATTAGCCAAAGTGCTCAGCTCTCCTCCGATACGCGGTGGTTAATTATTGCTGCAGCAGCTGTTGGCATGATCGTTGGTTTAGCAGTACCTTTGGTACTTGTTCCACTAACAAATAAAGAAGTCAATCGTGCTGTTGAAACTCTGCAGGGCGTAGCCAATGGAGATTTAACTCAACGTCTAGAATCGCAAGCCTTTGATGAGTTTAGCCGTATTGCGGTTTCTCTTAACAAAGCACTTAAATCGATGGACGATGCCGTCCACACGATTCGAAGTGGTGCCGACGACCTGTCCACTTCTTCAGACAACTTGAGCGGAACGGCTAATAGCTTGGCTGCTGGCGCTGAAGAAACAACCCAGTTGTCGCTTCAAGTTTCTGCTGCTGCTGAAGAGATGTCATGCAGCTTAACGGAAGTTTCCGCTGCGGTTGACCAAGTTAGTAGCAATAACTCAAGTATCTCGGAAGCTACTGACAGCATGCTAACCGAACTTGGTACGGTTGCCGGTCGCGTTAACAATGCAGTAACCGTTGCTGATGAAGCTTCCAACCTGGTTGAACTTGGTAGCGATAAGATTCGCCGTCTTGGATCCGCTGCAACGGAGATTTCCGAAGTTAGCCAAACGATTCAAGATATTGCCGACATGACCAACCTACTTGCTCTCAATGCAACCATTGAAGCAGCTCGTGCTGGTGATGCCGGTAAAGGCTTTGCCGTTGTTGCTTCCGAAGTGAAAGACCTTGCTCACCAAACGAGTGAGGCAACGGTTCGGATTTGCGAACAAATCGAAGGCATCCAAAGTGCTTCTTCCGAAGCAATTAATGCTGTTCAGCAAATTGATGATGTGATTCAGAAGGTTCGTGAAGAATCGACCCACATATCGTCATCGGTTTCCGAACAAGAAGTCAATACTCGTTGCATTGCTGACCAGATTAACCAAGCTGCTACAGCCGCTACGATGGTCGCAAGCAATATTTCACAAACTGCTATCGCAAGTAGTGAAATTGCAAAGTCAATTTCCGAAGTTGACAAAGCTGCTCGAAGTACGGCAGAATCAGCTAATACAACAAGGACTTCAGGAGTTGAAATGACGAAATTGTCAGAACAACTTTCTGAAAGCTTGGAAGTATTTAACGTTTAATTCTGTCGACTCGCGACGAGTAACCTTTTGCAAGTTCGACTTGCTAATTTGAACGACCCCAACGACCAGGAGGCAATTCTTTGCCTCCTGGATCTTTATGCGCAGGACCCGATGGGCGCGGGTAAACCACTTGATGAAGCCGTCCGTGGCCGACTCATCAAGGGACTAAGAGAATTCCCCACGACGATTGTCTTTCTTGCCTTTCAGGAAAATCAGCCTATTGGATTGGCGAATAGTTTTCTTGGCTATTCAACGTTTGCTGCTGCCCCATTATTGAACATTCATGATTTGGCAGTCGACCCAAAATACCGTGGACGAGGCGTAGGCCGTCAACTGCTCTCGGCGATTGAACAACATGCCAAGAAGATTGGCTGTTGCAAGCTGACGCTTGAGGTTCTAGCAAACAACCATACTGCGAAAGGACTGTACGAGTCCTTTGGATTTGAGCAAATGGACTACGGTCTTGGCGCAGGTGGTGCTCTGTTTATGAGCAAAGCAATCGCGGAATAAGCTTACTAAGGCCAAGATGGCCATGTTGCAGGATCGGTAGCCGTCGAGGGCGGCGTTGCTGGTTGAGCCGTAGGCCAAGCCGTGGGTTGAGCGGAGACGTTAGACGAATTGCCAAATGAACGGGGCTGATTCACAGGTGACGTGGCAGCTGGTTGCGTTGGGTTATTACCGGAAGGCCAACCGTTCGTTTGCCCCCAACCACCATTTTGATTCGTATTTCCCCCCTGCCCCCAATTCTGTGGTTGAGAATTCTGCGGAGCATTCTGTCGAAGATAATCTAAGCCTTGCTGAAAATCATTTGGCAGTGGAGTACTTGAAGGCTGTCGTAGCTCATCACCAAGACGGTTGAGATAGGGTGATAGCTTCTGATGAATTTCGGGAGGGAAAACTTGATCTGCTCGATCAAGCAAGACAGCGATATATCCGCCCGAACGAGAATTCACGATGTGTTGCTTCATCGTGTCCGAAGGAAGCAAAGTCATCGCAAAGAATGTGATTCCAATGCACCAAAGCGAGCCACGAACGAAACCAATGATAGCACCCATCTGATGGTCAAAGCCTTCCATCTTCACGCTATCAATCATCTTGCGCACTATCCGGAATACCATCCAGACTACCAAGGAACTGATAGCATAGATGATTAACATCGCCGCAAATTTGTTGGTTGGAGGTTGTACAAACGTAATCGCTGGAGCAACTCGATCCGCAAACCGAACCGCGACAAAGTAGCTTAAGACAAAGGAAGCGATGTAAGCTACCTGCCAAGCCATTCCTTTGAAATAGCCATAAAGAGTTAGGCCTACCAGGACTGCTAGCATTAACAAATCGTAGGTTTGCATACCGGTCGCAAGAGCATTTTGATTTAGGAAAGGGTGTCAGCTGTTGGAACTATAACGCCCTACCCTGTTTTGGCGAAGGTCGATCTTGATACCGACGCCCGGTTTCGCTAATTGTTTGATCTACGGGAAGAAACTAGAAAGACTACGCAATTTTCCATGCTGTTTCATGGCCGACTTCAAAACACACGTGACTTTTAGTAGCGCCATAGGTGCTGGCTATGCAGTCGTCGGCACAGGTCTTGGTTTTGATCTTTCAACCTCACTTGTGGCGGGTGGATTGTGTGGCGTAGCTGGAATGCTTCCTGATGTTGATAGCGATTCGGGCGTGCCACGCCGCGAAGCGCTCGGCTTTGCCGCCGCCATTGTTCCGATGCTACTAATTGATCGTTTTCGACAATTCAATTTGTCACACGATCAAATGGTTTTGATTGCAGCGGGGCTTTACTTTGGTATCCGATTCATGCTGGCTGACCTGATTGGGCGCTGGAGTGTCCATCGTGGAATGTGGCACAGTATTCCTGCCATTTTGATCTTCGCTGGCTTGGCATTTTTGATCTCAGGCCCAGCCGAGGGAAGCGTATTTGTCCGATACTTTAAAGCGATCGCGGTTGGGATCGGAAGCTTTAGCCACCTGATATTGGACGAGATCTATAGCGTTGATACGCGCGGTGTGGTGCCTAAGTTTAAAAAATCATTCGGCACGGCAGTCAAATTTTGGGGCAAGAACCCTACAGCCAATTTTTCTACCTATGGAAAACTGGCAATCGTCATCATTGCGATTTTGATGGAACCTGCCGTGATTGAGCGACTCGAGATTCGCAACCCCGAGTTTGCTAACAAGGTTCGAAACGCGAAGGAGAGACTCGCTCAGATTCCTTCACCGATCGGAACAATCAACGCCCACCGCAACAATGATCCAGGATCACAGTTGTCGGAGTCCGTACAAGCAATACATCAATCCTTCGAAAAGGAGTCTCCTAAAACTGATTCAAAGGAAAAGAAAGACTCTCCTTGGACTTTGCCAAGTGGGCAGTCGACGTTCCAAGCTCAACCTCTTCCCAACACACAGCACCAGCCACATCCTTACTGGACCAATCCACAGTCGGGCGGTTCACATAACTTTATGCCCAACTCAGGCGCACAACAAAGAGCACCAAGTCAAAATTTCCAGCAATCACCAAACTATCAGGTACCAAATGGTGGGTATGCTCCGCCACCTAACTACGCTCCGCCTGGTTACTATCAGGGAAGGTAGTTTATCCTTGGGGTGACTCAACGATCAGAGTTACCGGTCCTGAGTTCACAAGGGCGACCTGCATTTCGGTTCGGAACTGACCTGTCGCCGTCGTAACCCCCCTGCCCTGCACCGCTGCGACCAATTCATCGTAAAGCTGTTCCGCCAACTCGGGAGGTGCAGCACCGATAAAGCTCGGTCTCTTACCTTTCTTGCAATCGCCGAACAGCGTGAATTGGCTGACAAGTAACATTGAGCCGCCAGTATCTGCAAGCGAAAGATTCATCTTTCCCTCGTCATCTTCGAAAATACGCAAACCGATTAGCTTTTCAGCCATCCACTCGACTTGCTTGGTCGTATCTTCCGGACCTACGCCAACCAAGACCATAAGTCCAGGTCCAATTTGCCCGACGACTTTCTCTTCAACCTTGACACTCGCCTCGGAGACTCTTTGTATAACACAGCGCATGGTGGATGCTTCTAAAAAAGGGTGAATAGCCGTAGCGTAGAACCAAACAGTAGAAGATACTGTCTAAAGCACAAGAAACCACCACTCAGGCGTCGAAGAGTTGATTGGAAATCGAATCAACTTCCCTAAATCATAATGGACTTTGTCTTATTAGCTTACTACAGCGTTGCCATTGTGATTGTATCTGCCCTGGGGGGGCTGATACCTGACTGGATAACGCTCACACACAGACGAACCGAGATCGTGGTTAGTTTTGTGGCGGGGGCCATGCTCGGCGTTGGCTTGCTTCATATGCTGCCACACTCACTTGCTAGCGAGGAAAATCTTGCTGGGCTTCAGCCAATTGCCGCCTTCCGCTGGGTTCTTGGCGGTTTTTTAGCAATGTTTTTTATTGAGCGTTTCTTTTGCTTTCATCATCACGATGTTCCTGACTTAGAAGGGGAAGAAAACAATCACCATACCTGTCACGATCACCAACATCTTCATTCTGACCACACTCAAGAGTTTACTTGGAGCGGAGCAGCCGTTGGTCTAACGCTTCACAGCTTACTGGCTGGGGTCGCACTGGCAGCCAGCGTTTGCCACGCACCCGCAGGATCTTGGGCCGCTGGCTTGGGAGTATTTCTTGCGATCGTGTTGCACAAACCTTTTGATGCCATGACGATTGCGATGCTCATGGAGCGAGGAGGCTGGTCACCTATGGCAAGGTGCTTGGTGAATGGACTCTTTGCCTTAGTCGTTCCGATTGGGGTTGGCCTTTTCTACTTAGGTATTTCGCCACACGACCCTGCGTCTTCATCTAGTCAAATTCACGCCGCCATCGCTTTCTCGGCCGGAGTTTTCCTCTGCGTGGCCATGAGCGATCTGTTACCTGAACTCCATTTTCATCATCACGATCGCGTGAAACTGTCGATTGCCCTGCTCCTTGGCCTTGCTTTAGCTGACCTAGCTTGTCGCTTGGAAACGCACACTCACCACGAGCCAGCGAACCACATGGATATGGAAATGAATGAAGAGAACGCCAGAAAGAGCGAAATACCTGCTGTAAATTAACTACGAGCAGGATTTCAGGGCATCCCAGCTCATGTAGCCCAGAATCAGGGCACAGATTGCAAACACAATGTCCATCATGAAGTTGGCACCACCAAAGGGAATGCCTAACGCCATATCAAGGACGAATATCAGGACCATCAAGGCCGAGGCAATCATACCGAAGTACGCCATCGCTAGGGCCATAACTGTTCGCGGGGGTTCAGAGGGAGTAATTCGAGCACTAGTAAGACTTTAGTATAATTACCCATCTTTCCACTGCTACCCACTCAGAAAAACACCCCAAGTAACAGCCTCAGAGCAAGCTGATCCGTTCCGGTTAGAGGGGTCATTCCAGTTGTGAACCCGTTTTAGGGCTCGACATCCTGGATCGCATGGGTAACTTGTCGGCTGAGACAGAGCCAATTTTTGCTATTTTGAAAGGGAACTGTGATGGAAGGCTGGCTTGAATTTATCGGATTAATGCTACTTTGGATGGCCACGGCATGGGCATTTTAGGCTCCACGGGCTCAAAAATGGCAACTCGACAACGCAAAGCCCTCTACGGCTTGCTCGGATGTTTGGCTCTCTATGTAGGATTTCACCTGATCCGGCCTAGCATTCCGCTAAGCTTATTCAGAGATTCGTTTCCTAGTCTCTTGCTGGGAGCTGCGATGACGATTTCTGTGGGCATTATTCCCGGCATCAAATTCAATAGCTTTCGCTCACAAAGCTTGGTAACTCTAAGTGCCGTTGCCTTCTCAGCTTTGTGGTTTGAGGCAATCGTGCCAAAGATTGTTGATCAAACCACGATCCGCTCCACGGGGTCATTTGGCGATTTCATGGCTATGATTGTCGGCTCACTGCTAATTTTGGTTTGTAACCAAGTAGTTAGTAACTCCGCCAACCGCCAAGTTGACCAATCAATTTGCGCCAGCAAATCGCTTTAAATTACTTTCTTTTTTCGTTTCGAATCTGCCATGTCTCGGTAGCCGAAATCTTCTCTGAGCGATATTCTGACGACATGGACCTTTGCTAGGTGTTAAAAGCGAGGCACCCTAAATGCCTGGAATCATAAGAGGACCTCTTCGAATGGGGACATCCGGAACCGAGCTCGACGAAGTCGAGATCGCAGAGTTACGCAAAACCAGCTACAACGCAACGGTTACCCATCTCTCCTTGCCAAACGAGCGCCTAATGCGTGTGCGTATTCGGCTTGACGATGGCGTGGCTGAGAATGGTCCTGCACTCCATTACGAGCCCGGTCAATACACGACTCTTGGCATGGGCTATTGGGAGCCGCGGGTCGAAGGTGCCCAAGCAGAAACGCTAAACGAAAAGCAACTCACCAAGGTGGTGAAGCGAGCCTACTCCATCAGTTGCCGGCTTCTTGATGATAGTGACAACGTCACCCCCGCAGGCGATGAACCCGAGCTTGAATTCTACATCGCACTTGTTACCGAAGCAGAAAAACCTCCCGCTTTGACTCCCCGGATCTTCCTACTTAAGGAGGGAGATCGCCTTCACATGGGTGGCAAGCCCAAAGGCGTCTTTACCCTGGGTGATGTTCAACCGACCGACAACATTCTTTTTGCCGCCACCGGAACCGGGGAAGCTCCACACAATGCCATGGCGTCTAAACTCCTTGCTGAAGGACATCAAGGAAAAATCACGAGTGTGACCTGCGTTCGATACGGTGCTGATCTTGGATACACGAGCGAGCACGAGAAGTTAATGGCGATGTTCCCCAACTATCGTTATCTGCCTCTCACCACCCGCGAAGCAATCAACCGTGACGAGAGTCACCCGGACTATGTTGGCGTTCGCTATGTTCAAGACCTTCTTGAATCCGAAGGAGTGGAAGAAGAGATTGGCTTTGCACTCAATTCACCTAGCACGCATGTCTTTCTCTGTGGAAACCCTGCGATGATTGGCATCCCCAATCGGTCGGCTGATCCTTCGGGTCGTTACCCCAAGCCGCGTGGCGTCGTTGAGATTCTGGAAGGCAAGGGTTTCAAGGCAGACGAACCGAAATCGCCCGGTAATATCCATTACGAAAAGTACTGGTAGACGGATGTCGCCAAATCGCAGCTGGACCCCCAATCGCTATTGGGCCGAATTTTTTGGTACCTTCATGCTGGTTTTTGCTGGGACCGGCGTCGTAGTTGTCAATGATCTTCATGATGGCGTTGTCACGCACCCCGGCATTGCGATTGTTTGGGGACTTGTTGTGATGACCGTGATTTATGCCATTGGGCATATTTCAGGAGCACACATTAACCCATCAGTCACGATCGCATTCGCGACAGCTAAAAAATTTGATGCCAGACAGGTTCTCCCTTATTTGGCAAGCCAAATTTCAGGAGCCTTGGCAGCTTCTTTACTCCTTTGGTTTCTCTTACAAGGTGGAACACTCTATGGAGCAACCGTTCCACAAGGATCAGACATGCAGTCATTCATCCTTGAGATGGTGCTCACTTGGTTTCTTATGTTGGTAATACTCGGCGTTACCAGTGGATCGGAAATCCAAGGAGCCTTTGCTGGCATCGCCATCGGGGGGACCGTCCTATTAGAAGCGATGTTCGCTGGGCCCGTCTGCGGAGCTTCGATGAACCCTGCAAGGTCAATTGGTCCGGCAGTCGTCTCTGGCCAACTAGCGACACTTTGGATCTATGTTGCGGCACCAACCCTTGGTGCTCTACTTGCCGTTTTCACGAATTGGCTAATCCAACCAACAGTCACAGAATTAACCGAGTAATCCAGAGTACTTAGCTTCCAGGCGGTGCTACCCGCGAGACAGGGGCATTCACTTTCAGTCGGTCTCTGACAACCTGCGGAACCGAGGTTGAATAAGCACGAGGTCGCCCCCCTTCGATCGCAGGTCCGATGTCATCAAGTGGATAGGGATCGTGATAGATTGCGTCGTATTGCTGAGAGGCGGCATTGCCCGGGTCAAACAAATTCGGCATCCGCGTACTTGGCCCGCAACCAACGCTTGCGAATAGCAGCCAAGCACTCAAACATGCAACCAAATTATTGAATCGAATCGACTCTATCATTCCCGCTCACCTACAAATCGTGATCTACGGAAAAATTCCGCGTTCGTGAGGGAATAGAGTAGCTCGGTTCAATCAGTAGCCCAATACAGACTTGCCATGCTAGCAGACTGTGTTAAGGGAGCCGCATGGCAAGCAAAGTTGCTTGATCGCTGATACTTTCAGCCGTTACGCCTTCAGTGACCGCTGGCACAAGTAGGGTCTGCCCGAGAGATAGCGTCTCTTCTCCCCCCTTGAATCGGACCGTTACCTCTCCTTCGATGACGGTTAAGATTCGGAACCCGACTTCGTACTCAATGGCGGTCTCTTCTTTTGCCTTCCCGAAGTTGAAACGATCGAAGACAAACTTCTCGCATTCGACCAACCGTTCCCACCCCGAAGAAAGTTTCTCAGGCGTTTGGGCAGAGACGGGACCACGGTCGAAATCAGTCACACTTAGCGATTCATCAATATGCAATGGCCTCGCCTTGCCATCTTTGTCAACTCGATTCCAATCAAACAGGCGGAACGTTGTGTTACTTGCTTGTTGAATCTCGGCAATCACCAAGCCGGATCCCAGGGCATGTACCGTCCCAGCAGGAATAAAGACGCAATCACCCGGTTCGGGCTCGAAGGCATGCAGACATTCGTCGCAGGTGCCAGCTTCCAAGGAAGCCGCAAGTTGGTCCTTGCCGACGCCTTCCTTCAGGCCCGCGTAGATTTTGCTACCCGGTTCAGCGGCAACTACCAGCCACGCCTCGGTCTTACCCAAGTCAGGCGGCGTCAGGGTGGCTCCTTGGGCATCATTCGGATGCACCTGCACCGAAAGTGTCTTGTTGGCATCCAAATACTTCAGCAAGAGTGGAAATCGCTCAAACGAACGCCCTGCCCCGTAGAGCTCCTCAGGAAACTGCTCGGCCAGTTCGCCAAGCTCTTTACCAGCGAGGGGACCATTCTCAACGACGCTTTGGCCATCACGATGGTCGACTGCTTCCCAACTTTCGGCACGGGTTTCGCCCTCAGGAACCGATTTACCGAGCAAGGTTGCCAAGCGAGTGCCTCCCCAAAGATAATCTTGCAAAAGAGGTCGAAGCCGCATTGGATAAAGATTCGCCATGACGTACCGTGTGGTTTGGTGAGCACGTTTGAAGTAAACTAGTAATGGTTGATCGTTGGAACGCAGACCATTGTGTGCCTTCCCATCGATCTAGCACAGGTACCTATCCAAGAAATTAACTTCAGCTCGCTCAGCATTCTTTGACACCGCCACCCGCCTCATCTGACGATCATTTTGAAGAGACGAAGATGTCTTTCGGCGAGCACTTGGATGAGCTCCGCCGAACGCTTTGGAAGGCGATTGTTGCAATCCTGGTTGGATTTCTCCTCGGACTATTTGTAGGCGACAACCTAATACGCTTTATCCAAACTCCACTTAACGCCGGTTTAGAAAAGCTAATCCGCAATCAAAAGATGGGCGAGTTCGATGAGTCGCATCCCGATAAGTCGGATCTTGAAAAAGAGCTACTCAAGAACGATATGACACCGGATGTAGTTACCGTCAATCCTGAAGAGCTAATCAAGCTTCTTAGCGACATGGGTGTTGAAATTGACTCTTCAAAAGAGATTCCCAGCAGTCTGCCGCTCACCATATGGCGAGAAGAAGTTGAAGGCGCTCAAACGATCGCAACCAACGTCATGGATGGCTTCTCAGTTTATTTGAAAGCCTCGTTGGTTGTCGGTTTGGTTATCGCAAGTCCGTTTGTCTTTTATTTCTTGTGGACTTTTGTCGCGTCAGGTCTTTACCCTCACGAAAAGAAGTATATCCACATTTTCATGCCGTTCAGCATCGGGCTTTTTTGCTTGGCGCCGGAGTCGCTTTCTTTGTAGTAATCAAGTTTGTACTCGATTTTCTCTTTAAGTTTTATGATTGGATGGGTATCAATCCGATGCCCCGCATTAGTGAATGGCTGAACTTTGTTCTGATTTTACCAATCATGTTTGGACTAGCATTCCAACTTCCTCTCATCATGCTATTCCTAGAGAGGATTCGAATCTTTAGCACCGAAGTCTATATCAAATACTGGCGCTACTCGATTCTTGTGATTTTCTTCCTTTCGATGATCCTAACTCCCTCCGATCCGCAGAGTATGTTGATAATGGCCGGTTGTCTGACGCCGCTTTACTTCGGTGGCATTTTACTTTGCAAATATATGCCACGGAGCCAATCTCCTTTGGCAACCCAGTTGGATGAAGCTTAAGAATTCGATTTTCTCATCTATTGAAGCCGTCGTTTCATCCAGTTGTACTCTGGCTCGACGACGAATTGCTCCAAAAATCGTGCGATAAGCTCTTCTCCTTCATCGCCCGACTGTTTTAACAAAGCAGATCCCGTAAGCTTCGAATCAGCTGCCGCTTTGTAGATGGTCGGGAATTTCCCTTTCGAAGGCTCCGCTTCGTTGCGTGCTTCTTCGAGTTGCTTTGCAATGCGCTCAGCATCGTTCTTTGATTGACGGTGCT
>SPJK01037046.1_pt1 | contig 12215 bp, 7 predicted proteins | sample 3741771 | NCBI WGS metagenome assembly SPJK01 (sample SAMN10925997, study PRJNA522277) | cold seep metagenome | isolation source: Elba SIP-enriched marine methane seep metagenome, extraction at timepoint T2 | place: Italy: coast of Elba, Mediterranean Sea | reverse complement strand
CCACATTCGCATCATCCAAAGGAGCATCCACTTCATCAAGTAAACAGAACGGCGCCGGATTTAAATCAAAAATCGAAAACACTAAGGCCACTGCGGTCAACGCTTTTTCACCGCCTGATAACAGATGGATTGAACTGTTTCGTTTGCCAGGCGGTCTGGCGATGATATTCACTCCGGATTCCAGTAAATCCTGCTCGGTCAATTCCAGATAGGCTTGCCCGCCGCCAAACAATTTTGGAAACTTATTCTGCAACCCATCGTTTATTTTATCAAAAGTTTCTCTAAAACGCTGTCTACTTTCTTTATCAATTTTATTGATTGCATGATCCAGGCTATCCAGTGCTTCAATCAAATCGCTTTGTTGCTCGTTCAAAAAATCCATGCGTTCGGATTGAGCCTGATACTCCTCGATTGCACTTAAATTAATAGTACCTAAACGCTCAATCTGCCGGTTTAAATCATCAACGGTGTTCTTCCATTCCTGTTCATCGGCTTGATCGGGTAAATCTTGCAAGACCTGTTCGGCATCTGCATCGATTTCCTGCAACTGTTCATTAACCGTTTGCTGACGAACGCTACTTTCCTGTTGCTCAAAGCGAATTTTGTCCATATTTTCTTTTTGCGATTCTAGATCTCGCTGGGTTTTAATTTCCTGTTCCGACAACGTTTTCAAGGTCTGTTCTTCAGCCTCCAAATCAGCGCGCTCTTGCTTTAAAGTAACCTCCTGTTGTTGTTTTTGCAAGCTCATTTCTTGCAATGCAGACATTTCGTCATCCAGCGGTGTTGCCGTTTCCTCTAACTTTGCGCTCAGTTCCTGCAACCGCTGTTGTGCTTGCAGCTGTTGATGTTGTAGACGCTGTAACTGCTTTTCGGTCAATTGCTCGGATGTTTTTAACGATTCCAGTTTTGATTGTAAGGCGTGCACCTGTTGACGGGTTTCATTTACTTTTTGATCCGCTTGGTATTGCTGATCCTGCAAATTTTCGTTGATTTGCTCTAATTCTTCATGCTTGTATTGCAATTGCAACAAGGTTTTTTCCGCCTTATCCTTTATTTGTGATGCCTCATTTAACTGCTCAGCATTATCGGCTAGATCCCGTGTAATATCATCTATTTCTCCTCGAACCTGTTCAAGCCTGCGTTGCTGCTGTTCAAGCCGGGCGGAATGGGCACTGAATTGTGCGCTTTGTTCTGACTGCAAATCACCTAGTTGTTTATCCCGTTGCTGTAAAGTTTCTCTTTGCACCTCGCCCTCTTTTAAACTGACTTCAGCGCTTTCCAGTTGTTCTTCCAATAAGCTGATTTGTGCCTGTAGCTGAATTTGTCGTTCTTTAAGGGTTCGCAATTCCTTTTCCCGCTGTAATACGCCGGTTTTACCGTCATTTGCATGTACGATTTTCAACCAATCCGGCCCTACCCAGGTACCTTCCGGCGTAATAATCGATTCATAATCCTGTAATTGAACCGAGTAATCTTTAGCCAATTCAGTGCTATCAGCACAATAAATACCTGACAACAGACTATTTAAATTCCATTGGCTGTCGATTTTATCAATCAAGCGTGGTAATTGGCCTTGCTGTGTTGGGCTGTCGCCTTGCCGGGTTTCAAACAATGTCAGGGATTGATCTGATAATGAACCTAAATTTTCAATCAGTTGTCCGACATCATCTATACAAATCGCTTCCAGATAGCTGCCCAATACCGTTTCCACAGCTGTATCCCAGCCGGTTTCCACTTCCAGAAATTCAGCCAGTCGCTGTTTTTCCGTCAATGATACACTTTGCAACCATTCGCTTAATTGCTTATTGTCCTTACCCATTGCGTGTTGCTGTAATAACTCAAGCGAAGTGATTTTACCTTTGACATGATGAAGCTCGGAACGGAATTGATGTAACTCATCGTGAAATTGTTTAACTTGTTGCCTTTGCTCGCGAATTAGCTGATAGGTAAATTGCAACTGCTGATTGACTTCGGTGCGTTCCGTTTCAATAGCATCCAGGGCCTGATCCAATTCATTAATTTGTTGTTGCAATTCATGATTACTCAGGTCTCCGCTTTCCTGATGCAATTTCTCCATGCGCTTATGCAATTGCTGCTGCTGGTTATTCAAATGCTCAATACGGCTGCGCTGTACTTCCTGTTGCTCTTTCAAACGGGCATTATCATTACGGTATTGTTCCCACTGCTGCTGCCATTGATATCGTTCTTCCTGCACCGACTGTTGTGTCTGTTGCGCCTCTTCCATCATTTCGCGCATATCCAGCAAACTTTCTTCGGTTTGCATTTGCTCCTGGCGTAGTGTTTCCAGTTGCGTTAGATCGGATTCCAATTCCGAACCGGATTGTTCTGATTGCAGTTTCAATCGCTCAATCTCCAAAGCGGTTTCTTCCTGACTGCGCTGATTATGCTGGATAGTTTGTTCCAGTCGGCTTACTTCTGAAACCGTATGGTAATAATCGCCCTGAAAGGTATTTAACTGTTCCTGCCGGACTTTAAGATGATCGCGCTTGGCTTCCACCTGCTTTTGCAAATCCCTGACCAGAACAAACAGCCGATTATGCTCTTCGGCCACATCCTGTAAGCGCTCCTGCAAACCCGCTGCATTCTGGTGATGAGTATTCCAGCGCATCGCTAATAACTGTAAACGAAAAGTGCGTTCCTGATTTTTTAAATCAGTATATTTTTCTGCCTTTTCAGCTTGTTTATGCAGATGTTTTAATTGTTTTTCAACTTCCTCGCGCAAATCCTCAAGCCGTTCCAGGTTCTCCCGTGTATGCCGCATTCGGGTTTCGGTCTCATGACGGCGTTCCTTATATTTGGAAATACCGGCCGCTTCTTCAATATGTACCCTTAAATCATCAGGTTTGGCTTCCACCATGCGGGAAATCGTACCCTGTTCAATAATCGCATAGCTGCGCGAGCCTAATCCGGTACCCAGAAACAAGTCGGTAATATCTTTGCGTCGGCATCGCGATCCATTTAACATATAGATGGATTGACCATCGCGGTTGACCTGTCGTTTAATCGCCAAGCTGGTATATTTTGCAAATTCTCCACCAACCCGGCCTTCGCTGTTATCAAAAACCAGTTCCACTGATGCGGTACTCACCGGTTGACGGGTACTGGAACCATTAAAAATCACGTCAGCCATATTACCGCCACGGAGATGTTTGGCGGAACTTTCGCCCATTACCCAACGCACCGCATCAATAATATTGGATTTTCCACAACCGTTCGGACCGACGATAGCGATCAAATTCCCTGAGATGGGAACGGTAGTTGGATCAACAAATGACTTAAATCCTGAAAGTTTGATTTTTTCCAGCTTCATTACTGGTAGAATACTCCGTTTTTAAATAAAAATAACAGCGTATTCTAACCTAGAAATAGTAGATTTGTATGGTTTCTCATACAAGCTTATGATTGCACATTTAATTTTTTCGCTATTGAATAATTTGTGACTTTTTTATCTGACACACTATGACAACACAGCCAAGCAAAGACCTGGAAACATTTGAAAACCCGCAACCGGGCAGAAATTACACTATCCGAATTGATATACCCGAATTCACCTGCTTATGCCCTAAAACCGGACAACCGGATTTTGCTACTATTAAAATTGAATACGTACCAGACCGTCTGTGCGTGGAATTAAAAGCATTAAAATTATATATCTGGTCATTCCGTGATCAAGGCGCATTTCATGAAGCGGTCAGCAACCAAATTTTAGACGATATCGTAGCCGCTATTGCGCCCAATTTTATGCGCATTCGTGCAGAATTTAATGTCCGTGGTGGCATATACACCACAGTCATTTGCGAACACAAAAATGATGATTGGCAAGCGCCAGAGTTGGTTACCCTGCCCTGATTCTCTATGAAAATACAACATTTGCTGACTACATTACCTCAATACATTTTACCCCACCATGCGCTATCGCGTTTGATGGGCCATTTAACGCATTGCCGAAACAAAACCTTTAAAAACCTATTTATCCGTCTGATTATTAAACTATATAAAGTTGAAATCAATGAGGCCTTAGAAACGGATATTAATAACTACGAGAATTTTAACCAGTTTTTTACCCGCGAGCTCAAGCCTGAATTTCGACCCTTGTGCCAAACACCAGGCTCAATTGCCAGCCCTGCGGATGGAAAGGTCAGCCAGGCGGGTGACCTGAATGACGAAAAAATCATTCAGGCTAAAGGGAAAAACTATTCCGTTACCGATTTATTAGGCGGAGACCCGCTTCGCGCCAGGGATTTTAAAAATGGTAAGTTCGCAACCATTTATTTATCACCCAAAGATTATCATCGACTGCACATGCCGATAAACGGCACTTTAAAACAAATGATCTATATCCCTGGTAGATTATTTAGTGTCAATGCTGCCACCACCGAGTCAGTGCCGGAATTATTTGCCCGCAACGAACGGGTGGTTGCGATTTTCGATACAGAAGCTGGTCCGATGGCATTGGTTTTAGTAGGTGCTATTTTTGTCGCCAGCATCGAAACTATTTGGGGAGGCGTGATAACACCACCTAACGGAGCTGAGGTTACCGTTTCAAATTATCCTTTTAATGCGCCGGTCATTGAAAAAGGCCAGGAAATGGGACGGTTTAATATGGGATCGACTATTATAGTATTATTTGGCGAGAATCAAATCGATTGGCAGCAATCCTTCACAGAAGGAAAAGCTGTCTGTTTAGGTGAAGCAATTGGTAATATTTCCAATCTAACGCAGCAGAATTAAAAACTGATGGTAGCGATTCACCCATTTATACCAAGAAAATTTGTGGTGTTCATTGATCAACACTCCGGATCTACCTTAAAATCAACAGCTCAGTAGTCACCAATATGGTTTGTATTCTATCCGATTGTCATGAGTGTATTGCTGGAAAATGAATAAATCCGGATCAAAAATTAATAGCAGCCGCCGCCGATGTTTGAAAACGCTGGCAACCCTGCCTTTATTAAGCCATGGATTGTTACATGTAGAACAATCCGAAGCTGCTAAAAGAACAGCGCTGGAAGGCAAGGTGAATCGTTATATCCGGCGTTTACGCTTTTACGGACTCATTAAACCCGATGAGAAAACCGCCTGGTCAGTCTATGACCTGCATAAAAAACAAAAACTGGTTTCAATCAACGAAAACTCACCCTTTCAAAGCGCCAGCATGATAAAGCCCTTCATTGCCTTGGCTTATTTCTATCGACTCAAATACGATAAAAAGCATTTTAAATACACACCAAAAATCCGCCGTAAAATGGAAGCGATGATTCGTGACAGCAGCAACAGCGCCACAAATTATTTTATTCGCATCATCAGCAAAAAACCTAAAAGCCAACGTCCGGCTGAAGTTGAAAAAATACTCAAAAAAAATGCCCCCGGTATTTTTCGTTATACCCAAATCAAAGAATATATTCCCCGTAATGGCCGAACCTATCGCAACAAAGCCGCGGCCCGTGATTACAGCCGCTTTTTATACGCCTTATGGAATAACGATTTGCCGTATGCCACCGAATTAAAACGGCTGATGGGATTAAGGAATTCAGACCGGTTAATTACCGGTGTGGACAACATTCCGAAGATCACCAAGGTCTATGATAAAACCGGTACCACGGCCCGGTTATGTGGCGACATGGGAATAATCGTGGCCAAAGGACGTAATGGTCATACTTATCCCTATACTATGATCGGTATTATAGAAAAGAAAAACCGCGCAAAAAACTACGGCCAATGGGCAAAAAGCCGTAGTGAGGTGATCCGTTCCGTTTCAGGCATGGTTTACGATGAATTCAAAATTCGTTACTCTTTGATTTAAACAGTCAAGCTATTGGGTAAACCCATGCCTAATGAACAACTCACATCTGAGCAACTGGACCGAATTAAAGCACAAATCAAGCAAACTGGATTGAACCTTGGTTTTCAGCAAATAGGCATCAGCGATACCAACTTGAGTGATGCCGAACAGCACCTAAACCACTGGCTGGAAAAGGGTTTTCAGGGTGAAATGGACTATATGCATAAACACGGATTAAAACGTAGCCGTCCAGCCTTATTACACCCAAATACCCGTTCTGTGGTTTCTGCCCGTATGGATTATTTACCGGAATCACAGCAAGCTATGGAAACTAACATCAATAACCCGGTGGCGGCTTATATCAGCCGCTATGCACTCGGCCGGGATTATCATAAGGTTTTGAGAAAACGCCTACAAAATCTCGTCAGCCAAATTGAGCAGGAAATCGGATCGTTTGGTTATCGGGTGTTTGTCGACAGTGCACCGGTTTTGGAAAAAGCGATTGCTGAAAAAGCCGGTCTGGGCTGGATTGGTAAACATTCCAACCTGATTAATAAAACTGCCGGATCATGGTTCTTTTTAGGCGAAATTTATACTGACTTGCCCTTGCCACCGGATAACCCGGCAGATAATCATTGTGGAGACTGTAGCAGTTGTATTGATATCTGCCCGACTCATGCCATCGTTGCGCCTTATCAGGTCGATGCCCGATTATGTGTTTCTTACCTAACCATCGAATTGCACGGTAGCATACCTGAACCTTTACGGCCGTTGATTGGCAACCGTATCTACGGCTGCGATGATTGTCAGCTTGTTTGTCCCTGGAATCGTTTTGCCCGAACCAGCGAAGAATCCGATTTTACGCCGAGACAGCACTTGGATAGCCAACACCTGCTTGAGGTATTTGCCTGGGATGAAACTCAGTTTCTAAAAAAAACCGAAGGCTCGGCAATACGCCGTATTGGTTATCAGCGTTGGCTCCGCAATATCGCTGTTGCGTTAGGCAATGCCCCAAAAACCGAGCTGATCCGGCAGCGTTTGGCGGCTAAAAGCCATGAAGTATCAGATATGGTAGCAGAACATATCCGATGGGCTTTAAATTTCCACCAATGAAAACTAAGTTAATCTCGTTACCAATGTCCTCCCTGGTAACGCAGACAAGCGTTTAAACCATATTAAAGGCCTTATAACCAAGCATGCAAAAGACTCGTACAGTACTAGTTTCAATCCCTAACCGGCGCTGGCGCAAGCACCACTCTTGAACCATTAGTTTCCGGCGGGCTCACCACACCGGCATTTTCCATATCTTCAATCAGCCTGGCTGCCCGGTTATAACCGATTCTGAACTTACGTTGAACACTGGATATTGATGCCTTACGGGTTTCCGTTACAAATTGAATCGCTTCATCATATAAAGCATCCATTTCCGCATCGTCATTGCCGCCTAAAGCAAAACCGTCGGCACTATCCTGTTTATCCTGGGTGATTTCTTCTAGATAGTTTGGCGGCGCACTCTGTTTCAAAAACTCCACTACCTTATGTACTTCATGGTCATCCACAAAAGCCCCATGCGCACGAATTGGAATACTGGTGCCGGATGGTAAAAACAACATGTCACCGTTACCCAGCAAAGCCTCCGCGCCGCTCTGATCAAGCACGGTACGTGAATCAATCCGGGAAGAAACCTGAAATGAAATCCGGGTTGGCACATTGGCTTTAATCAAACCGGTCAACACATCCACTGACGGACGCTGTGTTGCTAAAATCAAATGAATGCCAGCAGCACGCGCTTTTTGTGCCAAACGAGCAATCAATTCCTCGACTTTTTTACCGACCACCATCATCATATCAGCCAGCTCATCGATAATAATCACGATCTGTGGCATGGCTTCCAGTACCGGAAAGCTTTCACCTTCTTCCAGCTCCCGGTCCAGTACAAACAAGGGATCACGTATCGGCTCACCTTTTTTCTCGGCGTCTTTAATCAATTGATTAAAACCTTTTAAATTACGCACTCCCATTTTTGACATCAACTTATAACGCCGTTCCATCTCAGCGACACTCCAGCGCAATGCATTGGCAGCCTCTTTCATATCGGTGACCACCGGTGTCAGCAGATGAGGAATACCCTCATAAACTGATAACTCCAACATTTTGGGATCAACCATAATCATGCGCACTTCATCCGGTGAGGATTTAAACAACATGCTCAAGATCATGGTATTAATCGCCACCGATTTACCGGAACCGGTGGTCCCGGCAACCAGTACATGCGGCATTTTGGCTAAATCAGCCACCACCGGTACACCGGCAATGTCTTTACCTAATACCAGAGTCAGATTGGATTTGGACTTTTCGAATAATGACGAAGATAACACCTGTTTTAAAGACACCATTTCCCGGTGTTTATTGGGTATTTCCAGACCGATCAACGGTTTGCCCGGTATCACTTCAACTACCCGAACACTGGTGACCGACAAAGCCCGGGCGATATCTTTGGCCAGACCGCTAACCCGGCTGACCTTGACACCGGGAGCCAGTTGCAATTCAAAGCGGGTGATCACCGGTCCCGGCAAAATCTCCACCACTTCAACTTTAACGCCAAAATCCTTTAACACATGTTCAACCAGTCCACCCATTTCCTCCAGCACTTCCCTGGAATAGCCTTTGACCTTAGTACAATGTTCATCCAACAGACCAAAAGACGGAATTGCTTCCGAATCTTTATTTTTAAAGATATCTACCTGCTTTTCTTTATAAGCACGTTGACTGATTTCAACCTTATTCACTACCGGTTCGATTTTGACTTTTTGTTTCGGCTGAGGTTTAGTGATCAATTCAGGTTCCGGCTCGGAAAACAACGGTTCTCTTGCTGTCACGGTTTGCTGCCTTTGTACCGGAGCTCTAACTGGTGCGGTTCTGTCAGGGGTTAACCAGTCGAGCAGTTTTTTAAATGCTTGTAAACAATATTTACCGGTATTATCAATGACACTAAACCAGGACAAGCCGGTCAATGCCGTGACGCTGGCAAAGAATGTTGCCAATAACAACAAAGTTGCACCGGAATTACCGCAAAATAATAATAATTGATCGCCGATTTCCTGACCTAAAAATCCACCGCTCGTGCGGGGTAAAGGAATTTTTGGGCGTGGTAGATGCAAATACAATAATGCGCTGCCCGAAATCAGGGTAAAAATGAATCCTAAGGCTTCAATTAAAGCATCCCAACCGGGTTTCAAAAACCGCCCATACTGAAAAAAATAATAACCGGTCCAAGCTACTGATATTGGGAATAAATACGCAGTCAAACCAAACAAACTCAACAAAAAATCCGAGAGCCATGCGCCCAGCATACCGCAGGCATTAGCAATTCCCTGCCCGGTCCCGTTACCGGTATGTGACCATCCGGCATCTTCAAAATCGAAACTAATTAAAGCTATCAATAAATAAATCGACAGGGTAATAAACCCCAATAGGGCGACTTCCCTTAAACCTCGATACGTTTTTTCTTCAATCACTGCCGCCATAAACACACCTGTAACTATGCTCCCGGATTAATCAACCTTAGACGAGTTTCCCGGGGTTCTTGATGATAAATTAGAACTATTCGCTCCAGTTAAGTTTTTATAGCCAATACTAGGTGTCACCTAATTAAAGTTTGATGGCCGGTGTAGCAGCGAATTGATTCGAACTGATCGAAAAAACTCGAACCCAAATTCGCCTTCTAGCAATTAAAGCAAATTGAATGAGCCATTAGCTTGCAAACATCCATCCGGACCAAAACCGGTTATTTTTCCTAAACTTAACAAAAATCGGCTAAATAGAGCCAGTAGTTAATATAAAACATAATTATAGATGATATTTTAACTAAATTACATTAAACAATTTTACGTTGGTATTGCAATTTAATAAATCGCCTCTATTATAATTCTTGAGACCTAGACTGATAGCCTTTACGAAACCTTTTTTCCCAGTCATAATGGCGATTATTTTAATTCCACCTGGAGGATTGCTGAATGAGCGACACCAAACATTGCCGCCTCTTAATACTGGGTTCCGGCCCAGCCGGTTACACAGCGGCTGTTTATGCCGCACGCGCTAATCTAAACCCGGTATTAGTTACGGGTATGCAGCAAGGCGGCCAATTAACCACTACAACCGATGTGGACAATTGGCCTGGCGATGATGAAGGTGTTCAGGGGCCTGACCTGATGGTCAGAATGCAAAAGCATGCCGAGCGCTTCGATACTGAAATTATTTTTGATCATATCAACAGCGCCGATTTATCCTCACGGCCCTTCACACTCACTGGCGATAGCGGCACCTACACCTGTGATGCCTTAATTATCGCTACCGGTGCATCAGCCAAATATTTAGGCATGGAATCAGAAGAAGCTTATAAAGGCAAAGGTATCTCTGCTTGCGCCACCTGTGATGGCTTTTTCTATCGTAACAAACCAGTGGCCGTGATCGGCGGTGGCAATACCGCAGTTGAAGAAGCGCTGTATTTGGCTAACATTGCCTCCGAAGTCACAGTAGTTCACCGCCGCGATAAATTCCGTTCGGAAAAAATACTCTCCAACAAGTTATTGGAGAAAGCCGAAAACGGTAATGTCAAGATCCAATGGAACCACACCCTTGATGAAGTCCTGGGTGACGATATGGGCGTCACCGGTATGCGCATTAAAAGCACGAGCGATGACAGTACCCAGGAAATTGACGTGCATGGTATCTTTATCGCTATCGGTCATACGCCGAATACTGAATTATTTCAGAATCAGCTGGATATGCAACATGGTTATATCGTGGTTAACAGCGGCATTGCCGGAAACGCCACAGGCACCAGCGTACCGGGTGTGTTTGCTGCGGGAGACGTGATGGACTCGGTTTATAAACAAGCGGTTACCTCCGCAGGCGCGGGCTGTATGGCGGCACTGGATGCTGAAAAATTTCTGGATTCGCTGGAAGATCAATAAACGAAATGAGCCGTCCTAGTAGGTGCGAGTGCATTCGTATCTAAGCAGTTAAGTAACAACGTTACTTTGGAACATGCACAAGACAATGCATTCATCTTACGCTATGCGATCAGTTTAAAAGGGGTAGAACAAATAAGTAAACAGGATATTCAATGCTGACGTTGCTCAATGAAAACCTGCCGGACCAGGCTTTTCCTGCCATCGACAAAGCGCTAAAAGAACCTGACGGCCTTTTAGCAATAGGCGGCTGCCTATCCAGCAAACGCTTGCTCAACGCATACAGGCAAGGCATCTTCCCATGGTTCAGTCCCGGTGAACCGATCCTGTGGTGGTCACCGGACCCCAGACTGGTCGTGCTACCCAAACATTTACATATTTCCAAAAGCCTCGCCAAAACCATTCGCAAACAGGATTATCGGATTAGCTTTGACCAATGCTTTATGGAAGTAATGAATGCCTGCGCCGAAACCCGCGAACAGGATAGCGGCACCTGGATTTCGGAAGACATGAAAAAAGCTTATGACAATTTATATCAATTAGGCTTTGCCCATTCCATCGAAGTCTGGTCTCAACAGCGACTGGTCGGTGGCTTATACGGTGTTGCCATAGGGCAGGTTTTTTTTGGCGAATCCATGTTTCATAAGCAAACTGATGCCTCAAAAGTGGCATTTGTCAAACTCATCGAATGGTTAGATGGCTGGGATTATCAATTGGTTGACTGTCAGGTACATACTGATCACCTGGTCAGCCTGGGCGCAGAAAATATTCCCCGTGCAACATTCCAATCCCTGTTAAACCAGTATTGCCTGACACCAGCAGCCGAAAATGCCTGGAGCCTCGATTGAAGTCCATTCCGCTGTATTTGAGCGGCGAACACCCGTGTAGTTATCTGGACAGGCAAACCGCACAATCTGCCTTTGTACACCCCCATTTTCAGCTCACCCCGTTCAGCTACCGCATCCTGATGGAACACGGTTTCCGGCGTAGTGGCGGCCACGTCTACAGTCCCCATTGCAGCACCTGCAATGCCTGCATCCCGGTACGCGTTCCGGTGACTAAGTTCAAAGCCAACCGCGCCCAAAAACGCAACTGGAACAAACACCAAGATACTCAAGTGATCCTCAAACCTCCGGTATTCGACCCTAAACACTACGATCTTTACCTCAAATACCAACAAAGCCGGCATCCGGACGGCGCGATGTCCGACTCATCCCGTGAAGACTACATGGGCTTTTTAACTAGTCGATGGTGTGATACCCAATTTATCGAATTTCACCGAGACCAACAGCTGATCGCAGTTGCTATAATTGATTGTCTGGATAATGCCTGGTCTGCGGTTTACACCTTCTTCGATCCGGATTATTCAGCATTCAGTCCCGGCGTCTATGCGGTATTATGGGAAATTGAACAGGCAAAAAACCTGAATCTCAGCTGGT
>SPJK01069177.1_pt1 | contig 12219 bp, 16 predicted proteins | sample 3741771 | NCBI WGS metagenome assembly SPJK01 (sample SAMN10925997, study PRJNA522277) | cold seep metagenome | isolation source: Elba SIP-enriched marine methane seep metagenome, extraction at timepoint T2 | place: Italy: coast of Elba, Mediterranean Sea | reverse complement strand
TTGCGGCGCCATGCGCACTTCTCTCAATCTATCGAAACAGAAGAGATGGCTGATGCCGAACTCGATATTCAGGTGGATATTCTCAAAGCCATGACCGCAAAGGCGGCTGAGAGCCCGGTCGACATGTTGCTGAAACTGAAATTGTGGGAAAGCTTCGTGTCCCCGAACGGCGAGATCCGCGAGGACGATATCGAGTCTCAGCTCATCCTGTCGGTGATCAAGGACCTCGAAGCGTTTATGCAGTCCGGCGGCGGCTCAATGGCAACATACGCCCAGGCCTCCTGACGGACGCCCGAGCGCTGGATGCCAAAATGAAAAGTGTGCGTGTCTAACGCGCGCCGGCCAGGCGCAACACTTCGCGTACCGGTCCGAGATTGCTGCTCTGGCGCAGATCAAGCAGCAGATTCATGCAATCGCTGAATTCTGTCGTATCAGATGCGTCAGTCTCGCCGATGCGATTGACGACATCTTCATCGAAGAACCAGCTGATCGGCAGATCGAGCACCTGGGAAATCTCGTAAAGGGTTCCGGCCGAAACGCGGTTCACGCCTTTTTCGTATTTCTGCACCTGCTGAAATGTCAGGCCAATCATGTTTCCGAGCTGTTCTTGAGTCAGCTTCGCGTCGCGGCGCGCCTGACGGATTCGACGACCAACTTGATGGTCCACGTGTGACGGGGTCTTGGCACTCATTTTTCTCTCCATTCGCGTGCGGCGTTTTATGATTGAATATGCCGCTTATTCGCGCAGCGATAGTATGACGGACATGGTGAAGAGAAGGTAAACTTGTTTACATGCTGCTGTCTTCGCGCAAAATCGACCGCGAACACATTGTTTCTTTTATATTATTTTGAATCTCTGCCGCTTTGGCTTTCAGTCCGCGCGCTTGCTCTTCCAGCGCTTCACTCCTGGCCTGGAGGTAGCGTCCATATCCATTCTGGAGACTGATTCGGGTAAATCCATCCGTATCCTGATCGAGCTTCGCGCGCTCCTCATCAAGGTCTTTCCGCTTGCGTTCGATCAATCGGATCTCTGACATCACAGCGCTCAGACGCCGGACCTGATTCTGGTGTTTCAGGTCGAGCAGTTTGGGAACAATCTCACTCGGCTCAGCCATCCCGTTTTCCTATATGCTGGCGAACACGCTCGACATATTGGATGGCCGCGGCCACGGCTGCGAAGTGTTCGTGTTTGATCTCTTCATCAATTTCGACCAGGCGATACATGGACCGCGTGGTGTGGGGATCGCGATAGATGGGGACGCCATTGGCCTGCGCCACTTCGCGGATTTTTGCGGCCAGGTGATCGACGCCTTTGGCGACACAGACCGGCGCATTGTCGCTGTCCGGGTCCCATTTCAAGGCCACCGCATAGTGTTCCGGGTTGACCATGACGACCGTGGCGCTTTCGACATTTTGCAGCATGTCGCTGCGGGTGATCTGCGTGCCCCGTTCACGGCGCTGCTGCTTCAGCTGCGGATCGCCCTCGTTCTGTTTCATCTCTTTCTTCAGGTCTTCGCGCGTCATGCGCAGACGCTGACCGTGGAGATAATGCTGAAGCGGCAAGTCGAGCAAAGCCAGGACGACCTGGAAGATGAAGAAATAGAAGATCAGCTTGAGAATCTGATTGAGCGTGAATGTCCCGATCCCCTCGCGCCCGAGTGCGCTGGCGCCGTAATATTCAGTGGCGAAATAGAGTAGGAAGTACGCAGCAATCAGACCTGCAAAGATCATCTTCGCGGCGTCCTTTAGGAAATCCAGCAGCCCTTTGGCGCCATATTTCTTCTTGATATTCTCGACCGGCGAGAGCTTCTTGACGTCAGGCTGAATCTTCTTGGTTGAGAAGGCGATGCCCTGCTGCAGGATCAGGACTAGGATCACGCAGGCTGCGAGCACCATGAAGATGGGCAGGATCGCGAACATGATGTCGGCCAGGGTCTTGCGCGTCTGCACGCCTTGGTCAGTGAAGACGTCGGTCGCGTATTCCTCGGCATAATAGAACAGGCTGGTGAAACCCGTGCCCAATTGCTCTGACGTGAACGAGACAAAGACTATGGCCGAGATGCCGATACCGATCAGGAGGCCAAGCGTGTTGGCCTCCTTGGACATCGGAACATCGCCATCCTCTCGCGCCTGTCGCAGGCGCTCATCGGAGGCTTCAAATTCCTTTTCGCCGGACTGTTCTTCCTGGTCAGCCATGACGTCCTATAACCACACGATCAATTGCATTATCCGCTCCTGCCAGACCATCAGCAGCGCGCCGATCGAGACGGCGAGCAGGAACAGACCAGCGCCAACCAGGAAGGGCGCACCGACAAAGGCGACCATCATTTGCGGCATCGCTTTGTTGATGAAGCCGAGACAGATATTGTAGAGCAGGTTCATCGCCACGAACGGCCAGGACAGCATGATGGCGAAGGCGAAGGCCGCATAGAAACTGTCAAACAGATAGGCCTGCCCCGTCCACGACACGGTGCCCACTGGCACTGTTTCATAGAGCCCGATCCAGCTGGTGATGACCTGGACATGGAAGTCCATGGAGAAGAGCAAGGCCGCGCCGGCCATGGTCAGCAGGTTGGCGGTGGCGGTCTGGGCTTCATCTTCCAGAGCGACGCCGAGGAATTGCGACAGCCCGATCGATTGCGCAATCACAGCGCCGGTAATTCCGAGCACCCAGATAATCACCCGCAACCCGATCCCCAGGAACAGGCTGAGCAGGACTTCCGTCAACAGGACCAGCGCAAAGTCCGCCATTCGCGTCGGCATGTCATAATCGGCAATGCCGAGGCCTGATATCGCTGCGGACAGAGCCAACAGGACCATCACGCGCACTTGCGCCGGGATCACGCGCTCGCCAATGCCCGGAATCAGGATGATCACGAATGACAGCCGTGCGACCGTCAGCATGAAATGCCCGACCCAATCAGCGAGGTCAGGTCCGAGCAGATCAATGATCGGGATCATACGACGCCGACGATTTGCGGCCTGGTCCCTGACTTGATCTCTTCATAAGCCAGGACCGCATTGCGAATGCCTTTGCTGGCAAGCACGGTCTGCAGGAAGCGCCGACGTTTCGAGGAGGTTGCAATCGAGGCCACGACACCGCGCGAGGCGGTTTCATTGAGCTTCTCCTGGATGCCATTAAGCAGCTCGCTGAACAGTTCCGGCGGCAGCGCGATGTCCGTCGCACCGGCTTCCGACTTGATCTCATGCTCGGCAAATCTCTGTTCCCAATTGGTCGAGAGCTGGACGAGTGGCAGGCGCCCTTCCCCGTCCTGGAGCTTGTTGAGGATCTGGAAGGACAGGCGCTGGCGCACGAGTTCGATAATATGCGTGACGGTCGCGCCTTGCGATTTCGCTTCGCCGACGGTTTCGAGGATCAGGAAGATATTGCGGATCGAGACGCGCTCCTCGAGCAGAGCGCGCAGGACGGACAGCAACAGCTCTGGCGCCACCTTGGCCGGGATATATTCGTCCAGCAGGCGCTTATTGTTTGCGGCGCGGTCTTCATCCGAAACGCTGGTCAGCGCGTCCAGTGTGTTGAGCATGACCATACGGGTAAAGATCAGCGAGAAATTGGCCTGGATCAGTTCCAGCATGTGCGTGGCCAGGACCTCGATCGGCTCGATCACCGGCACGCCGGCAGCGACGAGCTCTTGTTTCTTGGTGGTCGGCAGCCAGCGGGCGGAGGCCTTGTAGACCGGTTCCAGAACCTTCTCGCCCTGCAGGTGCGGCAGCTGGTCTTCTTCCATCAGGGCCAGCATGGAGCCTGGGCGTAGTAGTCCGGTATCGACCGGCACGCCCTGAATCTTGAGACGATAGATATTGCGCTCCAGCGTCGGATTATCGGTCATCCGAATGGAAGGCAGCACGAAGCCGTATTCTTCAGCGATATAGCGCCGGATCTTCTCGATCCGCGCTTCGATGCCGCTATCACCCTGGAGCACCGTTGCGACGAGATCAGGGGCGACTTCGAGATGGATTTCGTCGGAATGAATGGAATCGCCGATCTGGTCGGCTTTCTGGATTTCTTCCTGTTCTTCACTGACCGCACTGTCTTCGAGTTCCTGTTGCTGCTTGCGTAGATAATAGGCAGCAACGCCGAACCCGATGGCCGCGGCCATGAAGGGCAAGAAGGGCAGGCCTGGGAACAGAGCGAAGACCGTGAGCAGGCCCGAGACGATCATCAGCGCCGTGGCATTGCCGCCCAGCTGCTTGCCGAGCGCCTCATCAATCGCGCCATCGTCGCGGCCCTTGGACAGCAGCAGCGCGGCAGAGACCGATACGATGACTGCCGGGATCTGCGAAACCAGGCCATCACCAACTGTGAGGATCGAGTAGTTTGACGCGGCCTCACCAATCGACAGGCCATGCGCGCCGACACCGAAACCGATACCTGCAATCAGGTTCAGTGCGGTGATCAGAAGACCGGCAATGGCGTCGCCTTTGACGAATTTCGATGCACCATCGAGCGAGCCGAGGAAGCTGGCTTCCTCCTGCTCTTTCTGGCGACGCTGACGGGCTTCTTCGTGGCTGATCGCACCGACAGCGAGATCTGAGTCAATCGCCAGCTGCTTGCCCGGCATGGCATCAAGAGCGAACCGCGCGCCGACTTCCGCCATCCGGCCCGCGCCTTTGGTAATGACCATGAAATTGACGATGATCAAAACGCCAAACACGACCAGGCCGACAAACAGATTGCCGCCCATGATGAACATGGCAAAGCCTTCAATCACGCCGCCCGCTGCGTCGGTGCCGGAATGACCTTCCGAGATGATCAGCTTGGTCGAGGACACGTTGAGCGCCAGGCGCAGGATCAGCGATGCCAGCAGCACACTCGGAAAGGACGAGAAATCGAGCGGCTTTTCGATGAAGATCGAGGTCGTGAAAATCAGGATCGCAAACGCGAATGACGCCGTCAGGCCGAGGTCCAGCACCCAGGCTGGAACCGGCAGCACCATGACCAGAATCACCAACATCAAGCCAATCGCGAGCAGCGCGGTTGGCTTGGATAAATCGAGCAGTTTCATGTCTGACATCCGCGCCCTAGCCCAGTATCATGGGGATGATGGTATTGTTGAAAAGATCGAGACAGACCCGCGTCATGTACCCGATGCTGAGAAAGAAAACGACGACCACGGCGACAATTTTCGGCACGAAAGTCAGGGTCATTTCCTGCACGGATGTCAGCGCCTGAACCAGGCCGATCGCAAAACCGAGCACCAGCGTCACGCCGAGAATGGGAAGCCCCATCATCACGCCCGTCCAGAGAGACGCGCGCAGAACTTCAAAAATTTCAGATTCGCCCATTATCCCCTGGCTCCGTCTAGACTGGCATGCGCAGCAGTTCCTGATAGGCTTCGACAACCTTGTCGCGCACCGTCACAGCGGTTTCGAGGACCATTTCGGCATTCGCCAGGGCTTCGACCATGGCGTGAGGATCGGCGCCGGTCACCGCGGTCTCGACCGCGGCTTGTTCAGCTTGCTGGATGGCGGTCTTGAAGTCAGAGACACCCTTCGCGACCGGATTGTCATCCTGCGCTGGCTTGGCCGCGCCGCTGGTCGGGGTCTGTATCTTGGCCGGGTTGATCGAGGCGTAGGCGCCAAATCCGAAATTGGTCACTTAACCCTCCTTAGCGCCGCAGCACGTCGAGCAATGAATTGTACATTGTCCGCGCCTGCTGGAATGAGTTGAGATTGGCTTCATAAGACCGGCTGGCCTCGCGCAGGTCGGCCATTTCGGTGACCAGCGAGACGTTAGACAGCGTCACATAGCCCTCCTGGTCGGCCATTGGATGCTCAGGATTGAACTCGGTCGCGCCCTGGGTCTGGTCGAGCACGGTGCGCAAAGCCGCGAACGAGACGCCGCTGCCGGTCGGCGGCTCGCTAACCAGGATCTTGCGCTTGTAGCCGGGCGTGTCGGCGTTCGAGACATTCTCGGCGCCGACCGTGATACGCTGCGATTGCGTGCGCATACCGGCGACCGCTTGCTGCATGGAAAAATCAAATGGATTCATGCTTCAAGCCCCTATGTCCGCCGGCCGAGCGCGAGTTTCATCAAGTCCATGGACTTGGTGTAAACATTCAGCGCCATTGTGTGTTTGCCGACCGCTTCGGCCGATTTGAAAACTTCTTCTTCAATGCTGACCGTGTTGCCATTCGGCGCCGCGGCGCCGCCAGTCAGGCGTTGTTCGAAGCCTTGCGTGAAATCCAGCCCGCCGGGCTGGTGACTGGTTCGGGTCATGAAATCGGCAAAGGATTCGACCTCGACCGCCTTGTAACCCGGCTCGTTCGCACGCGCGAGATTTCCCGCACTGGTTTTCTGAGTTTCAGCCGCATGTCGCGCCATTGCCCCATAGATCTGGAAGAGCGACATGTCAGACAACATCGAGAAATCCCCATAAGTTAACGATTCCGCAAAATTTGCGACTATAAGTTGAAGAAAGGATTAACAGATACCCTAGGTTTAATTAACTTTTGACGACGCACAGCGCATTTGCATCACCCGGCCGGCTATGGGGGTCGGTGACCGAGATTCTCCCCGGGATGATCTCGCTTGCCGGCATCAGTCATGCCTCCGGCATTGGCGACAGTGTGATTATCGAGAAACCGGGCCAGCACCTGATCGGTGAGATCATGACGGTCACGGGCGAAGGCGCGAAAGTCCTGATGTACAGCTCGACTGACGCCCTGCGCATCGGCGACCGCGCTTATGTCTCGCACCAGGATCATGTCGAGATTGGCGACCACTGGCTCGGCGCGCTGATCGACTATCGCGGCCAGGTCCAGATGCGCCGCGTCCCGGATATTGCCAACCCGCGCGCAGTGACCGCGCCGCTTCAGCGCGACCCGGTTTCACCGGCTGACCGCAAACCGCTTGGGCCGCGCCTGTCGACACAGCTTAATGTCACCGACACATTGCTGCCGATCTGCCGTGGTCAGCGGATTGGTCTGTTTGCGGGCTCCGGCGTCGGAAAGTCGACTTTGCTCGGCCGCCTCGCTGGCGGCATGAGCGCGGATCGCGTTGTGATTGCGCTGATCGGCGAGCGCAGCCGCGAAGTGCAGGAGTTTATCGACAGCGTCCTGCCGCCGGAGATCCTGCCCAAAACCACGATCGTCGCCGCGACCGCGAGCGAACCGCCCGGCGCCAAGAAACGCGCCGCCTACTGCGCCATGGCCGCTGCTGAATACTATCGCGACCAGGGCCATTCCGTCCTCCTCCTGTTCGACTCGCTGACGCGTTTCGCCGAGGCCCACCGCGAAACGGCGCTGATGGCGGGCGAGACGCCAGCCTTGAACGCCTTCCCGCCCTCAACCGTACGCGTGGTCTCAGAGCTCGCCGAACGTACAGGCCCTGGTGCCAAGACCAGCGGCGACATCACTGCGATCTTCTCGGTCCTTGTCGCCGGTTCTGACTTCGAAGAGCCCGTCGCCGACATGGTTCGCGGCATTCTCGACGGTCACATCGTCCTGTCGCGCAAGATTGCCGAGCGTGGCCACTATCCCGCCATCGACGTATTGCGGAGCGTTTCCCGCAGCCTGCCCAAAGCGGCCACGGATGAGCAAAACCAGATGCTGCAAGTGTTTCGCCGCCTGATGACCACATATGAGGAGATCGCACCTATGGTGCGCGCCGGACTGTTCGAGTTCGGCACCGATCCGCAGGCCGACCTCGCACATGCGCTGCACAAAAGCCTCGACCAGTTCCTGACCGAGCCCAGCAATGGGATTGAGATGTCGTTTGATTATCTCAAAGGGTTGCTGACCCCGGCGCTGGAAGCTCCCGCTCCCGAAGCTGGGGCGGCGACCCTAAAACCGGCTTAGAAACAGGTTCTGACTGGCGAAAGAACCAAAACCGACAGCATTTCCGAGCAAGACGAGCGCTGTTGCTGCAGGCCCTGTGGCGGCGGCATTTCGGTTCAATCCATCAAGCGCGACATAGCGCGACACCATGCGATCGACCGTGTCCGGGTCCTTCAAATCTTGAACCGAAGACAGGCCGAACTGGCTCTTCATTTTTTCATCGAGAATGCGCGCCTGCTGATCGAGGTCGAGCTGCTGCATCTCGGCCGGCAATCCGAGTGCGCTTTCCAGAACCGTGCGCACGGGGACGCTGCCGAGAAGACGATACAGAACGGTCTGGTCGGTCGACCCTTCCGTCACCAGTTCCGTAATCTCGTCCTTGTAATTCAGCGACAGACGCATCGCATTGTCTTGTTCGCCGACAGCCAGCTCAAACGATTCTGCCGCGAACCGCGCCGTGACGCGTTCGAGGTCAGGCAATGTCAGTAGGATCTTGCCATCCACGGGCCGCATTTCTTCGGCGAAACGGCTATATTGTGGATTGTTGAGCCGGGCGAGAAACGTGCTCTCGGGTTTCTGCACTTCTTCGAGAACAGTCCGGACATAACCGGTTTTCCATTCTTCGCCGGCAAGCCCGAATGCTGTCATCGAAATCCGGCGCAAGCGCCCATCGCTGAGGAAGTCTTCCACCGCCATCGGTTCAGCGAACTTCTCGGTGAAATAGTCGATATCGTTCTTGATCTGCGGTGACTTGGAATAAGTATCCAGCTGCGAATCATACGTCGTTTGCAGGAAGTTCCAGCCTCCAAAACCTGACAGGGGTATGACCGGCTGGAACACCATTTTCTAAGCCGCAAGAGCGCCTGAATTGTCTTGGCCCAGCAGCTGGGCTTCAAGCTCAATCACCTGCTTCAGATAGCAGAGCGAAGAGTAATAGTTGCCTCGGCGCAGCATCTCGCACAGCGTCGGGATGAGGTCAGGCTTGATGTGCGCAAACGCGCCTTTCAGGTCTTCGCAGGCGCGATAGAGCGCGGGCAGCGTATCGTCTTCTTCCAGGTCCTTGGTGATCAAAAGCTGGATCGCATAATAGACCTGCTTTACCGGCGTATCGACCTCTTCTGGCTTCAGCGCGTCGCGGCATCGAAGCACCATGACGTCTGGCCCAGGTACGCGAATGCGACCTGGACGGTCGCCGTTTTCGAGCATGGTGCCATTGATGATAAAGCGCTCACCCGGAGCGAGTTTTAGCATTAAACCGGACATTCCTAGTCCCCTCTTTAAGTCTACTCTTGGTTCTAAACCTAGCGTTTGAGCCCACCCATGATGGACTCATTTATTTCAATCAAATCAGCAATTTCGCCTTCGCCGCTCAGGATTTTCATGCTGGCGCGTCGGACAAAAATGGAAAGTTCAAGGAGAGACTTGCGGGTTGCTTCGTTCAACTGATTTTCAGGATGAAGCAGGTCTGTGGAGAGGAGGGTCCACAATTCGAGGTTTCGATTTACAGCGTCTGCCCAGGTCGAAGGATCGGTCTTTTCCAGATCTTTCGCAGCGATCAGTCCATCGGTGATTTGTTGAAACAAAGCATGTTCGAGAGACTTGTTATCAGCGGTTCGGTTACGAACTTCGCCATACGCTTTGTGAGCCAGTGCCTGCAATCAATCCTCCCAGGATCTTAAAAAAGAGCCTGAAGCGCTCGAGGGAGCGCTTCAGGCGGTTGGTATTATCGGAACAGTGACAGCAGAGACTGTGGCGCCTGGTTCGCGATAGACAGCGCTTGAGTACCAAGCTGCTGCTGAACCTGAAGGGCCTGCAGTTTCGCCGAAGCTGCTTCCATGTCTGTGTCCGTCAGACCACCGATACCGGAAGTCAGAGAGTCAACCATGGTCTGAACGAATTCGCTCTGCGTATCGATCCGCTTCTGAGCAGAACCGAAGCCAGCAGCCGCATCAATCGCCTGGCCAAGCAGACCTTCGATAGATGTCAGAGCAGCCGTAGCACCGGTGTCTGTCGTTACGTCGATGGTTGCCAGGTCACCCAGGCCACCTGCAGAAACGCCAGCTGTACCGCCTGTAGACGAGAAGCTGGTAATGTCGACTGCTGCACCAGAATTGTTGGTGATCGAAATCGCATTGTCAGTCCGCGATACAGTGTAGTCGCTTTGACCCGTAGCAGACAGGAAGTTCGAAAGCTGTGTTTCGAGGTTCGCAGCTACAGAGTTTGCACTATCGCTGGCACCCGCAACATATTCAAATGTCCGTGTACCGATATTGTTGTTCGTGCCGGTATCATCCAGCTCGATGCGATAACCGTTGCCGTCAGCAACAGAAGCGACGGTGATGACTTGCGTGGCCGCATCAGCGACCGTGTCAGCCGTACCAGCGTTCGTACCGCCATTGTCGATCAAAGACGTATCCGTCACACCCGTACCGCCATAAGTGGCCGCCGTGCTGGAGTTAGAGATCGACAGGTCAGAACGCGCAACATTGATGTAAGACGCGTTGACGGTGCCGGCAGACGTGCGGTCGAGAGACGCCAGAACGGCAACATCGTCAGTTGATGCACCGTCGATCAGGTTCAGGCCGTTAAACTGAGCGGCGCCAACGATCGATCCGACCTGGTCACGCAGAGCCGAGATGTCGGTCTGGATCTTGGTCCGGTCAACGTTTTCTTCCTGAGCCGAAACGATCAGCTCTTTCATGTCCTGAAGAACGTTGGTAATTTGCTCAGAAGCCGAACGTGCAACGCCGACAGAAGAGTTACCAAGGTTCAGCGAGTCCTGAATCTGTTTGAAGCTTTCAACGTCCGTAGACATAACTGTTGAAATCGCCCAGATCGCGGCGTTGTCTTTAGCAGACGAAACTTTCTTACCAGTCGAGATTTCAGACTGGACCATTGCGAGGTCTTTGTTGATGCCACGCAATGTTTCAAGCGCAACCATGGCGCTATTGTTGGTAAGAATACTAGACATTGATGCTTTTCCTTATTTGGTGTGGTCCTAAGAGGGACTCTTTGTTCAATGTCATCCTGACAGCCCTTTTACGGCAAACCACTCTAGGTTGTATTTTGCTGTTTACTATTACAGGGTGTACATTTTCTTAATGCTAAGCCTTGCTCTCAAAGCCGCCGACGGAATCTGAAAATTTCACGCGGCTGCCATACTCATTATAGGATCCGACCAGCGTATCTGACTGCATGCGGCCTAGCCGCGTCAGGATGCGGCCGAGGCCATGCCGCATCGCTTCAAGATGGCGACTATGCTCGCCGGCGGTCGCCTGGACTTGTTGTATACGCTTGATCATGGCCGGGGATTGCTGCGCCAATGCACCGGATTCGATCGCTGATGTTAACGCATTAAAGTGGTCGAGTTTAATCTTGGCCAACTCACCAAGCTCAGCGAGATTTCCGGCGACAATAAACTCGGCCTCGCGCTCAAATACAGATTCTATAGAGGCCAGACAGGTTTCCAATTGTTCGGTTGTCATGCTCATGACTCACTCCCTGCTTCTGGATCAGTCGGCGCAGCCGGTTGTTTGTCGAGCAGTCCCAATGGATGCTGTTTGGCAATGTCTTCCGCAATCGCCTCGACAAAGTAGCGCGAGAACATGGCGGCACCGTCACCGCCGCCAAGAGTCAGTGCCTTTTCGAGTCCTGTATGCGTGAGCAGCTCGGCCCAGAGCAATTGTTCGAACCGCAACTCGCTATTGTCTTCAGCGGAGAGTTTTGGCTGCGTTGGCGCTTGCGCAGCGCCCGTCGGCAAAGGCATCGACGTCGGTGTAATGGTCATTCCTAGACCCTCGAAAGCTTAATCGTTTTTAAACTTAAAGTTGTTAATTCAGTCTTTACGCCCCCTTGTTGTATTGGTGGCCAGTCAGGATGACGCTAAATGATATCGATCTTACCTTCTGAAGGCTTGGCGCCTTCTCAGTCGGCGCCGAAGCAAAACAAGCTCTCAGACGCTTCGTCTAAATCAGACGAACCCTCGTTTTCTTCCCTTGTTTCCCGTGACTCGTCTGATGGCGCTTCCGATCCGGATGCAGACGCCCCCGTCGGCGAAACTGCCTTGGCAGATCAGAGCGAACCGGCAGCGAAAACCCCGCGTTCTAATGGCGCATCCACGTTGACCGGCCCCGAGCAGATTGATCCTGCGATCCTGGCCCCCGAGGAGGCCGCACCGGAGACGACGGATGCGGATCTGCCACGCGCCCCCGCGCCAGCCCGCATTAGTGCGGCGCCTCAGGCAGAGACGGCTGTACCGCAAGCGATTGCTCCAACCGAAACGCCGCCAGATATCACCGTCGCGAACGATGCAGACCCGTCTGTCCAGGGCAAGCGTGCCCAGGCAGCAGTCTTGTCCGGGACCGTGAATGCCGAGCAGCTGCAAGACGCCAAGGTCAAGCTGGACCCATCGGCCCAGGC
>SPJK01025296.1_pt1 | contig 12222 bp, 9 predicted proteins | sample 3741771 | NCBI WGS metagenome assembly SPJK01 (sample SAMN10925997, study PRJNA522277) | cold seep metagenome | isolation source: Elba SIP-enriched marine methane seep metagenome, extraction at timepoint T2 | place: Italy: coast of Elba, Mediterranean Sea | reverse complement strand
GAGAGGTCACATCCCTTGCCGCGCTCAATGGCCGGGTGTAGAGAGGAAATCACGCCGTGGCTGGGGAGGGCCCGCCACCGGGCACATAGACACATTTTTATAGCATGAGGACGCGAAGCCATGACTGATCTCGGAAACTCGCCGGCAAGCCGGGACATTAAGTATTTGATGCATCCCTATACCAATCAGGAAAAGCACAAGGAAATCGGTCCGATGATCGCGCAATCGGGCGCTGGCGTCTGGATCACCGATGATGCTGGTAATCGCTATATCGAAGGGATGGCCGGCTTGTGGTGCACCTCGCTTGGTTTCGGCGAAGAGCGTTTGGTCGAGGCCGCCGCGAAGCAGATGCGAGAGCTGCCCTATTATCACATCTTTACGCATAAATCGCATAACCCGGCCATCGATCTGGCGGAGCGGCTTTGCAAGATGGCACCGGGCAATATGGGCCAAGTGTTCTTTGCGAACTCCGGCTCAGAGGCGAATGATACGGCGGTTAAGCTTGTTTGGTACTACAACAATGCGGTTGGCCGGCCTGAAAAGAAAAAGATTCTGGCGCGGATGAAGGGCTATCATGGGGTGACGGTTGCCTCTGCCAGCCTGACAGGGTTGCCTTATAACCACCGCGACTTCGATCTGCCGATCCCGAATATCGGACATGTCGATTGCCCGCATCATTACCACTTCGCCGAAGAAGGGGAGAGCGAAGAAGACTTCGCCTCACGTCTGGCGGCGAATCTGGAAGCGCGCATTCTTGAAGAAGGCCCGGAAACGGTCGCGGCCTTTATTGCGGAGCCGATCATGGGCGCAGGCGGTGTTATCCTGCCGCCGAAGACATACTTCCAGAAGATCCAGCCGATCCTGAAGAAATACGAAATCCTGCTGATCGCTGATGAAGTGATCTGCGGCTTTGGCCGGACCGGCAATATGTTTGGTTGCGATACCTTTGGGATTGAGCCGGACATGGTTACGGTTGCGAAGGCATTGTCCTCTGCCTATCTGCCGATCTCGGCGCTGATGGTGACGGATGAAATCGCCGACGCAGTGTCGAAGAACTCCGGCAAGATCGGGACCTTCGGGCATGGCTATACCTATTCCGGTCATCCGGCCGCAGTTGCCGTGGCTCTGGAAACGCTCGCGATTTATGAAGAGCGCGATATCATCGGTCATGTCCAAGAAGTCGGTCCCCATATGCAGGCGCGCCTGCGTGAATTCGCTGATCATCCTTTGGTCGGTGAAGTGCGCGGGACCGGGCTGATCGGCGCTGTCGAAGCTGTCGCGAACAAGGAAACGCGGGAGAATTTTGATGCTTCTGCCGGGATTGGTCCGAAACTGATGATGGCAGCGCAAGAGCATGGCGTGATCCTTCGTGCTGCGCCGGGCGACACCATCGCGTTCTCGCCACCGCTGATCATTACGAAGGAAGAAATCGACGAGATGACGGCGCGCTTTGGCCGGGCCCTCGACGATGTCTGGGCGGATCTCAATCGGGACGCCGCCTGATCCCAACGTCGATAGATTTATTGTAGAAGCGGCGCCGGTCCAAAAAGCCGGCGCCGCTTCTGATTTATGTTATGCATAGCCGGCCTATGTTCCACCTTGTGCTCCGGCCCGTGCTCCGGCCCGTGCTCCGGCCCGTGCTCCGGCCCGTGCTAATGAGTCGCGGTTAGGGGAGCACACAACATTTGCCTTAGTACCAGTTTTTAGGCTTTCATGGCGTTTGACCTGTTTGGGGGACTATCGCCTAAGAATTGGCGATGACGGATGGGCTCGGATGTAGGCGAGCCGCTGTAATATGAGAAGGCCCATGAATTACGAACAGCATTTCCGCGATGCCCTGTCCCAGTTGAGGGGCGAGGGAAACTACCGCATTTTCGCTGAGCTGGAACGTCGCGCAGGACAGTTTCCGGCAGCGGGTCGTCATGGGCCCGATGGGGTGGAAGATATCACGGTCTGGTGCTCCAACGATTATCTCGGCATGGGGCAGAACCCGGATGTGATCGCGGAAATGCAATCCGCAGCGGCGGCGCATGGCGCCGGGGCGGGGGGAACCCGCAATATCTCAGGCACCAACAAGCTGCATGTCGAACTGGAACGGGAGCTCGCGGCGCTTCATGATAAGGAAGCAGCGCTGATCTTCACCTCAGGCTATGTGGCGAATTTGGCGACGTTGTCGACACTCGGGGCACGGCTGCCGGGATGTTTGATCTATTCTGATGCGCTCAATCACAACTCCATGATTGAAGGGATCAAACAATCCCGCGCGTTAAAGCGAATTTGGAAGCATAACGATCCGGAAGATCTTGATCGGCTTCTCAGTCAGGACGATCCGGCGGCACCGAAGGTGGTCGCGATGGAGAGCGTTTATTCGATGGACGGCGATATTGCGCCGTTGGACGAAATCCTCGCGGTTTGTGAAAAACACAATGCGCTTTCATTTCTCGACGAAGTGCATGCGGTCGGTATGTATGGGGATACCGGCGGCGGGATTTCTGAACGGGACGGCGTGTCTGACCGCATCGATATCATTCAGGGAACGATGGCCAAGGCCTTTGGCGTGATCGGCGGCTATATCGCAGGATCTGCAGCGATGGTCGATTTTGTCCGGTCCTTTGGGAACGCCTTTATCTTTACGACAGCGTTGCCACCCGGTGTTGCTGCAGCGGCGCGGAAAAGCATCGAGATTGTTCGGCGCTCTCCGGAAATGCGGGATCAGCATCAGGATCGTGCCAACCGGCTCAAGACGCGCCTGGCGGAAGTTGGCCTGCCGGTTATGCCGTCTGAATGTCATATCGTGCCTGTGCTGGTCGGTGATCCAGTCAAATGTCGTGCCGTCACGGATATGCTGATGGCCGACTACGGCATATATGTGCAGCCAATCAACTATCCGACCGTCCCGAAGGGCACAGAGCGGCTTCGACTTACGCCGAGCCCGTTTCACGATGACGCTGCCATCGAGCGCTTGATCGATTGTTTGCTCCCAATCTGGGATCGGTTGGAACTTCGCCTTGCCGCATAACTTGGTTGAAAAAGTTGAGGGAAAGACGTTTCGGTCGAGGCGCTTTGCGCTATTTCCCCAGTAATCCTGCGCGTTTCGGGCTATTCGTAATTCTGTCATATATAGGTCTTGCAGTTTTGCCGCACTGCGGTAGGCTCACCCCATGATCACGTAAAAAGTCGAGGGGCGGCGGTAATCTTATGGCGACTAATGACGATTTTATCGTTCGGTTTGAGAACGTTCAAAAGAGCTACGATGGCGAGTCTTTGGTCGTTAAAGATCTGAACTTGAATGTCGACCGGGGCGAGTTTCTGACGATGCTTGGTCCCTCCGGTTCAGGGAAAACGACATGCCTCATGATGCTGGCAGGATTTGAGCCGGCGACGCATGGTGAGATCTACCTGAACGACAGACCGATTAACAACGTGCCGCCGCATAAGCGTGGCATCGGCATGGTCTTCCAGAACTACGCGTTGTTCCCACATATGACGGTGGCGGAGAACCTTGCTTTTCCGCTTGAAGTGCGGGGCATGTCCAAAGCGGACACGGAAGCCAAGGTCACTCGCGCGCTGGAGATGGTCCGGTTGGGTCCGTTCGGTGGACGCCGGCCCGCGCAACTGTCCGGTGGGCAGCAGCAGCGTGTCGCGGTTGCGCGCGCCCTGGTCTTTGATCCCGATCTCGTGCTCATGGATGAGCCGCTGGGCGCTTTGGACAAGAACCTGCGCGAAGAGATGCAATATGAGATCAAACATATTCACGAGACGGTTGGGGTCTCGGTTGTCTATGTGACACACGATCAATCGGAAGCGCTGACAATGTCGAACCGGGTCGCGGTTTTCGATGATGGCATTATTCAGCAGCTCGCACCGCCGGAAGAGCTCTATGAGCGCCCGGTCAACGCCTTCGTTGCCTACTTCATTGGTGAGAACAACCGGCTCTATGGGACGGTGAAGGAAGTGAAGGGCGAAAGTAGCGTTGTCGAGATTGATGGCGGCGGTGGCATGATTGAATCGCTTGCGGTCAATACCGGTGGCGTTGGATCCCGGACGACGTTGTCACTTCGGCCGGAGCGTGTGGTTGTTTCACCGACTGCCGGGTCGATGCAGAACGTCGTATCGGGCAAGGTCGAAGAGTTGATTTATCTCGGGGACCATATCCGAACGCGGATGACGGTCAGCGGGAATAATGAGTTCATCGTCAAAGTGCCGAATGCTCAAGGGCATGCTACTTTGAAGGTGGGGGAGGAGGTTCAGCTTGGCTGGACCACTGAAGACTGCCGTGCGCTCGACGCGCCCGCGGGCGCGGCATAAATAGTCTGGGAGGTCGGGCGCAATAGTTGGGGGAACGTTATGCTGCGGCGACCCATATAGGTCGGCGGCGTTTACCAGTTAAACCATGTATCCTACACAGGGAGTATTGTAATGAAAAATTGGATGAAAGGTACGCTTCTGGCGTCCGGTCTGGCACTTGGTTTTGCCGGTGCGGCCTCGGCTTCAGAGCTTACAATCGTATCTTGGGGTGGTGCTTACACGAAGAGTCAGGTGAAAGCCTATCACGAGCCTTACACCGCAATGACTGGCACGAAGATCAAGTCCGAAGATTATTCGGGTGGTCTGGCCGAAGTGAAAGCGCAGGTTGAAGCTGGCAATGTCAGCTGGGATCTGGTTGATGTTGAGCTGTCCGACGCGATCCGTGGTTGCGACGAAGGCATTCTCGAAACCATCGATCACTCGATCCTGCCGGCAGCGCCGGATGGCACGCCAGCTTCGGAAGACTTCATCGAAGGCACGCTGCACGAATGTGCGGTTGGTCTGATCGTTTGGTCGACTGTATACGCCTATGACACCACGAAGTTCTCTGGTGATCAGCCGTCGACAATCGGTGATTTCTTCGACACGGCGAAATTCCCGGGTAAGCGCGGTCTGCGCAAAGGTCCGAAGCCGAACCTCGAATTCGCTCTGATTGCAGATGGTGTTGCGGCTGCTGACGTCTATGACGTTCTTGCGACGCCGGAAGGGGTCGATCGTGCTTTCGCGAAGCTGGACACGATCAAAGACAGCGCCATTTGGTGGGAAGCTGGTGCACAGCCCCCGCAAATGCTTGCTGATGGTGAAGTTGTGATGTCGACCGCTTATAACGGCCGTATCTTCAACGCCGTTGCGACCGAGAATAAGCCGTTCGAAATCGTCTGGGACGGTCAGGTTTGGGATCTCGATCTTTGGGTTATTCCGAAGGGCGCCCCGAACAAGGACGAAGCGATGAAATTCGCCGCGTTCTCCTCCGACACCCAACGTCTGGCGGATCAGGCATCCTGGATTTCTTATGGTCCGGTGCGTAAATCTTCCACGGCTCTGATCGGTAAGCATGCGGAAGCCGGCATCGATATGGCACCGCATATGCCGACGGCTCCGGAAAACTTTGGTAATGCGCTGCAGAACGATTTTGAGTTCTGGGCGGATCACCAGGACGAGCTGAACGAGCGTTTCAACGCTTGGCTTGCTCAGTAATTGATTGTTGGAAATGCCGGGGCCTTATGGGTCCCGGCATCTTCCGAAGCCTATTCGTTTGATTATAGATTTATCCATTTTTGAATTTTTCAATTTGAAACTCTTTTTTGGGGGGACGGGTGCCGGATGAGTGATGCGGTAGCAGGAAAAGATGGAGACTTCTCCATTGCCGATGGGCAGAACCTGAAGCAACGGCTGCGAAAGGCGACATCTCGCGCACGATGGCAGGCTGTGTTTATGGTCGCGCCGCTTGGTGTTTTCGTCCTGCTGACCTTTATCTTGCCGATTGCCCAGATGCTGTTCCGCAGCGTTGACGACCCTGTCGTGTCGGACGCACTTCCTCAAACAGTCGTTGCATTGGAAAGCTGGACGGATCGTAGCGAGCTGCCGGAAGAGGCGGTGTATGCGGCCCTGGCGGCGGACCTTAAGTTTCTTCGTGCCGGCGGCGCGGATGGTGAAGGGAAGTCCTTGATTGGGCGGCTTGCGACGCGCCTTAACTTTGATACATCGGGCGTACGCAGCACCATCACCAAGACCGCGCGTAAGGTCAAAAAAATAGAAGCACCCTTCAAGGAAGCCTTTATCAAGGCAGACAAGAAATGGGGGCAGCCTGATATCTGGGCGTCGATTGACCGTCTGGGTGGCGCGGTCAATTCCACACAGTTCCTTGCTGCGCTTGACCTCAGACAAGATGTTAATGGCGATATCGTCTCTCAGCCCGAGGTTCGCCAAATCTATGTAACGCTTTGGCTCAGAACGTTATGGATCAGCTTGTTGGTCACCGTTATCTGCGTGGCGCTTGCCTATCCTGTTTCCTATTTGTTGGCGACGTTGCCGCTGAGGATTTCAAACCTTCTGATCATCTGTGTGTTGCTTCCCTTCTGGACGTCCTTGTTGGTTCGAACGACAAGTTGGATCGTGGTCTTGGGCCAGAATGGGGTGCTGCTTGAAGCCTTACATCTAATAGGCCTGGTCGGGGAGGGCGCGGATAGACCGCAGCTCATATACAATATGACCGGCACGATCGTCGCGATGACGCATATTCTTCTGCCCTTCATGGTCCTACCGCTTTATAGCGTGATGAAGGGGATTTCCCCGTCCTATATGCGGGCAGCCCGGTCATTGGGCGCCAATCCGACGCTGGCTTTCGTTCGGGTCTATCTGCCACAGACGGTCCCGGGATTGGGGGCAGGATGTATCCTCGTCTTCATTTTGGCCATTGGGTACTACATCACGCCGGCCCTTGTCGGTGGACAGGACGGTCAGCTTATTTCCAACTCCATCGCCTATCATATGCAGCGATCCCTGAACTGGGGCTTGGCTGCAGCGTTGGGCACGATGCTGCTTGCCGGGGTCATGGCGCTCTATTGGCTCTATGACAAGATTGTCGGCATCAACAACATGAAACTCGGTTAAGGAGGGAGAAACCATGTCGTCATTGCCTCCTTATGCAAGTCCGCTAGAAATCGTCTGGCATTATGCGTTCCGGGTCTTCTGTGGTGCGGTCCTTGTGTTCCTGATCATGCCGATCCTGGTGATGATCCCGCTCAGCTTCAATGCGGAGCCGTATTTCACTTACAACAGTGACATGGTGGCGCTGAAGCCCGAAGCCTATTCGACACGGTGGTATGTCGATATCTTCAAGAATGGTATGGCCGATCCGCATCAGGACTTCGGTTTCTCCTTCATCGCGGATTCCTGGAACAACGCGCAGTGGATTCACTCGATGAAGAACTCTTTCATCATCGGGATTTTTGCGACCATCATCTCGACATTCCTGGGCACTCTTGCCGCGTTGGGTCTGACCAGGGCGCATATGCCCTATCGCAAGCTGATCACAGCGATCCTGATTTCGCCGATGATCGTGCCGATCATTATCTCGGCGGCGGGGATGTTCTTCTTCTACTCTGACATCGGTCTGTCGCAGACATTTCCCGGCATCATCCTGGCCCATGCCGCGTTGGGTACGCCGTTCGTGGTGATCACGGTGACTGCGACCCTGTCCGGATTTGATAACAACTTGGTGCGGGCGTCGGCGTCGCTTGGTGCGACACCGCAGCGAACCTTCTTTAAGGTCATCGTGCCCCTGATTGCACCGGGCGTTATCTCTGGCGGTCTGTTTGCCTTCATCACGTCGTTTGATGAAGTGGTCGCGGTTATCTTCCTGACGGAATTTGAGCAACGCACCATCCCCCGTCAGATGTGGTCGGGCCTGCGTGAACAGATCAGTCCGACGATCCTGGCTGTGGCCACGATCCTGGTTGCGATTTCTGTCTTGCTGCTGATCACGTTGGAAGTCCTCCGCCGGCGCAGCGAACGTCTTCGGGGCATGTCGCCGGGTTGATTTTCCCCACAGGAAAGACAATCTTCTAAGAGACGCAAAAGGGCCGCTTTGTCCTCGCGTGTCGTGTTGTCTATATCCTGTTGGGTCTCTCCATGTTCAATGACAAAAGTCTCGTTCCTAAGGAAGTGGTTCGGCTGATCGCGCTTGGCGCAATGGTCGAGCGTGAACGTGCCTATGGGGACTTGGCGCGAGAAATCCGTTTCCTCAGCGCCCGGGTCGTTGGTCCCTCCCTGGATTTACTCGGATCATCGCTCGAATTGTTGAAGCTGGAAGGTTTCGCGGAGATTGTCCCGGGGGGGGAGGGCAAGACCACCGATGAACAGCCGTTGCGGATTACCGAGGCTGGACGGGATTCTTTCCAATCCTTGATGGGGGCGACGGTCAAACCGCCACTGAATGACCTTGGCCGGCTGGTCTTGTTGATGAAGCTTCGGTTTCTGCCCTTGTTGGATCAGGAAGCGCAGCTTGATCAATTGGATCTCCTGGAAGAAGCCTATGTTTCGCAAGAGGCGCGATACCGGGAATTGATCGACCATGCCGGCGACGGACCGCTGGCGGAATGGCTTGGGATTGATGTTGAGCAATCATCGGCACGGCTGCGATGGATTAGATCGCGCATTGCGGCACTGGAAGGCGAAGAATAGCGCGTTCCAGGGCAGATAACCGTTTGACAAGCATGCAACGTCTGCCTATTTTCCGCGCCGACTTGGGGCGCGCCGGGCCTTAGGCTCTCTCTGGCGGCGCCTTTACTTTTTGGAACAGAACCCTACACGGGTGGATTTGGAGAAGAACGATGCGTGTCGCTAGCTCGCTCAAGACGCTCAAGAAGCGCGACAAGAACTGCCGGATCATCCGCCGTAAGGGCCGGGTATTCGTCATCAACAAGAAGAACCCGCGTTTCAAGGCGGTTCAAGGCTAAGATCCTAGGATCTACCCTGAGTACAGTATTGCGAACGCGCTCCGAATTCGGGGCGCGTTTCTTTTTGCCTGCGCTGACCTATGATATTGCCTGTTGAGATGACGGCGGTTAAATTGGTAATACCAATTTTCGCGCGACGGCGTTTTGTCGAAAGGTAAGCCTATGGAAATGCCGATACCGGACAGCGACGTGATCGCCCGCCGCCGGGACATAGCTGAAGACCTGTCTCGAATCGTCCCAGGTGAGGGCGTTATTGTCGAAGAAGATGAACGCCGCCCCTATGAGGCGGATGGTCTGACAGCCTATCGGACATTGCCGTTGATCGTTGTCCTGCCGGAGACGACGGAGCAAGTGGCGGCGGTCATGCGGTATTGTCGGGATAACAGCATTAAGGTCGTGCCGCGCGGTGCGGGTACATCCCTTAGCGGCGGCGCGCTTCCGCTGGCCGATGGAATTCTGCTCGGCATGGGAAAGTTTAACCAGATCCTGGAACTGGACTATCCAAATCGCTGTGCCCGTGTTCAGCCGGGGGTAACGAATCTTGGGATCACCCATGCGGTTCAGGATGATGGCTTTTACTATGCGCCTGACCCGTCGAGCCAGATTGCCTGCACCATCGGCGGGAATGTGGCGGAGAATTCCGGCGGCGTGCATTGTCTGAAATACGGCCTGACCACGAATAATGTGTTGGGCGTCGAATTCGTGACAATCGACGGGGAAGTTCTCCGTTTCGGCGGCAAGCATCTCGATTCCGAAGGCTACGATCTTCTCGGCGTGCTGACAGGCTCCGAAGGGCTACTTGGTGTCGTCACAGAAGTCACGGTCCGCTTACTGCCCAAGCCGGAATGCGCGCGCGCCCTCTTGATCGGGTTCCCCAGTAATGAGGCTGGCGGCGACTGTGTCGCGGCAATCATCGCCGATGGCATCATTCCGGGCGGTATGGAGATGATGGACAAGCCTGCCATCGATGCAGCCGAAGCTTTTGCCAAAGCCGGGTATCCGATGGATTGCCAGGCACTTCTGATCGTTGAGCTGGATGGCCCGGAAGCGGAGGTCGACTATCTGATCGACAGGGTGCGCGGCATTGCGGAGGCTCGTGGTGCGACCTCGCTTCGGATCTCTGAGACTGAAGAAGAACGACTGACCTTCTGGGCTGGGCGGAAGGCGGCATTCCCGGCGGTGGGGCGGATTTCCCCCGATTACTACTGTATGGACGGCACTATCCCCCGCAATAAGCTGCCCCATGTGCTGAGTGAAATGGCGAAGCTGTCGACGAAGTATGGGCTGCGCGTTGCCAATGTCTTTCATGCAGGCGACGGCAATCTGCACCCGCTTATTCTCTACGATGCGAATGAGCCAGGGGAGTTGGAGAAGACCGAAGAATTCGGTGCGGAAATTCTGAAGCTCTGTGTCGAAGTTGGCGGCGTGCTGACCGGGGAGCATGGGGTTGGTGTCGAAAAACGGGACCTGATGCCGGAGATGTTTACCGAGGATGATCTGAAGCAGCAGCAACGCCTCAAATGCGCCTTTGATCCGCAAGGGCTTCTAAACCCGGGTAAGGTCTTTCCGCAACTGCATCGCTGTGCGGAGTTAGGTCGGATGCACATCCACAAGGGCCAGCTTCCTTTTCCGGATATTCCACGGTTCTAAGGGCAGGAAAGTACCATGACAGAGTCAGCCTCAACGTTCCGCCCGGAGAACGACGCACAATTGATTGATGCCATTGCTTGGGCGAATTCGGATTTGAAACCGTTAGAGCTGGTCGGAAGTGGCTCGAAGCGGGCCTTGGGGCGACCTGTGCAAGCGGCACATTGCCTCGATCTCTCTGCATTCGCGGGTATCACCCTTTATGAGCCGGAGGAACTTGTCCTTGGCGCCGGTACGGCGACACCCATGGCGGATATCCTGGCGGTCTTGGAAGAGAAGAAGCAGGAACTGGCTTTCGAGCCACCGGATTTTGGACCGCTCTTAGGGCGTCCGGCGGGGGAGGGAACGCTCGGCGGATTGTTATCGAGCAATCTGTCCGGCCCACGGCGGATCAAGGCCGGGGCGGTACGTGACCACTTCTTGGGCTTCGATGCGGTTTCCGGCCGGGGGCAGGCTTTCAAGTCCGGCGGCCGCGTTGTTAAGAACGTCACCGGCTACGACCTGTCCAAGCTGCTCTGTGGCTCATGGGGGACGATTGGCGCAATGACTGCAGCGGTGGTGAAGGTGCTGCCTCGCAGTGAGAAGACCCGCACTGTGCTGGTTCGCGGTCTCGACCCTGAGGCGGCAGTGAAAGCGATGAGTGATGCCCTCAACAGCCCCTATGAGCTATCGGGGGCCAGTTGGGTGCCCTCTGACCTCACCACGGCCAGCGATGTCGGCTATGTGCGGGACATGGAATCTTCCGTCACTGCGTTCAGATTGGAAGGCTTCGGTCCTTCGGTGGAATATCGCTGTGGGAAGTTACGGGCGGATTTGGCACCGCTGGGTGAGACGGAAGAGCTACATAGCCATAACTCACTCGCCTTTTGGGCCTGGGTGCGGGATGTGAAGCCCTTTGGCCAGCCTGGTGATGAACGCGTGGTCTGGCGTCTGTCAGTTGCGCCGACAGACGCCCCCGCCGTGTTGGCGCGACTGCATGAGATTACCGGCGCCGCCGCGTTTCTGGATTGGGCCGGCGGGCTGATTTGGTTGGCACTGCCGCATCCCAAGACGGGGGCGGAGGAACTTGTGCGGGGCGCTTTGAGGACAGGTGGGCATGCAACGCTTATCCGGGGACCGAAAAGCCTGCGCGCTGCGGTGCCGGTGTTCCAACCGCAATCCGCTGCCGCTGCGGCCTTGTCCCGCCGCGTTAAGGAAAGCTTCGATCCCAACCGGCTGCTCAACCCGGGCCGGATGTATGAAGGGGTGTAAGGGCGATGCAGACTAATTTTACCCTCGCCCAGCTCGCCGATCCGGATGTTGCGGTGGCGAATGATATCCTGCGGTCTTGCGTGCATTGCGGATTTTGTACCGCGACCTGCCCGACCTATGTGACCCTGGGGGATGAACTGGATAGCCCACGGGGGCGGATCTATCAGATCAAGGACATGCTGGAAGGCGATAAACCCGCTTCCGGTGAGCTGGTTAAGCATATTGATCGGTGTCTGTCCTGCCTCAGTTGTATGACGACCTGTCCCTCCGGCGTGCATTACATGCATCTGGTCGATATTGCTCGGGACCGGATTCACAAGAGCTTCAAAAGACACGCGCTCGAAAGGGTGCTTCGTTGGCTGTTGGCGCTTTTGATACCCAGGCCGAACCTGTTCCGTGTCGCCCTTGCCGGCGCCTGGATCGGGCGGCCCTTGGGCAAGATCCTGCCGGGAGCCTGGGGGGCATTATTCCGGATGGCCCCGTCGTCGATCCCCAAACCGTCGCCCGTTGATATTCCCCAGGTCCACGCGGCGGAGGGCACACGCCGGGGGCGGGT
>SPJK01007865.1_pt1 | contig 12227 bp, 9 predicted proteins | sample 3741771 | NCBI WGS metagenome assembly SPJK01 (sample SAMN10925997, study PRJNA522277) | cold seep metagenome | isolation source: Elba SIP-enriched marine methane seep metagenome, extraction at timepoint T2 | place: Italy: coast of Elba, Mediterranean Sea | reverse complement strand
CCCGGCCTGAGCCTGGATTTCACGAGGCCCCGCCAGTTTGCCGCTTTCGATGTTGCTTTCGAAATGGGCTTCGTCCGCTCGTAAAATGCAACGGGCTGCTTGCAGCCACACCATATGAGGAATCTCTGGCTCAGCAGACTTCTGTTTCACACTCGAAGGTGCAGCGGTCAGGGCCCGGGCGCTCGAGCCGGAGGTCAGCGGTCCCAGATCGACCGTGGGGGTTTGGGGCTGAAACTCAGCCAGCTCCACTTCCTCGATGTCTGGCCCGGCGGTAGTGGTCTTGGCTTCCTGCTCCGCCCGCAAGCGATCTAAACGCGCCTGAAAGATCTCGGTCCGCTTACCGAGCTCGGCCTCAATCACCCGCTCCCGAGACTCCATCGACAGCTCCTCCGGACTCTCCGCACAGCGACCTCCTAAGCGAGGATCTATCCGGCAAGGCTCGGGCTTAGGTACGGAACGCTGCTCTTCACTATGGGCGCAGGCCGAGGCCAACAGCCCCAGCACCACGAGACTGAGCTTTTTCATCGCTGACAAACCTTGGCGGCGGCTGCGAGGATACGGGCTCGGGTCAGCCCCTTTTGCACCGACAGTTGTTGTACCAAGGGATCGATGTCTTCGGGCAAAGCCTCTCGCGCAAGTATCTCTACGATAGTATCTAGTAGCTTTCCTGAAGCCTTAGTCACTCGGCTTTGGGCCAACCGAACCCCTTCGCCGGGGTTGATTTCTGCGAGGGCTTTTAGGGCCTGACCCTCAAGATGTTGGTCGAGGGCCTCTTCTTGAAGCCATTGGTTGAGCTGCACCGACAAGGACCGTGCTTGAAACTTAGAAAGTCCCGCGCGCCCGCGGCCGCCTTGGCCATAGGCCCATAATACTTCCAAGGAGGCAGGCACATTCTTATGAGGAACTATGTTCAAGCCAGTGTCTTCTATAGGTTCACCCATGAGTAGCAAACTCATCGCTAACTCAGCTGGAGCCTTGTCTGGATGGTATCTGATGGCTTTTTTGCTGACCCGCTTGAGCTGGACCGCGGAAAAAGCTTGGTTGAGGGCCGCGGCAGCATAGGCGCCCGCACGTACGCTATCGTCCTTGTGTAAAAGCAGCTGGTAATGGCCGGGAAGCCGCTTGCGCCGTAGAGCTGAAGCCACCACAGCCTGGCTTCTTAGCCGAACCGGCAACTGATTCCAGCGTCCTTTGCCAAAGCGATAATGAGCCGACAGTAGGGCTTCGGTGGCCGCCAAACGACTAGCTTCATCTCCATCGCGTAAAAGTGAGAGCAATACTTTGCGGGCCCGACTGCTGTAACGGTGCACATGAATTTTGGCTGCCGTCAGCCGTACCGAGGCATCGTCGTCCTTCAGGGCTGCATAAAGCAGATTCATGGGTCGTTTTTGCTCCATCATCGCCAGGGCCTCAGCCATGAGACGCCGCAAAGGCACTCCGGAATTCACTAAAGCCTCGGAAACAGTGGAGGAGTAAGCGGCATCACCTAAGGCCAGATGCCCCAGGGCCCAGCCGATACGTTGATATTTGGGACCGGGCGCATCGACTTGGCGGAGCTGCCGCAAAGCTTCGGCATGCCGAGCCAAGCCTAAGGTGAGGTAGAGATGAATCGAAGCCATGGAGGGCTCCGCCTGGGCCCGCTTGAGCAAGATGGGCACCGTTTCCTCTGAAAAGTACGGGGCTAAAAGGGCCAAAGAAGCCGGGGGCGCGGCCTTTGCCTCTCGGTCCACCTGTTCGCCTATCTCTTTGCAAAGCTGCGGCGCCGATAGAGCTAGGCTCGCCAACAGTACTCCTATAGTCCCCATCTTCTTGCTGCCCTCCTGGGCTCCCCAGACTTAGCCGACCCTGAGCAGACCGCCAAGTACTCATGCGCCCCCCAGCTCCCACGCCAGCTCTGCGCGTAGGTCAGTCAGAAGCAAAACCTAGACAACTATCTTCGCGCCAAGCGCTCCTGCAAAGCCCCCACAAAAATTCGCACTTTAGCCGGCAATAGTTTTCGATGAGGATATACTGCGTAGAAACTAATTTCATGGTCCAATTGATAGTTGTTAAGTATCTCTACCAATTCTCCCCGAGCAACCCCCTCCCGGGCATTGAAATCTAATAAAGGCGCCACTCCTACCCCGGCTTTCAATGCAGCGTAGACTCCTGCGGTATTATTAATGAGCAGGCGACTTTGCACCTTTGTAGGAAATATTTCTTCACCTCGGCTAAATACCCAGCGTTCTTTATCTTCGGTAATAGAAAGTAAGATCCAAGGCAGCTCAGTGACCTCCTGAACCGTTTGCGGCATCCCATAGCGCTCGATGAAACCAGGGCTAGCAAAGAGCCGGTAGCGCTCCGAGCGAATCTTTTTGCGGACTAAAGCCGAGTCTTTCAAACGACCGATTCGCACCGCCACGTCCACGCCTTCGGCAACCAGATCGACTAACTGATCATCGAACAATAGTTCTGCAGATAGTTGGGGATAGAGTTGAAGCAGTTGGGCCACCACCGGCACCACTTCCAAACGGCCAAAGTCCACTGGGGTAGCCACCTTCAGCAATCCATAAGCCTCCGCCTGTTGGTTTTGGGCCACCTGGACGCACTCATTTGCGGTGTTAATCAGCCCTGAACAGCTGCGGTAGACCCGTTCGCCGGCATCGGTGAGGCCCAAAGAACGAGTACTGCGATTAAGCAAGCGAACTCCCAACCGCTGCTCCAAAAGGGCGATTTGCTTACTTATCGCTGCTTTGCCCAAAGCTAGCCTGCGCCCAGCTTCGGTGAACGAACCAGCGTCGACCACCGTGGCATAGATAGCAAGCAGCTTTAGATTATCGATATTCCTGAATTCTGTTTCCAATATGGAAACTCTGTACTGTCACATAGACTCATTGTCTTCCATATAGCGACGGCCGAAAGTTCTTTTGCCAGCCCGACTGGCTGAGGAAATCATGAGAATTCAACACTGCCTAACTATCTCTACCTTTGCTGCCGCCCTTTGTCTGCTACCCCAGATCAGCCAGGCAGGAACCACCAAAACCCAATATATGCTCGACATCATCGATCTGCAGCCGGGCGTATCTATGGCCCAAGCTGAAGAGTACTTTAGTCAAATTCGCCCCATCGCTGCCAAATATGGCGCCGAGATACTTAGCTCTTGGCACGTCGACGGAAAAATTATGGGTCCCATTGAGCCTCGTCTGGTCAATCTTTGGCGAATCTCTCCAGATTCCCTGAAATCCATCGGCCAAGACGAAGACTATCAGAGCTTGCAAGGACTCCGAGACCGGACCTTCAAAATGAATGAGCTACAACTATTAAGCCTGGCGGCTAAAGAAGGTTGCGCCTGTGGTTTGCAGGCCGGCGGCAAATATATGCTCGATATATTGCATCTCAAAAAGGGGGTGCCTCTGAAACAAGCAGATAAATACTTCTCTCGAATCCATCCCGTCACCAAAGACCACGGCCTTTCCCCCTTGGCGAGCTTTACGGTAAACAAAAGCCTCAGAGGGAACCTTAGGCCCACTTTAGTCCAGGTTTGGCAGATCGAGAAGGAGGGCTTCATGAAGGGTATTGGCAGTGATAAGCGCTATAAAAAGAACATCCCGCTGCGAGAGAGAACCTTTGAGATGAAGAAAACTATCCTTTTGAATATGACCGCCCAAGCCGGCCTCTAATATGGCCGCAGAGGCCCCAAAGTTGGCCGCCCAGGCCCTAGCCAGTAACTATCTATAGACGTAGCCTAGACTTCCCCTCTCTCGGAAAGGAAATAGATGCGTCTACCGCCAATACTTATTCCTCTGCTTAGTTGCAGCCTGCTCGCTTGTGCCGACGGCACGCCGAAGCAAACTCATACGCCCTCCCGCCCCGATGCCGGCAGCCCCCAGGTTGAACAAATCGTCCAAATGGAGCCGGTGGCTCAAATCCCTATTCCTAGCTCGCTGGGGCTAGTCACTGGAGTGACATGGCAGGCACAAGCCGAGCTGTTTTTGGCCACCACTCAAGACGGCAAAGTCGCCCTCTTTGATGGAAAGAGCTATGAACTCAGGGTCTCAGTAAACGTCGCTACCGAAGCTCTGATCGACATCAACAGCCAACAAGAGCAGATTGTCGCCCTCTCCGCCTCTGGCCAAGCTATCTACCTCAAATACCAAGGTGAAGACCAACTAGAAGTCCTAGCCCTCGACAGCACCCATAAACTATCTAGTACCCAAGGAATTGCTCTTCACCCCCAAAGTGGCCAGACGCTCTTTAGTGTCGATAGCGACCAGGGTCCACAAATTTGGACTATCTCCGAGCAGGGCCCTGAACAATTGCTTCAACTCCAAGAAGCCTATCTTAAAAGAAGCGATTCCTTCTCCATCTTTGGTGCAGAACCTGTGGTGGTGAAGCGAGACAGTGCTCAGCTCTTTGTTTTCAAGGAGGACGGAACACCCAGCCTAAGGCTCAAGTGTGACGGCATGAAAATCGTCACCGGGGTGACAACTCGAGACGGAACCATCATCGCCTCGGGTATCAGTGAAGACAACCAGATGGTCTTTTCTGCCTATAACCTGCAAAACGAAGAGCAGATCAATCCCAACCCGGTCGAAGGACCCGCCCAATTGGCCTCTATCCTCACCGCGGCCGCTGAACACTCTTTGCCTCAGCCAATTAGGCAGCCCTCGGGCATCGCTTGGGACGCACAAAGTAAACACTGGCTTCTAAGCACCGACCAAGGGGAGTTCTTTGCTCTTGCGGAGGACCTTAGCCACGTGGCTAGCTTTCGAGATATTCCTGGCTTCGTGCAAGGAGAAGTTGAAGATATACATCTATTGGGACTTGGTCGCGCCGGCGTGGTTTCTGAAAGCGGCAACTATATTCCTTTTACTTATGACGGTCATGCTTGGCAGCCCGGAACTATCGTGGAAAATCAGGCCCTCGACTTCGAGGTCTCAGCCTTTGCGGTAGACTACGAAAGAGGCCGCTTTTATTATATTGCCAACTCTGGTCCTGGCAAAAGACTAGTGGTCACCGACGCTCAAGGCCAAGCGCTGCAAGAACATGCCCTGGATACTCAAACGGTAGGCTTGGAGAACTTTGATGTCTATACCGTGGCCGCCTTGGTCTTTCACCAAGGCTCTTTATATCTCTTGAGCGAACAATACAGCAGCGTCTTCAAACTATCGCCAGAGGGCGTTTTTGAGGCGGGCTGGGGCCTAGATGATGCGGCAGAAGCTTCGGCGATGACTATTTTTGATGGCAAGTTGTGGGTCGCCTTCGACCACGAGGACTCAGCGCCCACGCCCAATATGAAGAGCTATCTACTTCCCTAGTTTTCGATATTCGGAGAGACTTTGGCCATGCCAGCGCTGAAAGGCCCGGTACAGCCCTCGAGTGTCTTGAAATCCCAAAACCAGAGCAATATCCCAAACCGCCATTCGACCTGCTTCGAGATAGTTTAGACAGAGTTCATAACGGACCTGGTCGAGACATTCTTGAAAACGGACCTGCTCCTCCTGCAATCTACGCCGCAGGGTCCGATCTGATAGTTGTAGAGCTTCTGCAACCTGCTGAAGCGTGCTCACTCCTTGCCTCAGTTGTCGCTTTAAGATGACCTCCACCTTGCTTTGATAGCTCTCTTCTTGCGGCCAAGAAATCCGCGGCTCAGCGGCGCTTTGTAAAATGGGTAATAAATGGGAGTCAGCAAGGCGATTTGGGCGGCCAAGCAAGCTGCGCGCAAGCCTAAATCTGGTCTCGCTTTGTTCAAAGTGACAAGGAACTCCCAGGAGTTGCTGATAGCGTTCGGGGTCCGTTTGAGGCGCATGCTCAAAATAGACTTCAGTGACTACCGAAGACTCTGCAACGAGGGCGGCGCCAAGGCCCAGCCAGGTCCCTACCACAAACTCTCGAATCTGGGCCGCGCACCGAGACACCGGTGGTAGCAAGGAAAAACTGAGTTCCCAATAGTTCTTGCCCTCGCTGAGCTGCCAGCGCCCGGCTCCCTCTTGGGTGAGGGACTGGTAGCGCAGCGCATGTTCATAAACCTGCTGCAGACTCTCTGAATGAGCCACGATATAGCCCAATAGGCCGAAACTATGAGTTCGCGCCTCTTGAGACATCAAAAGACCGAGGGTGGGCTCCTGGCTAAGTTCCAGAGCAAAGTCCCACAAACTATCCATCTGAGTTTGGGGCAGCATCAAATCAGGATTGCTAAGCCAACCTTCAGGCAGTTTCTCTGAAAATCGGACAAAAACCTGAGGGTGATACTTTTGTAAGGTGGCCGCCATCAGGCGCAAGGGATAGATACTAATTTTCCGAGAAGAAGTGGGAGTAGAGGAAGTATCCAAAACCAGCTCTAAGGTGTGTTTAGGGTTTGATGATCACCGCGTCGGGATTCTTTTTGCGGGCATCCTTCAGACGCTCAGAAGTATCTCCTACCGCGTCTAGACCATGTTTTTTACGCAGAGCCTTAACCCCGTCATTATCGAGCACATCTTGCCAAAGCGGGTCGTGCTTGAGCCGGTGCTTCATACGACCACCGTAGGCAGGAATCTTATTTAGTAGAGCCAAGGCCGCACCTAACTTACCACCGCGCTTTTCAATGTTGGCGAGTTCGGCGATGGCGTCATAGTCCTCGGCATCGAGCTTAACAACCTTCTGGAAACTAACTTTCGCAGCAGCGTCTTTTTGCTCGCCGACCTGAGCCAAACCTAGGTTGAGCCACAAGGAAGATTTGTTGGGATTATTTTCGGCAAGGATTTGCAGCATCGCCGAAGCCTGGGCGAACTGTCCCTGGCGAGCCAAAGCGATGGCATTTTGCATATCTCTACGCAGTTTATTGCGAGCAATGCGTTTGGCTTCTTGCTCGGCGAGCAGGGCTTTGCGGTCGATCTCATCTTGCTCGACCTTGGCCGAGGCTTTTCCGCTCTCAATGCCTTTTTTGACCATGAGAGAGATACTTCCCACGGTCACCAATAAAAATGCTCCGGCGACAATCCAATGCTGACGTTGACTCATAACGACCTCTCACGCCTTAGCGTGAATACTTCGATAGTTTATAGCGAAACTGCCTAAAAGATAGTCCCAATAGCTCTGCAGCCCGGGTTTTGACCCCTTTGGACTTTTCCAGCGCGGCGGAGATGAGACGATTTTCATAGTCTTCAACTAACGTTTCCAAATCGACGCCTTGCTCAGGAAACATGATCTCTGGCGCCAAACTCACCGGTGGTTCCGGCCGAGTTTGGTGTTCTCCAATAGATTTGGGCAATTGAGCTATTCCTAGCTCTGGCCCGGTTGAAAGGGCCACGCCTCTTTCAATGACATTTTGCAACTGCCTGACGTTACCAGGGAAGCGAAAAGCCAACAGGGCCTTCATGGCCGAGGGGGCCACTCGTGTGACCGAACGACCGTACTCCTGGTTATATTTATCCAAGAAGGCATTGATCAGCAGGGGAATATCATCGAGTCGCTCCCGGAGAGGCGGTAGCTCCAGCTGGATCACATTGAGCCGGAAGTAGAGGTCCTCACGAAAGCGTCCCGCGGATACTTCTGCCTCTAGGTCTCGATTGGAAGCGGCAATCACCCTTACGTCCTCAACGCTGAGTTCCTCCACCGCACCTACCCGCTTAATGCTGCGCTCCTGCAGTACCCGCAGTAATTTGGGCTGCATGGAGATAGGCATTTCGCCGATCTCATCGAGGAAGATGGTGCCGCCTTTGGCCGCTTCAAAAAGCCCCTGGCGCTGGTTATCAGCCCCGGTAAAAGCCCCCTTGGCGTGGCCAAACAGCTCGGACTCCAGCAAAGTTTCGGGGATGGCTCCACAGTTGAGGGGGATAAAGGGACCTTTGGCCCAAGGACTCGCGTGGTGCAGCGCCCGAGCCACCCGTTCTTTGCCGGTACCACTTTCGCCGGAAATGAGCACCGTGGCTCGCAAAGGCCCGACTCGCTCCACCAGATCGAGGACTTCGCGCATCGGTTCGCTCTGCCCAATCAAGCCCGCGGTGCTGTAGCGGTCGGTCAAAGCCCGCCTCAGACCTTGGTTTTCCGACTCCAACTGGCGCTTTTTGATAGCCTGAGTGGCTAAAACCTCGATGTCGGTGGCCAGATGGGGCCCCTTCTCTAAATAGAAGGCCGCGCCCTGAGCCACTGCCTCCTGGGCCTTCTCCCGCGTGCCATAGGCGGTCATCACGATCACTTCTGCCGGCGAAGCTACTGCGCGGGCGGCCTTCAGCACCTGAATGCCATCGCCATCGGGCTCGATACGCAGATCGGTGATCACCAAGTCGAAACTATGGTTTTGCAGCATCTGCAGAGCCACAGCCTCTGACTCGGCGGTGGCTACCGTATGCCCTTTTGAACAAAGGAGAACCTCGATCACATCGCGGAGTCCTTGCTCATCATCGACCACCAAAACCCGGCCCATAGGATCTTCATGGCCCAAAGCTGCAGTGGGCTCAAGGTCTGCCGACCGATTGCCGCTATTTATCGTAACTATTAGCTGCGATGGCAGACTAGCTGAGGGTTCCTTCACGGAGGGGGAGCTTGAGCTGCAAACTATCTTGGATGAGATGAATACATAGGCGTGTCCCTTTGCCTTCTTCGCTATCTATCTCCAACTTACCGCCGTGGGCCTCGATAATTGAATGACTGATGGCCAGCCCCAGCCCGGTACCGCCTTCTTTGGTGGTATAGAATGGGTCAAAGACCCGCTTGAGCCGAGTAGGTGAGAGTCCAGGACCATTGTCATTAATCTCGATCACCGCTCGGCCTTCTTGGCTATAGGTTCGCAGCAATAGTTGAGCATGCTCTTGGCCAGACATAGCCTCGGCAGCGTTGCGCATCAGGTTCCAGAGCACCTGTCTTAATAGTTTATCGTCGACCGAAGTCTGCATCTCTGGACTAAGGTCAGACTTAAGCTCGATGCCTTTCATCTTTTGGTCATGGGCAAAAACCATAGAGACATCTTGAACTAAGTCAGAGAGCTGGGTGGGCTTCAAAGATAGTTGCCTGGGTCGCGCCAAACTGAGGAAGTCAGTGATTAACTGATTGAGTCGCTCCGCCTCCTTGACCACATTATTCATCAACCGCTGCATCGGCTCCGGTGGTTGCAAAGCCCCCTTGAGCACGTCGATGCTGGCGCACATAGATGCCAGAGGGTTACGGACCTCATGGGCTAAGCCTGCGGCGAACTTACCTACGGTAGCCAAACGTTCGGCCCGTTCCACCGCTTCTTCTAAACGGGCAATCTTAGTCACGTCTTGAAAGACCACGATAGATGCTGCGCCAGTACCAGGCATGAGGTTGAGAGGAGCAAAAGAAAAGCCCACGCGAATCTGACTCTCGTCCGGTCTTTGGTGGGTTCCCTCGTGTCTTTGCCCGGTACCATCTAATTCTATCTCTAGACGGCGGTGCCAAGCCTCTTCCATGGCGGGAACTATCTCATTCAGATGCCGACCTTTGAGCTCGGGCAGAGATAGTTGCAAGATAGTCATCGCTGCTTCGTTGGCATAGTGAATCACCCCTTCGGCATCCACGGTCATCAAACCCGCGGGAAGTGAGCGTAAAATGGCTGCATGCAACTCCTCGAGCCGCAGCAAGGCACCTGACTTTTGAGCTAACTGGCGGTCGGTAATACGCAGCTTCTCAGCCAGGACTCCACCCAAGAGGGCCACCAAGATTAGGCCAAAAGAGAGAGAGAGAAAGGAAAAGGTCGCGCCAGCCACTCCGATTTTGGGCAAAATCTGAGTGACCCGATTGTCTACTTGCAGGCCGTAGATGAGCCCGAAGAGCACGAAGGAAAAGATAGATGCGACGATAGTTCCTTGGCGATAGAGGGTGGTCGCTCCGCCTAAAACCACAAATAGATAGGCGAAAGAAAATACTGACTCCACGCCTCCGGTCATGAAGACCACCACCGAGACGATCACTGTATCGAGAACTATCTGACCATAGGCTAGAGGCAGCAGCCAACCGGGCCTTTTCAACGCAAAGATATTGCCGAGGCTGACCACGTAGGTAAAGCCGATCAGCACGTATTGCCAGGTACCTAACTCACTATGATCTTCGGGAGGTTGCAGCTGGACACGGACAAAGAGCAGCCCCAAAACTACCGTCACCAGAGCTACGCGAATGCCCACCAGCAAGAGAAGTTTGCGAGTGAGATCGAGATGCAGCTCCGAAGCGGAACTATCAGAATGTGAGTTTAGGGGAGCGTTTTCGAGGCTGGAAAGGGGGGAAGGAGAGGCCACAGAATTAGCCGACAGCGTCGGCGATAGAGAAGATGGGTAGGTACATGGAGATGATCAAACCACCCAAAAGCACACCGAGTACAACCATCATGATCGGCTCGATCAAAGCAGTCAGAGCAGCCACGGCCACGTCGACCTCTTCTTCATAGAAGTCGGCGATCTTCTGCAACATGGCATCCATGGCGCCGGTACTTTCACCCACAGCGATCATCTGCACCACCATCGCCGGAAACACGCCGGTTTCTGCAAGCGGGTCGGCCATAGTTCGACCTTCAGAGATACGTTCACGAGCATACATCACAGCATGCTCGACAACCTTGTTGCCGGAAGAGTGAGCGGTAATTTGCAGAGCGTCGAGAATCGGTACACCAGAAGAAATCATGGTGCCGAGGGTTCGGGTAAACTTAGCCACCGCGACTTTGCGCAGGAGGTCGCCAAAAACTGGAGACTTGAGAGAGACTTTGTCGAAGATCATCCGGCCCCGCTGAGTGCGTACGCCGGCCCGGAATAGGAGGGCAAAAACGATGATGCCAATAACGGTTTCCAGAAAGTGAGCCCGTAAGGCGTTGGAAAGATCGATGACGAACTGAGTCGGGGCGGGAAGCGCTCGACCAAAGTCCATAAACATCTTCTCGAAGACCGGAATCACCTTCAGCAACAAGACCGCCGTCACCAAGATAGCGATCACCACCACTGAGGCGGGATAGACCATGGCGCCCTTCACTTGGCGAACCAGTCTGAGGTTCTTTTCCATGTAGGAAGCCAGACGGTTGAGAATGGTATCGAGGATACCGCCGACCTCACCGGCAGCGACCAGGTTCACATAGAGGTCGTCGAAGACCTTCTTATGCTTACCCAAAGCATCGGCCAGGGTAGAACCCGACTCTACGTCGCCCTTCACGGTCATGATCACCTTCTTGAAGTGAACATTTTGCTGCTGGGACCCGAGGATTTCCAGACATTGGACCAGAGGCAAACCGGCGTCGATCATGGTGGCGAACTGACGCGTAAAGACCACCACCTCTTTGGTGGTGATGCCGGTACCGATCTTAATGTGAATTTCGGTAGGCTTTTTCTTTACCTTTGAAGCCTGGATCTGTTGCGCCCGAAGCCGTTCGATCACGGCATCCGCGTTGTCGGCCTCCATGGTGCCAGTCCGGCTTTCGCCCTGACGTGTTTTACCTTCCCAAATGAATGTAGCCATAGCGTCCCATTCCTCCGCGGCCTAAACCGCGCGATGCCGAAGCATAGCCCCTCGTTTCGGCGCCTGCAAAACTCTCGACCCAAGTTGTGCACCCAAGGCGCCCTACTTTCGGTCGAAGCCCGGCCTAGACTCAGGTTTTCCCTAGCGCCCTCCGGGGCGATTTCCCCTTTGGGGACTGGCCATCGGTTGTTGGCCGGAAAGAATCTGGCGCAGCTCGTCCGGCTCTGAAGAGCGGAGAATGCCATCATCAAAAGAAATCTGTCGCCGCTGGATCAAAGCCGCTAGCGACTGATTCATAGTCTGCATGCCGAAGCGCGCCTGACCGACCTGCATCTGGCCGTAGATCTGGTGCACCTTGTCCTCGCGGATAAGGTTACGAATCGCCATATTGGGCACCATCACCTCGGCCGAGAGCACACGACCGGAACCCGAAGCCCGGGGAATTAGGGTCTGGCTGAGCACGCCTTCGAGCACCATCGAGAGCTGCGCCCGAACCTGAGGCTGTTGATAGGGCGGGAAGACGTCGAGCACACGGTTGATAGTTTGCACGCAGGAATTAGTGTGCAGCGTGGCGAAAACCAAGTGACCGGTCTCGGCAATCACCAAGGCCGCTTCCATAGTTTCCAAGTCACGCATCTCGCCCACCAGAATGGCATCAGGATCTTGGCGCAAAACATACTTTAGCGCGTGTTTAAAGGACCCGGTGTCTGCGCCCACTTCACGCTGATTCACGATGCAATTCTTATGGGGATGCAGATACTCGATAGGGTCTTCGACGGTGAGAATATGCTCGTGGCGCTCGGTGTTAATCT
>SPJK01028589.1_pt1 | contig 12228 bp, 11 predicted proteins | sample 3741771 | NCBI WGS metagenome assembly SPJK01 (sample SAMN10925997, study PRJNA522277) | cold seep metagenome | isolation source: Elba SIP-enriched marine methane seep metagenome, extraction at timepoint T2 | place: Italy: coast of Elba, Mediterranean Sea | reverse complement strand
AGCCGCTAAACCTAGCCCGGCAATCGAATTATACCTGTTTTTTGATTGGTATTACCTCAGCGCCATTTTTCAGGCTATCCAAATAATCAGACCAAGCCTGCATCATTCGCCGTCTTTCATCCAGGTATTGAGCGCGGTTGTAAGCCGCTCTGATTTTATTCTGTGCGGTATGCGCCAACTGTCTTTCAATGGCGTCAGGACTCCACCCTTGTTCATTTAACAAAGTTGAGGCGGTAGTTCTAAAGCCGTGGGCGCTCATCGTGTCTTTGTCGTACCCCATCGCCCTTAAGGCCAACCTAACCGCGTTATTGCTCATCGGTCTGCTTGCGCCCCTGGCGCTGGGAAATACATAACGACCGGAACCGGTCAATAACTGAACATCTTTTAAAATGGCGATAGCTTGCCGGGACAGTGGAACAATATGTTCAATGGCTGTTTTGGTTACAAAATAGCGCCATTCTTTGGCTTGAAAGTCGACATCTTTCCATTCCATTTGCCTGATTTCACCCGGACGGGCAAACAAGAAAGGCGACAAGGTTAAAGCGCATTTAACAACATAAGTACCGGTATACTCGTCAATATCGCGCATTAATTGACCGACTTGGCGTGGTTCCGTAATAGCCGCCCGGTGTTTTACCTTATTGGCCGGTAGCGCATCGATGACCGCCGGGCTGGGATCATATTCCATTAAGCCATGCGCAACGGCGTACTTAAAAACCCGGTGACAATGATTTAAAACTCTATGCGCCGTTTCGACGGTCTGCCGGTCGGCAATCGGTTTCACCAAATCCAAAACATCCGGCGCTTTTATGTCAGCAATCGACTTAGCGCCCAGAACCGGGAAGATATGATTATGCATTCGGCTGAAAACTTTATCATAGGTATTTTCTGATACCGTAGGCTGATAACTTTTTAACCACTGGTTTGCAATATCGGCAAAAGAATTTTCTAACGGTATTCCCTGTTCGAGCCTCTTTTCATCTTCATTTTCTTTTTTTACAGTTTCCTTTTCAGCCTGGCGAACTTGTGAAGGATCAATACCTTTTTCGATAAGGTTTCGACAATCATCCGCTTTCAATCTAGCCTTCTTCAAAGAAGTATCCGGATAAACACCCATCGAAATTTCTTTTCTTTTTCTCTTGAACGAGTAATTAAAACGCCAATACTTGGAACCATCTGGATTAACCAACAAAAAAAGCCCTTTACCATCATTAATCCGGTACTTTTTTTTCTTAGGACAACAAGTTTTTAACGTTAGGTCTGATTTAATAAGGTCTCTAGGCATAAAATGTAGGACATTTTTAAGGTAGACAGGCTGATTTTAACAGTTCCTACAAAAGTTCCTACATTTTTTTGCGGCTTTAGGCGGTTTTCCTTGGTCTTTAGCGGACATAAAAAAACCCGCTAAGCCTTACAGCTTGCGGGTTTAGTTCTTTGCCGGATTTCTCCGTACTTAATCTTGGTACCGAGGGCCGGAATCGAACCGGCACTCCCGAAGGAACAGGATTTTGAATCCAGCGCGTCTACCAGTTTCGCCACCTCGGCAAAGAGATACGTATTTTAAAGTAATCTTTTCATTTTGCCAAGTATTTTTTCGAAAAAGTTAAGCTTCAAGCACAACAGCTTGTCTTAATTTTTTCATCGCGTTTTTTTCCAGCTGACGTATTCTTTCCGCCGATACGCTATAGCGTTCAGCCAATTCATGCAATGTCGCTTTTTCTTCAGACAACCAACGACTGGCCAGAATATCTTGGCTGCGCTCATCCAATTCGGACAATGCAGATGTCAACATACCTTCTTTATGTCCAGTCCAGTCGGCCTGCTCAATCAGCTGAGCGGGATCAGCTTCGGGATGTTCAAGATATGCGCTAGGGGAAACAACATTCTCTTCATTACTATCATCCGAAGGCATATCGAAAGCCATGTCTCGACTATCTAGGCGCAGCTCCATCTCGTAAACAGTTTTTAAATCGACATCAAGGTTTTCCGCTAATGCTTCAGCTTCTGCTTTTGATAGCCAACCCAAACCTTTTTTAGATTTACGCAAATTAAAAAATAATTTGCGTTGCGCTTTAGTCGTCGCTACTTTTACGATGCGCCAATTTTTAATGACATATTCGTGAATTTCCGCGCGTATCCAATGTACGGCAAAAGATACCAAACGTACGCCGACATCCGGATCAAAACGGCTGACAGCTTTCATCAAACCGACATTGCCTTCTTGAATGATATCGGCCATCTGTAGGCCGTAACCGTTATAACCTCGCGCAACATGAGCTACAAACCGCAAATTGGACATCACCAATTCGCGAGCTGCGTCAACATCTCCCATATCGCGGTAGCGTAATGCTAATTCGCGTTCTTGCTCGGTAGATAGTTTAGGCAATTGACCAATTGCATTCAGATAAGAATCAAATGTTCCAACTGATACGTTGATTGGTAAAGCTAAAGCTTGACTCATAGAGACCTCATTAAATATTAATCGGGGATAATTTTAGCACTCAATTACTAAGAGTGCTAATAATTTAATGAGTTCAGTCTGTTATTGAGGTTTTATCAAATTAAGTTGATGCAACAATACCGACCACGCTCCCAGGACGCCTAATAAAGACGAGCTAAAAATAATGGTCAAGGTTTCAAGCAAATTTGGAAACAGCAAGTCAAATTGACTGTGGTAAAGTAAAGACAATTGCTGAACGGGTCCTTGCATTGTCCATAACAACACTAATAAGATCAGCCATGCGCACAACCCCGCCGCCAAACCAATCCAGAAGCCGGTATAAATAAATGGCCGCTGTACAAAGGCATGGGTTGCGCCCACTAATTTTGCAATCAACACTTCATCTTTTCGGTTCTGTAATTCCAAACGTATGGTATTACCGGTAATAAATATCACTGCGATAGCCAATAACGCGTTGATTAACATCACGCCACGCCCCAGCATCTGCATAATGGCTTGCAAACGCCTCAGCCAATCCATATCCAATTGCACAACATCCACTTGCGGATGATTGCCGATTTCAGTCGCCAACGCTTTGATTTCAAAATTATCTTTCAATGAATCTTTCGGCAGCGCCTGAATAACAATCGGCAAAGGATTATCCGATAGAATCTCCAATACCGCGCCAAACCCGCTCTGCGCCTTAAACTCTTGCAAGGCTTGCTGTTTGGAAATGTAGCTTAACGATTGAATATTAGAGTGCTGTTGCAATTCCCGAAAAAATTCACGGCCTTGCTGTTCGTTCACCGATGCTTTCAAAAACACTGATAATTGATTGCTGGCCTCAATACTGCCGGTTAATTGTTTCGCATTGGCGACCACCATATAAAAACTCGCCGCTAAAGCGATGGCCACCGCCAACACGATAACCGTCATGATGCTACTGACCGGCGAGGCGACTAAACGCCCTAAACTAGAAAAAAAAGCATGCAGATGACTGAATAAATAAGCATGCAATTTATCTTTGAAACCAATGTTGTTTTTGACTTGCGCCTTCGTCATAGCTATCCGTTGACTAAACGGCCATGATCCAGTTTTAGGATGCGGTATCCCATTTTTTTTATCAAAAACAAGTCATGACTAGCGATTAACACGGTAACTCCCACTTGTTGAAATTGCTCAAATAAATGCATGACCTCTTGCGACAATTCCGGATCCAAGTTTCCGGTAGGCTCATCGGCTAAAATCATTTGCGGTTTATTAACAACCGCCCGCGCAATCCCTACCCGTTGCTGTTCGCCGCCGGATAAGGCCAAGGGATATTTTTTTTCCTTACCCAATAAACCGACTTTATCCAAAGCCGCCCTCACCCGTTTAGCAATATCGTGGCGACCATAGCCGGCGACCATTAACGGCAACGCAACATTGTCGAAAACGGTTTTATCGACCAATAATTTATAATCCTGGAAAATTAAACCTAACTTTCTGCGCATAAAAGGAATTTTACGCGGCGATAAGCGATTTAAATTTTGTCCATCTAAAAAAACCTGCCCTCTATTAGCCAACTCCATCATAGCGATGAGTTTTAACAAAGTGCTTTTACCCGCCCCGGAATGACCGGTCAAAAACGCCATTTCGCCGCGCCTCATTTCAAAGCTGACTTCAGTCAACACATCGCCGGTTTCCGGGTATCGCTTACTAACATGGTCGAATTTTAACATTATTCCTGCACTAACAAGGCATCGACAAAATTTCTCGAGTCAAAGTCCTGAAAGTCATCAATGCCCTCACCGATGCCTAAAAAGCGCACCGGAATGTTCAATTGCTTAGCTAATGCAAAAATCACCCCGCCTTTTGCGGTACCATCCAATTTGGTTAAGGCCAAACCGGTCAACTTAACCGCCTCATTAAACTGTCTAGCTTGCGTCAGGGCATTTTGTCCGGTTCCGGCATCCAGCACCAAAAGCACTTCATGCGGCGCATCCGCATCGATTTTGCCCATAATCCGCTTGATTTTGCTTAATTCTTCCATCAAGTTGGATTTCGTATGCAAACGGCCTGCGGTATCGGCGATTAACACGTCGACATTTTTTGCTTTTGCCGATTGCACAGCGTCAAAAATAACCGATGCCGAATCTGCGCCGGTGTGCTGGGCAACCACATGAATATTGTTTCGTTCCCCCCAGGTTTGCAATTGTTCGACCGCCGCAGCCCTAAAGGTATCGCCAGCAGCTAACATAACGCTCTTGCCTTGACCTTGAAGTCGTTTCGCTAATTTGCCGATTGAGGTTGTCTTGCCTGCGCCGTTAATGCCGACCACCAGAATCACATATGGCGTATCTTGCTCCGGTACGCGTAATGGTTGACTACAGGGATCCAAAATAGCATATAACTCGTTTCTCAACACATCCTGTAAAGTTTCATCTTCGCCCAATTCCCCGTTTCGAACTGTATCCGTCAGCTTTTGAATGATTTCAGAAGTTGCATCAATCCCGACATCCGCCATAATCAAACCGGCTTCAATTTCTTCCAGCAGATCATCGTCTATGGTTTTCTGGGTTAATGAAAAATGCGTCAAAACGCTGCCCAGACCGGAACGCGTTTTAGACAATTGGCTTTTTAAGCGCAGATATAAAGAACCCTCCACAGGTTCTTCAACAATCGGCTCAATCAGCTCTTCTTCGACAAAAGGAATATCGATGTCAACGTCAACAACTTCACGTTCTAAGACGGTTGCTTCCGTTAACTCATCAACTTTAGCGGGCGCTTTTTCCAGCGCCGGTTGATAACGCGCATAAAAGTGTATTCTGATCAGCGGAACCATTAATAACGCCGCAATGCCGCTATGAACCACCGCCGCCCATAACGGCAAGGTGAAACGAACAATAATCACGCCCAATACGATTGTAAGCAACAATAATATGCTGACTTTCATCCCGGATTTTCTAATCCGCTTGTCGTATTGTTCTGAGGTAGCGACCCACATAACAGCGGTCAACAGAATAAAACAAATCACCGCCAGCAAACGATGCAACCAGTGTATCGCCAATTGCGCATCGAAATTAACCACGCCGCGGTAACCGCTTTCAAAACCTTTCAGGAAATCAATAGCGGTTAAATAATCGGCGTCCGGCATCCATGCGCCGTTACATTTTGGGAATCCTCCGCAAACCATGGATGCTAAATTATTAGTCACCCATACGCCCATGAAAACTTGCGCCAACAGTACCACCATCGACGCCGCCGCAAGCAATCGAATTCCACTATTCGGCTGAGCCTTACGGATTATTTCCGGCTGTGCGCGCAAATATAAACCATAGAGGAACCAGAAACTCAGCATCGCCGCCGTATATTGAAAAGCCAACGGAATCGGCATTCCCTTTAATGCCGTTGACCACATATTCAAAGCGATTAACAACCCGGACATTAACAAGGCGATAAAAGCCGTGGAAACAGCCGCCAACCGACATTGTATTTGCCGCCAAGAGAACAAAAAAACCAACAAGGCCATCACGCCTAACAAACCCATGCTATAACGCAAAATCAACTGGATCTGGGCTTTTTTTGCCTCAGTCGGATTCTTAAGCGCCGCTATTTGGGTTTCATTCGGGTCAAAATCAGGGATTAACTGTCCATAGCAAGACGGCCAGTCTGGACATCCTGTTTCCGCCGCATACCAACGAGTATAGGTATCCAGCATAATAACCAATAATGCAATGACAGCGCTGATTAAAACAAACTTTCTAAACATTTTTATTAACCAATCTGAGATATTCTAAGTAATTTCATCAAGTCCGCTTTTACATCATAAGGATCAAAATCTGTTTGATAACGCATCATCATATTACCTAAGGGATCCATAATGATGAGCATTCCATGCGTGATAGCGGTATTTTTTATTTTTTTAACAAGCACAGGCGTCGCCTTGACTCTTAACAAGCGAGAATCATCCTCCCACCAAGTTTTAGCCTTCTCGCCGTCGGCATCGACTAATAGTAACGCGCCTCGACGAATCCGGGTTAAATCCTTATTCATCATTAAACGAATTTGCTTGGTTTTATGTATGCTTAACCGGCACTCTTGCTCGCAATCTGGCGAATCAATGACATTAAAAATCACCCAACGCCCTTTGAATTCATCAATATTTTGCCGGGTAAACTCATCAAAGGCCTGAAGATCACTTTTAACAGTGGTTATCGGAGGAACCATCAATTCGCCTCGATTGGTTCCTGCTGACATCCAGGCAGTATTAGCCGATAAATACCAGGCAATAAGAAAAGGTATTCCGGTCATCGCAAACAACAGGATAATGGTTTTTCTATTTTTTCTTTGTTGATCAGTCATTATTTTTGAATCCAAGCCAAATCACCAATATGGTTAACGCCGTCGCCAACGCAAACCACTGCGCGGCGTAGGCAAAATGTTTTTCAGGCGGCATTATTTTTTGTTCCCGCCATTTACGAAGATAGCCTTGCTCCGCATACTCATCCAATTCTATTTGAAAGTTATAAACCGGATAGTCTAAACGCTGTGCAATAATTTCCGGGTTTATCACCTGCACAACCGCAGGCCAACCATCGCTGGGAATATCGGCGCCCGCTAATTTAATGCCTACAGAAGGAAAATGGTTGCCGCGCCCTGCAATATCAACCTTTGTATGCTTAATCGAAATATCCGGCAAGATATTCCGATCTTTATTCATCTTAACCCAGCCCCGGTTCACCAACACCACTAAATTCAAATCTTTGATGATTAAAGGCGTCACCACATAATAACCAACCTGACCGTCGCGCACTTGGTTATCGATTAAAAACTGGTGTTTATCGTCATATTTACCGGACACTTTAAGCGATTTATATTCAACCAGCTGTAATTCCGCGCTTTTTAAATTATTTAGATTAATGACCTGTTGCTGTTCGGAGTTTTGTTGTCTCATCAGTAACTGCTGCTTTTGTTTACCCCGATCTAATTGCCAAAAACCAAGCGAACATAGCAAAGTCGCTACGACAAGATAAATAAACAACGCGGACACTGGCAATTGCCAGTTTTTTTTAAAAAAAGTTAATTTCATTAATGATTATTCTTGGCAAACCCTAACGAATATCAGAGAATACTTATTTCAGAAAAACACCCTAAATTCTATGCTGATCAAAAGCTTTATTATTATCGCATTTATATTAATCGTCGTGAGTCTTGCTTCGGCATTGCGTCAACTGATGCAACGAAAAGAAGGCGAGACATCCGACAAAATGTTTAAGTCATTAGTCATCCGAGTAGGCTTATCAATTAGTCTTTTTATTTTTATTGTTGTTATTTACGCAACGGGAACACTCGAACCACAGGGCATTGGAGCAAGAATGCAATATTTAAAACAACACCCGGAAGCTCAACAAGCCAAATAAGCAGTCGTCTAAGTCTGCAATTAACCCAGCTTTCAATTTGTTATGCAGAATATCAAATATTGATCACTATTTTTAAAGGCTGGGTTAAAAAGCGCTAGGATATTGTTTCCTATTCCGTTCCGCAAGTACAATTCCAATCCATCACATACTATTTTTTACCGGACAAAAAAAAAGCGCGGCCGATCAAGACCACGCTTTTTTACTGGTTTTGTTTAAATTACATTAAGTAAACAAAGATAAACAAGCCCAACCAAACTACGTCAACGAAGTGCCAATACCATGCCGCGCCTTCGAAGGCAAAATGATTTTCCGGCGTAAAATGGCCTTTCCAGCTTCTGAATAAAACAACGCTCAGAATAATAGCGCCTACGCAAACGTGGAAACCATGAAAGCCGGTTAACATAAAGAAGGTTGAGCCATAAATGCCTGAACCCAATGTCAAACCCATTTCGGTATAAGCTTCATGATACTCATAGGCTTGGCAAAGTACGAACAAAAAGCCTAAGCTAACTGTAGCGATCAAGCCTTTAATCAACTGTTGTCTATTTTTTTTCAATAAGCCGTGATGCGCCCATTCGCAGGTCACGCCGCTGCTTAACAGAATAATAGTGTTCAATAAAGGTAATCCGAATGCGCCCATCGGCTCATATTCACCGCCGACTTCGCCAGGACCGTTAGTCGGCCAACCGCCTTCAAAGCCCGACCATAATAAATCGTTAGTCGCTCTGCCCGGCCCATCGCCGAAACCTGCTAACCATTCGACGGATAAATTACGGGTATACCATAAGGTGCCGAAAAATACCGCGAAGAACATGATTTCCGAAAAGATGAACCACATCATCCCCATCCGGTAGGAAATTCCCACCCCGTGGTTATACATGCCCGATTCACTCTCGCCGGCCTGCAAGGTAAACCACCCCGCCAGCATCACGATAAACAACGTCAAGCCGGCAATCATCATCGCCGGACCAATAGACGACCCGTTTAAATAATTTGCAAACCCAGCCAAGGTAACCATCAAACCCAAAGTTCCTATGACCGGCCAAACCGCTTTATGCGGTATGTAATAAGCGTCACTTGTAGACATTTATCCTTCCCCTATACTAATTTTTTACTGAAGTTTCTGTATTATCAAAAAACGTATATGCAAGCGTGACCGTTTTAAATCGTTCCGGTATTTTCGGATCGATCACAAACCTTACAGGCATTACTTTTCGTTCTAAAGGCTTAAATTCCTGCTCGGAAAAACAAAAACACTCGGTTTTTTTCAAAAATTCCGCAGCTAATCCAGGCGTCACACTAGGTATGGCGCGAGCAAGCATTTTCTTATCAGTTAGATTTTCCGCATAAAAATTAACCGTATAATATTTTCCGGGATGCAATTTCATTTTCTTAACTTCACTGGAAAATTTTAACGGCGCTTTTTTATTCAAGGAAGTGACAAATTCCAGCGTCAATTCCCGACTGACATCAACTTGATAAACCCCTTCTTGAACAGCCTCTTCGGCAGTTTTACCATTTAAACCTGTTATATCACAAAAAACATCGTAAATAGGTACTAAGGCGTATCCAAAACCAAACATACCCAAAACAACAAACATCAATTTTTTTATCAATCGGGTGTTTTTTTGCTTCAGATCTTCGTTCATTCAGAAACAGCCCTTATCACTGCATAAATATAAATAGCTGCAGAAATTGTAATTAAAATAACTGCAGTTAATATGTTTTTTTTTCGCGTATCCATAAATTTTATGCGCTGGTTCTATTCTTCTTCAGGAACAGAACCAGCTTCTAATCCCTACGTTTTATTAGAAATGTTCTGTAGGAATTTTTTCAGGTGGTGTCGTAAAAGAATGATAGGGTGGAGGCGAAGGCAAAGTCCATTCCAAACTATGTTTTTTCGCATCTTCCCAAACTTCATCAGTTACTTTTTCACCGGTGCCGCCTCTAATCGTATCAATCACAATATAGACGAATAGTAATTGGCTAAAACCGTAAATAAAAGCCCCAATACTTGAAATCATATTCCAATCAGCAAACTGTACCGCATAATCAGGGATTCTGCGCGGCATTCCGGCCAAACCTAAGAAATGCTGCGGGAAGAATAAAATATTAACGGAAATAGCTGACAACCAGAAATGTAATTTACCGATACGTTCGTTATACATATTGCCGGTCCACTTCGGCAACCAGAAATATCCGGCCGCCATCAAAATAAAGATAGAGGCAGGCACCAATGTATAGTGAAAATGCGCAACGATGAAATAGGTATCATGATATTGGAAATCAACCGGCGCAACCGCCATCATCAAACCGGTAAAGCCGCCCATTGTAAACAAAACAACAAAAGCTATCGAAAACAACATCGGTGTTTCGAAAGTCATCGCCCCTTTCCACATGGTTGCTGTCCAGTTAAAAATCTTCACCCCGGTCGGAACTGCGATCAACATAGTGGCGTACATAAAATACAACTCGCCCGCAACCGGCATACCCACGGTAAACATGTGGTGAGCCCAAACGATGAACGACAAGAAAGCAATCGCCGCTGTCGCATAAACCATTGAAGCATAGCCAAACAAAGGTTTACGTGCAAAAACAGGAATAATAGTTGAAGCCACGCCGAAGGTTGGCAAAATCATTACATAAACTTCCGGATGTCCGAAGAACCAAAAGATATGTTGATAAAGCACAGGGTCGCCGCCGCCGGCCGCATCAAAGAAGCTGGTGTCAAAAAAGCGATCTGTCAACAACATGGTCACCGCACCGGCGAAAACCGGCATGATTGCGATCAACAAGAAAGCAGTAATCAACCAAGTCCATACGAACAAAGGCATTTTCATCAATGTCATGCCAGGAGCGCGCATATTGAAAATAGTGGCGATTACATTGATGGCCCCCATGATGGATGAAATCCCCAACAAATGCACGGAGAAAATCGCAAACGGTAAGGCATCGCCTGTTTGCAGCACCAATGGTGGATAAAGCGTCCAGCCGCCTGCTGGCGCGCCGCCTTCCATAAATAAAGTACTGGCCAACAACAATACCCCAGCGACCAACATCCAAAAACTCATGTTGTTCATTCGCGGCAAAGCCATATCAGGCGCGCCGATCATCATTGGGATTTGCCAGTTAGCCAAGCCGACAAAAGCAGGCATAACCGCGCCGAAAACCATTACCAAGGCGTGCATGGTTGTCATTGAGTTAAAAAATTGCGGATCGACAAATTGCATACCCGGCTCAAACAACTCCGAACGAATAATCAGCGCCATCGTACCGCCGACAAAAAACATAACCAGAGCAAAAGCAAGATAGAGCGTACCAATATCTTTATGGTTGGTCGTCACTATCCATCGCACGATACCCTTCTCAGGACCATGATCATGATGATCATCGTGTGCAGCTACATTAGCAGACATATTCATGTACCTCTTTAATATTTTGTAAAAGGATTAAATTTTGAAACTTATTCATCATTGCTTTCAATCAGCTAATGAAGCTTGAAGATCTTTAATTTCAGACGGCTGAATCGAATCGCCTACATTGTTGCCTAAGCCATTACGGATGTAAGTAGCGACAGCGGCGAACTCAACAGGGTTAAACATTGTGCCGAATGCAGGCATCATGTCTTTTCCGTTCAGCATCAATTCAACTTGCCCATTCATATCGCCGGTGACAATAGCGCTACCGGTTAATGCTGGGAATGTCCCATCTATTCCTGCGCCATCCGCCATATGACAAGATGCGCAATTGTTGACGTACAGAGCTTCGCCTTTTTCAATTAAATCAGTTTTACTCCATTCTTGTTCAGCAGCATTAGCTGCAGCCGTAGCCAGCGCCTTTTGTTCTTCAACCCAACGCGCATATTCTTGCGGCTCCTTAGCGATAACCACAATCGGCATAAAGCCATGATCGCGTCCGCATAACTCAGCACATTGACCACGATATGTGCCGGCTTCTTCTACATATGTCCAAGCTTCGTTGATAAAACCGGGATTGGTATCTTTTTTCCAACCTAAAGCAGGCACCCACCAAGAGTGGATAACATCAGCCGCAGTAAACAAAAAGCGAATTTTTGTTTTGGTCGGGATCACCAAAGGCTTATCAACATTTAACAAATAATTAGGTACCGATTTAGGATCAATGCCCGAGCCTATCTGACGCGCCTGATTACTTTCCTCATCCAGGCTGCTGAAGAAATGAATGCCGGTATCCAGGTATTCATATTCCCATTTCCATTGCCAACCGGTGACTTTAATACTCATCTCAGTATCTTCAATATCATCCAGGTCGATAACCGCTTTAGTCGCCGGAATCGCCATACCGATCAGAATCAAGGTAGGAATGATGGTCCAAACAATTTCCACGGTGGTATTCTCGTGAAACTGT
>SPJK01072221.1_pt1 | contig 12236 bp, 13 predicted proteins | sample 3741771 | NCBI WGS metagenome assembly SPJK01 (sample SAMN10925997, study PRJNA522277) | cold seep metagenome | isolation source: Elba SIP-enriched marine methane seep metagenome, extraction at timepoint T2 | place: Italy: coast of Elba, Mediterranean Sea | reverse complement strand
GTCAGCTGGTCGCGGAAGAGCGGATGATTCAAACCGCGTCAAGGTTCAAAGTGGCGGCCAGTATTCAGCGTTCGCGTTCCGGTCAGATGGTCATCGAAATCGGCTCGGATGCGCTGAGCCCGACAAGTTTTACCGAAGCGGTGTTGCAGCAAGGGCGTATCGCGCTGGAAAACGGTGTCGAATGTGATGAAGTGGCCGCGCAGCAATCGGATGCCAATCCGTTGGTCGCGATGGAATGCGTCATTCAGGACCTGAAAGCCTCTGGCGAATTTGAGTATGTCGAGAAAGACTGGCTCTACGAGCACCAGATGATTCGTGTGCCCGGTCAGGACGACACTCCGGCTCTGATCACGCCGAATGATCCACTGTTTGGGCTGCAATGGCACTATAAGAGTCAAGGCACCGAGGCTGGACAATCTGCTGGCGGGGCAGGATTTGTTGATTTCTGGACCGACCAGGCCAGTCAGGGCTCGTCTGAGGTCGTGGTCGCGGTTGTCGATACCGGCCTGCAAATGGACCACCCGGATATCCAGGGTTCGATCAATGTCGTCGACGGCTGGGATATGGTCAGCGATATTGATGTCGCCAATGATGGCACTGGCCGAGATAATGACCCAAACGATCCCGGCGATGTCTGTCCGCAAGCGGGTGTGCTCTCAAACACCTATCACGGCACCCATGTCGCCGGCATTATCGGCGCCGCTGCGACGAATAATTCCGACGGCGTTGCCGGCGGAGCCTGGAATGTCAAAGTGGTTCCGGTGCGGGCGCTTGGCAAATGCGGCGGTAAACTCTCTGATATTAATGATGCGATCCGCTGGGCCGCCGGGACGATCCCTGAGTTTAATGAGCTCGGAGAGGAGGTCTGGAACGAGAACCCGGCCGACATTATCAACCTGTCGCTCGGCCTGTTCAAAACCTGTCCCGCCTCAATGCAGGACGCGATCAATTCGGTCACCAGCGCAGGCGTGGTTGTCGTCGCAGCCGCTGGCAACAAGAGCGTGCCGACGGAGTTTTTCGCGCCCGCCGGATGCCAGAATGTCGTGACGGTCGCTGGCGGTGACGCGCGCGGGCACCTTGCGCCCTATTCGAATTATGGTTCGGCGGTTGATATCCTGGCTCCAGGCGGAGACCTGACGCGCGATGATGATGGCGACGGCAATCCAGATGGCGTCCTGTCGACCAAGACTGCAGAAAATTGCGAAGACCCGCTGACCGGCGAAGCTGTTTCAACCTGCTTCTACGCCTATGAGCAAGGCACCAGCATGGCATCGCCGCATGTCGCTGCGGCCCTGGCTTTGATCAAGTCGAAGCGCCCGGATCTCGCCTCAGAACAATTGATTTCGACATTGATGACAGGGGTCAGCACGATTCCGGAAAACCAGTGCACAGGTCTGTGCGCGCAATTCCCGGGCGCGGTTCCGACCCTGGATGATCCGGATATGTGCCTACGGCCATGCGGTTCAGGTCTGCTTAATCTGGCCGATGTCACACTGACGGATTAATGGGAGAAGAGGGGTTTAGGTGATGGAGACGACAGAACGATTGCCGCACTATGGCGGTCAGATGGGGATAATGGCGCTGCTCTGCATGCTGTCGCTGACCGGCTGCATGGCCTTTACCGAGCAAACCGGTTCGCTCACATTCTTTCCCGGTTGGCTGCAGAGCCAGAGCGAGCGCCCGCAAGTCGTTCAAGCCCAGGGCGTAGTGGTCAGCGCTCCGGCAGCGACATTCATCGTCCGTTTCAATGACGAGCCTGAATTGGATCAGGTGTGCCGAAATTTCCGGCGCGACGAGGCTGGAACACGCGCGGCCTTCCAGACCTGGGCCGCCGATTACAGCCAGCTTCGAGGCCTGTTACTGGTGCGGGCGAGCTATTCTGGCGAACTCATCCTGGCATTACCGAAAGCGGATCCGTATGGGCGCTCGGCATCAGACGTGATTGCCGCGCTCGAAACAATTGATAATCTCGCCTACGCCGAAATAGACTCGTTGGCGACGACAAGCACAGGGAAATAGGCCATGCGCGCACTGATAATTCCAGCACTCTGCGGTGTGCTTCTCGCCGCGTGCGAGCCGCAATCCGACGTGACTGCGCTCGACGCCGAGACACCGCCGCCCGCACCGCAGGAGGCGCAGCAACAAGAGGCTCAGGCGCCAGCGGAAATCGCACCGACCGGAAGCACGGCCGAAACCAAGACCGCGACCATTGATTGGACCCAGGCTCGGCAGGATTTTGCCTCACGCGAGACTGATAATACCGGCATGGTACAAGTCGCCAGCGGTGGCTCGCCCGCCGTCCCGATACTCTTGCCGGATGAGCCGGTCACGGTCGCGTCGACGGGTGAGAGCAGTCTCGATTTTCGGCCCATGGCAGACGGCTATTTCGCTGTTCGCAAAGGCGAGATCTATGACCTGATTATCAATGGCACGGACAAGCTTGTCGTCCGCCCTGGCGGAGGCGGCACGGCCAGCGATACGCCGCTCAAGTTCGAAGAAACCATGACCGGCTCGCAAGTGTCTTTCAGCCGCTATGGCGCGTCATACCTGGTTGAGTTTATGTGCAAGGATCCAGCAACAGCTGCAAAAGGCAGCTGCGTCAGCGAGGAAGAAGCATTGGCAGAAGTAGAGAAGCTACTGATCGCGGGGACGAGATGATGACCAAACATTGGGGGTGGATTGCCGTTTCGGCCCTCGCCCTGGCCGCTTGCGATGTCGTGCGTGTACCCGGCGATGGCCGTGCGCCGCCTGAACCGCCGCCGACTATTCCTGATGGCGCGCCCGGCCCGCCGCCGCCAGTCACGCCGGTCGATGATCCATGGGGCGAAGGCGACGACCCAACCGATGTTCCGGTCAATACGGACGAGGATCCGGTCACGCCTGATCCTGATGATGACCCGACCGATCCTGATACCCCGCCGACGGACGACCCTGTGGTCGATCCTGAGACTCCAGATGATCCGGGCGAAACGGATCCACCGGTTGATGATACGCCGGACGATCCAGAACCCCCGACCGGGGACCCTGACACTGATGACCCGGTCACTGACGACGCAGAGCCAGATGTACCGGTCTCACCGCCGCCGCCGGCTCTGCCGATCATGTTTGAATATTATGCACCCGGTGACCTGATCCCAGGTACAGGAACCGGCCTGGTCGACGACACGGTTTACGCACCGAACATGTTGTTTCCAATCAAGACCGCGCCGACCTGGCCGCAATCCATGGTCTATCGCCTCGGCGGCGCTGTTGGCGGCGACCAGTGCGATCCGGCCAATTATGACATCCCGTGGCGCGACAATTTCTGCGAGAAGCGGACCTCGACCCGCAATACGCCAATGTGCCCAACCAATAAGGTGCACCAGGGACAGGATATTCGCGTCGGCTCAGCCGCTGATTGCAATGCGCTGCGCGGTCAGCCCAAACGCGATCGCGGTCTGCACGAAGTGATCGCGGTCGAGGATGGCATCATTCAGCATATCGGCACCTATTCGGTGCAGCTGAAAGGGACCGAGACCGGGAACATCTATTCCTATCTGCACCTCAACATGCGGCGCCTTCGGGTCTCTGCGCTCGACACGGTCAGCGCGGGTGACACACTGGGGTTTGTCTCGAACGATTTCGGCTCAACTGCGACGACATTCCATCTGCACTTTGAGATCAAAGCCCCGGTTGAGGGTGAAGGCATCATTCATGTGCCGCCCTATATGTCGATGGTCGCGGCGTATGAACGCCGGGAAGGCGGGCGCGGAGACGTGGTTGAAGATGATACGGTTGCGATCGCCAGCTTTCCGGTTTTCCCGGATGACATCGACATCGTGGAATAGGCGTTAACTGTAATTTGTACGACAGATTCCCGTAAAAAATCAGGGCACGGACTCACTCTTGCCAAAGTTTAAGTCTTAATGACTTGTAAACGGCGCATTTATTGCGTCATGTGGTTCAATCAACACATGTTGCGAGTGAAGTACCCATGACAGCGGCTGAAAAGCTCCCCGTAGAATACATTGAAGCCCACAATGATGACGGGAAGCCCGTTGTCACTCTGTTAGGTGCGGACATTTCCGAAGCGTATCTCGATGATGCCGAACCGAGCCCGATGATGGAAGCGATGGGTCGCTTCTGGCGTCGGATTGTCGGAACCGCGAAACTTGGCTTGGTACTCGTCCTGGTCGGCGGTTATCCGGCAATGACGGTTCTGGGACATAAAGTCGATTCAAGTGCGATCGTTCTGTCCTCCGCTGCGCCATGGTATTCCAATGATACCGGCACCGCGATGACCCTTCTGGGGCGTGAGCTGACAGTTGCAGGCTGGGCGGATGATCGCTCCTGGTGGCATCCGCAGTCGCGGCTGACCGCGTTGCCCGCCTGGCAAGAAGGCATTACCGGCGCGCTTTCCGAGTTTGCACTGCTCTCGTCAGAACATGCGTCGCGAGAAGCTGGCGCGCCTGATTCTGATCTGCTCGCCGCGGCGCGGCTGCTTGTGCCATCGCAAGAAGCCGAAGCGGTTCCGCGCCTCAACGCGGCAGCCGAAGCGCTGCAAAGCTATGAAGGGCGTTTGTCTCGTGGCCTCGCGGCACAGCCAAAAGGCATGAATGTCATGGTTGATGAGCTCAACCTGTACAAAGGTTGGGCCGTCGATGCCCAGGCGCGGATGCGCACCAGCGTCGATCGCGCCGAAGCCTGGCCTGCCTCGCGTGCTGATATTGAAGCCGTCTACAAGACCCGTGCCTATGCGCAGGTCGCATCGCAGCTGATCATGTCATCGCTGATCCAGGAACCGGAACTTGTGCGCACGCGCTCAGCGGCTGAAGCCCGCGACCGGGCCTTGTTCGCCTGGCGCCGCGCCGCGACCTTCAGCCCGATATTTGTTTCCAGCCAGGCTGGAACAGGGTCGATCCTCGCGGATCATCCTGCCGCGATGATGTATTATCTGACCGAGATTGAAACCTCGACGGCAGACTTCATCACCGCGCTTCAGGCTCAGGATGCTGAGACGATCGCCGTCGCCGAGACCGCAGCTCCAGAATAGATCCGCAGCCTGCAGCCTTGAATCTTGTCGGCATTCAGCACATTTAAGCGTTTGATCTTGGCGCAATGAAAGGCCGGTGCGGCCCCATGTTTATTCAGACAGAACCTACTCCCAATCCGGACACGCTCAAATTTCTGCCCGGACAGCCGGTCACCGGTGGCACCGGGCCGTATGATTTTGCCTCCGTGGACGAAGCCGGCACGAGCCCTCTGGCGCAAGGCCTGTTTCAGGTTCAGGGCGTCATCCGGGTGTTCCTGGGCAGTGATTTCATTTCCCTGACCAAGGATGCCGAATCCGATTGGAAGCATGTCCGCCCGATGGCTTTGGCCGCGATCATGGATCATTTCGTCGCCGGCTTGCCGGTCATGGCGACCGACGCTGGGGCCGCGGCTGCGACCGAACAAGGCGCATCAGCTGACGATTATGAAGGCGAAGCGGCCGAAATCGTCGGCGAGATTATCGAGCTGATTGAAACCCGCGTTCGGCCTGCAGTGGCCCAGGATGGCGGTGACATCATCTTCCACCGGTTCGAACCCGAATCCGGCATTGTCCACTTGTCGATGCGCGGCGCATGCGCTGGGTGTCCGTCGTCAACATTCACACTCAAACAAGGCATCGAGAACATGCTCAAAGCCTATGTTCCAGAGGTTACGGCGGTCGAAGCTGCGCTTTAGTCGCGCCTGTAAAACTTGACTTCCCTACCGCCGATGCGCGAGGCGGCGGCATGAGTGCTAGCGCGTTTCCAATCTTTCTTTGCTTACTGTCAGCGGTCACCGTTGCGGCAACAAACCTGTTTGTGAAGCGGGGCGGAGATGTCCTGTCGACCCGGATGATCGTCTCGATCGCGATGGCGGTGAGCGTTGTCCCGTTCATTCCGTTTGTGCCGCTGCCGACGCCAACCGTTTGGGCCGCCTTAGCGATTTCGGTTGTGGTGCACTGGTTCTATCAATTCGCGATGATCCGCGCGCTGCACCGCGGGGACCTGTCACTTGTCTTCCCGGTCATGCGCGGCCTCGCGCCATTGCTGACAGCGGTAACGGCGACGTTCGTTTTGAACGAATCCCCCAGCCCTCTGGGGTGGGCCGGATTGATACTGGCGACCGCAGCCCTGATCGTGTTCGCAATGCCGGAACAAAAAGGCGGCAAGCACCCGCCGCTGAAACAGGCCGCTCTGTTCTGGGCGATGGTCACGGCGCTGGGGATCGCCTTCTATTCTGTCGCCGACGCCAATGGTACGCGCCTGGCGGCAAATGCGGCGACAGTGTTTACCTTTGTGGTCTGGCTGTTCCTGCTCGACTGGATCGGGATCACCGCAGCGATGTTCTGGATCCGGCGCGGGCAGGTCTGGGCGAATATTTCTCCGCAAATCCGCGATGGTACGATTGGCGGCCTGCTTGGGACCGTGTCCTACGGCGCCGCCCTCTGGGCATTTACATTGTCGGACGCTGCGAACGTGACCGCGATCCGAGAGACGTCTGTCGTGTTCGGCGCAGTCTTTGGCGCGGTCTTCCTGAAGGAAGCCTTCGGTCCGCGACGGGTGGTTGCGGCCAGCGTTCTTGCGATCGGCCTGATGATGCTGGAATTTGCGCCTTAGCCAGCTTCTTCAGTTCTGGCAGCGGATCTCAGGTCGTATCTGGTCTAAAGGCTTGACGCTGGCAGCGCGCACGGCTTTGTGAGCGAAAGAATGGCATCCAAAGGACGCGCGTCCGCGTAGACTCTTCTATGACCGAACACAACAATGATCTCGGCACTGCTGCCGACAAGGCCAACCAGATTTGGGCCGACCTGGTCCCCGTAATCGGGTTCATCCTTGTCTACAATATCATGCGCCGCGTGAACATAAATGACACTTGGGCGAGCCCCGATACAGCGCTCTATTGGGCAACCGGTGTTCTGATCGTTGCCACCCTCTGGGCGGTATCCAATTATCTACGCCGCCGCGAACCTGTGCCGCTTTTCCTTGTGTTCACCGCGTCGATTGTAGGCGGGTTTGGACTGCTTGGCATCATCCTGCAGGAATAGTCATTTCTCTATATCAAGCCGACCATCCAGCAGCTTTTTCTGGCTGGTGTCATCTTTGGCAGTCTGGCCATGGGGCAGAACATCTGGAAAGTGATGTTCGAGAAAGTCTTCGACCTGCCGGATTTTGCGTGGCGAACGCTAGCAATTCGCTGGGGCCTGTTCTTTATCGCAATGGCGGTCTGGAACGAGTTTCTATGGCGCTATTTTGCGCCAGGATTTGAAGAGCCTTTGAAAGTCATCGGGGCGACCGTGGCTCCTGCTGGAAGTTATGACATTTTCGGCCTGACCTTTGGCTCTCGTGATGCCGAAGACGTCTGGGCCAATTGGAAGCTCGGCAACATGGTCATCACATTCGTCTTTGGCGCCGCGAACGTGCCTTATACGATGAAGCATTTGCGTGAACCAAAAACCGCCTAGCGGGTAAGCCCGTCCGTCCCGGGCGGGTTCGCATACGGCGCAAACACATCCTGATCGCGGGTCTCCGCATAATGCGTGAGCGCCCAGACCACTGTCGGGAAGGCGAGTTCCGACCACGGAATATCCTTCCAGTCGACGAGTTTGACCTCTTCGCTTTCCGGTCCGATGCCGTAATCGCCTTTCAGGCGTGCCCGGAACATCACCTGGACCTGTCCAATACGGGGCACAGAATAGACCGCGAGCAGGCGGTCGATCTCAATATCGGCGAGCGCTTCTTCCTGGGCCTCGCGCATGGCGGCTTCTTCCACGGACTCGCCAAGTTCCATGAATCCGGCGGGGAGGGTCCAATACCCCTTTCGCGGTTCAATTGCCCGTTTACAGAGCAAGATCTTGTCGCCTTTCAGGACGACCGCGCCGGCGACAATTTTCGGGTTCTGATAGTCGATGAAGTCGCAGCGCTGGCAGACGCGGCGCTGTTTGTCATCACCGGGTGGGATTGCAAGCGCAAATTCGGGTTTCGCTTTGACTGTCATCTTTCTGTCAGCCTCTCGCTTTATGGGAGAATTCGATTGATCTGCACACGGTATTTTTGCTTATAGGTGCAGGAACGGGCTGATTCAGGAACTAAGGCGGCGGGTATGAGCAAGCAAGAGGCGAGTACGGAATTTACGCTCGCGCGATCTGTCACGCATCTATTGCACCGGGCGCAGCAGGCCGCGGTCAACGAATCTGCGACTGGTTTGGCGGACAAGGGCCTGACCATTCGGCAGTTCGCCGTCCTTGCAGCCCTGAACGATGAAGACGGCCAAAGCCAGTCCAGCCTGGTTGATGTCACAGGCATAGACCGTTCGACGCTCGCCGACATGGTGTCCCGGATGGAGAAAACTGGTCTCGTCCAGCGTGTAAAGTCGAAAGAAGATGCCCGCGCCAAAGCCGTGTCGCTAACAGATGCAGGCCGCGTCGCGTTTGAAGGCGCAGCGCCAGATGTCATGGCCGCAGACGAGGTTCTGACCGAAGAGCTTCGAAAATCGCGCCGCGAAAGCTTATTGCTCTCGCTTTCCGTAATCTCCGGAGATTATGAGGAAGAGGAAGAAGAGCCACGCAAGTCGAAGAAGAAAAAGAAGAAAAAGAAGAAGAAAAAGAAATAGCGTCTCAGGCGTCGTCTTCTTGTTTTAGCCGGTCCAGGCGCGCTTTGGTCAGATGCACTTTCAACAGGCTTAGTCCTGCCATCAGGGCCGGAAGGGCGAGACCGATAATCGTCACCGACCAGACATAGATCGCCTTATCTCCATAATCAGGCACGGCTAGCGTCCTTCCAGTTTCAAAGCCAGCTGGCGCTCGGCTTGTTGCGTGTAGACCTCAGACCTCATCAGCATCATGATCATCGCCGCAGCGAGTAGCGTATGGCCGCCAAAGCCCCATAAGAGCTGTTGCAGATAGACCGGGTTCATGCCTTCGTCGTCTTCGCGAGCCTCTGAATTGCCAATCTTGAGGACGCTGGACTCCTGATGAATGGTCGTCGTCTGCCACATGTCGACCGACACCTTGATGATCGGGACATTGATGATGCCGACCATAGCCAGAATCGCGCCCGCGCGGGCGGCTTTCTGCCGGGTCTCGAGCGCCGCGCGGAGGGCAATATAGCCAAGGAACAGAAACAGCATCACCAGGACGGACATCAAACGGCTGTCGCCGAGAATGAGATTGTGCCACCCCTCGCCCCAGCCTTTCTGCCCCCAGATCGACCCGGTGATGAAACACAGCGCCGTGTAACCGGCGCCGATCGGCGCAATCGCGCGCGCGGCGACGTCGGCGAGTTCATGTCGCCAGATGTACCAGACGAAACTGGCCCCAGCGAGTGCCGCATAGAGTCCCATACTGAGCCAGGCTGAAGGCACATGCGTGAACATGGCGCGTATCAGGTCGCCGCCTTGTAGGTCGTCCGGCGGAACAATGAACAGGCCATTATACAGGCTCCACCCGATCATCAGCACGCCAAGCGCGAAGCAGATCGGTACGGCGAAGTGCGAAAATCGCGTGAAACGTAACGGGTTGGCGAGATAGGACAGCATGCTGGACAGATAACCTTCCTCTACTCCGCCGCCAACCGCAAAGCCGCGCCCATCGCAGCAGGTGCGACACCAAGGGCAAACAGCGTGCAAGCACAGAGGAATAGGAAACTTGGACTGTCGACGCCCGCCTCGACCATTTGAACGCCGAAGATCAAGGCTGGCACGTAGAGCGGCAGGGCGATCAACGCGATTAGAAGACCGCCGCGCGCAACGCTCGCTGACAGCGCGGCGGCGACCCCGCCCCACAGGAAGAATACCAAGCCGCCCATGGTATAACCGAGCATGGCCGGCACCATCTTGTCGGTCGGGACACCCAACATGAACCCAATGAGCGGGGTCAGGAGCACCAACGGAAATCCCGAGACCAGCCAATGCGTCAGGGTCTTGATCGCCGCGACCAGCGAGATCGACCCAGTGTCCTGAAGCCAGAGATCCAGTGCGCCGTCTTGCAGGTCGGCCTGGAACACGCGCTCCAGCGTGACCATGGAAGACAGCGCCAAGGCCAGCCACAGAATGCCGGGACCGACGCGGTTCAGCAATTCTGCCTCGGCGCCGAGCGTGAACGGCACCAGAGTCGCCGTCCCAGCGAAAAACCCAAGCGGCAATAGAAGCCCGGCGCCCGAGGCCCAGGCTTCGGAACAGGCTTGTCGAAAGGCCGAGAGGAGGGGGGCAGGTGAGCGCGTCGCCATTACAGCACCACCTCCCGCGTTGCGTCGACCGGAGCGGCTCCGTGCAGTGCCGCGATCACGGCTCCGCCAGTGGTCCGGTGTGTTTCAATCATGCTCGCCAGGTGGGCCTGTCCGTTTGTGTCGAGCGCGTTAAACGGCTCATCGAGCAGCCAGAGCTTGCGGTCCTGCAAGCGCAATCGCGAAAGTGCGGTGCGGCGCTTTTGCCCGGCCGAGAGCATCCGACACGGCACGTTTGCCGGCCGCTTCATGCCCATGTCGCTGAGGATCGCGGCGAGGTCTGCGTCGCTGCCCCAGACCCGCGCCCAGTGCCTTAAATGCGACCGCGGCGTTTCATGCGCTTTGAGGCCGTTCGTATGCCCGATCCAATGATGCGGGCCCGATCGCTCGACCGAACCCGCCTGTGGTTCGGACAAGCCCGCCAATTGGCGCAGTAGCGTGGTTTTTCCGGATCCATTAGCGCCGCGCAACAAGATCAGTTCGCCCGTACGCGCTTCGATCGAAACGTCACGAAACAGCATGCGTTCGCCGCGAACCGCCCCGAGATTGCGACCCGTGATCAATACTTGATCGCTCAAACTTGATCTCCCGTCGCGGCATCATGTGCAAAAGCCGCATGCCCCGCCGATTGCCTTGTTTCCACAGCCGGTATAGGAAGCGGGCGAGACGCGCAACGCCTCGCGTATGCGCCTGTATTCACGCAATAAAGAGAGGTCCGATCGCCCATGCCTTCCCTCGACAGTTTCAAGGCCCGCCAGACGCTTACCGTAAACGGTAAGGACTATACTTACTACTCCCTCGATGCCGCAGCCCAAAATGGTCTCGGCGATGTCTCAAAACTTCCGGCCTCCTTGAAAGTGCTGCTCGAAAACATGCTCCGCAATGAGGATGGCACGACGGTGACCAAGGACGACATCACCGCGTTCAAGACCTGGCTCGACAATGGCGGCAAGGTCACGCACGAAATCGCTTATCGTCCAGCCCGTGTGCTGATGCAGGACTTTACCGGCGTACCAGCGGTTGTGGATCTCGCAGCGATGCGCGACGCCGCGCAAAATCTTGGCGCCGATGCTGATGCCATCAATCCGCAAGTGCCGGTCGATCTGGTCATCGATCACTCGGTCATGGTGGATAATTTTGCCGGACCGGATGCGTTCAAGAAGAATGTCGATATTGAATATACCCGCAACCAGGAGCGCTATGAGTTCCTGCGCTGGGGCTCAACCGCGTTTGAAAACTTCCGCGTTGTGCCCCCTGGCACGGGCATTTGCCACCAGGTCAATCTGGAATATCTCGGCCAGACCGTCTGGACCAAAGATGTCGACGGCGAAACCGTCGCCTATCCGGACACATGCGTCGGCACCGACTCGCACACAACAATGATCAACGGCCTGGCTGTTCTCGGTTGGGGCGTGGGCGGCATCGAAGCCGAAGCAGCGATGCTTGGCCAGCCGGTCTCCATGCTGATCCCGGAAGTCATCGGCTTCAAGTTGACCGGCAAGCTGCCAGAAGGTGCAACCGCAACCGATCTGGTTCTGACCGTCACGAAAATGATGCGCGATTATGGCGTGGTGGCGAAGTTCACTGAATTCTTCGGCCCCGGCCTCGCCAATCTGACCCTGGAAGATCAGGCGACCCTGTCCAACATGTCGCCAGAGTTTGGCTCGACCTGTGCGTTCTTCCCGGTCGATGACGACACCGTCAAATACCTGACCAATACAGGCCGCGACGCTGACCGCATTGCGCTGGTTGAAGCCTATGCAAAAGCGCAAGGATACTGGCGTCCAGAGATGGCCGACCCGGTTTTCACTGACACGATTGAACTGGATCTCTCGACCGTTGTGCCAAGCATTTCGGGCCCAAAGCGCCCACAGGATCAGGTTCTGCTTTCCGAAGCCGATACCCGTTTCGCGGACGCCATGGTCAACGAGTTTGGCACCGCAGCAGACGATGCGACCAAGATTCAGGTCGAAGGCGAAGACTTCTCCGTCACCCATGGCGATGTTT
>SPJK01009205.1_pt1 | contig 12239 bp, 9 predicted proteins | sample 3741771 | NCBI WGS metagenome assembly SPJK01 (sample SAMN10925997, study PRJNA522277) | cold seep metagenome | isolation source: Elba SIP-enriched marine methane seep metagenome, extraction at timepoint T2 | place: Italy: coast of Elba, Mediterranean Sea | reverse complement strand
AGTTCAGCCTGTTTGATTTTCAGATTCATTTGCAATATGACGTTGAAAAAGGCGGGCAGATTTATCCTATTCTGAATCAAATCCGGGAACGTTATGCTGTGATTCATGTGCCTGAGTTTAATCGCTTTGCACATGGCTTTGCACACATATTTGCTGGAGGATATGCGGCAGGTTATTACAGTTATAAATGGGCGGAAGTTTTATCCAGTGATGCCTATTCTTTATTTGAAGAACAAGGTATTTTGAATGCGGATACTGGACAGTCATTTCTGGAAAATATTCTGGAAAAAGGTGGAAGTCTGGATGCTTTAGATCTATTTGTTAATTTTAGGGGACGTAAACCCAGTATCGATGCCCTATTAAGGCATAATGGAATCAGCGCATGAAGTATAAAGATCTGAGAGACTTTATTCGAGGGCTGGAAGCACAAGGTGAGTTGAAGCGTATCCATGCTGAAATTGACCCTTATCTGGAGATAACTGAGATTAGTGATCGGGTTTTAAAACAGCAAGGTCCCGCCTTGTTGTTTGAAAATCCCAAAGGCTATAACATCCCGGTATTGGCGAATCTGTTTGGTACTTCCAAACGTGTCGCGATGGGAATGGGAGCCGATTCTGTCTCAGAACTAAGAGGTATAGGTGAGCTGCTGTCTGAATTAAAGGAACCGGAACCACCCAAAGGCATGAAAGATGCGCTGGACAAGTTTCCTGTTTATAAACAAGTGCTTAATATGACGCCTAAAATGGTGAGTAAGCCGGTTTGTCAGGAAGTGATCCGGCAAGGTGATGAAGTGGATTTGACTGTATTTCCAATTCAGACCTGTTGGCCGGATGATGCTGCACCCTTAGTTACCTGGCCATTAGTGATTACTCATGGGCCAAATAAAGCTCGGCAGAATCTGGGTATTTATCGGCAGCAATTAATAGCTAAAAACAAATTGATCATGCGCTGGCTGGATCATCGCGGTGGGGCTTTGGATTTCCTGGAATGGAAACAGCTTCATCCGGGAGAACCCTTTCCTGTTTCAGTCGCATTGGGGGCTGATCCTGCTACCATTCTGGCTGCTGTAACGCCCGTTCCCGATCCGTTGTCTGAATATGCGTTTGCAGGGTTGCTAAGAGGCAGTAAAACAGAAGTCAGCAAATGCATAAGTAATGATTTGATGGTGCCTGCCAGAGCTGAAATTGTGCTGGAAGGTTACCTCTATCCAGACGAAATGGCAGAAGAAGGTCCGTTTGGTGATCATACTGGCTACTATAATGAAGTGGAGCGTTTTCCTGTGTTTACTGTGGAAACGATTACCCAGCGGATGGCACCGATTTATCATAGTACCTATACTGGCAGACCGCCAGATGAACCCGCAATTTTAGGCGTGGCGCTGAATGAAGTGTTTGTGCCGATTATTCAAAAGCAATTTCCTGAAATTATTGATTTTTATCTGCCCCCGGAAGGCTGTTCCTACCGAATGGCGGTGATCAGTATGAAGAAACAATATGCTGGGCATGCCAAGCGAGTCATGTTGGGTACCTGGTCATTTTTACGTCAATTTATGTATACTAAATTCGTGATTGTAGTCGATGATGATGTGGATGTGCATAATTGGCAGGACGTCATCTGGGCAATTACTACTCGTATGGATCCGGTAAGGGACATGACTATTCTAGAAAACACACCCATTGATTATCTTGATTTTGCGTCACCGGTTTCAGGGCTGGGATCCAAGGTTGGTTTTGATGCCACCAATAAATGGCCAGGTGAAACCAACCGAGAGTGGGGGAAGCCTATCATCATGTCAGAACCGGTCAAAAAGCGTGTTGATGCGCTTTGGGATTCGCTGGGAATGTAACGAGGCGATTTCATCAAGGCTGCTAACACAGGTCAATCCGGGTTAAACCTTCGTACTAATGGTGTGTTTACGGGTAAATGTTTCAGGTTCGGATTGGAAATGTTGGCTGATTTGTTTTGATCGTTGCGGCTTTGTGCGAATTGCAGAGCTATACATATTTTTAGTTTTCTCTTGGTTATCAAGGTGTTGCAATCAAGGTGGCTAATATTTTGAACTAACTATCGCCTTCAAAGTTTTTTTGATATTTTTCTGTCTTCAGAAAAACCGTTCCCTTTATGACACTCCATATTTGCTCCCATTGAAATTAGCATGTGATTGGCGTGTAGATGGTCTTTGAATAGTAGGGGGTGAAATTGTTAAGGGAGTAGAGCAAGTGCAAATTTTCATCATTACATAAATCAAAATATCATGCGTATTAGTGAAATTTCAGAACAAAATTTAAAAGCTGCAGAGCAAACAACTGTGACTGGAAATGAGCGATCGGAACAAGCGTTTCAACTGCAGAAATCCATGTATAATTTTAAAATTTGATTCATTACTCGGTTTAAATCACATGACATGAGTAGTTTGAAAGTGTGGTTATTGCTAATGAAAGAGAATTATTCAGAGATTGCCATGCCTGTATACTCAATAATTTTGGCAGGTTAATGGGTTAGACTGTATCTGTAATTTGCGTTAGATTAAATTGAGCTGAATTTTTAATTCTTGACTTCTTACAGACATGGAAAAGCTTTAAGGGAGGACTGATGCTATTTCATCTTCTGAAATGCCACAATAGACAATTTTTTCGCTTCTTGAGTGTTAGTGCAGGATTGCTATTGGTTGTTTTTCAGGGGCGTGCGGAAATATATTTGTGGCGCGATAATAGTGGATCATCCTTTTATAGTGACAGGGCTGTTAAGGGAGCTGATAGGCTTAGTATTGATGCAGGATATAGCTATTATCAAGTTGCACATGTTTATGATGGTGACAGCATTCAATTATCCAATGGCCAAAAAATTCGTTTAGCTGGAATTAATACACCGGAAGTGGGGTTTAGAGATAAACTGCCTGAAGCGGGTGCAGATTCGGCTAAAAGCTGGTTAAAGCAGCGATTGGCTGGGGTATCTGTCAGGTTAGTGACTGATCAACAGAAAAAGGATAAATATCAGCGTCTGCTGGCGCATGTTTTTACTCGTTCTGGTCAACATATAAATCTGGAGTTGGTTGAAAATGGCCTCGCTTTTGTCAGTCTTCATCCGCCTAATTTAAACTATTCGAAAGTGTTGCTTGATGCAGAGCAGCAGGCTGAGAGCAGACAATTAGGGTTATGGCAATTAACTGAGTATCAAGCTTATCATTGGCAGGACGTTGTTAACAGCAAAGCTAAAGGTTGGGTTCGTGTCAGAGGGAAAATTAGTCATATCTCTATTGCAAGAAAATATGTTTATTTAAAATATTCTGACAATTTTATGCTGGTGTTTGAGAAAAAGAATTTGGCTTTATTTTCTGATCTTGATCAGTATCCGGGGCATGAAGTTGAAGCCAGAGGCTGGTTGCGGAAGAGAAAAAACCGTTTCAGTGTGTTGATTCGTCATCCTTCAGAAATTCAAATGCAATAAACAGTTTGGCGAATGCTGATTGTTATCGGGTTTGCCAATAAGCTTTATGAGGTTCTATGTGCCGGATAGAATTTTCTGGCTGTTCCATAATCCAGAATTGCATTGAACAGGTTTCTGAAAAATCAAATTTTAAATCATGAGTAAAATAGGTTTAGACAGAGAAATTTTGCTGTCTTTTGCTCATTTATTTTAGTGTTGATCTGATAATCCAGAAACCTTGTTTTCCTGATGACTTAATAGCGGTAATGTTCTGGCTTGTAAGGCCCATCTACAGGAACATTAATATAATTGGCTTGTTCGTCAGTCAATGTGGTGAGGTTTACGCCTAATTGCATTAAGTGAGAGCGAGCCACTTTTTCATCCAGTTTTTTCGGCAGTATATAGACCTGTTTTTCATAATCTGCTGCATTTTGCCATAATTCAATTTGGGCTAAGACCTGGTTACAGAATGAGTTTGACATGACAAAGCTTGGGTGACCTGTTGCGCAACCCAGGTTAACCAGTCTTCCTTCGGCCAGGATAATCAGGCGTTTGCCATCAGGGAAAATGACATGGTCGACTTGAGGTTTAATATTTTCCCAGGTGTAATTGCGTAGTGATGAAATTTCTATTTCTGAATCAAAGTGCCCAATATTACAGACGATGGCCTGGTCTTTCATAGCAGCCATGTGGTCGTGAGTAATAATGTTGAAGTTGCCTGTTGCTGTTACAAAAATATTGGCAAGCGGTGCCGCTTCTTCCATGGTTACAATGCGGTAGCCTTCCATTGCCGCCTGTAGGGCGCAGATTGGATCAATTTCGGTAATCCAGACGGTTGCACCTAGTCCTCTTAACGATTGGGCACAACCTTTGCCTACGTCACCATAGCCACAGACGACTGCAATTTTACCTGCAACCATGACATCGGTAGCACGTTTTATTCCATCGACCAGCGACTCACGGCAGCCATACAGGTTGTCAAATTTTGATTTTGTTACCGAGTCATTGACATTGAATGCCGGGACTTTTAATGAACCCTTGGCCACCATTTCATACAGACGCAAGACACCCGTTGTGGTTTCTTCTGACAAGCCTTTGACATCATCCATTAATTCAGGAAATTTTTCATGCATCATCAGTGTCAGGTCGCCGCCATCATCCAGTATCATGTTTGGACGCCAGTTGTCTGGGCCAACAATCGTTTGTTCAATACACCATTCTGCCTCTTCTTCTGTTTCTCCTTTCCAGGCAAAGACAGGAATATTAGATGCTGCCATTGCTGCTGCGGCATGGTCTTGAGTCGAGAAGATGTTACAGGATGACCATCTGACTTCAGCGCCCAGAGTCGTTAATGTTTCAATTAAAACCGCTGTTTGAATGGTCATGTGCAGGCAGCCAGCAATTCTTGCGTCTTTTAATGGTTTTTGTTCGCCATATTCTTCACGCAGTGCCATGAGGCCGGGCATTTCAGTTTCAGCAATTTTAATTTCTTTGCGTCCCCATTCTGCTAATGAGATATCTGCAATTTTATAATCTTCTGAACTCATGTGTTATTATCCTGTCGTTGGCAATTTTGTCTAAGCCGGTTGTGTTTTAATTAAAGGTTTGCGGCGTCTTTTAAAGCAGTGGCCTTGTCTGTTTTTTCCCAGCTGAATGTTTCTTCTGATCGACCAAAGTGGCCATAGGCGGCTGTAGGTTGATAGATGGGTTTTAATAATTCCAGTTGTGCAATCAATCCTTTGGGTTTCAGGTCAAAATGTTCCCTGATCAGTTCAACCATTTTTTGATTGTCAACTTTGCCTGTGCCGAAAGTTTCAACATCGATAGAGGTGGGCTCGGCAACACCAATCGCATAAGAGACTTGAATTTCGCAACGTTCTGCAAGGCCAGCAGCTACAATATTTTTAGCAACATAACGTGCCATATAGGCTGCTGAACGATCAACTTTAGAAGGGTCTTTTCCAGAAAATGCTCCGCCACCGTGTCTGGCCATGCCACCATAAGTATCAACTATAATTTTTCGGCCAGTCAGTCCGCAGTCTCCAACCGGGCCACCAATAATAAACTGGCCAGTAGGATTAATGAAAAATTTGGTATCTTTATGGATCCACTCGCCTGGCAGAGTAGGAAGGATGATTTCATCCATAACGGCTTCTTCCAGCTGTTTGCCCGTGATTTCAGGAGAATGTTGCGTCGATAGAACGACCGCATCAATAGCAACTGGTTTCTGGTCTTCATAGCGAACAGTTAACTGGCTTTTGGCATCAGGTCTTAACCAGGGCAGAACTTTGTTTTTTCTAACTTCTGATTGTCTCTTAACCAAACGGTGTGAAAAGGTAATAGGCGCAGGCATATATACGTCAGTTTCATTACTGGCGTAACCAAACATTAAGCCCTGGTCACCGGCTCCCTGTTCATGGTCTTCAGCTTCATCGACACCCATGGCAATATCAGGTGATTGTTTTCCAATTGCATTGATGACAGCGCAGGTCTGACCGTCAAATCCTACATCGCCATTATCATAGCCAATATCAGTGACAACTTTTCTAACCAGTTCTTCTGTATCAACCCAGGCATTGGTTGAGATTTCACCGGCCAATATAACCATGCCAGTTTTTACCATGGTTTCACAGGCTACGCGTGAATTTGGATCTTGGGCTAGTAAAGCATCGACAATTGCATCAGAGATTTGATCAGAGACTTTATCAGGATGGCCCTCTGAAACCGATTCTGATGTAAAGATAAAGTTATTACTCACGTTAATTCCTCGTAACTTGGATCTAATTATTATATCAGCGTATTTGGACGCCTAAAATAAATACATTTGGCTTAGAAAACTTTGTGGGTTTGTCTTTTTAGGATTTGTAACCATTCCTTGTTAACGTTGATATATGACTGGTTAACCAAAAGGTACAATGTGTCTGCTGAAAGGCATTGCAATAACCAGTAGTGTCTGGTTTTCAGGTTTGTATGTCAGCTTTCAGCTGAATCCAAAGATGGTGGGCCCTCCCAGACTCGAACTGGGGACCTGCCGATTATGAGTCGGATGCTCTAACCAACTGAGCTAAGGGCCCTGAAATATAAAAGCCGCCAATTATACTATAGCTTTTAACTATTCGGTTATATTTTATAATGCTTAGTTTTCTCCATCGAGAAAGCAACGTAATTGTTCTGATCTTGATGGGTGTCTCAGTTTTCTTAATGCCTTAGCTTCTATCTGGCGAATTCTTTCCCGGGTAACGTCAAATTGTTTACCAACTTCTTCTAAGGTGTGATCTGTATTCATATTGATGCCAAAACGCATGCGCAACACTTTAGCTTCTCTGGCTGTTAATCCGCTCAATACATTCTGGGTTGATTCACATAAGCCTGCTATGGTCGCTGATTCAACAGGTGAAAGCACTTTGCCATCTTCAATAAAATCACCTAAATGTGAATCTTCATCATCACCAATCGGTGTTTCCATGGAAATAGGTTCCTTAGCTATTTTCAATACTTTGCGAACTTTGTCTTCAGGCATTTCCATGCGCTCAGATAATTCTTCAGGTGTGGCTTCTCTCCCTTTTTCCTGCAATATTTGTCTTGAAACCCGGTTAAGCTTGTTGATGGTTTCAATCATGTGCACAGGAATACGTATGGTGCGTGCCTGATCAGCAATGGAGCGTGTGATTGCCTGTCTAATCCACCATGTAGCATAGGTTGAAAATTTATAGCCTCTGCGGTATTCAAATTTATCAACTGCTTTCATTAAGCCAATATTGCCTTCCTGGATTAAATCTAAAAACTGTAATCCGCGGTTAGTATATTTTTTTGCAATGGAGATGACCAAACGCAGGTTGGCTTCAATCATTTCTTTTTTGGCTCGTCTGGCTTTGGCTTCTCCTACTGAGATTCTACGGTGAATATCCTTGAGGTCAGAAATCCGAATGACATGGGCTTTTTCTATTTCGTCCAGTGCAGACTGGGCTTTTTTAATTTCATTTACGTGTTCTTTAAGCGTTGCAGAATAGTCTTTGCCTTCTAGATATTGTTCTACCCAAGAAATATTGGTTTCATTTGCTACAAAGGTTTTAATAAATTCTTTGCGAGGCATTCTGGCTTTTTTAACGCAAATATCGATAATCGTTTTTTCTTTAGCACGGATATTCTCAATAATGATGCTGATGGTATCGTGCATTTTCTTTAAATAAGATGGCGCCCATTTAAACTCAGAAAATGCTAAAGCCATGGTTTCAAATGCTTTTTCAGTTTCTTCATGTTCATAGCCAAACTTTTCAATCATGCTGATTGTTTGTTTATGAGCTAATTTGAGTGCATCAACTTTTTCTTTAACTTCTTCATATTCAAGGCCTTTGGATATCTCTTCTTCATTAGTCTCAACTGTTGCTTTGGGATCAAATTCTTCTTCGTCAAGGTCGTTCAGGTCGATGACCAGATCACTGAGGCGGGTTTCAGATTCTTCGTCCTGGATGGCGTCAAACGATTTAAAAAATGATTCAACTACTGTTTTGGAGCGTGACAGTGCCTGTATAATATGCTGATGTCCAACTTCAATGCGTTTTGCAATTTTTAGTTCTTCATCGCGTGTTAATAATTCTACAGAGCCCATTTCCCTCATATACATGCGGACCGGGTCGGTTGTTCGTCCAAATTCACTATCTACTGAGGCTAATGCGGCAACTTCTGCTGCAGCTTCATCGTCATCCGATGTGATTGCCGAATCTGATGTGAGTAAGGAATCTGCATCAGGCGCAACTTCATTAACTTGGATTCCCATGTCGGAAATCATGCTGATAATGTCTTCAATCTGTTCTGGGTCTACAATATCGCTGGGCAGGTGGTCGTTAACCTCTGCATAGGTCAGGTAGCCTTGTGCCTTACCTTTTACGATTAATTGCTTAATTTGAGATTGTTGTTGTTCTTGATTCATTTTTCTCTCACAAAGTACATTCAACACCTACACTTCCGAACAGGAAATTATAGCATAATATTGTAATTTTAAACGATTCCAATTTTATCTACAGATTGTTGCCTGTTATTTGACAATCGATTCTTTCAAAAAAGAATACATGGCTCTATACCAAGCCCTGGTTGCTTCCATTTGGCCTCTCAAGGCACGGCGTCAATACATCCGTGTAGCCTTAGTGACAGCATCCCTGTTGTCAATAGCCTTGTGAAACAAAACGGAAACAACGTGTAACCTGAGGTTTGTATAGAGCTATGAAAGAATATTGTTGTTTTATATGAGTATTTCAAGTGTTGGGTTTATGATTTTCAGAGTTGGATGTCAGTTTTTTTAAACTGGCTTGAAAGTAATTCTTTTTTGCTTTGCGGAATACATGATTAATTGCACCTTTTAATTCTGCTTCTATGTCAAAGTCCGGGTTGCCTGTCGGAACAATCTCCAGATTGATCAGTTTGATCCAGGTTTGGTGTTTTTTAGGGGAGTTTCGGTATATTTCGAGTAATTGCCCTGTGTTTTCAGGTTGGTGATGGTTGATATCTTCCAGTAATTCAATAAGCCATTGCTTGCTGGGAAAAGCCATTTCCTTCCAGTTCGGTTCCAAGTCGTAAATCAGATAGGCTAAATTTGGATTTTGTAATAACAGCGCTAGTACGGCTCTTTCCGGGGTTATGGGAGATGACTTTTTGTGGGGTTTGATTGATATTGCAGGTGATTGTAAGGATTGGGTGTTGGCAGATGTGTTTTTTTTCTGTGCCAGACTGTTCATTTTTTCCAGCATCATTTCTTTATAGATGCCTTCTGGAATCTGTTGCAGGATAGGGCGGCAATTGCTAATCAGTAAGGATCTGTCTTCCAGGTTGCTTAAATTCATGTTGTCTGTCATTTTTTCGAAAAAATAGTCAGATAATGGCTGAGCGTTTTCTATTTTTTCTTGAAAAGCAGGTTTGCCAGACTTTTGGATAAATGAATCAGGGTCATCTGACTCCGGTAGAGTGATGATTTTGATTGATCGACCGTCTTTCAGATGCGAAAAAGCCAGGGTAATAGCTTTCCATGCAGCATTTTGCCCGGCTGTGTCGCCGTCCAGGCAGAGGGTAAGTGTAGAGCAGTGGCGAAATAGCAGCTCCAGATGATTTCCAGTAATAGCGGTGCCCAGCGAAGCTACTGCTTGAAAGATCTGGTGCTGAGCCAGCATTAATACATCCATATAGCCTTCAACGATGAGGATGGTTTTCGGTTTTGCCTGGTGTTCCAGCAGTTCAGAAAGGCCGTAGACCTGGTTGCTCTTGGAGAAAACGGTTGTTTCTGGTGAATTCAGATATTTAGGCAGGCTTTGGTCTAATACACGTCCGCCAAAACCGATAATGCGTTTGCGTTTGTCTTTGATGGGAAAAATCAGGCGACCTCTAAACCTGTCATAACAGTGCCCATTTTCTTTTTCTATCAGAAGTCCGGACTCCAGTAAATTTTGCTTGCCGAATAGCGGTGTCAGGTTGTTCCAATTGTCTGGGGCAAAGCCCAGGGAATAGTGTTTGGCTATAGCACCACTTAGTCCGCGTTGTTTTAGGTAGGTAATGGCTTGCCTGGCTTCAGGGTTGTTGCGCAGTTGTTCTACATAGTAGATGGCGACTTTTTCAAGCGTTTGGTAGAGTGCTTGACTTCTGTTGTCTGCTTTAGAATATTCGGATTGTGTATTTGGGACGGCAAGGCCGTGAAGCAGAGCCAAGTCTTCTATTGCTTCGGGGAAGCTTAAATGGTTATAGGCCATCAGGAAGCTGATAGCATTTCCTGATTCCCCACATCCGAAACAATGGTAGAACTGCTTTTGTCGGTTTACGGTGAAGCTGGGGGTTTTTTCGCTGTGAAATGGGCAGCGTGCCTTATAGTTGTTGCCAGATTGTTTCAGTTGGACATAATCGTCTATTAATTCAACTATGTCGGTTCTTGATAATAAATCGTCAACAAATTCACGTGGGATTTTGCCGGCCATTTTACCCCAGCTATAGAAGTTTACCCGTTCAGTTTACCTTTGATAATTGAACTGACCTTGGCCATATCTGCTCGGCCAGTCATTTGAGGCTTAAGAAGAGCCATTACTTTTCCCATGTCTTTAATGCTGTTTGCCTGGGTTTCAGAAATGGCGGAATCAACTATCTGTTCAATTTCATCGTTATTCAGGGCTTTAGGTAAAAACTCCTGAATGACATTTATTTCTGCCTGCTCGATATCTATGAGGTCAGTGCGGTTGGCTTCTCCAAACTGTTTTATTGATTCGCGGCGCTGTTTCTGCATTTTGTCGAGTACAGAAATTATCCGGTCATCGTTCAGTTCGATGCGTTCATCAACTTCAATTTGTTTGATAGCAGCCTGGATCATGCGTATGACATTGAGCCTGCCCTTATCCTTGGCTTTCATAGCTGCTTTCATGTTGTCCTTAAGTTGTTGTTTTAAATCTGCCATAATCTTGCAGGTCTATAGTTGTGGACGGCCACGACGCAGATTTTTTAAAGCATAACGTTCACGAGCCAGTTTTTTTAAATGTCTTTTTACAGCAGCAGCACCTTTGCGTTTGCGTTCAGCAGTTGGTTTTTCATAAAATTCACGGCGGCGTACTTCGGAAAGAATTCCTGCTTTTTCACAAGACCGCTTAAAACGGCGAATTGCAATATCAAAAGGTTCGTTTTCTCTTACTTTTACTGAAGGCATTATTGATTAACCTGTTTATGTTAAAATTGTCTAAAACTTAAATATTAGGTAAAAAGTGAACCCTTTATTATACTCATATAATTTTTTTACGCAAAAACAATGTATATTTTAGGCATAGAAACCTCATGTGATGAAACTGGAGTGGCTATTTATCACCCGGATAGGGGCTTGGTCTGTCATCATTTATACAGCCAGATAAAAATGCATAGTGATTATGGCGGTGTGGTGCCGGAATTAGCATCACGTGATCATATTCGCAAACTGCTGCCCATGATTACCAAAGTTCTGGAAGATGCTGAGCTGGATAAATCTCAACTCGATGCTATTGCTTATACTTCTGGTCCAGGTTTGATGGGTGCTTTATTAGTGGGGGCAACGACAGCCAGAAGTCTGGCCTGGAGTTTGAATATTCCTGCAATTGCAGTGCATCATATGGAAGGCCATCTGCTGGCACCGATGTTGGAAGATGATGCGCCAGAGTTTCCATTTGTGGCTTTGCTGGTTTCAGGTGGACATACTTTGTTGATTCAGGTCAACGCTATTGGCGAATATATCGCTTTAGGTGAGTCATTAGATGATGCGGCTGGGGAAGCATTTGATAAAACGGCTAAAATGTTGGGGCTTGGGTATCCAGGCGGGCCAAAAGTTTCTAAATTGGCGGAATCGGGTGTACAGCGTTTTAATTTCCCCAGGCCAATGACGGATAGACCAGGACTGGATTTCAGTTTTAGTGGCTTAAAAACCTATACCATGAATACGCTGAATAAAACCGCTAAGACCGAACAGGATAAAGCTGATATTGCCTATGCTTTTCAAAAAGCGACAGCAGAGACAATGGTTATAAAATGTCGAAGAGCATTGCAGCAAACGGGTTTAAAACGCTTGGTAATTGCGGGGGGTGTCAGTGCAAATAAGCAAATTCGTGCAGAATTAACTGAAATGACGGACGCTGAAAATGCCAGACTTTATTTTCCTCGTCTGGAATTTTGTACGGATAATGGTGCCATGATTGCTTACGCGGGCTGCCAGCGTTTGCTCGCAGGCCAAAAAGAAAGACTGGAAATCTATGCCAGACCGCGCTGGCCGGTCAGTGAGCTTTATCCTATATAATCAGTTACTTATTTTATTTATAGGTGTTTGT
>SPJK01053892.1_pt1 | contig 12240 bp, 11 predicted proteins | sample 3741771 | NCBI WGS metagenome assembly SPJK01 (sample SAMN10925997, study PRJNA522277) | cold seep metagenome | isolation source: Elba SIP-enriched marine methane seep metagenome, extraction at timepoint T2 | place: Italy: coast of Elba, Mediterranean Sea | reverse complement strand
GTTTCAGCAATGATGCGCTTCTTACCCAAGCGCTGAGCCATCAGAATCTGCCCAATGGTATTGTTGATCTTATGTGCGCCGGTATGGTTTAAATCTTCTCGCTTTAGATAGATTTTCACTCCATAGCGTTCGCTCAATCGCTCTGCGAGGTATAATGGAGACGGGCGCCCCACATAATCCTTTAGTAAGCGCCGAAAGTCCTTTTGGAAGGACTCCTCCGCACTAATCTGAAGGTATTTTTCGCGTAGCTCCTCCACATTAGGGTACAACATCTCTGGGATAAATGCCCCTCCGAATTGGCCGTAATAGCCGCGTTCATCAACTGCAATCATCGCCTCTTTCATTTGACTCCTGTTTATTCGTTAACCTGTGATTATTATAAAACTCAACTCAGCTCCTCGATAAAACGCTTCAAACCAAGTACATCTTTTCGTCCTGGCAAGAGCTCAAAGCGACTATTTAAATCCACGCCGGCAAGGCTCGGATGTGCCACTTTGCTCACCGATGGCGCATCTTCAGGACCTATACCGCCACTAAGTAAAAAGGGCGTCGATCCGGTATATCGATCCAGAACCTCCCAATTAAATTTCTTACCCGTCCCGCCTCTTTGCTTTCCCTTAGTATCGAAAAGGAAGTAATCGCAATGTAGTCTGTAGGCTTCTGTTTGAGCAAAATCGAATTCATCGTGAACACTAAAGGCTTTGATAATCTCCAAGGTGCGCTCGTTACTACTAGCCCGTAATTCTTCGCAGTAGGACGGATCTTCGTCGCCGTGAAGTTGAACCATATCCAGGGAAAAACGCTCAATTAGCTGCTGTACCCGCTCTAAGGAGCTGTTGACAAACACACCAACCCGTTTTTGCGGCAATTCTAATAGGCCAGATTCCAGCAATTCCTCCACTTGCAGCACGTCCTCTCCAACATAGCGAGAAGATTTTGGGTAAAAGATTAAGCCTAACCAATCCACTCCAAGCTCGCTAATTGCCCGGATATTATCCATCTCCCGTAAGCCACAAACCTTGATTATCATAGCGATCTTACTTATGCAATGGCTCCATCCAATAGTTCTTCCAGCCGCTTGACGTGCTGTATGAATTCCCGACATTGCTGTTGTGGCCGGTCAGCTCGCATGAAGTATTCACCGATTAAAAACCCTTGAAAACCTGCGCGCTTCAGTTCTACTACAGCCTGCGGGTCATTAAAGCCGCTTTCTGAAATTTTCACCATCCCCATTGGTAATTGTGGAAATAACTTCAGTGAGTGCTGAATGCTCACTTCAAAAGTCTTCAAGTCGCGGTTATTGACACCAACAATATCTGCCAAAGGGGATAATTTATCCAATTCCTCTGGCCCATGTAGTTCCACTAAAACCTCCAGGCCTAGGCCCTTGGCAAAAGTGGCCAATTGGTGCAGGCGGTCTTTATCGAGGCATGCCGCAATTAACAGTATCGCATCAGCCCCAATGCTGCGGGCCTCCACTATCTGGTATTCATCGATAATAAAATCCTTGCGAAGAATGGGGCAAAAATTGAAGCGCCTTGCCTCCGTGAGATCGGCATTCTTCCCGCCGAAGAAATGTTCATCTGTCAATACCGATAGTGCAGAAGCTCCCGCTTGCATATAGCCGATACTTACCTTTTCTACCTTTGCATAGGGATTGATCGCTCCTTTACTAGGACTTCGGCGTTTAAATTCAGCAATAATCCCGCTTTTATCCTCCCGTTGCAAATAGCCCGATAAACTTACTGTGGGTGTCGAAAAGTAGATACTTTGCTCCAGCAGTTTTTCTGGATACAACTCCTTTCGCTTCGCTACCTCTTCCCGTTTATGCGCTACGATGGTTTCAAGTATATTGGACATTTGTCTGTTAGGTTTTTAGTTTGTTAGTTTTTCGGGTTTTCAGGTTGCCCCCACTCTATTCGTCTGTTGGTCTAGGCAACCAGCTTTTCCAATGTTCGCCGAGCTGCGCCGCTTTCTATACTTTCTCTCGCCTCAGCTACGCAGTCAATTAGTGATTTATCTGGATGGATAGTATGAATGGCCAGGCCGGCATTGGCACAAACGACTGCCTTCTGCTCCGAGCTGGCGGTATTATCCAACACATGGAGGAAAATCTGTTTTGCATCCTCTGCACTATCTCCGCCATGCAGGGAAGTCGCAGTAATGGTTTCCAGACCAAAATCCTCCGCGTGCACTACCATTTCAGCCCCTCGTGTACGGACTTTTGCAGCACCCGTCAGGCTAATCTCATCATAACCGTCCAAGGCGTAAACGATGGCATACTGGCGGCCGGATTCCTGCATAATATAATGGTACAAACGGGACAGTTCCAGACTAAAGGTTCCGAAGACCTGATGGCTAGGCTGAACAGGGTTGACAAGTGGCCCCAGCATATTGAAAAAGGTTTTCATCCCGAGCTGCCGCCGAACCGGAACAACTGCTTTCATAGCGGGGTGAAAAAGGGGAGCATGCAAAAAACACAGATTGGCCTTATCCAATTGTGCTTTCAAGGTATCGGCATCGTTGGTGAACTCATAACCTAGTGCCATCAGTACATCTGAGGAGCCAACCGAAGACGACACACCATAGCTTCCGTGCTTTGTAACCTTATATCCGGCTCCAGCAATAACAACAGCAGAAGTAGTGGAAATATTGAAGGTATTCTTACCATCGCCCCCTGTGCCAACGATATCTAGGGTAGACTGACCGTTCAAATCGAGCGGAACGGATAGCTCCAAGAGCGCATCCCGAAAGCCGGCCAGTTCTTCAATGGCTATGGCTCGCATTTGATAGACCGTTACAAAACTAGCTATTTGTATATCGTTATACTCTTCTCTTGCGATCCCAAGCAGCATAGCTTTCGCCTCATCGCGACTAAGCTGCTCGTGCGCAAACAATTTTTGTAGCGTTGCTTTCATTACGTCCCAATTATGCGGAAACCGTAGACAAAACGGCTTTTGCGTGTTCAAGAAAATTCTCCAGCATCTTATAACCTTCGGTTGTCATTATGCTTTCCGGATGGAATTGCACGCCGTGTACCTCATAGGACTTATGCTGTATCGCCATTATCTCTCCGTGGCCATCGTCGGCGGTCACCAGGAATTCATCGGGAAGCGTCCCTTTTTTGATTACCCAACTATGGTAGCGGCCAGCTTTAAAGGGCGAGTTGATGTTTCGCAACATGACCGCACTTTCTACCTTGACATCCATATCGCTTTCAATACCATGAAAGACATGGCTCAAATTCTCCAATTCTCCACCAAAAGCTTCACCTATTGCTTGATGCCCTAAACAAACCCCCAGGATAATCTTACTGGCTGCATAGCGTTTGATTAATTCGGGCATAATCCCTGCTTCGCTAGGCACACCCGGTCCCGGTGAAAGAATGATCACATCATAAGCATCCACTGCATCAAGGCTTATCGCATCATTGCGGAATACATCTACATTCTTGTCTAAAATCTCTTGGATATATTGGACCAGGTTGTAGGTAAAAGAGTCGTAATTATCAAGTACCAGAACGTTCATTTTCAATGGCTTTAGAGCTTAGTTGCTTCAGTGAGGGCGCGCTTTAAGGCACCTAATTTATTATTGACCTCCTGCAGTTCTTTTTCTTCCTGAGAGGCCACCACTATTCCCGCACCAGCCTGGTAATACAGTTGGCTATCCTTGCTGAGAAAGGAGCGAATGACAATGGCTTGATTCATTTCACCATTGAAGTCGATGTACCCCAAGGCCCCACCATAAAAGGCGCGGTTTTGATTTTCGTATTGATTGGTCAGCTCAATCGCCTTGTATTTCGGGGCACCGGAGAGGGTTCCGGCGGGGAAGGTATCACCAAAGATCTGAATCGGATTGGCATCGGCATCCAGATCCCCCGTAACAGTGGACACCAGGTGAATGACGTGGCTGTAATAGTGGATGTCTTTCAGTTCCTTTACCTGAACATTCCGGGCATGGCGCCCCAGGTCATTTCTAGCCAGATCGACCAGCATAATGTGTTCAGCGTTCTCCTTTGGATCCTCCCGCAAGGCTTGTGCTTGAAGGGCATCCTCCGCCATATCACCCGTGCGGCGGTAGGTGCCGGCAATGGGATTGACCTGAGCCACTCCTTTCCGAATAACCATTTGCGCCTCCGGCGAAGACCCAAAGATGCGATAATCACCGTAGTCAAAATAGAACAGATAAGGTGATGGATTAACGGAACGCAGTACTCGATACACTTGAAAATCGTCACCCGTAAAAGCCTGCTGAAATTGACGGCTAAAAACGATCTGGAAGACATCTCCACGCTGGCAATGTTCTTTTCCTATCCGTACCAGGTTTTTGAATTCCTCATCGGTAAGGTTACTCAATTCCTCCCCTTCTAGCCGGAATGGATGTACCGCATAGGACCGGTTGTTTATCCGGCTGAGCAATTCGTCCAGACCACTCTCCTCCCCTTCCAAGCGATTTTCGAGTATGTACAACTCATCCTTGTAATGATTGATTGCCAAGACATACCGATACAAATGATAACGCAGGTCCGGCAGGTCGAATCGTCGCTTTTCCTGATCAAAGGTATGTGTATCAAAATAGCGTACACTATCGAAGGCCGTATGGCCGAATAAGCCGTTGAAATTGCGAAATGGAACATCTCCAACCGGTTCAAACTGTCCCAGAAAAGTACGCATAGCAGCCGCTACCTGATCTACCTGGCTGACATCTTCCCGAACCGCTGGTAATCCTGGAGTTTTCCGATGGAGCTGGCCATTCTGGACAATGAAATCGGCCAACGATTCTAAGCCGATAAAACTGAAACACTCCTCCTTATTGCTAATATCATTGCTCTCGAGCAAAACGGGATTCGTGTAATGATCTCGCAGCTTCAAGTACAAGGAAACAGGGGTTTGGGTGTCGGCCAAAATGCGTCGCACCTCTACCTGGAGTCGTATTTTTTCATCAGTTGCTATCATGAGCAGGCAAATTCAAACAGTGTCAAAATGAAAATCGGCTTGCCGAGTGAGTTCGACAAGCCGATTTATTATACTAATACGAATAATGGCAGGTCACTTCACTCCTGGAGAAGAATGATTGTGCCACCACCAATTGTTATTCGTCAAAATATTCATAACTAATTTCTTACAGTGCCAAATATAAGCTTGCTAGTTGGAAACATGCAAGTGGAAGCTGAATTTATTCGCAAGTTTTTTTCAAGTGTGCAGAATTCGCCACACCATTTCCCGGAGTAATTCTCCATCTGGTTTACCTGTAGAATTGTAACCTACCCCTTTGCTTTTCAGGTCATACTCTGCTAGGAGATGTAGTACTTCTTCGGTTTTCCGCCGGGGGAATTGCCGGGCGGCCGTTCGGTACTCTCGCAAGAAATAACTCGAACGCAGGCCCAGGGTCGACAAGACTTTTTGCTCTGACTCTTGCGCCACCGCATGAAACTTAAAAAGCTTACTGAAATACCCATAAAGGCTGCCGATGATCACAGGAATCGGGCTTTTCTTTGGGTTGGCAATGAAATACGCAACAATTCGATTAGACTTCAGCACGTCGCGAGTGCCTAGTGCTTTTTGCAGTTCAAAAACATTGTAATCTTTGCTGATCCCAATGTTGTCTTCGATATGCTGTTGGGTTACTTCGGTTCCTTTCTCGAGGTTGAGAGCGAGTTTGTCCAATTCGTTGGCTACTTTCGACAAAGTGGTGCCTAGATACTCCGCCAGCAAGGCAGCTGCCGCAGGAGGCGTTTTCAACCCTTTGCTTTTCAAGTAGGAAGCAATCCAATCAGGCACCTGATTGTCGTACAACTTCTTTGCGGCAAACACTTGAGCATTCGCCTTCAGGGATTTCCCAAATTTTGAATTCAGGTTAAGGCTTTTGTGCTTGTAGCAAATGACCAAAACCGTGGTCGGAGCAGGTTTTTCTACGTACCCCTGCAGGTTTGCTAAGGAGCGCATTTCCTGGGCTTCGCGAAGGATCACTAATTGGCGTTCCGCCATCATTGGCAAACGTCGAGCAGCATCCAGTATCTGCAAATGATCGGTATCTTTCCCGTAGAGGATCGTTTGATTAAAAGCCCGCTCGTGTTCGGCCAAAGCATGTTTTTCCGCCGCATCAGCAATTGCGTCAATAAAGTAAGCTTCGGGTCCGTGCAAAAAATACACGGGTGCGAATTTGCCTTTCTTAATGTCTGCGATGATTGCTGTGTGACTCATATTCACGTAAGTGGCTAAGCTTGAGATTCTTCGAAGAAGCCTGTTTTGGTGTTTTTGCGCACATTATCCCAATTGTAGTAGCGCCCATTCATGGCTACATATACCCCAGGTTCAAGCGTTTGAACGAATGCTAGTGCTGCACCAAGATTAAAGAACCCATCACTCGATGTGCCGAAAGCATAGGGAATCATGGCCCCTGTGAGTACAATCGTTTTACCAGGCACTCCACTGTCTGCCAAAAAGCTGGCTGTCACCTCCATGGTGTCTGTCCCGTGCGTGATTAATATTTGATTGGCACTAGTACGAAGACAATTGTGCAAAATAATCTGTCGATCAGCTTCTGTCATCTCCAAGCTATCAATCATCATCAGTGTCTTCACATCAATCTCTAAGGTGCATCGGCCCCGCTCAAACATCTTCGTTAAATGCGAATCCTTGAAGAACAGCTTACCCGTGATCATATTATACTCCTTATCGAAGGTGCCACCGGTAACAAAAACCTGGATCATCTGTGCTGGTTAGTTGGTAAAAAGGGCGCTGCCGCTCCTTGCATAGCAGAAGCGGCAGCGCCAAATTAACATAATTGTGAGCTTTACGCTTACAATCTCGATAGGTATGTCACTATTCTACGCTAAATTCAGCATCATCCAAACCTGTGTTAACAGAAATAGATTCCACTTTGAAGACCAGTGGTACCGGCATCATGCCACTTGAAGTGATTTCGTATGGGAACATATACCCATCCACTTCTTGGTAATCGCCAAAATCGGTGGTTACCGTAGCACCATCCGAAGCAGTCACCGAACGGAGTTTCAATCCGCTAGCTGCATCATAGTAGTCTAGGATTTCTTCACCACTTGGCGCAGTCACTTTGACCACATACGCATCAGTCGAACCCACTTTCTCCATGCCGTCGAGAGCTACGGAAAACCCAAGTTCCTGGTAACGTGCCTCAGGGAAAATCTCCGATTGCATTTGCAATTCTGCTAGTGCATCGTCCTCTACCGGCACTGGTTGCCCCATCTGTGACATTTTCGCTTGGTCGCCGTTTACAACCACTTCGTTGACGGTCATACCGCTCATCTGCACCAGGGTAACCATCATGCCAGGTTCCTTGCGTTTAAGCGTCATGGTCATATCCATGCCTTGAACGGAGCCACTCATGACAATGGTAGCGTCTTCTACTTGATTGCAGCGTTCTGCACCACCAATCGCATCGACATAATCAGCGATCACCGATTCAGCTGTCAAACCTTCCGGCATGACGACACCTGCCATTTCCTGTGGCTCACCGTACACATTGTAGAAACGTACCTCGCCATCAGCAGAGAAACGCTCCAGGCGATCCGCTACCTCTTTATTTCCTACCACCAGAATATGCGCTTGCTCTGGCAAGATATACTGCTCGGCCAATTCCAACAAATCCGCCGCCGTAACATTAGCCAGGTTCTTCAGGTAGGTTGGGTAGAAGTCGCGTGGTAAATTATACCGTACCGTATTCAAGGCAAATTGAGCAATGGACTCCGGGTTTTCCAATTGGCGGGCAAAGGTGCCTGTGATCATATTCTTAGCACGCCGTAGTTCATCATCCGCTACCTTCTCCGTGCGAATACGCTCCAATTCATAGAGGAACTCATGAACTGCACTATCCGTTACTTCATTTCGTACACTGGCATAGGCATTAAAGTAGCCGATATTCGGATCACTGCTGATCGACGAATAAGCACCGTAAGTGTAAGCTTTATCTTCCCGAAGATTAGCAAAGAGCCGGCCATTAAAGGAGCTACCCAAAATAGTATTGAGCAGCTGGGCTTCAATCGCTTCGAGCGTACCTGGGCGCAAGCGGATAGGGTAAGTTACGTTGACAATAGATTGTACCGCTCCTGCCTTTGGCACAAAGTCGACCTGCGTACTAGCTGGAGCGTCGGGCTTTTCGTAGTACTCTTTCATCATATCCTGACTCTCCCAATCCCCAAAATATCGCTCTGCCAGTGAACGGGCCTCATCAGCATCAATATCACCAACCATAACCAGGTAGGAGATATTTGGCTTGAAGTAGGTCGTATAATATTCCCGGCAGTTATCTACCGTAATATTTTCAATGGTTTGCTCGGTCATGAGCTCCGCATAAGGGTGATCACCATAGCGAAGTACATCTGCTACGTTAGAAGCGATCTGATCAGGATCCTCCTTCGCTTGCGATAGAGCCGACAAGTTCTGAGTTTTGAGCTTATCGAATTCTTCAGCAGGGAAGGTCGGACGAAGGATCACTTCCGACAAAATGCCCATCAAGCGATCCTTATGACGAGACAAACTACTGGCAAAGGCGCCGTTCGCATAGGTATTCAAATTAGCCCCCATGAAATCGATCATCTCATCGATCTCGGCTTTAGCCTTTGATTCTGTTCCGGTACGGAGCAGGTCGCCGGCCATATCAGCCGTTCCGGCGTAGGCACCCTCTGCGAACACGGGCGTATTAACGTAGAGTTGGAAAGACACTCGCGGCAATTTGTGGTTTTCTACCACAATCACATGCAGGCCATTCTCCAATTCAAAATCAGAAAAATCTCCTAATTGAATCACCGGTGCGGGTCCTGGTTCAGGGGCATTCCGGCGAAATTCCTCGTCTTGGCCCACGAGCCATCCGGCACTTACGACAAAGCATAGGAATAGAAAAATATATCTTTTCATTGGTCTATTTTTAAGATCATGGTGGTCCAGCATTCGCACACCACCGTACTTGTTCTTGCTTAGGTTTAGATTAAGGCTTTGGCTCTTCTCCTTTTGGCAGATAATAGAGCACCACGCGGTTATCCTGTGAGAAGTACTCGCGAGCTACCCGGCGGATATCTTCGCGGGTTACTGACATATATCGATCAATCTCGGTATTGATCAAGTTAGCATCACCATAATACATTTCATAGTTAGCAAGGCTCTCAGCGATACCTGCTACTGACGCGTTGCTGGTAATGAAATCTGCTTCCACCTGGTTGCGCAGCTTCTGGAATTCCTCTTCGGTAATCAACTCATCCTGTACGCGTTCAATTTCAGTCACGATGCCAGCTTCTAGTTCATTGGTCGATACGCCCATGTTCGTAATACCAAAGGCAATTGATACACTAGGATCTTCCAATGCTAATGGGAAGCTACCTACGAACAATGCCTTTTGTTGCTCATCCACCAGCGTACGGTACAAGCGCGAGCTTTGCCCGTCGGACAAAAGTGTACTTAGCATCTCTACAGCATAAGCATCGTCAGTACCTTGTGCAGGAATCCGATAACCCATGATGACTGCTGGCAACTGTATGTTGTCATATACCGTATCACGAACCTCAGCCGTCAAGGCAGGTTCTACTATTTCCGGGCGGTACACCTCGCCCTCACCGCGAGGAATAGTGCCGAAGTACTGCTCAATCCATTCTTTGGCTTGTTCAATTTCGATGTCACCAGCGATCGACAGGATCGCGTTATTCGGTACATAGAAATCAGCATAGAATTGCTTGTAATCGCTTTCCTCAGCAGCAGCCAGGTGCTCCATTGAGCCAATGATAGCCCAGCGATATGGGTGCACCGTGAAAGCCCGCTTGAACATCTCTTCCAAGATAGAACCATAAGGCTGATTGTCTACTCGCTGACGGCGCTCCTCCTTAACAACCTCTCGTTGTGTTTCAATCCCTTCCTCCGCAACAATAGCGTGTAACATCCGCTCACTTTCCAGCCAAAGACCCAGTTCCAGCTGGTTGGATGGAAGAATCTCGAAATAGTAGGTCCGATCAAAGCTTGTATTCGCATTCAAGGCGCCACCGGCATCCTGAACGTAACGAGAGTACTCTCCGCGGCCAATATTTTCACTTCCTTCAAACAGCAGGTGTTCAAAGAAGTGAGCGAAGCCAGTACGATTTGGGTTTTCATTCTTAGAACCGACGTGGTACATTACCGAAACTGCCACATTTGGTGTAGAGTTATCCTGGTGTAGGATCACCTTGAGGCCATTGTCCAGTTCGTACTCGACGAATTCGATCTGCTTTGCCTGAGCGTTCAATAAAACGACCGCGCTTAGCAATAGCATAGGGACTAATAAAATAGTACGCATTGTGATTAGGATAGATTTGTTTACGCGAAAGTAAAGTTATTCCCCTGAAAGGGGAACATAAAGTTCGTCATTCGCCTGTCTGATGAAGTAAAAAAATGGATGAACGCACTGAAGCGGTCCACAAATGGCGCGATCAAGTTGAAATGACCTGGACAGTTAGCCGTTTTGCCCTGCACAAACTAGCGCCCAGCGGCCAATAGATACAAAATAGCCATGCGTACCGCTACCCCATTTTCGACCTGCTGAAGAATGATACTATGGTCGGAATCGGCCACTTCACTAGTGATCTCTACTCCGCGGTTGATCGGCCCGGGGTGCATGATCACTATAGGTTTTTCCAATTCATCAAGCAATGGTCGATTGACACCAAAATATTGCGAGTACTCGCGCAAGGAAGGGAAATATTTAAGATCCTGACGTTCCAACTGAATGCGCAGGATATTGGCTACGTCGCACCAATGCATGGTGTCCCGAATATCGTGCGACACCTCGACATCCAACTCTCGAATATATTTGGGGATCAAGGTTGGTGGGCCACATACCCGGACATTCGCTCCCAGTTTATTCAGACAGTAAATGTTGCTCAATGCCACCCTGGAGTGGAGGATATCCCCCACGATCGCGATATTCTTACCCACCAGGTCGCCAATTTGTTCCTGCATGGAAAAGGCATCCAATAGGGCTTGCGTTGGGTGTTCATGAGTACCGTCACCTGCATTAATAATATTGGCGTCTATATGCCGGGCTAGAAAATGGTGTGCACCCGGTGCCGGATGCCGCATAACCACCATATCCACTTTCATGGAGAGAATATTATTGACCGTATCCAGGAGCGTCTCTCCTTTCTTCACTGAGGAGGACGAAGCAGAAAAGTTGACCACATCAGCGGAAAGTCTTTTCTCGGCAAGCTCAAAGGAAATACGGGTCCGGGTAGAATTCTCAAAAAACAGATTGGCAACAGTAATATCTCGCAGACTAGGCACTTTCTTAATCGGCCGGTTGATCACTTCCTTAAACTCTTCGGCAGTCGTAAAGATCAATCGGATATCATCCGGAGTGAGATACTTGATCCCTAGAACGTGTTTTGTGCTTAATTGCTGTACGGTCGGCATACTTAAAAAGCCTCAGGTTTGTGGGGAAAAATCTGCACTTGATCGACACCATGGCGATCAGCATATTCTACACGGACATAAGCCTCATCGAGCGCGTCAACACGCATGCCTACATAGTCTGGTTGTACAGGTAAATGCCGGTTAAACTGGCGATCAACCATAACCATCAACTCCACGCTCTCCGGACGCCCATAATGATTGAGTGCCGTCATGGCAGCTTGAATAGTCCGCCCGGTATACAGCACATCATCAATCAGAATCACTCGTTTGTCTTCTACCAGAAAGTCGAGTTCAGTAGGACTTGCCCGCAAAGGCTTTTCCCGAGTACGAAAATCATCTCTGTAAAAGGTGATATCCAGCTTGCCGGAAAGGATATTAGCATGGCCAAGCTGTTGAAGGCGGTCCAGCAGGCGATCGCAGAGCCATACACCACGCGGTTGTACACCGATTAGGCAAGCCGTACTGAAATCGTCGTAGGTTTCGATCAGCTGGTGGCAGAGCCGCTCGACCGTCAGGCCAAAGCGCTTCGTCTCCATAATGATGCGACTTGCTTCCATAAAAGCCAAAGGTAAGGATTTGGTGTTGATTGTGATAAACTATTCCGGCTGGTAAAGTATTATTATGAAGGATTACAACTGGTCAATTCTAATCAGCCCTTTGATTTCAACTGTCCGGCAAAGTAAACGCCGTCTCGGCGGATCGGCAGACCGGCCGCAGATAATCTACTAAAAATAATCAGCTGCATTAAATCAACAATACATGGAATATCGTAGACTAGGAAAAAGCGGCCTTCAGGTCAGTGCTTTATCATTGGGTTCATGGCTCACTTTCG
>SPJK01031908.1_pt1 | contig 12247 bp, 10 predicted proteins | sample 3741771 | NCBI WGS metagenome assembly SPJK01 (sample SAMN10925997, study PRJNA522277) | cold seep metagenome | isolation source: Elba SIP-enriched marine methane seep metagenome, extraction at timepoint T2 | place: Italy: coast of Elba, Mediterranean Sea | reverse complement strand
TTCTTGCATGAGGTCTCTTACATAAGTGTTGAAATCGACCTGCATTGTGTGACGAACTGCCTGATAAAAGTGGCCCATATGTGTCTTTTCGTCCGCGGCTGTGATGCGATCCATCTCTTCATCGGTTGGCAGCGCATACTCGCCTGCGATCAGAGCGATCGCGAGTTTTGACTGCTGTTCGGCAAAGTTGACCAAGGTCGGTAGCGGCTGGGCCAGGGCCAGGAAGACCAGGTTTTCATAGCCCGGCTTTACCATTCGCTTGAACAGCGGGAAGCGATTTTCGTCTGGGGTGAGGGCCGGATCGTCAAAGAACGGGAAGGAGACTTTATAGCCTGTCGCCCAGACAATCGCGTCTATCTCTTCCCGCGTGCCATCCGTGAACACCACGGCATCGGGCTCAAATCGTTCGATCGCGCCTTTCGCCGAGATGTCGCCGCAGCCGACGCGGGTCAGGAACTCGCCGGAGACGGAGGGGTGAGCGTCCAGCGGTTCATGATCAGGTTTTGGCAGGCCGTAATCTTCGGGATTGCCAATTTCTTTCTTGATCTTTGAGCGGGCGAGGGCGCGGCCGACGCTCATCGGCATCCAGCTCGGTAGCATGGCTTTGTCGGCGGGCTGTCCGCCCAGATATTTGGGCAGCACCCAGACCCCGCGCCTCATCGAAATGATGAGCTTTTCCGCGATCGGACGCTGTGACAGTTCCGACGAGATATCCATGGCCGAGTTGCCCGCGCCGACGACCAGGATCTTCTTGCCGCGAAAATCATACGGCTCGAACGGATCTTCGTAATGGTGGCTGTGGATCTGGTATCCAGCAAATGTGTCTTGCCCGGGATAGTCATCCGGCGTGCGCGGGTCCCAGTGATGGCCATTGCCGACAAACAGCCATTGATAGGTCCGGGTTTCGCCGGTGGACAGGGTCACGTCCCAATCGCCATCCGCGCGCCGCACGGCCTTGTCGACATTGGTCTTGAAGGTGATCGTCTCGCGCAGGCCGAAATGATCAACATAATCATGGAAGTATTGCAGCAGCTGACTGTGATGCGGGAAGTCAGGCCAGTCTTCGGGCACCGGAAAATCTTCGAAGGCCAGGCGCCATTTCGACGTATCAATGTGCAGGCTTTGATAGCAAGACGACATGCCGTTCGGATTCTTGTAATACCAATTCCCGCCAATATCGTCTGACGTTTCAAAGCAATCATAGGCGATGCCATAATCCTTCAGCCGTTTGGCCATGGTGAAACCGCTACAGCCCGCACCAATGATGCAGGCTTTGCCAGCCGTTGCCGCATCAATTGCCATGTCTGATCCTCCCGTGAGGTTACCGGTTTATCGTTCGGGGGAGATGGTATATCCGCTTACGCCAACGTCAATTTGCGACGGCGCGTCAACCTGTGAGGACGACATGGACGAGAGCATTTCCAGCCTGGACAAACGGATCGAGCTGATGCGCGAGCATATGGACGGCATGACCCAGGTTGTGCCGTGGGCGCGCGAAACCGGATTCAAGGTTACACGCGTGGAACGCGGTCATGTCTGGGGCTTGCAACCATTCAAGGAACACCTTGTTGGCGATGTCGACGCTCAAGTCATTCATGGCGGCGCGATTACGACACTGCTCGACAATTTGAGCGGCATGGCCTGCGCTGCGTCGCTGGAAGAATTTCGCTTTGTCGCAACGCTCGATTTGCGCATCGACTATATGCGGCCAGCCGATAGCGGGCGCGACATTATCGGCGAGGCAGAATGCTATCACGTGACCAAGTCGGTCGCGTTTTGCCGGGCCTGGGCCTATCACGAAACCAGGGACAAGGTGATCGCTACCGCGCAAGGCGCCTTTGCGATCAACAAGCCGCGTCCGAAAGCCAGCCTCGGAGTTCCAGAATGAGCGATACGGTAAGCCGCGGGCAATTACTTGAGTCCTTCCTGACCCGGGTGCCCATCGTGCAAACGCTCGGCATGCGCTGTGACATTAAGGGCGACGACATGACTGCTGTGATGCCGTTTCAGGACAAGCTGATTGGCAATTTCACCATCAAGGCCCTGCATGGCGGTGCCATCGGGACTTTCCTGGAAATGACGGCGATGGCGCAGCTTTTTCTGGTCTCTGAGGCCGAGCGTCCAGCCAGAACGATCAACATCACGGTGGATTATCTGCGCCAGGGTCGCGCCGAAGATCTCTATGCCCGCGCGCGTGTGATCAAACTTGGCCGCCGCATGGCGTCCGTCACCGCGGAGGCCTGGCAGAGTGCGCGCGACAAGCCCGTCGCGGCTCTGCACGGACATTTCCTGTTGGGTCGATCTGGCGAAACATAACGCGAGCGCCATATTGCGCGTGATGCTGCCGATCATTCACCATCCGGATTATGACGCCTCGAGCGTCGGCGACGATCATCGGTTTCCGATGCGCAAATATTCGCTTGTGGCTGAATTGCTGCGGGCGCGCGGATTCGATTTGGAAATGCCGGATCATGCGTCGCAAGCGGCGCTCGAACTGGCGCATCACCCGGGCTATGTACTCGGCGTGCTGACCAGTGCGCTCGATGCCAGGACAGCCCGCCGTGTAGGGTTTGAAATGACCCCCGCAATTGCGGCCAGAACCCGCGCCTCTGTGGGCGGGACATTGTTGGCTGCGCGCCGAGCGCTGGACGCAGGCGGCGCGGTCAACCTCGCGGGTGGCAGTCATCACGCCGACTATCAGAGCGGCGCAGGGTTTTGTGTGTTCAACGATGTTGCCGTTGCGGCGCTCTCGCTTCTGAATGAACAGGACGCGGGCAAGATCGCGGTCATCGATCTCGACGTCCATCACGGCGACGGCACGGCGTTGATTTTCGCCAATGACCCGCGTGTGTTCACCGCGTCCTTGCATTGTGATGATAACTGGCCCCGGACCAAACCGCCCTCAGATCTCGATCTGGGTCTCGTCAAAGGAACCGGCGATGCTGCCTATTTGGTTGCCGCTCAGAAATTGACGGATGAGACGCTGGCGTGCGCGCGCCCGGATCTTGTGTTCTACAATGCGGGTGTCGATCCGCACCACGATGATCGCCTGGGTCTGCTGAGCCTGTCAGATGACGGGTTGAGAGCTCGCGATGGTCTCGTCGCTCAAACCTGCGCCAAACAGAACATTCCCGTGGTCGGCGTGCTCGGCGGCGGTTACAGCAAGGATGCCCGCGCAGTCGCGATCCGCCACACCTATTTGGTCGAGGCCCTGCAAGAAATCGTCTGATTGCCAGCTCTGGTCGCTTGTTTCGGCGGGCGATTCCTTTGACAGTTTGATCCATGACCGAAATGGACAATCCGGCGCTGGAAAACGCGCGTGAACTCTTGCAGCGGATTTACGGCTACGACGCCTTTCGCGGGCTGCAAGCTGATGTCATTGCAGACGTCATGGCGGGTCGCGACGCGCTGGCTGTGCTCCCCACCGGCGGTGGCAAATCTCTTTGCTACCAAATTCCATCCATGCTTCGGGATGGTGTTGGCCTGATCGTCTCGCCCTTGATTGCGCTGATGGCGGATCAGGTCGACGCTCTGAAAGCGCTCGGCGTGCGCGCAGAACGGCTCGACTCTTCGATCTTGCATGAAGTCCGGCTCGCCGCTCTGCAAGCCGCCCGGGCGGGTGAGATGGATATGCTCTATGTCTCACCGGAAGGGCTGTCCGGCGGTTTGCTGAACGCGCTGACACAGCTGAGCGTCTCTCTGATTGCCGTCGACGAGGCGCACTGCGTGAGCCAGTGGGGGCATGACTTCCGTCCAGATTATCGGGCGCTTGGCCGATTGAAGGCGGCGTTTCCAAATGTTCCACGCCTCGCGGTGACCGCCACGGCGGATGCCAGGACACGCGCGGATATCCTTGAGCAGCTCGATCTTACCGAACCAGCCGTGCATGTCGCAAGCTTTGATCGCCCCAATCTAACGCTCGGGGCTGAGCCCAAAGCCAGCAACAGAACAGACCGCCTGGTCCAACTGATCCGGGCTCATAAGGGCGAAAGCGGGATTGTCTATGCCGCGACGCGCAAAGGCACTGAGCAAGTCGCCGAAGCGCTCGAAAAGCAAGGCATTACCGCGCTCGCCTATCATGCGGGTCTGGAAGCGGGTGTTCGTGCCGAACGCCAGCGTCGCTTCTTGCTTGAGGATGGCATTGTGATGTGCGCCACCGTCGCGTTCGGCATGGGCGTCGACAAACCGGATGTACGTTTCGTCATTCATGCCGACCCCCCCAAAACATTGGAAGCGTATTGGCAAGAAGTCGGCCGCGCAGGTCGCGATGGCGAACCGGCAGAAGGTTATGCTCTGTTCGGACCTGCAGACCTTCGCCGCAGCCTGATGTGGAGCTATGACAGCGACGCTGAAGAAGCGATCAAGCGGGTCCAGATCAATAAGACGCGGCAACTGTTTACGTTTCTCAATGGCGAAGCCTGCCGCCGGCAATCTGTGCGCCAATATTTTGGCGAAGATGACGTCAAGCCATGCGGCACCTGCGATAATTGCCGCGCTGAAGACGGGGACCATTTTGATGCCACACGATGGGCTCAAATGGCTATGTCTGCTGTCCTGCGCTGTGGGCAGAAGATCGGTCGGGGACGTCTGGTCATCCATTTGATGGGGCAGGCAAAAGATGGATTTGACGAAGATCTGTCGCAGCAATCGACTTATGGTATTGGCGCAGAGCTACCGAAATCCGGCTGGAACGCCGTGTTCGACGAACTATTGTTCACCGGGCTGCTGGCCGAAGGCGGTGAGGTCATGCGGCCCTATATCTTTGTGCCGGATCATGATGTCGCGAAAGCGCTGTTCAAAGGCGATCAGCAAGTGCTCTTGAAGGCCGACCCGACCGTTCGGCGTACCCGCGCGCGCGGCGGCAAAGTGGCAGGTGCAGCCTTCGCTGACTTATCGACACGCGACCGCGAACTATTTGATTTGCTGCGTCACTGGCGGGTCGATCTCGCCATGGCCAAGGGCGTCCCGCCATATGTCATCTTCCATGACAAGACACTCGCCACGATTGCGACCGAGCGCCCGGTGGATCTGGTGGAGCTGTTGCAGATTTCCGGCGTCGGTGAAAAGAAGGCCGGGCGTTATGGAGAAGATATTGCGCGCATCGTCCGCGACGCGGCATGAGCCAAACCACGAGATGGCGAACAAGAAAGACGAGACCGTGGGTAACCGGTCCCGCCTTCCAGTGTGAGAGAGATTAATGCCCGTAGGCAGACTCCCCATGGCTCGCGGTATCGAGCCCGGCTTCCTCGTCATCAGCCGAGACCCGCAGAGGTGTCACCAGCTTGACCAGGAACAGGATGATGGCGCTGAACACAGCGGACCAGACACAGACCGCGACGACGCCGGTGAACTGAACCGTGAACTGGCTCCCCATGGTGACATCGCCGAGGCCAGGTGCCATCGGGCCGACACCGGCCAGGAATGGGATGAGCAGCGTGCCGAGAATGCCGCCAACACCGTGCACGGCGAAGACATCGAGGCTGTCATCAATCTTCAGCTTGGTGCGGATCAGCGTCACCGCATAGTAACACGCGATCGCGGCGGCTGTGCCGATCAGGATTGCGGCGAGTGGACCGACAGAGCCTGCCGCTGGCGTGATCGTGGCGAGGCCGGCAATCGTGCCGGTCGCGGTGCCGACCAGGGTGGGCTTGCCATACTTGATCCACTCAATCGCCATCCAGACCAATGAAGCGGTTGCCGCCGACAGGTGAGTGACCAACATGGCTTGACCTGCACCCGCACTGGCGCCGCCGGCAGAGCCTGCATTGAACCCGAACCAGCCGACCCAGAGCATGCTCGCGCCGAGCATGACGAAGGCCGGATTGTGCGGCGGTCTCATGTCTTGTGGGAACCCGGTGCGCTTGCCCATCATCATGACGAAGACCAGCGAGCTGATGCCAGCGGTGGCATGCACAACCAGTCCGCCGGCAAAGTCATGCACGCCCTGGTCGGCGAGCCAGCCGCCGCCCCAGACCCAGTGGCAAACCGGCGCATAGACCAGCACAACCCAGAGCACAGAGAAGAGCAGGACTGCGCCAAAATTCACCCGCTCGACATAAGCGCCGACAATCAGCGCCGGGGTGATGATCGCGAAGGTCATCTGAAACATGACGAAGACAGACCCAGGGATCGACCCGCTCATCGCGTCGGTTGTCAGCCCGTTCAGGAAGGCGCCGGAAAGGCCGCCCCAGAGTGCGCCCATACCTGCTGCGTCGCCATTGCCATCGCCAAAGGCGATGGAATAGCCGATCGCGACCCAGACCAGAGACATCAGGCAGGCGAGAACCAGGCACTGCATCAGGACTGACAGCACGTTCTTGCCCTGAACCAGGCCACCATAGAACAGCGCCAGGCCGGGCAGGGTCATGAACAAGACCAGTGCGGTCGATGTCAGCATCCAGGCTGTATCGCCAGTATCGGCAAAAGCCGGGGCCGCGAAAACTGATAGAATGGTAAGAATAGAGAATGAGCGGACAGCTGCCGCTGCTCGGCGTTTGGTGTGATACATTTTTTCGCCCTCCCGAAGCGATGGCGCAGGCAACAAAGATTTTACGCTTCAGAACAAGGGTGCCCCCGTCACAAGGGATGCGTTTTTTTGCGTCGTGTTCAATTATTGGGCGACGGTGCTCAGAGTTTGGGCGCGAGGTGTCGACCTTACTGGCTGACAATTTGAGGGGTTCAGTCTAAGCGGCGCGGATGGCTGATGTGCAATTGTCCCGATCTCGCGTGCTGCGCCTGGCTGTGCCAGTAATGCTGGCGCAGGCGGCGATTGCGGCGACTGGTGTCGTCGATACCGCCGTCATGGGTCTTTACGGCGACAAGTCGGACCTTGCTGCCGTCGCCGTGGCCAGTGTTGCGTTCAGTTTCATCTATTGGGGGTTTGGTTTTCTACGGATGTCGACCACTGGCCTGGTCGCGCAGGCGCTTGGCAGAAATGATACGGCCGAGGCCCGCGCAACGTTGCAACGCGGCCTGTTGCTGGGCGCGGGTTTCGGACTGACAATCTTTGCCGTGTCGCCATTTCTTCGGGGGGTGATTTTTTCGCCATTTGGTGCTGAAGCGGACGTGGTCGCCCTGGCGGATGGGTATTTCGCAGCGCGGGTTTGGGGTGCGCCCGCATTGCTCACACAATATGCGATCACGGGCTGGCTGCTCGGGACCGGGCGCACTGGCGCATTGTTGGCGATGCAAATTGTCATGAATGGAGTGAACATCGTCCTCGATGTCTGGTTTGTTGCGGGTCTTGGCTGGGGTCCGGCGGGGATAGGCGCGGGCACAGCGATTGCCGAATGGGTGTCGCTGGTGTTTGGACTGGTGCTGATCTGGCGAAGTTTAAAACGCGAGGAAGGCTTGTTGGATCGCCCGGCTTTGCTCGCTCTGTTCAACGCCAACCGCGACATCCTGATTCGAACGTTGGCGCTGCTATTCGCTTTTGCCTGGTTCGTACGATCCGGCGCGCAATTGGGCACCACACAATTGGCGGGTAACGAGGTCTTGTTGCAGTTCATCACCATTGCCGCGTTCGTTCTCGATGGCTTCGCCTTTGTCGCAGAAAAGGAAGTTGGCGAAGCCTATGGTGCGCGGAGCGTTGAGCGTTTGCGCCGAGCGATGCGATTGACCACGGAGCTGGCCCTGGGTTTTGGCGTCGTGATCAGCCTCAGCTATTATTTTGGCGGGACCGTGATCATTCAACAATTTATCAGCGATGTGGAAGCCCGCGACGCGGCGCTGGCTTTCCTGCCTTATTGCGCCGCTGTTCCGATCATCGGGGTCGCGGCATTTCAACTCGACGGGTTTTTCCTGGGTGCCACGCAAGGGCGCGCCATGCGTAATGCCGCGATTGTCGTCACCGCGGCTTATGTCGGGTTGGACCTGGTGCTGCGCCCAGCGTTTGGCAATACCGGCGTGTGGCTCGCATTTCTCGGCATGTACGTGTTTCGCGCCAGCGCACTGGGATACTATTTACCAAGCCTCATGCGCGCGACGGCAGATCCGCACCCACCGCATCAGACACAGACGTAAACCCATCGGCGCGAAGCAGCTGTGCCAGCTCGGCATTGATTTTCGCGACCAGGCCCGGCCCATGATAGACAAGCGCAGAGTAGAGTTGCACCGCGTGCGCGCCCACCCTGATTTTGGCGTAGGCATCTGCGCCGCTGCGAATTCCGCCGCATCCGATCAGATCAAACGCGCCTGACAATTCGCTGGCGACGTCGGCGAGAACGCGTGTCGATTTCTCAAACAGAGGCGCGCCGGACAGACCACCCGCTTCGCTGGACTGATCGCTTTTCAAACTCTCCGGACGATCCAGCGTGGTGTTGGAGATGATCAAGCCCGATAGCCACGCACCGTGATCGCGAACTGTGGCGATGACGTCGCCAAGCTCTTTTTCGCCGAGGTCGGGCGCAATTTTCAGAAAGACCGGTCGCGGATCGTGCCGGTCGCCGCCGCGCGCGCCGGCATGTGCGATTTGACAGCGTGCGAGCAGCTCCTGCAGGGCATCTTGTCCCTGTAACCCGCGCAGACCAGGAGTGTTCGGACTGGAGATATTGATCGTGATGTAGGAGCAGACGGGGTACACCGCAGCGATCCCGGTTTCATAGTCTGCAATGAAATCGTCGCTGGTCTTATTGGCGCCGACATTGGCGCCGACGGGACATCGTGCGCTTGGCGCCGAGCGCCGCAAACGCCTGACGAAATAGTCGAGGCCGTGATTGTTAAATCCCATACGGTTGATCACGGCATCATCGTCGCTGAGGCGGAACAATCTCGGTTTCGGACTTCCCGGTTGCGGCTTCGGCGTCACCGTTCCGCATTCCAGAAACCCGAAACCGAACCGGGCCATCGGGCGGTGCACCTCTGCATTCTTGTCGAAGCCTGCCGCCAGTCCCAGCGGGTTGGCAAAGGTCAGGCCCGACTTTGGCAATGTGACAGGGGTTTGCCAGCTGTCAGGCGCAATTCTTGGCAAGCCAATACCAAGCTTTAGTCCGCTGATCGTGGCAGTGTGTGCTGCTTCTGGCGAGAGCCTTTTGACAAAAGGAAGGGCGAGATCCGCCAGGCTCATTGGTCTATGTCGGCAGGTAGTTCTGGCACATTCTGATCGTCCAGAGTGAGTGTCCAGGTGCGTTTTGCCATTTCGACCCGCAGACGCGCATAGAGGTGGGGGAAGAGCTGTCCGCCGCGGCTTTCTTCCCAGCGGATGGGCAGCCCCATTTCCTCGACGACGAATTCCAAGAGTCGGACGTTTTCCTGACCGGGATAGTGCAGCGAAAGCGTTTCTTGCACTTGCGCGCGCGTCGACAGGTGAACATAGCCATCGCCTTCATCCAGAGCGGTCTGCGTGTAGCCGAGCTGGGCAGCGGTCGCCCAGTCGTCCTGGCTCAGGATCTTATAGACACGGGTTCGTTGCAACATCACCATATCCGCGTCTTCACCTCTTTTCCGGCTAGAATGCAAGGCCATTGCGCCGCTCAGTTGATAGGATATTATTCCCATGGTAGGATTTCGCCTCTTGTTAACCGCCACAATAGAGGTCGGCGAACATGCAACATGGGGACATCTGGCGCGGAATTGACTTGTTGGCACGCACCCACGGGCTGTCGACATCCGGATTGGCGAGGCTTGCCGGTCTTGACGCAACCGCCTTCAACAAATCAAAGCGCTTGCCCAAAGATGGCCGCCCGCGCTGGCCATCCACGGAGAGCATTTCGCGCGCGCTCGAAGCGGTGGGGGCGGACTTTGGTGAGTTCGCTGATCTGGTCACGGGTCAATGCGGGACGACAGTACCGCTGTTTCGATACGCGGACGCAGACTTGTCCGGAGCATTCGACGCATCCGGAATGCCAGCCCGCGATGGTTTTGAACGGGTTCGTATTCCGAGCGATGAAGACGGGAAAGCCTGGTTTATCATTGAGATTGGAGCGGTCGAACTGGACCGCACATACAGATCCGGTGATCGGCTGATTGTCTCACGGCTTGCGCCTCTCCGGCCCAAGGACCGGGTCCTGATCAAACCGGTTTCTGGCGACCTCATTACGGGCCTGCTGGTGCGCAATTCAGACACCCATATCGAGTTGACCGCGCCCGCAGATAGGGCGTCCAATCGAACGCTTGAATGGACGGGTTGTGATTGGATCGCGCGCATCTTGTGGGTCAGCCAATGAGCTGATCGCGCATCCATCAGTTTTTCGCGATTTCTTTTTTGCCTTTGGGCTTGCGCCTCGACCCTCACTTGTGGAAGGACTGCGCGTCATGGATTGGGATAAGCTGAAATCGTTTCACGCTGCAGCAGAGGCTGGCAGTCTAACTGCGGCCGGGGAGCGACTGGGGATTTCTCAGTCGGCGGTTTCCCGTCAAATTGCGGCGCTCGAAGAACAACTCGGCGTTTCTCTGTTCCAACGCCACGCCCGTGGTCTGGTTCTAACCGATGCCGGGCACACGCTGCATCGCTCGACAGTCGACATGGCGACGGCGGCGCAGGGGGCCAGCGCGGCGCTGAAGGATCAGCAAGACGTTGCGCAGGGCGAGCTGATCGTCACCGCTCCTGTCGCGTTTGGGTCGACCTGGCTGGTTCCGCGTTTAGGCGACTTTGTCAGCCAGAACCCTGAAATGCGTATCGATCTGCGCCTCGATGATGGCGAGCACTATGATTTGCTCAAGCTCGAAGCCGAATGCGCTATTCGACTTTGGGCGGCTGATAAAGCCGACTTGATCCAACGCAAGCTCGCGACGGTTGCGACCAATCTCTATGCAGCGCCGGAATATATCAAAGAGCACGGTATGCCCCGTACGCCGCAAGATCTCGATAATCACCGCATCATTGCGTATGGCGCGGCCGATAGTCCGATCACCGCGATGAGTTTTGCAGAACGGGTGGGCCGCGACGATGCGGGGCCGCGACAGGCGGCGCTGACCGTCAACAATGTTTCGGCAATGCTGCGGGCGGCGGAAGCCGGACTGGGGATTGCCGACTTGCCTGACTATATGGTCAGCGCTGTGCCAAAACTGGTGCGCGTTCTCGATGATTTCACCGGACCAAGCTTCGATCTCTATTTCATTTATCCCAGCGACCTACGGCGATCAAAGCGGATTGGGGCGTTTCGCGACTTCCTGACGGCACAGGTTGAAGCCTTCCGAACATCACCCTTGCGGTAGCGAATATTACTTTTCTGCAATGTATGCAAAATTGCATGTCGCTTTTGCGAACCTGCATGTTGCAATTGCAACCAATGAGCCCATATACCCCTCGTGTTGAGGTTCCGGACACGACCCGATCATTCCTCCGATTGGGTGTTTCCTCCCCCAGACGGAACCAAACTCCAGAGGCCTGGCTGCGTATCGCGCCGGGCCTTTTTCTTATTTGCTGATCCGAACCAGAGTGGTCAGCAACGAGTTGAAGGCAATACCGATCTCGCCGGACGATATGTTGTAGAAATCCGATTCTGAGCTGGCGCACTGCGTCAGGTGCGAAATCGCGTTCGCGTCATTAATATCGACCGCGATGGTGTAGAGTTGGACGCCATATTCAGTTTTCATTTGTTCACAGGCGTCCAACATCAGATTGTCGAGCGCAGTCTTATCGAGACGCTGAATATCGGGATGTCGCCAGCACCCGACACTATCATCATGGTCTTCCGGATGCCCGACATCATATGACTGCTGCGTTCGGTTGGTGCAGCCATAATAGCCTTCGAAATTTCCAGGCGGAACATTGATCCCGTCGGTGAGCAGTACGGCAATCTTGATCACTTCCGGATCATCCCAGTCGGCCGGCTCGGTATCGACCGGGTAGGAAAAGAAGCTCGTCCAGTCGGTGCGCGGAGATAATGTCCGCAAACCCCACATCAGACCGATATCTGCATGAGTGCCGCCGGGTGCCGGATACATTTGCTTGAGTTTGTTGACGACTTGCGCGCGGTTGGCCGACGCCGCCAGCATCGGTGACGGGCAGTTCATGTTCGGTCCATTGATGGCTTTCTGCCGATCCCAGGGAAAGATATTGCTCGAGCCATTGTCGGTCGGACGGAAATCGCAGATCTTGCCGCCCTCGTTGAGATATTCAAACTCGTTTGGGTCGGAGATGCACGGTTCAATATAGCCGTTCGGATCCGTCCAGCCATTGCTGTTATAATAGTCATATTGGCTTTGCGCCGATTGATCCGGGCGAATTCCGGCGCGCACGGCTTTAGGCTGATAATTGTTTGCGGCCCCGTTAGACCACCACGGATCCGCGCGCAGCTGCGTTGTG
>SPJK01008667.1_pt1 | contig 12256 bp, 13 predicted proteins | sample 3741771 | NCBI WGS metagenome assembly SPJK01 (sample SAMN10925997, study PRJNA522277) | cold seep metagenome | isolation source: Elba SIP-enriched marine methane seep metagenome, extraction at timepoint T2 | place: Italy: coast of Elba, Mediterranean Sea | reverse complement strand
GACAAGGCTGCTGCATACAAGCACAGGGCCGCGAGGAAATAAGGCGCGCCGTAGACGATGCCGAGCTGACGCCAGTCAATTCCGGCCAGTCCTACCATTGCTTCTTCTTCCAGCATAAAGCTGGCCAGCATCATCAGGCTCGGCCAGCGAATGGCGGCCATCGCTCCAAAAGCGAAGGCGATTGCGTATAACGCAATCAAAAGAGCAATCAGTCGACGTGGCATAATATTTTAATAGGCCAGTAAAATTGATATGCCATGAACATGTTTGAAGGGATTTGAGCTATGTTCCGTTCTGCACCCCCCCAAGTGCCCATGGCACTGATGTTTGGCGGCGTTATTCCATTCGCATCCGCGGCTGGCGCGATGTTCGTTTGGCGCGACAATTATACGATGATGATTACGGCTGCGACGTGGTTGCTGGTCTATTCCGCGATTGTCTTGAGTTTTCTCGGCGGTGTCCGCTGGGGTGCTGAAGTCGCCAAACGAGAGCGACCACGCTTTGCTGAGCTGGGTCCAGCGACCTTTGGCGCACTGATCGGATGGGGCCTGGTCATGGCTGCGTTCCAGCAAGCGTTTCCGGCGTGGACCTATGCCGCAATGGCCGCCGCGTTTGTGTTGCATTTCTTATATGACAGCATCTCGCCAGAATTGCCGATCTGGTATCGGCGTATGCGTCTATGGCCAACCATTGGTGCCGTCATTTCACTGGCCGCGGCCTGGTATCTTATTCAGCGGGGCTTAGCGACCTTGGGCGGGGGAGGCTGATCCCAGCCGCCCGGAAGCTGAGTACTGAAAGCGCCGTGGACACCAGAGCGTTCCACCCGGCCATGGACAGGCCGTAAGAGCCTTTCCAGGGATCATCCATGCACGACGGTGCCCCCTGGCGCTGGTTGAGATCGGACAGATCAATCGCATCCATGTTGACCACGGTCGCGGTGCACCCGCTCGGAGCAGGCCAGAACCTGTACTCGACGCCCGCATGATAAGCTGCAACGATCGCTCCCGTCAGGAAAATCAGGCCGAGCATGATGTTCACGGCCAGAATAAATCGCGGGTTTTGTCGGATTTGCCACAGCAATAGCGCCGTGACTGACATCGCGACCACAGCCCAGTAGACTTCTCTCTGACGCAAGCAAAGCGGGCAGGGCAGCAGCAGCGCAAAGGTCTCAAATGCATGCGCCGCGCCCAGCATAAAGCCTGCGGCCAGCAGAGCCAAAGCTGGCCAGCGCCAGGTTTTAAGGAGAGGGTCGAGCCGATCCAACATGACCCTAGAATCCTACCGCAGCGCCTCAAAGTCCATGCGGCAACCACGCACGGGGCGTTACGGTTCTGTCACGCAAGGGTTTTAGCCGAGGATCATCGTCTTCAGAGAGCTGATAATCCAGGTCGACCCGGTCAGCAAAATGCCGATCCAAACAGTTCCGAGCAGCGCGCCGAGGAGGACCAGAATACCGTCACGCGCCATCAGGCCGAAGGCGACAATCGCCACCGCGATAGCAGGCGTCGAATTGGTCAATGGCAATGGCACAAGGATCGAAGCTGCAAACGCGGTGAGAAACAGTGCGACGACGCGTTCCATCGTCTTGCCGGTCAGGAAGGTCAGCCGCGGGTGCGAAATCACTTCCAACCAGCCAAACCATTTGCGCCCAAAGCGCGAGGTGCGGACCAGCCCGTCTTTGTTGATCATTCGACGGCCAAATTTTTCCGGCAGCCACGGTTCTTCGCGCCCGGCCAGCATTTGCAGCGTCAGCGCCATCATCGGCAAGGACACGACTTGCGGCACCCCATACAGGAACGGAATCGCGCACGGCAGGGCGAGAATGAAGAGCATGGCCCCAAAAGCCCGCTCTTCCAGCCGGTCGAGAATATCGTGCAGCGAATATCCCGCTTCCGGAGCATCAGCGGCCATGGCTTCAAGCGATTGTAGGAAGGTGCGTTGCGGCGTGGTCGTCTCAGTCATAGCGGCTTGCCTAGCGAGGTTTGTGCCAACCGCAAAGCGGAGATTGACGGGAGAGATTAGCTGCGGCAGTTAAGCGGCCTGATCGCACAGGCCGGTGTGGCGGAATTGGTAGACGCGCGGGATTCAAAATCCCGTTTTCCTTGGAAAGTGTCGGTTCGAGCCCGACCACCGGTACCACTCAAAAAACTTCATCTCAGTTGGCGCGCGCTAGTCGGCGGCGCGGTCCGACGGAAGCGTCAGTCGACTAAAATCCGCGCCCGTTGGGTTCTGGAACAGTCGTAAGTCGAATTCCGACGCGGCGGCGAGCAGGTGATCAAATATGTCCGATTGGATGCCTTCATACTCAATCCAGTCCGTGGTCGTGGTGAACACATAGACTTCAATGGGCAGACCGTTCTCCGTCGGCTTCAATTGGCGCACCAGGAACGTAAACGTGTCGCTGATCTTTGGATGAGCGCGCAAATAGGCTTCGACATAGGCGCGAAACGTGCCGACATTGGTGAGGTGGCGGCCATTGACCAGGGTCGAGGTGTCAGCCGCGGCGGTTGCATTATAGTCTGCCAGCTCCTCGGATTTGGATTTGAGATAGTCGGCAATGTACTGAATGCGCGAGTAGCGAGAGAGCATTTCCGCATCACAGAACTTAATCGAGCTGATGTCCAGGTAGAGCGATCGCTTGATGCGTCGGCCCCCCGTTTCCTTCATGCCGCGCCAGTTCTTGAAACTGTCATTGATCAGCGACTGGGTCGGGATCGAGGTGATGGTCTTGTCGAAATTGCGGATCTTTACCGTGGTCAGGCCGATCTCGATAATGTCGCCGTCGACCGAATATTTCGGCATTTCGATCCAGTCTCCGACTGCGACCATCTGGTTGGCGGTGAGCTGAATACCGGCGACGAAGCCGAGGATTGGATCCTTGAAGACCAGCATCAGCACTGCGGTGATCGCGCCAAGGCCCGCAAACAGTGCCAGCGGGGACTCGCCTAAAAGCAATGAAAGTACGGTAATCGCGCCAAGGAAGTAGAGCACCAGTTTCGCAATCTGCACGAAACTGGTGATTGGGAAGGTCCGCGATATGTTGAAGGTCCGATAAATCACCAGCCCGGCGCTAAGGAGCGCATCGACAAACAGGACAATCATCAGTGTCAGATAGAGCAGGCTGATGATTTCAATGCCCTGCACGACCGTCGGAAACGCGGCAAAGACCGCAGGCCCCATGGCGTAGATCACAGCCGCCGGCGCGGCATGCGACAAGCGTGAAAACACGTTCATGCGGGCCAGCGTATCGTCGCGTGTGGACTCGGATCGCATGATCGCCCGCGCCAATGTGCCGACGATGAGATATCGCGTTACAAAGTAAGCCAGACCCGCCAGCGCCAAGACCGCCAAGCTGGCCGCCGCCACGGCAAGGCCAAATGTCAGGTCTTCCGATAGACCGAATGGGCTCAACCAATTGAGAATAGCGTCCAACATGAGGGGGCTCCGCGAGGCTTTGAGGGTTTAAGGTCCTCTTGATCACGTTCGCGGCGTGAGAAAAGCCCTTAGTTTTGGCATGTTTTGCAACAGCTATGCTTGCAGCCCGCGGCATCCGCACCCTTGCCAATCGTCTCATCGACTTAAATAAGCGGACAAAGGATGACCGAATGCCCGACACGATGACCCCAACTGAGTCCCTTCCCGGCGCGCTTTGCTCGCTGCCTGCAGACCACCCAAACGTCGTGCAGGGCAAAATCGGTGTGCTACTCGTCAATCTCGGGACGCCAGACGGGACGGACTATTGGTCGATGCGGCGCTATTTGTCCGAGTTTCTCTCCGATCCGCGTGTCATCGAAGTGCCACAGCCGATTTGGCAACTCATCCTGCAAGGGCCCATCCTGACCTTCCGGCCGAGCAAGTCTGGACGCGCTTACAAGAAAATCTGGACGGAGCACGGCTCACCGCTTCTGGTCTATACCAAGCGTCAGGCTGAGAAACTTGACGGGCGCATCGGATCCGAGACCCTGATTGTCGATTTCGCAATGAACTATGGCAATCCGAGCATCGCCTCGAAGATCGAGGCGCTGAAAGCCAAAGGGTGCGACCGAATCTGCATCGTGCCGCTCTATCCGCAATATTCAGCGACGACGACCGCCAGCGTCTGCGATCGCACATTCAAAGTGCTGAAGACGATGCGCTGGCAACCGGCTGTGCGTACGGCCGCAGCGTTTCATGACCAGCCCGCCTATATCGAAGCGCTCGCGAATAGTATCACGGAACATCTCGGCACGCTGGATTTTGTTCCGGACAAAGTGTTGATGTCCTATCACGGCATCCCGAAAGCCTATTTCGACAAAGGCGATCCGTATCATTGCCATTGCCACAAAACCACGCGTCTGGTGGCGGAACGTCTCGGTTGGGACACGGATTTCGTCATGACCACGTTCCAGAGCCGATTTGGGCCAACCGAGTGGCTGCAACCCTATACCGACAATACGCTTGAGGCTCTGCCGGAGCAGGGCGCAAAGAAAGTTGTGGTGGTTTCGCCGGCCTTTATGTCCGACTGCCTGGAGACTCTGGAAGAACTCGCCATGGAGGGGCGCGACGCCTTTATCGCCGCGGGCGGTGAGGCATATTCTGTGGCGCCGTGCCTGAATGACAGCGACGGCGCGATCGATGTGATTGAGGACGTTGTTCGTCGCGAGATCGCGGGTTGGATCAGCTAGGCGTGGACGATTGGGTCAAAAACGGCAAGGTCCGTGGCCGGATAACCGAAGACGGTGCTCTGGAAGTGCGCTGTTTCGGCCTGACCACCCAGGCCAGATATTACAAACAACTATTCCGCGAGTTCTTTCGCAAGGACTTTCAACGTCTGCGCCCGGGCTATGGCGATTATGATGTTCACATCATCATGGAGTATACCGGCGATGCGCCGTGGATGGATCTCGATAATCTCGCCAAAGCTCTTCTCGACAGTCTGACCGGCAATGCGTTTGAAGATGACCATCAGGTCGCGCGGCTGCTTGTCGAGCGACGCGTTGGTGAGCGCGAGGGCATTTACATGCGCGTGCAGGCGCTGAACTAGGCTCTAGAATCCAGCGTCGCAGCTCGCGTCGTGACCCATTTTGCAGGCCGTCAAACGGGCCTGTCGCGCGCCGTCCAGGTCTATATCGCCGCCTATGCCAAACTCCAGATTGTCGGCGTACCAGGCGCACCCGACATCGTGTCCGATCCGGCACGCGCGCTCTGTATAGGACCGCACCCGCGCCGCCCGTTCCGGGCCAGATTCCAGGTTGAGCAGCGCGAAATTCGCTGCATCAACACAAATATCGGCGTATCTGGATTCCGCCGCCGGGCAGGAGATTTCGTTCATCTCAAGCGCCAGATCGGCATCGACGTCGCCGCCCACGCCGCGAATATAGAAATCAGCGAGATCCTGACAGGAGGCGAGGCGTCCCAGATCGCACGATCGATACAATGTATCGCGCGCCCGCTCAGGATCGGGGGTACTGGCGCGCCCGGTCAAGAAATAGTCTGATGCCGCAGCGCAGGCGTCCGCGTCGCCGCTATTGCAGGCGCGATCATAGAATCTGACGGCGGCGAGGTGCGCGTCAGCGGTCGTCGTGACGCCAAAATAGGTCGCCAGGCGTTCGCATCCGAGTTCATAATCGACACGGCACAACTGGTCCGCAAAGGCCAGATATTTAATCGGGTCTGCGCGGATCCCGAGGCGATCGTAAACATCGAAAACCATGTCACATGTGTCTGATCGCGTCAGGGTTTCCGACTCCAGGAAACACGCGCGGGAGACAGTGTCCATCGCGCCCGCAAAATCGCCATGGATTATGCTGATCGATGCGGCGAACGCATATTTCTGGGTGTCATTCTGAGCAGTTTTGGACGGGGCGGGTTCGAACAGCGCAGGCGGTGAGTCGGCGGATTGTTCTGGATTGGGCGTGTTTTCAGGTTCTGGTTCTGCGAGGGTAAATTCCGGTAGATCGATCGTGGAATCGGTCGTTTCCGGTGGATCTGGATCGACAGATATGGCGGTCACAATCGGTTCAGTTGTTTCAGCGATCGAAATTGAATCGGCGGTGATGACTTCAACCGGCTCCAGATCAGGGGTTTCAGGGTCCGAAACTGGCGGAATCGTTGCCGTGACCGTCTCCGTCTCTGTTTCAGGTTCGGCTTGAGGTTCTGTGAGAGGTGGTTGCTCGAGCACAACCTCTACCTCAGGCGCAGCAACGTCGCACTGCAATTCAGATCTGGCCCAGGTGACGAGCCGATTGCTCGGAAATTGTCTGATGACGCGAGGCCCAGGGCCAGGTCTTTCACTGGCTTCGGCGTCGCAACGGCCGGCAGCGATACATTTGGAAATATGGTCCATTGCCGACTGTTCGCCGAGAATAGCGTCGCGGCCCTGCCAGCTCCAGCGCAGGATCGAAAAGGCGGCATAACGATCTTCCAGAACGCGCTGCTGTTCTTCGGGAACCACCCCATCTAATGCAACCAGAGCATCGCGCGCGGTTTGCGCGTAGCGATCGATCGAACTTTGAGGTGGGCACTCGGCTTGCGCAATAGCAGGTAGCGCAGCGACGCCCGCCGCGAGCACAAGCCCGCGTAACGCTTTCAGCATGGTGTCCCCGCTTGTTCGGCTTTGCAAATAATCGACCGCCAAAACGTATCACACAGCCTATGGGACAACAAGATTACGAGCTCTGTTGTCCCCAGAGACGCATGGCATCAATGATCGGTCGCATATTCAGTCCCTTCTCCGTCAGATGATATTCGGAGCGGGGTGGATGGGTGTCGTAGATCTTTCGATCCACAACCTCGTGATCTTCAAGCATTTTCAACCGGTTGGACAGCGTGTTTGGGGCGATCCCCGACAGCGCCGTTTCGAAATCCGAAAATCGTCTTGGCCCGTGATCGACGAGCTCGCGAATTATCTCGCTGGTCCAGCGTGATCCGATGATGAACGCAGCGCGAGACACGGGACAAAGGGGCAGATTCTTCTTCGACATACTCGAAGCATAATCAATTCACTTGACGAAATCTACTAACTACGAAAAAGATAGTTACTTAATAAATGGAGATAGCAATGAGTATCGAACTTCAAGCCGTCCTCGGCACATCGTTGATCCTGTTTTTATTATTGTTGATGCAAGGCACGCTAGTGCCGCTGAATCAGGGATTTGGATGGGGATTGGGAAGCCGCGATGCCAAGCAGGATTTGACTGATATGCAAGGCCGCGCGTCACGTACGATTGCCAACCATATCGAAGGTATGATGCTCTTTGTGCCTCTGGTTCTGGTGATTGAGCTGGCTGAATTGTCGTCAGGGCTGACCGCGATCGGCGCTGGCATCTATCTCGCCGGTCGAGCGGCATTTGCACCCATTTACCTAATGGGGATCGCCTATTTGAGGTCACTTGCCTGGGGCATCAGCGTGATCGGATTGCTGATGCTGGGATACGTCGCTGCGGCAGCGTTGGTCTGAAACTAACCCAATCGTTTGAATGACATCGGGATCGCGGTTGCGGTGGCTTTTGCGACCAGTTTCCCGTCTCCGTCAATACATTCAGCTTCCATAAAGGCGGCGGAGCGGCCCCATTTCAAAATGCGCGCTTCGACGTGCGCAGGGCCGGGCATCAGACGGCGCAAATAAGAGGTTTTCATTTCCAGAGTCGGCGCCGTCATGGTCACGTTTGATGCAATGATGCAGCAGGTGCTCATCGCCTCATCCATCATCGCGGCGATAAAACCGCCTTGCACGGCCCCTGTGGGATTAGCGAAATTCGGCGAGACGTCGAAATCCATCCGGATACGCTGGGCGTCCTGTTCGACCTCGGCCAACCGCATGCCGAGCGTGTCTGAGCAGGGTGGCCGCTTCTTGCTGTTCTGAAACCGAGCGAGCATTTCGGCATCGGAAATACGAGGCTTCTCGCCCGGTGTCGGCTTGGTCATGTTTATTTTCGGCGGAAGGCGTCGAGATTGACGACGGTTTCATCGCTTCCAGGAGCCGGTTCGGCAGCACCTTCTTCCATCTCGGAGTCGGCCGAACCGAGCGCCGGTGCGACAACCGCCTTTTCTTCGTCGGTCCCGGCCTTTTCGAAGCTGACACCGAAATTGACGGCTGGATCAACGAACCGCGTAAGAGCGACATAAGGAATCGACAAGTGCTGAGGCACGCGGTTGAATTTCAGGACAATCTCGAAATGACCATCATGGACTTCCAGGTCCCAATATTGGTGCTGGACGACAATCGTCATCTCATCCGGGAATTGTTCAACCAGATGATCCGGAATCTTTACGCCAGGGGCTTTGGTCCGGAATGTGACGTAGAAATGATGGTCCCCCGGAGGCGCCGATCCTTTCTCTGCCTGACGTAATGCTTCACGAACGACCCCCCGCATTGCGGCCTGAGTCAATGCCTCATAGCCTATATAGTCCGTCATCAAGCTCTCCTACGTTGGCGCACTGGATAGCGCCTCGATTCCGATCACGCAACGCCGTTCATGCGACAGGCGAACGCGAAACTGTGACTTCCCCCGCCGGGGTGTCCGGTTTTGAAATGATGCTCGGTCTGTAGTGTTTGCTGCAGGACCGGCGACTCTACGAAACTTAAGTGGAGGCTTCTGTTGCCAGGCGCCTCCGGGCCCCGCCTAAGGCGCTGAAGCCCTAGGAGTTAAAAGCGGTATTCCACGCACAGCGTTACGCTGCGAGCAGTTCACCTTCAGCAAAGTTGTCATTAGCAACTATTGTTGATTGAGCTTCTAACGCAGCTCAAGCGGGTGAAAGCCTCGCCTTTACACGTCCGTCGATCCTATTTCGCCCCCAAACGACCCCCGCTGAAGAAGGAGGTCTTTGGTGGAGGCGCCGGGTACCGCCCCCGGGTCCGAACCGCTTATTACACGCGCATTTATCACCATAGTTCACAAGGAACCTGATCAATATAATCCGGCTTTGCTTAAGATTAAAGAGCTTAGTCCAGCGGTTCGACAATTACTTCGATGACGCCCTCTGTGCGTTCGAGGGCAGCAAGCTCTGCCTGAAGAGTGGTCGAATGGATTTCGCGGGTGGTTCTGGCGACAGCGCCGGTCGCGTCTGCCGTCAGGATGGTCAGCCGCAACATGCGTTCTGTGCCATCGAGCACGCCATCAGCGGCACGCACGGTGAGCTTGCCGACCTGATACACGCCTTTGCCGGTATAATAGACGGTTTTTCCAGCGAGTTTCGCGCCATTGAACAACAGGCCCGCCGTGGACGTCACGATACATCCGGAAAGAAACAGAGCCGCGAGCGGTGCGGCAATGGCAAGGATTCGCATAGATGCTCCAATTCAAGGCCCCCGGCCCGAAATTGAGCTTACCGCTCCAAGCCTATTTAAAAAGTGAACAGCGCAGCCCAAGACATTTGTGACATGCCCCCTTGTCCCGGCTTTCAAAACCTGCTTTTTGCCGAATATCGATAAATGAGGCATTGGGAGGCCTTTACTTATGCGAACCACTTTTACCGCACTTGCAACCATTTTCGCACTGACCGCCTGCGGTCAGACCTCTAACACATCACCAGCGATTGAAGCTGAAACGCCGCCGGTCGAAGCTGCGGCCGAACCAACCGCGGAAGAGATCGCCGCTGAAACCGAACGGCTCAATACCTGGTTTGAAGAGAAATTCGAAGCCGAAGTTCTAGAAAGCCCGATCCAGCTGACCTTCCTTGGCCGCGACGAGCGCCAGGGCGAGATTGATGATTTCTCTGAAGCCGGTCTCGACGCCCAGCTCGAGCGTTCACGCGCGAACCTGGCAGAACTCCAGGCCAATTTCGACTATAATAGGCTGAGCCCCGACGCGAAGATTTCCTACGATATCTGGGTCTATCAGGCCGAACGCGCGGAAGCTGCGGATGAGTTTCGCTACAACGCCTATGTGTTTGAGCAGATGCAATCCATCCACTCCTTCTTCCCGCAGCTGCTGATCGCGTTTCACAAAGTCATCGATGGCGAGGACATGGACAATTACCTGTCGCGCGTCTCTGGCAGCGCGGTTGCGATCGATCAGTTGATCGCCGCTTCCATGCGCGTCGCGGAAGACGGCGTTCGCCCACCGTACTTTGCGTTTGATGCCGTGATTGACGAGTCGCGCAAAATCATCACGGGCGCGCCATTTGATGAGAGCGGCGAAGACAGTGCGATCTGGGCCGATGCGACAGCCAAGATCGCTAATCTGCTGGAGCAGGGTGAGATCGACCAGGCCAAGGCCGATCAGCTGACCGCCGACATTCGCACCGCGCTGGTCGAAGAATGGCAACCGGCTTATGAGCGCCTGATTGCCTGGCAGGAAGAAGACCGCGTCAACGCGACGGACGAAGCGCAGGGCGTCAGCGCACTGCCAAATGGTATCGCCTATTACAATGAGCGTCTCGCCAACCAGACCACGACCAATCTGACCGCAGACGAAATCCACGACATTGGCCTTGCCGAAGTCGCGCGCATTCGCGGCGAGATGGAAACCATCAAGGACGAGTTCGGGTTCGAAGGCACGCTGCCGGAATTCTTCGCTTATTTGCGCGACACCAAGGATGATGAGCGCCTTTATTATCCGAACACCGATGAAGGTCGTCAGGGCTATATCGATGATGCGACTGCCGCCATCGATGGCATCAAGGCCGTCCTGCCGGACTATTTCGGGATCCTGCCAAAAGCCGACATGGTGGTGAAACGGGTTGAGCCGTTCCGCGAACAGGCCGGCGCGGCGCAACACTATTTCCCGTCGACACCGGATGGCTCGCGCCCGGGCGTCTATTACGCCCACCTGCTCGATATGAAGCAGATGCCGAAGCGCGAGCTTGAAGTGATTGCGTATCACGAGGGCCTGCCGGGCCACCATATGCAGATCGCCATCCAACAAGAGCTTGAAGGTGTACCAACCTTCCGCACCCAGGCTGGCTTCACCGCTTATAGCGAAGGCTGGGGCCTCTATTCGGAATGGCTGTCCAGCGAAATGCCGGGTACATTCGAGGATCCTTTATCAGACTTTGGCCGCCTCGGCTCCGAAATCTGGCGTGCTGTGCGTCTGGTGGTCGATACAGGCCTGCATTCAAAGGGCTGGACCGAGCAACAGGCGGTCGACTATTTCCTCGCCAATACGGCCGCACCTGAAGGTCAGGCCCGCTCGGAAGTCCGTCGCTATATTGTCCTGCCGGGCCAGGCGACCAGCTACAAGATCGGCATGCTGAAAATCCAGGAACTGCGTCGCAAAGCCGAAGCCGAACTGGGCGATGATTTCGACATCCGCGCCTTCCACGACACCATCCTCGGCGGCGGCGCCATGCCGCTCGCGATCCTGGAGCGCCGTGTCGACGAGTGGATTGCCGACGTCAAAGCGGGCTGATTGCAATCGAGTGTGGGGCCTTACCGCCCCACATTTTCCAGCTGGTTGAGCGCTTCTTGCATATGTTCGACGAACAGGCGGGCCTTGCCGCGCAGTTTGCCGCCGGTCCAGACGACCGATAGCGGCAGGTCGGCGCCGCGCCATTCCGGCATCACGCGAACCAGCTCGCCAGCCTTTACATGTGGGCAGACCAGCCAGTCCGGCCCGATGAAAATGCCGAGCCCGTCTACGGCGCCTTGCAGCAAGGTGTCGCCCGATGAGCCTCGGAACCGCCCATCCATCATGATCCGGTGCTCTTCGCCGGTCTCTGAGTGTTTCAGGGTCCATTGTTGTCCTTGCAGGGACTGACGGAAGACCAGTCCTTGATGGTCCTTCAGGCTTTCCGGACAGACCGGAGCGCCGTAGCGCTCGATATAGGAAGGCGCGGCCCAGATGCCGCGATAGGCGACCAGCAGGCGTTTCGCCATCAGCGCACTGTCGCTCAATTCGCCGAGACGGAAGGCAACATCAACGCCCTCTGTGACGAGGTCGGTATAGGTATCGTCAGTCATGAGATCCATGCGGACATGCGGATACTTGTCGAGGAAACCGGCTATGGCCGGTGTCAGGACCAGTTTCGAGAAGGAGTGCGGTGCGCTCACACGCAACATGCCGACCGGCTCCTGGTCGAGGCCGCGGGCTTCGGCCTCAGCCTCTTCGAATTCGGCCAGGATGTCCTGGGCACGGCCATAAAAACGCTGGCCCGCTTCGGTCAGCGACAAGGCGCGTGTCGTGCGGTGAAACAGCTCAGCGCCAAGCCGGTGTTCCAGGTCCTGAATGCGCCGGGAAACGGTTGGCTGGCCGATCGACAGGTCGGCGGCGGCGCGCGAAAAACTGCCGGCATCTGCGACCCGCAGAAACAGTTTCATTGCATCAATACGGTCCAT
>SPJK01080689.1_pt1 | contig 12265 bp, 7 predicted proteins | sample 3741771 | NCBI WGS metagenome assembly SPJK01 (sample SAMN10925997, study PRJNA522277) | cold seep metagenome | isolation source: Elba SIP-enriched marine methane seep metagenome, extraction at timepoint T2 | place: Italy: coast of Elba, Mediterranean Sea | reverse complement strand
TGCCCGTAGGGGCCAAGGAAGCATCAAGCTGAGCAGCACCAAGCTGCTCATCACTACCAAGCTGGTGGCGGAAAAGCGCAGGATAAGCTGGCCTTTGGTTGCGGTCAGGCCCACCACCAAGCCTACAAAAAGCAGGTTCGCCAAAGGGCTCGCGAATTTATTGATGATCGGGGCCCAAACCGGGCGAAGCCGCTGAATAACTATCCCGGTGAGAAAAGGAAGCAGCTGAAAGAGGAGCACCGTGGTGACCAGAGGGCCAAGATTGAGGCGACCCTCCAAGCCATTGCCCAAAGATAGTTGTAGGAGTAACGGTGTTAGCGGCGCGAGTCCCAAAGTAAGTACTCCCAGTAGACTTACCGATAGTTCTAGATTGCCCTTGGCCCACCGAGTGAGCAGCGTGCCAGTCCCTCCGCCTGGAGCACAAGCAGCTAGGAGCAACCCAGCGCCAACGGAGGTAGGCAGGCCAAAGATATGAATAGCCCCCCAAGCGAGAAGGGGCAGGGCGATATAGTTGAGTAGGAGCACTATGGCGAGCCTGGGGCGAAAGCTCGCTAGCAGCCTCTTCAGGTTGAGAGCCAAACCTAGCGAGAGCATCAAAGATAGATTGAGTGCTTGGATCGCCAGGTCCTGCATACCTTTGCTGGTACTGGCTTTGGTGAGCTTTGGAAAGCCATGCGGGGAATTCCGCGGTGGGAGAGAACAACAGCCGTATTCTGTTGGATTGGTTTTCCGGCAGAGCTAGGACCGCTTCATTGACGCAGCTGTCCTGGAAACTAAATAGAAGTTGGGACTAGGACATGAAAGAAGCTCCATGAATCTATCTTTTTCTCTACCTCGCACCTTTGCTGTAGCTTGCTTAGTATGGGCTTCCGCCTGTGGCAGCGAGACTTCTCCTAATACCGACGCTGGAACTATTGATGCCACGATAGATTTAGGTACCTCCCTTCCAGACTCTGGTCTCCCCAGGCCCGATTCGGGTACTTCAGCCCCCGATGCCGGACAGCCTCCTCGCTTTTCCAGTGCGCAAATTGAACAGGTCCGCCAATTGGCGCAAAACTATGTTGGAACGCAGCCCGGTGGTCTGGCCGTAGGGGTGCGTAGTCGAGGCGATGATGTTTTGATGGAGGGGTTTGGCAAAGCCAATGCATCGGACGATGTCGAGACCGGCACCGTTTTTGAGGTGGGGTCGGTGACTAAACAGTTCACCGCATTTATCGTCTTACAGTTGGTGGAAGCCGGAAAGATCAGCCTGGACGAAAATATTCGTACCTATCTCCAAAACTATCCAGAGAGCAAAACTGCAGACGGCCAAAGTCACTCAATTACTGTCTCTCAGCTCATTGCTCATACATCTGGGCTTCCCAACTATACCGCCAATCGAGACTTTCTTAATCCTGGCTGGCAGCGGCCCTGGACCTCAGCAGAACTACTGGCGCTCTTTCAGGATATGCCCTTGGAATTTGCCCCGGGAAGCAACTGGGCCTATTCCAACTCCGGATACTTCCTCTTGGGCTTGATAATCGAAGAAGTCACTCAAAAGAGCTATGCAGAGGTCCTCGATGAAGCTCTTTTTGGCCCCTTGATGCTCTCTCAATCTAGTTTTTGCGATACTGACACCCGCTCCATTCCGAGGGCTCAAGGCTATCTGCAAGGACAGGAGATCGCTTCCACCCATATGTCTCAACCCAATGCTGCCGGCGCCATCTGCATGACGGTGAAGGACTCCTTAGATTGGATAGATTCCTTGCACCAGGGCGAGGTCGTGAGCGGAGCAGTAGATAGTTCATTCCCACTCAGCAGTGGGCTAAGCTCTTTCTACGGCTATGGTTTGGGCATTGGACGTATCGATTGGCGAGACACGGTAGGGCACGGCGGCAATATTGCTGGCTTCAGCGCTCAAAGCTCCTACTATCCTCAAGAAGAACTCAGTATCGTTCTTTTGACTAACCGCAATGGGGCCGAGCTGGTGGCGCTACAGGCGGCCATTACGCGGGCACTATTGGGCGAATATATGCATACACCACCAATGATGACCCTCAACGCCACTACCGCGGCAGCTTTGACTGGAAATTATGCGGGTCCGGGCGGTGGCGGGCTGCGCATTGAGTATCAAGAAGCCACTGGTTTGCAGATGCGTCCTCCGGGGGCTTTGGTGCCTACTCCGATGCAGCAGCTCAGTGACGATGATTTCTCGGTTCAGGGCTCAGGATTGCCGATACGTTTCGTCAAGGATGCACCAGCGAGGCTGCAGATCGAAACCAATGGCTTTATTATCGAATTTGTTCGCCAATAACTAGGCTCGATGCTCAGAAACTATCTCTAGGATAGCCTCTCCATACTTTTCCAGCTTCGAAGGTCCAATACCATTGATACTCGATAAACGATCTAAGGTCGTAGGTTGCTCGGTAGCGATGTCTACCAGCATTTGGTCGTGGGCCACCATAAAGGGCGGCTTTCCCAGGGTTCTTGCCTGAGCGGTGCGCCACTGGCGGAGGGCGCTGTAGACCGGTTGCTGCTGCTCTGACAGCTGATGGTCCTTTTTCTCGCCGCCAGATCTACTCTTTTTGCTGGGTTTTCGGGAGGGGCCGGCAAAGTCGATCTCCATCGCTTTTTGTCCCTTAAGGGCAGCCACACCTGCTTCGGTATAAGTAAGCTTTGGGAAACTATCTAAAGTCACCCGCGCTAGGTCGGCTCGCAACAAACTATTGAGCAGGGACTGCACATCCTCTTTGCTCCAACCCGCTAAAAGACCAAAGGTGCTCAGCTGATCGAGTTGGTTTTCGAGGATAGGTTTGGTTTTGGCGCCCAGCAGGACTTCGGCGACTTTGGTCCGGCCATATCGCCCACGCATGCGGGCGATGCAAGAAAGGGCCATCTGTGCCGCCTTCAGTATCTCGCCACTAGCTGCTTGTGGGGCGGGTTCTTGGCAGCGATCGCAAGTTCCACAGTCGGGCGTATCGAGATCGTGGCTAAAGTATTCCACCAGATACTTGCGGCGGCAGGAAGCACGATAAACATAGCCGAGCATACTTTGTAGCCGGTTCTGTTCAACCCGATTGCGGGCTTCTAACGCACTTTTTTCTACTCGCAGCTCGCCGGGCAAGACATAGAGCTGCTCACTTACCCAACTAATATTTCCTGCATGCTCCAAAGCGACAACGGCCGCCCGAGCGCCGATACCCAGGCGCTGCTCCGTTTGAAAGCAGAACTCATCGAAACTGAGCATTGGGTCTTTGGGTATGTATTCTTGAGCAAACTTCCAGGCGTCTTCAACCAAGGGCCAGGGTGGGCACAAAGAGAGCATGCGCTGGTTGGCGTAGCGGATGTCGACACTGTCGTAGAGAAGGATGCCCGCGGCAGGTAGTCCATCTCGACCCGCGCGACCCACTTCTTGATAGTAGGCCTCCGGCGCATTGGGGATATGATAATGCACCACCAAGCGAACATCCGCTTTGTCTACACCCATGCCGAAGGCACTTGTAGCAAGAATGAGGCGGCATTGATTAGTCTCAAATAGTTTCTGGATAGTTTTGCGCTGATCGGGGCTCATGCCCGCATGATAGTATTCGGCGGCAAAATTCTCTTCTCTAAGCTTGTGGCATAGCTCCTCGCAGCCTTTTCTAGAAGAGACATAAACGATAGCTGAACCCTCTTTTTCCATCCAAGTGCGTAGGGCGGAAACTATCTCCTTGAACTTGGCCGCTTTGCCACTGACGGAGCGGACTTCCAAGGCAAGATTGGGGCGGTCGAAGCCTTCTACGTGAACCTTGGGCTTTTCTAAGCCTAAGTTATTGAGAATATCTTCGATGACCTGGGGGGTAGCGGTGGCGGTGAGACCTACGAAATACTCCGGACTAAGTATCTGTAGGACCTCCTGCATCCGAGCATAGTCAGGACGAAAGTCGTGTCCCCATTGGGAGATACAATGGACTTCGTCGATTACGAACAAAGAGAGTTCTAGCTGCTGTAGACGCTTGAGAAAGAAGCGATGGCGAAAACGTTCGGGCGCTACATAGAGGAGTTTGAGTTCGCCTCGGCGCAGTTGGGTCTCGATAGTTTGCCGCTCTTCTTCGCTGCTATGACTGGTGAGGGCGGCGGCGGCGATACCTTTGTTCTGCAGTTGCTGTACTTGGTCGTGCATCAAGGCGATGAGCGGGGAGACCACCAAGGTCAGTCCGGGCAGAACCAGAGCCGGTAGTTGGTAACAAAGGCTTTTCCTGCGCCGGTGGGCATCACCGCCAGGGTTTGCTGACCGCTGAGGATACTTTGGATGATACCTTCTTGTCCGGGCCGGAACTGGGGATGGCCAAAGCGCTCTTGCAGCACCGAGGCGAGGGGCGCCGGACTCATCGGGGCAAGCTAACCACTATGGGCAGCTTCGCCAAGGCCTAGCTTTCACCAGCGAGGGCTTCCTTCTTCACCAAACAGGATGCTATCTGGGTAAACCTCGGTATCGATGCGGCCTCTGCGAGCTAATGGATTTCGCCACCTATTATGGCTGCTCGGGATAGTTGTTTGCGCTTGCAGCAATAGCTATCAGGTCGAGTTGCCCCAGTTGGCGCCGGGACATAGTTTCCAAAGTTATCTGATCGTGGTTCCTCGCTGGTCCTCAGGGCCTTTGGCCTATGCCCAGGCTCTCCATCCCGATGCGTTGCAGGTTACCGGCCTAAGCTTTCCTGCTTCGGCCTCTGAACAGGTGCAGATTCTCTTCTTCGAAGAGTCTTTGGCCCAGCTGAATCTCGAAGAAGGGCCCCTGGTCCTCTCTGACTTTCAGGGCATCCAAGCCGCCAATACCGAACCGTGTGTGCTTCGGGCCAGGGTGCACCAAGTCCTCGAAAACGGCCTCTGGCAGCCGGCGGCAGCCAATCAGCACCGCCACGTGGAATGGCTGCGCTGCCAGGTGAATGTGCGGCAGCGTAGTGATGACTGCTTTTTGGTCGAGAATGTGTCCCAAGTGACCCTTCCAGGGCTTGCCTCCTCACCTAGGAGCGGTTTGGCTCTTCCTGACGGTCGTCTGTTGATGTTGGCCGAAGACGGCAGTCTGCACATGGTGGATGAAGCTTCGAGTCAGGGCCTTGAGCGGGCCAATCGATGGTTTGCCGAGGCCAATTTGCCCCCCACCGCCCTCTGGCTCGATCACCAACAGCGTCTTTGGTTGGCCTTGGCCCCCGGACACATTGCCCTCATGGAGGAGGTGAGCATCGATGCCAAACCCACACTGGTACTCATCCCAACCACTACCACCACGCCACGAATGGTTTCTTTGAGCGGGGGACTAGATAGTCAGGGCCAGCTGGAAATCTTTGGTTTGAACGCCTGGTCCAAGGCGATGCATTTTTCCGCGGGCCGGGGGCCTCGCTATATAGATGTGCCTACTACGGATACGACCGGAAGCACCTCCAGAACTATCCGCTGGGTTGCACCAGGAAAAGCGGTGCTAAGTTCGGTCTATCCTTCGCCCTTTTGGTTGGAGGCCCAAGGACCAATGAGGCTACGCCCGGTCGCTTTGCCGCCTCATAATGGTCGCGGCCATCGTGATGCTTCGGGAGTGCATATCGCGGCCTCGGGTAAGATCTATCTGGGAGCGGAGTTGATCGGTCCCGCGGTAGACCAAGCCATCTATCGCCAAGAAGGCTCCGAGAGCTTTGTTCTGATGGAAGCAAAGCGCCGCTTTGGGCAAATACGCGCCATTACTAGTCTACAAGATGGAAGTATCTTAACCGCGGGGGCGTCGGGCGTTTTGCGGGGAGTTGGCTATCATCCCGAGTGCAGCATCAACGACGTCACCAGCGACCTTCCGGTGCTGGTTATTCCTCTTCTGGGAGATAGATTCGCATTTGCCACTCGGCAGCGGGGCGAGGGGATGGTTGGAGTGAGTTTTTACCGTTGGTATCGGCAGCCCAAAAACTGAAGAATTAGTTGGGACCGTGAACGTAGGCGGTATTGTAAAGGCGAACCAAACGGTCCATCTGCTCTTTGGGAAGCTCCGCAGGATACTCGCCAGTCTTGCGAATATGCAGTGCCAAGGTCTTGGCCAAGCTTTCGGCCACATCCCATATTTCCAGGTCGATCGCGTTGGCAATTCCTTCCAAAAGCTGATCGGCATAGTTGCTGGTGGTCTGGTTCATCTCACGCTCCTCGCCTACTCCATCGGAGCAACTGGCCCATTCTGAAGCGTTTCTAGATTATTTTCGAGGGCCACATCGGACGTGATTATGCGGCTATGTAGGTAACTATCTGAAGACTTCATACTTCCTCACCCCAAGGTATCTAATAAACTTCCTTTGGCGCGCAGGCCCTGCGCGGTGAGCTCCTCAAAAAGAACAACGAAGAATAGATTTGCTGTCCAAAAATCATACTGAAGCGCGACTCAGTCCGGGCCGAAAGTTATTCGCGGCTCCATTTTTCTTCTTAATCAGAGTTCAGTCCTCAAAAACAAGGCTGGATGGAAGAGAGCAGGGAGGGGATTTGGAGGGAGGCAAGAAGGGCCTAGAAACTATCTCTAGGCCCTCAAATACTACTATTCAGCGGCCATGCGGCGCAGCACAGTGTGCAGGATGCCACCGTTCCGATAGTACTCGACCTCGACGGGGGTATCGATGCGCACGGTGGCTTCGAACTCGACGGTCTTGTCGCCGCTCTTGGCTACGACTCTGACGGCGGACAAGGGCTGTACATCGTCGGTGATCTCGATGTCGTAGCTGAATTCACCGGTGAGGCCCAAGCTCTCCCGGCTTTCGCCTTTCTTGAATTGCAGTGGCAGTACGCCCATACCAACCAAGTTGGAGCGGTGGATGCGCTCGTAGCTTTCAGCGATTACGGCTTTGACACCCAAGAGGAAGGTTCCCTTGGCGGCCCAGTCACGGCTGGAGCCCATGCCGTAGTCCTTACCGGCCAAAACTACCAGCGAGACGCCGGCAGCTTTGTAGGCGACAGAAGCGTCGTAGATGAAGCACTGCTCGCCGTTCTTCACCGAACCATCTTCTGGGTTAGGACCGAAGTAAGTGGTGTAGCCACCCTCAGTTCCCGGTGCCAACTCATTGCGCAAGCGAATGTTGGCGAAGGTTCCGCGGGTCATGATGCGGTCATTACCGCGACGGCTGCCATAACTATTGAACATGGCACGAGCTACGCCCTTGGACTTGAGGAACTTACCACCGGGGGTGTCCTCACCAATGGCGCCGGCAGGGCTGATGTGGTCGGTGGTGACCGAGTCAGCCACGCGAACCAATACCCGAGCATCCTTGATAGGCGCGATGGGAGATACTTCCTTGCCCATGCCGACGAAGAATGGAGGCTCCTGTACGTAGGTGGAGTTTTCGTCCCAAGCGTAAACGTCCGCTTCGGTGACTTCCACGTCTTGCCACTCTTGGGGGCCCTTCATGTCGGAGTACTGCGTGATGAATTGTTCACGAGTCACGCACTCATCCATGATGGCGTTGATCTCTGCGCTGGTGGGCCAGATATCCTTGAGGAAGACATCGTTGCCGGAACTATCTTTGCCGATAGGCTCCTTGGTGAGATCGATGTCCACGGTACCCGCCAAGGCGTAAGCCACAACTAGGGGCGGCGAAGCCAAGTAAGAAGGCTGAACCTTGGGGTTCACGCGGCCTTCGAAGTTACGGTTACCAGAAAGTACCGCAGAAGCCGCCAAACCACCCTTATCGATAGCTTCGATGACTTCGGGAATCAAAGGACCGGAGTTACCAATACAAGTGGTGCAGCCATAACCTACGGTGTTGAAGCCGATGGCATCAAAGTCCGCGGTCAGGTTGGCCTTGTCGAGATAGTCGGTCACGACGCGAGAGCCAGGAGCTAAAGAAGTCTTCACCCAAGGTTTACGGTCGAGACCTTTTTCCCGGGCTTTGCGAGCGACCAAGCCTGCAGCTACCAACACGGAAGGGTTGGAAGTATTGGTGCAGGAAGTAATCGCGGCAATCACCACCGAACCATCAGTGAGGGTGTGGGTTTCGCCATTGAGGGTGCACTCTGCGGTGCGCACGGTCTCGTGGCCATAAACCTTCTCGCGATCGGTGTGCCATTGGGTCTGCATGCTATCCAGCAAGATCTTGTCTTGAGGACGCTTAGGACCGGAGAGGCAGGGCTTGACAGTGCCCATGTCTAGCTCAAGGGCGTCGGTGTATTCGATGGGCAGAGACTCATCACGCCAAAGGCCCTGCAACTTACAGTAAGCCTCAACAGCGCCACATTGCTCATCGCTACGACCGGTCTTCTTCATATAGTTGATGGTTTGCCCATCAATGGGGAAGAAGCCCATGGTGGCGCCGTATTCGGGAGCCATGTTGGCGATAGTTGCCCGGTCGGGCAGGCTGAGTTGGTCCAGACCAGGTCCGTAGAACTCTACGAACTTACCCACCACGCCGCGCTCGCGCAGCTGTTGGGTCACGGTGAGCACCAAGTCGGTGGCGGTAGCGCCTTCGGCCAACTCACCGGTGAGTTTGAAACCGATGACTTCAGGCAGAAGCATATAGATAGGTTGGCCCAGCATCACGGCCTCAGCCTCGATGCCGCCCACACCCCAGCCCAGAACGCCTAGGCCGTTGATCATGGTGGTGTGGGAGTCAGTACCTACCAAAGAGTCAGGATAGGCCACCTTCTTGCCGTCTACGTCCTTGGTGAGAACTGCAGAGGCTAGGTACTCCAGGTTCACCTGGTGCACGATGCCGGTGGCAGGAGGGACAGCGCGGAAGTTGTCGAAGTTCTGCTGACCCCACTTGAGGAACTCGTAGCGCTCCCGGTTGCGCTCAAAGTCGGTCTTATTGTTGATGCTGAGGGCTTCGTTGCTGCCAAAAGCGTCAACTTGGACCGAGTGGTCGATGACCAAGTCGCATTGAACCAGCGGGTTTACCTTCTTGACGTCTCCCCCAAGGCGCTGCATGGCGCTGCGCAGAGCAGCCAAGTCGACTACGGCGGGAACGCCGGTGAAGTCCTGCAGGACCACGCGGCCGGGCTTGAAAGGGATCTCAACTTCGCCAACATCTTTGGCGTTGTAGTTGGCGATTGCTTTGACGTGGTCTTCGGTGATGGCGAAGCCGTCCAAGTTACGCAGCACTGCCTCTAGCAGCACTTTGATGGAGTAGGGCAGCTTATCCACATGACCTACGCCTTTGTCCTTTAGGGCGTTAAGTTGGTAAGCGGTGAGCTCTCCGAGGGGCGATTCGATGGTGGTTACTGCACCAAATGGGTCTTTATTAGCCAATTTCCCTTCCTTCTTCCTGTGCGAGAATGCGCGCAAGCTACGCCCGGGCGAGGTGACATTCAAGCGAATGTGAAAAAGCTCCGGATTTGCACGGTATTGTGCGCAGATCTCGCAGCTCCTGGGCCAATCCTTGACACAAACGCGGGCCTTGCGGAGCCTGATGGAGATGGGTCGCTGGACACGCTTCGGTCTCTTAGGCGCAATGCTTCTATCCGCTTGCGCGGACAGCTCCGCGCCCCTACGCATCGATGTCCCCGTGGACCCGGCGGACCGGAGCCTTTTGACCATCCTCTGGGCCAATGACCAAAGCCCACGGCTTTTCGCCTACCCGCTCGAAAACGGAGTGCCCACCGAGAACCTGCAACTTCCCATCTCCCACAAAGATGAGTTTGAACTCAGTGCTTTGGTCTACCGTCGCGATTTGGCCAGTTTGGGGCTGCAGCCCGGCGAAGTCACTTTGGCCGAGGCAGAAGCACCCAGTAGCCCCCTGGAGCAGCCGGATGCCTTGTATCACAGCCAAGTAAGATCCTTTGCGCATCTGGGCTGGCAGAACTATTCCAAACTTACGGAAAGACAACGCAGCATCCGTTTGCCTAAGCAACTCTCTTGCGGAAACTATTCAGCGATAGTTCATGAGATAGACACCTCGAGAACTATCCCCGAAAACCATCGTGGAGCCATCAGTCCGGCGGTGGCGGTCCCGGTTTTTGAAGAGGGAACTATCTTTGACGACGCAGTGGTCGTCGGTTATCGGCACCACGGCTTCTATTTGGTGGAAACGGCCACGGTGAGCCACTTGGGCGCCGATGAGATTGTCAGCATCAAACTGCGCTCAGCGACCCGCATGAGTGGCTATAAGTATTGGCTGGCCCGAGAAGGCGACGGAAGTATTTGGGAAGCAACCTTAGACCGTCGAACTCTCAATCTAGCGGTGGGGCAAATAGGCTTTCTTAACGCCCATTATGAGTTTAAGTGGCTCGATAGTGCCCGCCCCCAAAATGACTATGTCTTTGCTTTGGGGCATGAATGGACCCGGCAAATTGGCATTCAAACGGGATACTTAGAGATCTATCCTCCGCCCAGCGCCAGCGCGGCCAGCGGGCAACTCTATTATTTCCAACAAGATACTTCCTCGGACGCTGAGTTTAATCGGGGCGCGGTGGCCCATGTCTCCCGGGATGAAGCCTGGGCAATGTGGCCCTATTGGAAGGAAGGCGTGCTTCATTACTATCAATCCCAAGCAGACAAGCTCGAAGTAGATACACCCACCGCCTTAGCTTATTTGCCCGGCTACGGGGCCTTGGTGGGCAACGCTGCTGGGGAACTGCTACGCTCCCAAAACGGTGAAGCTTTTGCAAAAGTAGATAGTTTAGCCAGCGGGCTTAGCTACCTTTCTTTACACGACTATTCCTTTATCGCGGCTACTCAAGATGGCTTGGTGCGGCGCTATTTGCCCGAACAGGAAGCATGCGAGCCTTTACCGGTGCCAGAAATGGAAGTTTATCGCAGTGTTTCTGTGGAGGACAGTATTGTCCTAGTGGGAAAACGCCGCGGAACCGAGAGAAATATTGTGGTCTGGTTGTCTCCGACAAAAAGCTAGGTCACAAAGGTTTGCATGAAGCAGATCGCCCTGATTTCCACTGGGGGAACCATCGAAAAAACCTATGATGCCTACTCCGGGGTATTGGCGAACCAGCTCAGCGTCTTAGATGTGATGCTTTCGTCCATGGAGTTGCGGGCGGTGGAGGTTCATCGCGTTTCTCTGATGAATAAAGACTCCTTGGATATGACCGAAGCCGACCATCAGCAGATCGCGGAAACTGCTCATTGGGCCGCTGGAGTCCGGGATGGCGTGGTGGTGGTGCACGGCACCGATAAACTTACCGTCAGCGGAGAGCAAATTCTCTCTCAAGGCGAGCCCAGAGTTCCCATCGTACTTACTGGTGCTATGCGTCCCTACGAATTACGCAGCACCGATGCCCTGCAAAACCTCACTGAGGCACTGCTTGCTGTGCAACTTCTAACTCCGGGAGTCTATTGCGTGATGCACAACCAGATCTTGCCCTTTCCTGGAGTTCATAAAGACAAAGAAAAGGGAACCTTTGTCAAAACTGTCTAGTAGTGTGAATTAAGACGGAAAGGCGACCCTGAATAATTCTAGGGCCGCCCAAGGATAGTTTAGCGAAGGAACTCAAGGCCCTTAAGACCTGAGACCATGTTGTAGCTGGTACGGGCCGTAGGGACGGCATTCTTCAAGGCGCACCAAGAAGAGCTACCATGGCGCCGAGGAATCCAAGTATAGGATCGGCAAGCGCTTTCGGCTCGACAAGTATTCTCACAAGTAATCGGTGAGGTGGTATAGAAGCTGCGGTAGTCGCTACCGTAGCGGTCGGTATTTGGTGGATCTTTAATCCAGCTGCTGATAGTTCCAAAGCGTAGATTCCACCCTGAAATCATTCCCGAAGTATTATATTTTCCGGGAATTGAGTTCTTGAGCCAGCAGCGGGCAGAACTGCTGCCGCTGGGAGGAACATAGGTAAAAGCTTTGCAGCGAGAGTCCGCTGCGCAACTGGCCTGACAATACTTAGGATCTGGATTCGCGGGTACAAAGTTGCGGAAGTCGCTGCCAGCACGGTTCGTATTAGTTTCCAAGCCCATCTTGATACCTGAGGTAGCCCCGCTCAAACGGGTGGGGACGCCCTCTGTCTCTTTGAGGTGGCAACGACCACTATAGAGGGTGTAGGAAGCGCAGCGCGCCTCTCGAGCGCAGGTTTGTTCACAGTTAGCAAGACTGGAGTTGAAGACACGATAGTCCGCGCCCCAGCGATCGGTGCTGTACTCGCGGGTGGGACGACGGTGTCCAGCAGAAGAACCAGACTGTTCAAAAAGTACCCGAGTGCTGGTTGCATGAACGCAAACAGTGCCGCTAAAGCGCCAAGTCCAGCAGCTACTGTCTACTGCACAGCTTTGCGCGCAGGCTTCAGCATTGGTTGGGGTGGGGGTGAAGTATCGGTTACCTCCGGAAAAGCTCATATTCTTCTTGAT
>SPJK01099035.1_pt1 | contig 12277 bp, 10 predicted proteins | sample 3741771 | NCBI WGS metagenome assembly SPJK01 (sample SAMN10925997, study PRJNA522277) | cold seep metagenome | isolation source: Elba SIP-enriched marine methane seep metagenome, extraction at timepoint T2 | place: Italy: coast of Elba, Mediterranean Sea | reverse complement strand
CCAATAGTGTGGCAAAATCCTCTCCCTTGTATGCCCTGCACCTTGAGCTATTCCAGAAGATGGCACAACAACCCTTCCGCAGCACGGAGCTGACCTCGGAAATGCTGTTGTATATTCCGGAATACCAGAACGACCCCATCTTTAATTATTATACATTCCAGAACCTGGAGAGGTGGCTTCAGGCAGCTGCGGTTCGGCAGCCATTGGCCCAAGTGATTCAAAGTCGATAAGGGGTAAACAAAAAAGTGCCTGACCCGAAGGTCAGACACCAAAGTAGTCTGTAATACCGTGCTTATTTGTATGGTCCCTAAATTCTTATATCGAGTTGGTCGATGTCGTACTTTAATCTTTTACAAATGTATACGCTCTTAGTGCCAGGCACTAATTGAATTTTCAAATAAGTTAATTGGTTAATTTTCGAGAAAAGCGGCTAGTTAGGGAAGAGCGTCGACAAATCTACATCCGTTTCCAGGTCCCAGTTGGCCCGTAGTTCATCTAATTCACGAACGCGAACACGTTCAGGCAAATACCCCCCATCGTAAGAACCTGGATCCCAACGTCCGTTAGCATTATCATCTTTGATCACTTCCAGGCGGTAGGCGCCGGGAGGAAGCGAATTGACCGCGTATTCCAACTTTGCGCCAGCCTGGAGGAAGAATGCCTCGATTAATTCATCACGGCTATTGAGGAGTCGAACAGCATAGGCTTGTTCTTCCTGTTCGGCAAGACTAAAACGTAGGAGTAGGTTGCCAAACTTCTTGCGTTGGTCCACTGCAAAGTTCGTTCGCATAGTGTCCCGGTTGCTTCGTCCCCAACTATCTTGAACACCGCCTTCCGGCGCTTCAAAACGGTAGGTTACTTCTTCCTTCCAGTTCGCTTTGACCTGAACGACTCTGGGGTCAAGAGAATCAATCGTCCATTGAAACGACTTGGGTACCAAAAGGCTATCTTCTAACAGGCGCACCAAATTGGTGTCGATCGCCTGTATTGGATGCGAAAACTGTAATCGCAGGGAACGCCCAGGGTTGTGCCTTGGTGCATTTAGGTTCGTAAGCATCCGGAGGCTGTCTAAGAAGCGGTCGGCATTTGCCACGGGGGCCCTGCGTAGTGGTAAGGTGTCGGTATAGGTCGTATCGGCAGCCAGTAGCAATGTCCAGGCTGCTTCCGATTGGTGCCACAAATGGAAGGTATCCCGCTCAAACGCACTTTGGACTGTTTGGTCGCCAACGTCAACATTTAGCCGATCGCCGGCAGCTTGATTATAGGTTAGTTTCACCTGGCCGACGACAGAGGTGTCAATACCTTGCCGTTGCAAGGGGAGCTGCTCTTGAAAGAGCCGTAATTGAATAGGTGGAACACTATCGGCACTTACTACGATTGGGTCCAGAAAGAAGCCTATCTGTTCATTCACTTGATTAAAGCGGTAATTGGCATCCGCATCTTGCAGGGCAAACACCTTGAAGGTGCCTCCTCTAACATTGGAGATCAAGAATTGTCCATTATCATCGGTTCGGCCGAAGTAGAAGGGGCGCTCTGTACGAACAACCGAATCCGCCAGGTTGTCATACAGCATGACCAGGGCTTCCTTTACTGGTTCGTCCGTATAAGCATCCACTACCTGGCCCTGTACTTCTAAGGAATCAATATATGGCCCGGTGGAAAACACAAAGCGCAGGTTTTCGGCGGGGTTGCTCTCGGTGAGGTCTTTTACGGCTTCGCCGAATTGGATCACATAGGTTACGTTGGATCGCAAGGAATCTATTTCACTGAGATCAACAATAACTGACCGTCCTTTTAACCGCACGGTATAACCTGTCAGTGGTGGAGAGATAATCACCTGCCCTCTTACATCTTGCAGCTTTACCCACTCGTCGAAGGTCAGTCGAATTTGCTCTGGATAGAAATTGGTTTGTAGATTCGGCGTTGATTTTTCCGGAACTATCTTCGGAGGCACTTCGTCACGAGGCCCACCATCAGGGGCGATAGGATTGGCGCAGGCCGCCCAAAACAAGATAGCCAGAAGAGCCAGGCCGAAGCCTATTCGCGGGAAGATCATTTTCATATGGGGAAATTCGCTGCCCTAAAGGTAAGCAGCTCTGTGGAAAGTTACCACCTGCAACTCCAGCCGACCTGTAAGTTGCCCATGTTAATCATCTCAGGCTGTTCTGCGGCCAAGACTCGGACATTTAGCCGCCCAACAGAAGGGAGTTCCATACCTACGCCAAACATCAGGCCAGCACGTGGCGCTAGCTGCGTAGCACCGAGACCTTGCAGTTCCGGTCGATCAAACCAGAAGCTCTGTTGCGGACGAGCCACATCGAAGCCAAAGAAGCCTCCTGCTTCAATAGAACAAAATTCGTTTAAACGCAAGCCGGCCATCAATGGAAATCCAGCCCGATAATGTCTTTCGAGTGTTAGGGCACCTGCGGAAGCAACATCGGTTTGGCGGCTGAATTGAAGGCCTAGGGAAAAATAAGCGCCTCCTTTTTCGTGCAGAATACGATCGCGCGTGAAGGATTTCACCAATCCATTGCCGCTGGTACAGTCTAGTGACATTTGCAACTGGCTGCATACCTGCTGACCAACAACTGGGCAGCGCACTAGCATGCACAAGCAAAATACACAAACTATTTTAGCAATGATGGGCATTATAACTTCCTGCTTTTTCGCTTTGCTTCGTATAAAACTGTGACCTTATGAATTGGTTCACGTCACAAAACCGAACAAAGGTAATACGTTCAATTTAAAGGACATATTACTAGACGGTGAAGATCTTCTAAAGTCACTGGAAAATGGAAGAGAAGTTCAACTATTGTCTGCCATTTTTCTATATTGACGCAAAATATACTGAATTTTATTCGATTAACCTTAAAATACCACTGACTATGTCATTACAGGACAAATATCGTCCAGTCTTATCTCTTGGTGAAGAATTAGGCATCCAGGAAGGCTTTGTAGAGGAGGCTGATGGCCGTTTACGCATTGGCGGCACAGCTAGCACGCAGTACCACAAAAACCTGATCTGGGACAAGATCAAGGAAATTGGTGGGGACTCGCCAAGTGATCTGGCAGCCGACATCAAGGTAGCAAACACAGAATACTATCATAAGCACACAGTATCTTCTGGTGAAACTCTTGGCAAAATTGCCAAGCAGTATTACGGTAAGGCAGGCGCCTATATGAAGATTTTCAATGCTAATACAGACATTCTGAAGAACCCAGATCTGATCCACCCAGATCAGGAGCTGGTGATTCCTCATCCAGATGCCTAAGGCATTCGTTGCTGAGACAACTCAGTAAGCAAAAGCCGTGGATCGTTAGCGCGATCCGCGGCTTTTTATTTTCATTGTATTACTTTGCTGTAACTACAAAGGCTATCCGTATCGTCTCTGTTTATCAAAACACCTCTTGCAAAATCAGGTGCGAGTGCACCTCGCCCATCCCTTCCATGTGCAGTCGATAATAAAGGATCAGGTGCTCCAGCAATAAGCGGCGCTGCTCTCGGGACAATTTGAGTTGGTGGCTATTGTCGTAGGTATAATCCATCAGCTCGAACAGATTCGCAGCCAGCTCTTCTGTAAGGTAATTCGGATGGTCCGGTGGCTGAGCAAGAAACGCTCCTTCTCGCAAATCAAATACGGGGGAGGCTTCCGCCCAATCGCTAGTTGGCGCAAAGCCTAGAAGCACACTAAGCTCCAATAAAAACACCAGGTGATAATTGGCAACCGGGTCGGTTGTAAGGTCAAGAAATTGGTAGCGATCGAAGAGGAACTGAAACAATCGAGAATTAGCTTCTCGTTCGCGGATAGCTTTGCGCGCCACCTCCGTCATAAACAAGCCAACGGCACCTTTCCGAACATCAAACGGGATAGATTGATAGATGGCGGCCGGCCGCACCTCTTTTAACCGATTCAAATCGCGGTCATCACGTTCATATGCGACAATGTCTACCAACGACATCACCTGTAGCATGTTTGCCTTCGTACGCGCTTTCGGGCTGCGCACGCCATTGATCACGTACTTACGCACCCCTTTCAACTCGGTATACAACTCTACAATGAGGCTCGTCTCACCGTATTTGTGTGTCCGAAAAACAATACCTCTCGTTTTTTGCAACATAATCTTAGCCTGCAACCTTAGTGGCCTCCGCAAAATAAAGATAGGAAGTATCGCAGCTTTCACCTCTTTTCTTCCTACAACTCCCCCTACATACCCGAATAGGTTTTGGGGTTACAGTTAGGGCTCCAAACATCGTTCACCGCATAAATTCCTTAGTTCATCGAATTTAACAAATATTTCACTGTATGAATCTTGCTATATCCCAGCAAACAGAATCATATTTGCAACATATAGAGGAACTAAAGTGCAACCTTTCCGGTTTTGTACTCGTCCTTTAGATAGAAATTACCCGATACACACCCGCCCCAAAACAAGAAAGAGATGAAAGCCTTAATCACCCGTGTAAGCTGTTGTATGCTTTTGTTGTTGGCTAGTTGGTCAGCACATGCCGGTTCACTAAGCGTGGCCGACGTTTCCTGCTTGGAAGAACAATTAACTACTGCTGCCTGGCAGCTCGACCCTTCCACTCAGTGGCAGTTTGAGGACGATGGTTTCGTCTTCCTGCTCAATCATGATGCTCGCCGTTATGAAATGGGCGAATGGGATTTACATCGCCAAGGCAATGCCACCTTGCTGACGATTTCATTCGGTCAAGAAGAAATGACTTATCAAATGGATGGCCGTTGTGGTCAGCCTTTCTTTCACTTGAGCTCTGAATTCGCCGGTGAGTTTGATCTAACGCAAACCAGCAAAAGCAATCAGTTGCTGAATTGGTTGCCTGGTGACTGGCAAGTAGGCTTTGCCCCCGGAGGGTTACAGTATAGTTTCCAGACCAATGGCCATTTCGAATGCATGAGCCAAACCGGCAATGCTTACCATGTTAACACTGGTCGTTGGACTATTGCTCGCGATGGAGAAACACTTGTATTGTATACCGCCCAAGGACAGATCCAAGTACTCTCGATCAAGCATTTACAGATGGACGAACTCGTGTTGTCGCCGATTATGGGCCACAATGAGATCGCTCCTGCTAAAGCCGGTGAAGACTGGTTCTTAAATAAGCTATAAGGCCTTTGGCCTGTTTTAAAAGTGTACAGATCTAAGGGTGTAAAGGTTCTAGCAACTTTTACACCCTTACACTTTCAGCCTTTACACATTTGTGCTACCAATCCCATTCTTCCCCCAGGTCTTCTGGTTTATAGGTTTGTTTAGTATGTGCCCGTTGTTTTTGCCGCTCAAGCACCAGGCGGGCAATGCCCACATTGGCCGGCTCCTTGGCAAAAGGAGACAAAGCAAATTGCACTTTTGCCTCATCTATATCCATTCGGTACATCAAGCTGAGTAACCACTCCATGCGATGCTGGATAAGCCAATCGACGTGATCTGCTAACATGCGAAACAATTCCTCTTCCGATACGCCATCTTCATGGAGTTCGATATCGAAATCGCGTTTAATCAGTTCAGCAGCTAGCTGAGTGGTATTTTTTCCCGGCATCGTAAAATCGTTTCATTCCTACCAGCAATATCCTAAAAAAAATACCAATATTAGCTGTGACGCGAAAGGCAGCTGAGCCTCACCCATACATTTATGAAACTCATTGCCTTCTATCATCACTGAGACTTAACCGGACACCCATGATCCAATCGCTACGCGAAGCATACAATAGCAACTTTGATCCAAATGCGCACCAAGCGCTTATCGATTATATTGCCGACACCTATGCCCACCGATCCCCCTTCCGCATTGCAGAAACCCCTTTATTTATCGGGAATGATTTGCGGGACAAGATCTTTCAGGCTTGTGAAGATATCGTGGATGTCGTAGCGTCCCCTGATTTCCTGAAGCGGTCTCAATCGGCCCTGCTTGCCGGGCAGATTGTACCCAATGAAACCTCCCACACTACTTTCCTTCAAATGGACTTTGGCTTGTGTCGGGATAAGGATGGTACCATTACACCGCAATTGATCGAAACCCAGGGCTTCCCGTCTCTTTACTTTTTTCAGGACGCAGTCGCTCGGGCTTATCGCAAGTTCTTTGACATTCCGGATGAATACCTACACTTATTTAATGGCCTGGATTCAGCTAGCTACAAGGAAAAACTACGAGAGATAATTGTAGGTGACCACGACCCAGAAAATGTGGTCATCCTTGAAGTTGAGCCTGAAAAGCAAGTAACGGCTATTGACTTTTACGTCGCCGAACGCTGGTTGGGTGTAAAGGCCGTTTGCGTGAGCAAAGTAATCAAAGAAAGGAACCAACTCTTTTATCGGAAAGATGGCCGAAAAATACGCATCGAGCGGATTTTCAACCGGGTCATCTTTGATGAACTCATTCGTCGTGATGACCTCCCTCGCCAATTCTATCTCACGCAGGAGGCCGATGTGGAGTGGATCGGGCACCCGAATTGGTTCTTCCGAATCAGTAAGCACACCTTGCCACTCATCGACAGTCCTTACTCGCCTCCTGCCTACCTGCTTAGCGAGCTGGATAACTGGCCTGAAGATCTTCACAATTACGTCCTCAAGCCCCTGTACTCCTTCGCCGGCACTGGTGTGATCATCAACATCAACCGCTTTGATCTGGATGCCATCGAAGATCGCGAGAATTTTATCCTCCAACGAAAAGTAGAATACGCGCCAGTCATCCCTACTCCAGATGTCGCCGCTAAGGCTGAGGTGCGCATGATGATGTTGTGGGAACGCGGTGCTGAACGGCCCTATTTAGTGAACAACTTAGTTCGCCTGAGTAAAGGTGCCATGGTAGGCGTTCGCTACAATAAAGATAAAGTTTGGGTAGGTGGCAGTGTTGGCTTTTTTGAGCCTTAAAAATTACTGCACAACTTGGGGTTGTTCCCACAAATACGTTTGGAGGGGCCCGTTATTATTGGCCACTATAACGATAGATTCTCCGTCTGCACGAGGCACTACTACTAAGCGACGAACGTCTTCTTGGGCCCAAAACCCCGATTGCAGATTGTTTGTTTCTCGAAGAGCTCCTTGGCCATCGTTAAGCAGCAAACAGCCTTTCCCCGCATCGATCCGCCCGGTTTCTACTTCTATTCCGTAATCATTGCCCGCTAGCAGAACATCTACCGCTCCATCGCCATTCCAGTCAGCACAAGCGAAAGCGCGTACCGCAGCGTCCTGAGCAACCCTTGGGAATGCAATAAAGACAAACTGCCCACCATCATTGCGAAACCAACCTGAATTCAACTGGTTCATTTCGAAATGAATCGCCCCATCCAAGGCAGCGCTAGAGAACACATCAGATAGCTTCGCTGCCGCATAGCTACTGTACTGAACGAATCGTTTTTTTACTTGTGGCAATTCGTGGATTAATGCATCACGCTGTGCTAAAGGAAACACCTGGCCTTCATCCGACCAAGTAATGATTGGTTCGATCTTCCCATTGTCATCAAAGTCTTTCCCGTAAATAGCTATTGGTGCTTGATGACGAGAATTTAAGCCGTGGTTGCCTGCGAGAATATCCAGGTCACCGTCCTGATCCAAGTCGGCCAGTTCTACGGTATGCCACCAACCCGTGTGTTCCGACAAGCCAATCTCAGCTGATTTTTTCACCCATTGATTGCCCACTCTATCAAAGATTTGCATGGCTTGCCATTCTACAGCTAGCAACAATTCCAATTCTGGGTCATCATCCAGGTTCCCCCATGTCATATCCCTTAGCATTCCAACATCGTGGAAATCTGGGGCAACTTCCATAGTGACATCTCGAAATTGGCCTCTATCATTTTGGAGGAAATAACTCGTTGGGCTGAGCGGATATGCACGCGGCACATGACTCCCCCCTATGACCAAATCAATATCACCATCACCATCGAAATCGTGAGGACTAACGCATGATCCACTGGTAAACAAAGGTGGCAAAGCCTATTGATCACGCTCAAACACACCTCTGCCGTTATTTAGATACAAGCGATCTTGATAGATTGAGGCCTTTGCTTGAGCATGATTGCCACCCGACACCACATAAAGGTCCTGGTCTCCGTCTGCATCTGCATCGAAGAATACAGCATCCACGTCTTCAAAAACTCGATTTTCTTCAAAGGCCGGCACATCATTTTGTACAAACCGCCCTGTTGTCTGTTGCAAGTAAAGTGCCGCTACCTGCCCGCTCGCTCCCCCGACATATACATCCATTAAACCATCCGAATTGACATCAGCAGTAGCCAAGGCTGGCCCATAGAGCGAAAGCCGATGCGGCAAGAGGCTGTTGGCGTCAAAATCATAGAAGTTATTCTCTACGTGCCGAAAATTGAGCCCACTATCCTCCCATTCTTCAAATAGGGATGCTCGGGCCAATTGCTCCTCTTTCCCTTCAAGGTCGGCCTCTCGGTGGCGAAGTAAAAGTCGCTGATCTGCCGGGACATTTTCCATCACTTGTCTTCGGTCATCCCACCATTGAATCTCCAGGCGATCTACAAGCGTTCGCTCACCCAAGCCAAAATGGATTAAGTGCTCTACCGAAGAAACAAAACCTCGAGTAGGTGTCAACTCCTGAATAAGTATGTCTTCTCCACAATGGATGACCACCTTTGCTCCGACTCCCTGCGTATTCTGCGTCGTGCCTTCTAATTCCACTTGCAAATAGTGGTTCGCTAATTGATCTGCTTGGTTTTGATAGATATAAACTGGATCATCCAGATTGACTACCACTAAATCCAAATCACCATCTCTATCAAAATCGGCAAAAGCTGCGCCATTTGAAAAGGTCTCTTGATCCAGCCCCCAATCTGCTGCCATATCCGTGAAACGGAGATCACCCGTATTCCGGAATAAGAAATTTCGTAATTGATTGGATGGGATTTTGCTAATCGCCTCTTCAAAACTCAAAGTTTGGCCCGCTATTTCAGGAAAAACATAGCTCGCAAAATCCATATCAGTGAAGTCCCGCCGATAGCCATTCGTAATAAAAATATCGCGCAAACCATCATTATCGTAGTCCATCATCAGCGGCGCCCAGCTCCAATCAGTAGCATGCACACCCGCTAGGCAAGCGATATCACTAAAAGTTTCATTTCCATTATTGAGTTGAAGGGTATTACGCATCAGCTGCAAGCCATAATCATACTTTTCAAGCAATTGCCAAAGGCTGTTTTCCATCATTACCTTCAGCTGCTTCTGCCGGGCGTTATGAGGAGGCATCATATCTAACACCATAATGTCTTGCAGGCCATCATTATTGACATCTGCAATATCTGACCCCATACTACTATTGGACGTATGCTTCAGATAGCGATTAATCTCATCAGTAAAGGTGCCATCGCCATTGTTAATGTACATAGCATCCGCCTCTATGAAATCGTTAGCCAGATAGATATCAGGAAACCCATCCTCATTGAAATCGCTGACGGTAGCACTCAAACCAAAAGCACGATTAAACAAACCTGCTTGCCCCGTAGCGTCGGTGAAGGTGCCATCGCCATTGTTTCGCAAAAGTCGGTCTGTTTCAATCGCATGTTCAGGAAAATTATTCTTGACCACTTGCCCATCTTCAAGCTTGGCGCGTATGTCATTGGACTGGTCAAATTCAAGCAAGTGATTGACTACGTACACATCAAGATCGCCATCCAGGTCGTAATCAAAGAAGTTGGCATTCGTAGTGGGAGCTTGTACGGTTAACCCATAAGCTTCGGCTTGCTCTGTAAAGGTGAGATCTCCATTATTAATAAAAAGGGCGTTCCGACAATCGGCGGGGCTTACTCCTGTCCGACATTGATAGATATCCAGCCAACCATCACCATTCACATCAACAATACTCACGCCACTTTTCACACCTTCTTCCGCCGCTACACCGGCAGAAAGCGTGATATCCTCGAATTCAAAATCCCCCTTATTGATATACAACTGATTGGCTCCTCTAATCGATACGAGGTACAGGTCGGGTAGGCCATCCCGGTTGAAATCGCCGATGCCTGCACCGGAGCCATTATAGATATAGGCAAAGTCAAAGATGTTGTATGTAGGGTCCTCCTCTAATTGATTGGTGAAATTGATTCCCGTCTCCTTAGCATCCAGTAACCGAAACAAGGGATCGTTCACATCGCTCGAGGACGTTTGACAAGAGGAGAGCAGCAACAAATAGCTATAAAAAATGTAATTGCGCATGATCATACGTTATCGAAGAGTTCGGCGAGGTAATGACTTGTCTAGACCATAGTCAAGCCGAGTATACGGATGACTATGGAGAGAAGTTACTCAGAAGTACGAATCAATTTTACCAGCGCAGCCAGAGAAACAACCGCCCAAGTACCCTCCAAAACCATGAAGGGTTGTGAGCCGATCAAGTAAGACGACCAAAACGCCAAAGATGAGCCAAGCAGGTTCACAAGAATATAGGGATACCCTTCTCTTTTGATCAGGCTAAAGGAATTCAAAAAGAAGGCTAACAAGATCATACCCACACCAGTGAAGCCAGCCCAGTCCGCAACTGTATAGCCCGTTGCCTTTTCTCCTTCAGTAGGTAGTTCACCTGATATGTTCTCCTTTCATTCCGGAAACAAACTGGCATCAAGCCCGGGAATTACCTGTAGGGCATTGCGATAGTACAATTTGGCCAAAATATCATCAGGCAAATCAAGGCCATACATACGCCAAAAGGCATGGTAACGCTTGTAGTAAGGGAAGTATTCATCCGCAGATTCCAGCACCCGGAAATAGGTAGCGTATTCACCAGGTCGATATGAATCCTTGCCGAATAGCACTCGATCCTGGTATTGCTCAAAGAAGCGATTGGCCATGCGTGGTTGACGGCCCAATTCGGCAATCACCGCCCCAATCTCCACGTACATATTCGGAATTTCATCCAATATCTCACCCAAGCGAACGAGATCGTTGGCATGCCAGGCCATGTGCGCACTAATGAATTTGGTATTGGAATGACGGCGAAATATATCAAAGGCTTCATCCATAATCGTCGCCCATGGGGCTGGATCATCAGCGCCACGTTGGCGGCGAGGACGTAGCTTTAATTCTAGCCAGCGCTCATTATTCTCGTCATGAGGCTCCCAGAATGAAGGGGGGTCTGCTGAGTGGATGAGTACAGGTATACCTAATTCACCACATTTAGCCCAGATCGGATCCAAACGAGGGTCGTTGATCGCAACCCGTACACCGCTGCTATCCGTGTGGAACATCCCCTGGCTCTTATATATCTTCAACCCACGTGCGCCGATGGATACATCGTATTCCAATTGGGCCAGGGTATTCTCCAACCAATCATCGGCATCGATTGATCTCAGTTCAATGTTCGTAAAACAAATGATCCGGTTCTGATAGCCCGAGCTATTGATGTTATCCATCATGCCTTTTAGTGCCTGCCCGCCGCGTCCACTTAAATTGACCACAACACCCATGTTCAAAGAATCCATTTGTCGGATAAGTACATCCAGGTCTTGCTCTCCCATCCGCCAATGGTGGCTATGCACATCAACAAAAGGGATGCTCGCACTCGACTGCGGGTGCTCCGGAACAACCAAGGTGGAGGGTGGATCATACATTTCCCAATCCATCCGTAAGGAAGAATCGATGGGTGTGCGTTGGCCATAGAGGGAAATTGAAGCAAATAGCAACACAAGGAGGGAGGTCTGACGAATCATTGTTCTGATAATTTGGACACCAAATGTACAAAGAAAGCAGTGCTTTGCTTCGATTTCGGCTACCTTTGCAGCCAACGCGCAAGCTACCGCATCATGGCCGAAGGAAGCGATTTTTTTCGCAAAGCAATCACCAGTGTCCTCAATCAAAGTGTCCGTTTATCCCCGGCGGTGGCCGGTCGGCTGGCTTTTCGCGTCCTGGCCACACCGCGCCGACGCAAACTTGTACCCGAGGAACATAACTTCTTATTAAATTCAAAGAAGGGCCGATTACGGATCGGGGAGCTGCGGATTCGCACTTATCGCTGGGCTGGGGAAGGTCCAAAAATTTTGCTAGCCCACGGCTGGGATAGCTCGACAGCTCGTTGGCAGCCGCTGGCACAACAACTCATCGATCTAGGCTATGACCTATATGCTCTAGATGCTCCTGGTCATGGTGGTTCTAAAGGGTCCATTTTTACCGTGGTGGATTATGCCCGTTGTATGCATCGGTATACGCAGCACATTCAACCCGACCTCATCATTGGTCATTCTGCCGGCGGGATGGCTGCCGTGTACCAGCTGACGCACGAAGCTGCTCCTCATATGCCCCAAGGGCTGGT
>SPJK01068176.1_pt1 | contig 12277 bp, 13 predicted proteins | sample 3741771 | NCBI WGS metagenome assembly SPJK01 (sample SAMN10925997, study PRJNA522277) | cold seep metagenome | isolation source: Elba SIP-enriched marine methane seep metagenome, extraction at timepoint T2 | place: Italy: coast of Elba, Mediterranean Sea | reverse complement strand
ACTCAGGGTTAATGCGGTTTGGTGAATAATCAACGCAACCTGAAAAAGAATTAAACTTTAGCTCTTTTACCAACGGTTTGCTTATTCATGTTTTAAACAAACTATGTTGCAACTTTTTATTCCGTAGCAGCAGCACCTGAATCACCTGAATTAGTTGAACTCGTGGGCGGCAAAGTTGCTGTAACCACCGGCTCGCCATTGCCACAATCAGGATGCCCAAAACCAGTAGAACTCACTCCTGTTTCTGGATCATTATAAATCAACTGGTCATTACCATCGGGACTTGGCCCAGCGGGCACATAATCCAATCCAGCAGCATTACGGATCCGCCAAGCTATATTATGATCCGCACAAGATGAATCGCCACTTACCCCAACAGCACCCAGCAGACTGCCTCCACTGTCATATAAGCCCAAACCACCCCCAAACACATTTACACCGCCGACCTTTTCACCCACTAACGGATCAGAAGCGGACCCGTAAGCTGACGAGGGACCTAGATACGCCACAGCGGTATTAACAGGATTACTGAACTGCAAACCAAACAAACTTCCGCCATTTTGAGTTGCCTGATGCAAGTTGGCTGTCGATAGCGCAAACCTCGGCAAACTGAATGCATTTGCAGTATTAGCCTTTTGAGCCGAAATCACCCGACTACCAGGCCATTGATCGCCACGCTCGTCTCCCGAACTGGCGACCGCGCAAACGACACCGTCTCTGTTGACGATAGTCGCCCACATGTGAAAACCAAAACCGCCATTGCTTTGCGCCTGCGCGTCCTTTAACAACCCCTCCAAAATGCCATGAATAGCAGCGCGAGATTCCGCATTCGGACAAATATCAACAACATCTTGCGCTAATACATTTGTCGAAGCGACACCCATAAGCGCAGAGATTAATACCGGCTTAATTATTTTTTTTATCTTCATTTACACCCTCCAAACAGGATTTCATTAATAGAACAATGGTCGGGCACAACATTGTTTTGCCCCCTCTTTGACCACTATCGTTATTGAATTTAGTCTACTATCAAAACCCTGTCAACAGTTCATTAATGAATAAAAAAGACAAGTCAAATGTTCAAGTTAATTCATGTACGTTCTTTAATGCACCGTCTTTTGCGACTCTTCATGCACAGCGAGAGCATGCCGCCAGGGATTTGGGACTTGCCAGTTAGCAGCATCGCTCAAGCGCAATAACTCGCCTATTATCTTATGAATTTCAGGAACCGACATCACCGAAATGACTTCAACGCTGTTTTTATCATCAAGCAGAATAAGCTTAACTTTTTGACTACGGGTAATCGCCAACTTTACCGAATTAACCAGGAATTCGGCCTCAAATATTCTTTCACGGGGCAATACATCTTGAACAATAGGTACTTGCTGCTGCGCAGCTTCATGCTCAAATTGCTGATAACGTTTTTTTTCGGTTTCCGCCACCCTATCCCCTGACAAAGCATCCGCCGAAACACCGCCCGTTTTTTCCAGCCACTCAGCCAATTGCGGCATCACAATCAATAATACGCGACGAGCAAACCAAACAGAAACCATTTGCTTTTCAGCACAATGACTTATCCACTGCAGTCTATCCTGAGCAGGGTCATATCGCAGCGAAACTGACTTCGAAATAAATTGCTTCACAAATTAACCGGCGACAATACTAAATTATTCAGCGGGCAATTCGTTCGCCAATGCCGTTTGATAAGCATTCCGCGCCGTTTTGGCAATGGCTAATTGCATGTTCAGACGCTGTATTTCCGCATCGGTATAACGTAAACTTTGTAATTGCGCCTTGGCGTTATCTGATAAATCAGCGACTTTATACTCTTTATCATTGAACTTAATTACAGCTTCTTGTTGTTCGCTCATTGCTTAACCTTTTTCATTGTAAAAAATCATTTCAACTCAAACTCAACTTAGCCATCGCCATCCGAACATATGTCCGCCGAAAACGACAAGCCATAGCCAATTAAATGGGTATCAATATAATAAACTCAACCCCATCACTAATAATTATCTCCCAGCTTTACGCTAATAATATCTTTTAAGCAAGCGCCTCGGCTGCTAAACTATACTTATCTCGCCAATTCAGCTGAGCTATGCATTATCATGGCCCCATAATATACATCCAATTAAAATCATTTCAGCAAAAACCCGACAAAGGAAAGCCTATCATCAATGAAACCCAAAATCCGCTCCCTACCTATATTCTTTACGGTTGTTATCAGCTTCATACTCTCGTTTTTTAAACATTTTTCGGTTTTGCTTTACCCGCTCAGCGGCATCATTTTTTATTTTTATCTACCTATCTTTTACGCCACATCCCGAATGAATATCATTCGCTATCAAGTGAACGGCGAGTACCCCCATATCCGCCTCTATTTAATGGAGCTGAGCATTTGGTTTGTCAGCACATGCTTTTTTTCCTTTATTCTGGCTCACTTTCTGGCGGATCTCTTTTTTGATCACCAAGCCGCCATTTATCATTTTTCATACTTTCTACTCACTGTAGGCGTCGTAGGCATTGCCGTTTCCGAATATTACGCCAACAAAAACAAAGCCGAATATGAATCTGCTAAAAAATTCTTTGAAATACAGGGCTTATTTTACGGTGCAGAAATCATTACCTTAATATTGATTGTATTAATGCTTCATCATTAAAATCAAATGATAAGCACCCAATCATAAAACAACACCCTTATGGTAAAGCCCGGCAACCGCTAATGCGGACGCCACCCCCAACATCAGCAATACTTTATTAAGAAGCTGACGCCGCCGAATCTTCGCCAAACGCTTTGCTTCCTGCTCCAACTGTTTCTGCTCAGCCCATTTTTGAGCCTGAACTTCTTCGTCCAATAACCGCTGATGATAAACCAATAAATCATCAATTTGCTCAACAAGCTCTTTGATCGATTTTTGTCGGGACAAGGAAGATAACGACAGCATCGTCAACAGCATTTTTTGCAGACTCTCAGGCAAACCATCAAAAACATCATTGTCGACAATTTTTTTATTTTTCCAACGCGGTAGAACGCCGGTAATCATTTCATACAAAATGACGCCTATCGAGAAAATATCCGTCCTTTTGGTTTTTTCTTCACTTCTTAATTTATACCAATTTTGCTCAACGCCTTCCCGGTAATGCTCATCCAACCCAAAGTCGGCCACTTTTGCCCGCCCATATTGATCAAATAAAATATTCGTTGGCCTTAAGTTGCCGTGAACAACTTGATGCTGATGCGCACAGACCACCCCCTGACAAACCTGGCGCATTATTTTCAGCGCCTCGCCCCATTCCAGCGGCACAATCATGCGATCTCTCAAAGAACCGCCGTTCATATACTCCAGCACAATAATAAACATGCGTTCGTTCTTGGAAGTACCGTAAATTTTCACGATATGCGGATGCGTCAACGCTTTGATCATATTGCTTTCATGCCACCCCTTACTCCACACCGGTCTTTTTTTAATGACCAATAACGACTGATCGCTACGATTCTGATACAAGTAAACTGCGCCATGCCGCTCTTCCTTGATAATATCCAACACAACAAACTTATTTTTTAACTTGGTCACGCCTTGTTCGGCGCGTTCTTTCTGAGCCTGATTAAGATGCGTTCCTTGCACGATTTTTAACAAGCCGTCTTTGACCTCATCCGCTGAAGTCGGCCTCAGCTTAGGATCCAGCCTTAAGCATTGTAAAATCAATTGATCCAAAGCTGGCTCTATACCACTTGCCAGCGTTGAAGGGCGAATTTCACCAGCCTGCGGCTTTTGGCCGGTACATAAGACGAACATCAAAACGCCCAATGAATAAATATCGCTTAACGGCGTTACATTATCCGCCGAAATACGCTGCTCCGGGGCCATATAAGCTAAAGTGCCGACTAGCGCCTCCTCCTTTCCTTGTTCAGCATGAGAACCGCAAAACCGGGCAATGCCGAAGTCCAGCACATGCGCATGACCTTCGTTATCGATCAAAATATTAGCGGGCTTGATATCCCTGTGTATTACACCGTTCCGATGCGCATACCCCAAAGCCTTACATACCTGAATTAAAATTTCCAGTTTGCGTTTATGGCTTAATTCGCCTTGCGCCGTTAATTTAGCCAAATCCATGCCTTGCAAATATTCCATGATGAAATAAGGCGTTTTGTCTTCCAATAACCCCCTATCGATAATATGGATAATATGCGGATGGTTTAAGCGGGCGATAATATAAGACTCTCGTTCAAACAACTGCAAAGCCATGGAATGATTTGTCAATTGCTGATGAATGACCTTAATCGCCACTTCTCTATTCAATGAATCCTGCGTCCCTTTATAAACAGTCGCCATCCCTCCAGAGCCAATGGTGTCTGTAATCGTGTATCCCGGAATGAGCATAGCTTTATTTAATTTCCATAAACCAATAACAGCTTTGAGTATAGTTCAATGAATTCATTTTCAACTTATTCATTAATTTTCATCAAAATGCCCTTGCATATTTTGAGAAATGGATTATCATAAATTACACTTATTTTTTAATTGTTTATAAAACAATACTAAAGCTAATTATAAGTTTGATTTAAGGAGCGGCCATGCTACACATATATAACCAATTCCCCATCTCCGAATCCACGCTCACCCAAACAAGCGCAGGCGACACGATTTTATTTACCGATAACGCAGTATATGCGCTACAACAATCGGAAACCGCGCGACGACTTATTCATAACACCCTAAAACATATCAATTTATGCGCCAGTAAAGCCGATTTACTGATGCGCAATATTGCGCTTAAAGATATTTTTAAAGAAGTGGCTATTATTGACGATGTTGAACCGGTTTTATTGACCGACGATAACCCTGCGGTAAAATCCTGGAACTAAGTAAGCTATTTGCTCAGAGAGACCTCCTCTTTCTCCTTCAAAACAGGGACGTTTGATTTTTTTCAGATTCAATGAACCTCTGCTGAACTCAAGCTAACGCCATGCCGCCATTCTTCCCTCCCATCAAACCGACTTTTTGCGGCACCACCACCCGAAAATTCCGCTCCCCCGGCAAAGGCGCAATATCAATCTTAACCCCGGTCATTTGCTCAATCACCGCAATATTTGTGAAACAATGCTCGGTCAAGCGCGTTGTCACAAACGAACCGCCGCCGCCCACCAACAAAGGCAATAATAATTGATCAGCTAAATGCTGACTGACCGGCGCGCCGCCGGACTGATACCGCCGCAATAAATCCACCGCGTTTTTCGCCACCCGCTCGGCGCCGACGCCCACAGAACCAATACAAGCCGTCACTTCACAAATGCGCTCATATTCCGCTTGCAACAAAACTATATTGCCCGCGCCTAATGAATCCACCTGTTTAGCGACCACATTGTCCGGATTCAAATCCAAGGACTTGATCAACTGCTTGCGTTCGCGCTCGACGACATGCTCAGGAATCTTGGCGCTCAAACAAAACCCTTTAATAAAAACTAAGCGCCCGCGATCTTCAATACGCCACTGTTGATAATGCTGCGGCGGCGTCAAGTTAATCCGCCAAGCGCCTGCGCCCACCGGATAAAAGCCGTAACGCTCTATGGCCATTTCATAACGCAATCCTTTCTGCATCAATACCGGCATGAAAGCCCGCTCAATGAAGTGATAACTGGGCGCCAATGGGTTATGAGTGCCGCCTTCCAGCACGATAGTTGACGACTTTCCAGATTGCATTAACGCTGGCAGCACCGTCTGCAACACCAGACAAGTGCTGCCAGCACTACCCACCGAAAACCGGTAATCGCCCGCCGCAATCACACCCGGCTCAAACAATAATTCCCGCGAGCCGATGGATGCGCCCTGCACCCGCCCATTGCACACTTGCCGAATGGCGTTCACGCAAGCCAGATGCTGACGCATCAAACCCGGCTTTTTACGCCCCTGTCGAATATGCCGAATACGCACCGCTTTCCCGATACAGGCCGCCAACGACAACGCGGTTCTGACAATTTGCCCGCCGCCTTCGCCCTGACTGCCGTCAATTTCAATCATTTTGCTATCCTTTTACGCAAACCACTTGCTTTAATGTATAAACAATTTCCACCAAATCCTGTTGCGCCGCCATCACCCGTTCAATCGGCTTGTAAGCGGCCGGGGTTTCATCAATCACCGACTGATCCTTTCGGCACTCCACCCCGCGAGTTGCTTCTTCATGCTCGGCCAGGCTGATTTTTTTCTTGGCGGCATTGCGCGACATCACTCTCCCCGCCCCATGACTACAGCTGCAAAAACTTTCCGCATTGCCAAGCCCCCTGACAATAAAAGACTTAGCGCCCATGCTGCCGGGAATAATGCCGAAATCGCCTAATCCGGCGCGCACTGCGCCTTTGCGCGTCAACAACACTTCTTGCCCGTAATGCAGTTCGCGAGTGACATAATTATGATGGCAATTCACCGCTTCCAATCGAGCGCTGAAATCCAGCTTCAAAGTCTGAGACAAGGCCGCCAACACTTTCCCCATCATCAATTCGCGATTGATTCGAGCAAACTGCTGCGCCCACTCTACCGCTTCCACATAATCATCGAAATATACCGAACCTTCCTGCAAATACCCCAAATCCCGATCCGGCAATTGAATCTGTAAACGCTCCATTTCTTTTTGCGCCAACTCGATAAAATAGCTGCCGATGCGATTGCCGACTCCGCGCGAACCGCTATGCAGCATCACCCACACCGCATCCTGCTCATCCAGACAAACCTCGATAAAGTGATTACCGGTTCCTAATGTGCCCAAGTGATGCAGATTATTGGTGTTTTTCAAGACCCCGTGTTTATCGCATAAGCGCTCAAAAACCGGATTCAACAAGCTCCAGCCGGCCTCAACATCCGCCGGAATTTCACCCCACGCGCCTTTATCGCGCTGTCTGCGGCGCAGGCGTTTGCTGCGTCCATGCGGTATCGCACGCTCTATGGCGGAGCGCACTTCAGATAAATGATCCGGCAATTGCTCGGCGCGAATTTCGGTTTTCACCGCCATCATGCCGCAACCAATGTCCACACCGACCGCTGCCGGAATAATCGCCCCCACAGTCGGCACCACGCTGCCGATGGTCGCGCCTTTACCCAAATGCACATCCGGCATCGCGGCAATCCAGCGATAAATAAACGGCAGCCGGGACAAATTAATTAACTGCTGCCTGGCTTGTTCTTCAAACGGTACGCCCCGAGTCCAGGATTTAATCGGTACGCCGCTTTCTACTTGTGTGACTTCATAAGCTTTCATAATCGTTTCCTTTCAATACATTTCCATTACCCATAAAGCAAAGCCTAGACCAACCTCAACAAAACACTCCTTATCCAATATTTTTCAATCACTTAAATAACAGCATCCAAATTTTATAAAAAATCTGCTACATTAATAGCTATCTAAAATAATAGTTAATTATCAAAATTGATATGAAAACCGTAGCCATCAGTCTGCTCGGCACTTCTTTGGATAATCGCGGCAAAGGCAATAAACGCTGGCAACGTTGGCGTCCGACCCTTTCGCTTTGCCAACATGAAGATTTATTGATCGACCGCCTGGAATTATTATTCCAACCGCAATACCAAGCGCTGGCGGATGAATTAAGTCGTGATATTCAAACGGTGTCCCCGGAAACCCGAGTCCGCCATCACCCTATTCAACAACCCGATCCATGGGATTTTGAAACCGTTTACGCCGAATTATTAGACTTCGCTCGCAGCTACCCCTTCAATCCCGAACAAGAGGATTATTTAACCCATATCACCACCGGTACGCATGTGGCGCAAATCTGCCTGTATTTATTGACCGAAGCTCATTATCTGCCGGGGCGCTTGGTTCAAACATCGCCGCCACAACCCAGAAAACCTTCACAAGGCCAATATCAAATCATTGATCTGGATTTATCCAAATACGACCAGATCGCCAGTCGCTTCGCGAAACAGCATAAACAAGATAAACAGTTTCTGAAAGGCGGCATCGCCACCCGCAACCCCGCATTCAATCAGCTCATCACGCAACTGGAAAAAGTCTCAATACGCTCCAAACACCCCATCTTATTGACCGGGCCTTCCGGCGCGGGCAAAACAGTCTTAGCCAAACGTATTTATCAGCTTAAAAAACTGCGCGGACAAATTCCAGGTAAATTGGTGGAAGTCAACTGCGCTACTCTGCGCGGCGATAACGCCATGTCAGCGCTGTTCGGCCATCACAAAGGCGCATTCACCGGCGCCCACGCACAGCGAAAAGGACTGTTAGCGGAAGCTGACAACGGGCTATTATTTTTAGATGAAATCGGTGAATTAGGATTAGATGAACAGGCCATGCTGTTGCGCGCCATTGAAGATAAAAGCTTTCTGGCCTTGGGCGCAGACCAGCCCAGCCACAGCAACTTCCAACTCATCGCAGGCGCCAATCGAGATTTATTTTCACAAGTTGAAATAGGCGAATTCCGCGAAGATTTACTATCGCGCATTAACCTCTGGACTTATCAACTGCCGTCACTGAAGCAACGGCTGGAAGACCTGGACGCCAATATTGACTATGAATTAGAAAAACAAGAACAACAAACCGGCAACCGCATTAATTTCACCCAAGCCGCTCGCCACCGCTATTTGCAATTCGCCCAATCCCCGCAAGCTGAATGGCGCTGTAATTTTCGCGATCTCAACGCCAGCATTACCCGCATGGCGACACTGGCCGACCAAGGCCGGATTAATGAAATGCTGGTTGAGGAAGAAATTCAGCGACTCCAGCTCAACTGGCGCAGCGCAGCTTCCAAGCAAGCCTCTATATCGACACAATGGCTATCCGAACCGATTGATTTATTTGAACGACAGCAATTGGATTTTGTCATCAATATATGTCGACAATCCAATTCAGCGGCTGAAGCCGGTCGCCGCTTATTTAATATCAGTCGCTTAGAAAAAAAATCTAATAACGACAGCCACAGAGTCAGCCAATTTTTAAATAAATATCAGTTGGACTTTAAACAAATAAAAAAATAAATTGAACCAAGAAGCCGCTAAGCAATAATTTGACAAAGAAAAAAAGCAACATATGATGAACCGTTTTTTCACAATTCATTTTCTGTAAAGCTTCCATATTTATGATGGAAACCTTCAGGCAAAAACAATCTTTGAATACCCATAGATATCGTATTATTCAACATGCATGCTAACGAACCCCGCCAAAATGCCCGCAGAAAAACCGAACGCCGACAAAACGAACGTAGAGTGGTCGCATTTTCGTTCGGCAGCAACGAATGGAGGGAAGAGATCCAGCAGCACTATTTATTGTGGCCCAAGCAAGATCGTCGTTCGCAAGAACGCAGAATGGAAGACCGTAGACGCAGCGCAAGACGTCTAGCCAATATCTGCACACACAAAAAACCAATACGCCCCCAACGTCTTGATGAAATTCTGACTGAAGACGAGAAACAAATGCTGAATGAGCTCAGTCGTTCAGATGATATCCTATAGCTATTCCGCCTTCTAACAAATCCATACTTTTCCGTTTTTTTCAACCTTCATAATCTTGTAAGACCTCTAGCCTATCCTATCGCCATGAAATACCGACTTTATTTTCAAGAGACGCTTTCCTAATAGCGAAAATGTATCGAGTCGAAAACTATTGATTTTAATGAGCAATTTGTTAATTTAAATTGCTATTGCTATTGCTAACAAATTTGGTATCATCGCCTTTTGATCTAAATCAAAAACAACTATGTCATCAGAACCTGTCTTAAACTCAAACACCGCCATTCAAATCAGCGTTCAATTTCAAGAAGTTTCAAACCTTGAAGAAAACAAATTAGCGAAAATTTTTAAATTATCCGCTAATCGCAGTCGGCAATATCAATTAGTTGAGGTTGAGGCCAATGCCGATATCATTATCACCGCCAACCCCGAACTAAAACCACAACAAGCCACGCCATTTGTCGTGATCGGTGCGCCGACTGAAGGCTCCAAAGCCATTGGCTTTATCAAACCGCCATTAATCAGCATCCGCGTTCTAAAAACTCTGGACGCACTCGAATTTGACGCCGCCGCCAATCAAGCGCTGCACCAAGATCCTGCGGAAACGCTGCAAGCTGATGGACTGCAAGCTTACAATGTTTTAGTGGTCGATGACAGCGTATTAATACATAAAGCCTTACAACTGGAATTAGAAAAAGCCGAATTCAACAGTCATATTGATTACGCGGAAAGCGGCGAAGAATGCTTGGCTAAAATCACCGACAAGCAATACGATCTGATTTTTTTAGATGTCATGATGCCGGGCATAGACGGCTATGATACCTGTGGTGAAATCCGCAAAAACGCCGCCTTTAAAAAAACCCCGGTGATCATGTTATCCGCCAGGACATCGCCACTGGATGAGGTTAAAGGCGTCATTGCCGGTTGCACCACCTATTTAACCAAGCCTATCAAACATGATGATTTTCAAAAGATGTTGCAGCGAATGGATAAGTGGCTAACTGAAAAACAGTAATTCACCTACCCCTTGCTCATTTCCTGTTATAGATAATAAAACAAAATAAGAGAAAACACTCGCATGAAAAAAGTATTAATTTGTGACGACTCGGAAACTGATTTGTTAAATCTGGCCGGTATTTTACAAACCGCCGGTTGCCAAGTTTTAAAAACCAACGACTCTAGCCAAATGATTTCCTTGGTCGAAGATAATCAACCCGACCTGGTTTTTCTGGATATCGTCATGCCGGAAAAAGACGGCTACGCTATTTGCCGCGAATTGACCAATAATGAAAAAACCAGCGCTGTACCCATCATTTTTGTCAGCAGCAAAGGCAAAAAAGCCGACCGCATGTGGGCGCAAATGCAAGGCGCTAAAAGCCTGGTGCAAAAACCCTATAGCGAAAATGATATTTTGGAGCAGTTAGCTGCTTTTTAACTGCTTTATTGTTAACACGCTTTATAAGCACCCAAGCACACATAGATTAACCCAGCCTTCGAATATAGTGATCAATATTTGAAATTCTGCATAACAAATTGAAATATAAGAATTAAAACTCATACCAAAACATGCCATGTAGTGTCATAATATTTATTTTTACATGTATATCAATTGGTTATGAAATTAAAATCGAAAGCTGGGTTAAGCCCGCTTCCTTGATAAACCAGTACCCGTCATTGAGAAACACTTGTTATCAATCAGATGACTGCACAAATCCATACTTTGAATAATTGCAACGCTCCCGCATCCGCCAACCCAGATCGTCACTACCGTTACGGCTTTCAAGTGGCGGAATACCGCTTTCTTATCCCTGAGCAATCCAGCGGCTCATTACTCGAATCTCCGCCGATATTTCCCTTGCCGAATACTGTTTCCTGGCTATTAGGCTTAGTCAATGATCGCGGCAACCTTGTCCCTGTTTATGACTTGGGCGCCATGTTGAATATGAATATCAGAGCGGGCAAAAAAATGGTGATGACAGTTGTGATCGAGGGAAAATCAATGGGGTTTCGCTGCGACGGCGGACTATCGGCGGACATTGCTGAATTAAAAGCCGCCCGACAACCGAATCTGCCTAAAGCGCTGGCGGAATTTACCTCAGCCATCTATCAAAACCAACACAACACCTTACTGGAGTTTGATTTTAAGCGGTGCTTAGAAACGTACATGAAATAACTTGAACATTTGACTTGTCTTTTTTCTCGTCTTCGGCGTTGCACAAACAGTTACATAGCCTGCTATGCGCCTGTTTGTGCGCCTTGAATACGAAAAAAAATTCTACGCCAAATGCCCAATTTATTTCATTCCCGTTCCTTACAACAACTCGAACAATCTATTTCCGCTTAAACTACACGCATTACCTCAAAGGAGATTGAATTATGAAAATGAAGCCTAAAATGCTTTTAGGTTCCGCCGCCATGTCGGTGGGCGCTGTACTCTTGACCACCATCGGTATCGTCTTGGTAGTCGGCAACCTGACCCGTTCATCATTAGAAGCGGAAGTGACCAACAGACTGATTTTGCAGCGCGATATGCAAAAAGACCAAATTGAGAACTACATGGCGGCGGTCAGCGCCGAAGTGACCGAGTCCGCCAATCTGGACGGCGTCTTTACCAAAGCGTTAATGGACTTTAAAAAACCATTTTTCAATTTCCAACGACAAACGCCTGGAAAAAAAGAAACCTACTATAGCAATGTTGCTGATTACTACACTCAGCAGTTTGAGACTCAATACAAACAGCGTAATGACAGTGAGCCGACTCCGGTCGCCAACGTTATGGCCAAGTTAAACGAAAACAGTTT
>SPJK01054064.1_pt1 | contig 12277 bp, 10 predicted proteins | sample 3741771 | NCBI WGS metagenome assembly SPJK01 (sample SAMN10925997, study PRJNA522277) | cold seep metagenome | isolation source: Elba SIP-enriched marine methane seep metagenome, extraction at timepoint T2 | place: Italy: coast of Elba, Mediterranean Sea | reverse complement strand
CGTGGACATCGTCTCGATCAACGGCGTGTGCCGATCCCAGAAGTGCACCCACAACAGATCGATGTACTCCGTCTGCAGACGGCGCAGCGAGTCCTCGACCTGATGGATGACCGCCTTGCGTCCTGCGCCGCCGCCGTTGGGGTCGTTGGGGTGCATGTTGCCGCAGAACTTGGTCGCGATGACCGTGCGATCGCGCCGCGATGGGTTGTCTTTGAAGTAGTCCCCAATGATCTTCTCGGAGTGCCCCTTGGTGTACGCGTTGGCGGTATCGAGGAAGTTGCCCCCGCGATCGAGGTACGCGCCGAGCACATCGAGCGATTCCTCGATGTTCGTCCCGACGACGCCCCAGTCATTGCCAAAGGTCATGGTCCCCAGGCAGAACGGCGAAACACGCAGCCCGGACTGGCCCAGCGTGCGGTATTCTGTGAGTGACATAGGATGCTCCTGATTTGGTTTCCTCGGGGAGATGGTAGACATGGTATTGAGGTGGACAAAGCTGACGGATGCGCGAGGCAGAAAGTGGAAGCTCTGTCCATTGAGAGCAGCCATGAAACGAACGGGACTCTCGCGAGCTGAGCTTGTCTTGCCGGGAGAAACCGTTCCGCTGCATCAGGCGGTGATTGTATGGGGGGCGAACTGGGTTGTATGCCTATTCGCATGGTTGAGTTATTTGGAGTATTCACTCGGCTTCGGATACGACTGGTTGTTCACCATGCCGGCAGCGGGATACATCCTCTTGGTTAGTGCTGTGAACATCTTTGGGATGGGGGTTTTCTTGCGCCGTACGAAATGGAATACAAAGTACAGCGTCATTGCAGCGATGACTCGAGCGGGGTGTTGCCCATCATGCGCATACCGAGTTTCAGATTGTGAACCCGAACCTGACGGGTGCACCGTCTGCCCCGAGTGCGGCGGGGCGTGGAGACTCGACGGATGAACATCAAGGACGATCGAGGTGTGACTCACTCGGGCGGCAAGAAGTTCGTTCGCTCAGCTCTCGCAATCAGGGACTTCGATCGCATGCGCATGGTCGAGAAGCGGATTGTGCAGAAAGCCCGAGTGAGCACAGCATTCTGGGAGATGTTGTGTTTGTTTGCAGTCTCAATCCCGTTTATTCTCGTTGGGCTCAACTCTCTCAGTCAGCATGGCTTCAGTCTATCTCTCGAATCAAACTTGTTTCAGGGAGTATTCGGCGTTCTCGGATTCCTGATTCTCGCCGCAGCGATTACTCGACCTCGCACACTCAATCGAGAGAGAATGAAACTCACCCGTGAACTCGAGATGTACAAAGCGCAGTTCCAAGGCGTCTGCCTCATCTGTGAGTACAACCTCGCGGGGCTGCAACCCGAATCCGACGGGTGCACCGTCTGCCCCGAGTGCGGCGGCGCGTGGCGGATTCAGGATCCGGAATCTTGAGCCTTGGATGACAACTGACGCAGGGCATCGAACGCCTGCATCGGGGTCATCTCTTCGAGCTTGATCTCGCGGAGTGAGTCGATCACGGGGTGCTGAATGAACTCGGTGAACAACCCCATCTGGGCGTTCGCCGACGCTTTGTTCGCAGCTTTCACCTGCTTGGTGTCCACGCGCCCCGCGTGCTCGACGCTGAGAGACTCCAGCACGGACTTGGCGCGCTGGGTGACCTGCTTGGGCACGCCCGCGAGCTGGGCGACATGGATGCCGTAGGACTGGTCGGCCCGCCCGGCGCGGATCGAGTGCAGGAACGCGATCTCCTGCTCGCCGTCTTCGCTTGTCCATTCGCGTACTGCGACATGCAGGTTCTTAACCTGGTCTTCGAGGCGCAATTCGAGCTCGGTGATCTCGTGGTAGTGGGTTGCAAAGAGCGTGCGGGGTTGGTGCTCAGCCAACCATTCCGAGATCGCCCACGCGAGCGAGAGCCCGTCGAGGGTGGAAGTGCCCCGCCCGATCTCGTCGAGGATGACGAGCGATCGCTCGTCAGCGTGGTTGAGGATGTTCGCGGTCTCGATCATCTCGACCATGAAGGTCGATTGCCCGCGATGCAGCGCGTCGTCCGCGCCGACGCGCGTGAAGATCCGCGTCGCGATCCCGATCGTTGCGCCCGCAGCGGGGACAAAGCTCCCCGATTGCGCGAGGACCACGAGCAGCGCGTTCTGTCGGATATAGGTACTCTTACCCGCCATGTTCGGCCCGGTGATCAGCGCGAGCGTCGCGGGGGAGTGGTCCTGGGCGAGCGTGCAATCGTTGGGCACAAAGTTGTGCCCGAGCGTCTCGTCGAGCACCGGGTGACGCCCCTGCACGATCTCGATCGTGGGGGTATCCACGATCTTCGGACGCACCCACCCGCGCTGCGACGCCTTGGTCGCGAACCCGAGCAGGCAATCGATCGTTGCGACGATGTCGGAGAATGTGCCCAGCGCTTCGAGATGGTTGCGCGATCGCTCGCACAATGCATCGAAGAGGATCCGCTCACGCTCGTTGGCGCGATCGCCCGCGGAGAGGACCTTCTCCTCGTACTCCTTGAGCTCGGGCGTGATGTACCGCTCGGCGTTTTTAAGGGTCTGCTTTCGGGTGAATACATCGGGGGCGCGTCGCGCCTGGGCTGCCGGGAGTTCGATGTAGAATCCGAAGACCTTGTTGTACCCGACCTTGAGCGAGGGGAGGTCGTGCTCCTCTGTGATCTTCTGTTGATAGGCGCTGAGCCAGGTCCCCGCATCGCGTTGGAGTCCTCGCGCCTCGTCGAGTTCCGGGTCGATCCCGTCGTTGATTAACCCGCCCTCGCGCAGGTGCGCTGGCGCGTCCTCGATGCAGCAGCGCGTGATTTCCTCACCGAGCGGGAGGACCTCGTCGCGGATCTGTTCCAATGCGTCGTGGTGAGGCTTGAGTGTTTCGCATCGCGCGATGGCATCCATAAGTTCCTGGATGAGCACGCTCGCGCCCCCGAGTGCCACCAGATCGCGAGGCGTTGCGCGCCCCAGCGCGATCCGGCCCGCGATCCGCGCCATGTCGCACATCGAACCGAGGACTTCGCTCAGGTCCTCGCGGAGTTCAGAACTCAGGGTCAACGACTCGACCGCATCCAGACGCGCATTGATTGCGTCCTTGTTTATCAACGGTGCTGACAACCAGTGGCGCACCAAGCGTTTGCCCATCGGTGTGTGCATCACACACCGCGTCCCGATCGGGCTTGCAAGAAACACCCCGGCTAAGGATCCCGCGAGCGATTGCTCACGGATCGTCTGCTCGATCTCCAGCGATCGCAGCGAAACCCGATCGATCAGGCAATGGTCCTCGCGATGGATCCGTGTCGGCGGACGCAGGTGCGCGAGCGATGCGTGCTGTTGCTCCGGGCTACGTTTCGCGCCCTCGTCGATCGCCTGGGTTTCGTTGAGATAGCGCAGCATCGCGCCCGCGGCATGCACGCTCGGGTCGGTTTTGTCGAGTCCCAGCCCCTCGATCGTGCCCAGCCGGTACTGATGCTCGATGGATTCGAGCGCTTCGGATTGTCCGAACTGCCAACCCGGACGGGGGGTGAGTGACGCGTTGATGCTCGAACCAAGATCAACGATCCGCTTGGGCGCGTCTTCCGAGATCGGGGATGCGAAGATGAGCTCCCGCACGCCCAATCGCCCGAGCTCGTCAGTGCATTGCTCGAGCGATCCATCGAAAAGCGAGAACGCGCCCGTGGAGAGTTCCACGATCGCGATCCCCGCGTGGTCCTCGTCGTGGATCACGATCGCGCCCATCGGGACGGATTGCTCGTCACGCAGCAGGGACTCGTCGACCAGCGTACCCGGCGTTACGACCTGGGTGACGCCGCGATCGACGACGCCCTTCGCGTCCTTGGGGTCTTGCAGTTGATCAACCACCGCGACCCGGTACCCCATCTCGATCGCGCGCGAGACATAGTTCGATTTCTGATGATGGGGGACCCCAGCGAGTGGGATGGCGCTCCCTCGGGTTGTGAGGGAGAGTCCCAGATCGCGTGAGAGGTTCTCCGCGTCCTCGCCGAAGAGCTCGTAGAAATCACCCATGCGGAAGAACAGGACGCAATCCGGGTGCCGGTCCTTGATCGAGCGCCATTGACGCATCGCGGGGGTGTCCCAGGGATCTTTCGCGGGTTTCTTCGATTTGGCGGGCTTCGTGCTCATTTGAGGGTGCGATTGTATCGAATGAGCGCACAAAAAACGCCCGCTATTGCGGGCATTTTTCGTTCTTTGTTGGGTAGCGAGATTACCCGTTGAGCGCGTCGGCGTAATCGTCGTACTGACGGAGCCCAACGAACTGGTCAGTCCGATCGCCGTTCTTAAAGACCATCACGGTAGGGATGGACGAGACGCCGAACTTCGCAGCCAACTGTGGGTGCTCGTCGATGTTGAGCTTCCCGACCTGGGCTTTGCCATCAAAGTCCTCAGCGAGCTTATCAATCGTTGGCCCAAGTGCCCGGCACGGCCCGCACCATGGTGCCCAGAAATCCACGAGTGTCGGGGATTCTGCGTTCACGAGCGTGTCAAAGTTGTCTTCGGTGATCTCAATAACGGATTGTGCAGACATGATGTTCTCCTTAAGTAGTCTGTATGTTCTACGGCCTTGGTTGTGGGAGAACAACTAGACAGCGTATTCTATTCCGGGTGTCTCTAGGAGTAGTTTTACAATCTTGAAATCGCACTCGATGGGGTCAGCGTCTTTGAGCAGGCACGTTCAAGGAGGATTTCCGCGATCTGGCGCGCGTGCATCGCGGGGAGGTTTGTACGAATCTGTCTTGCGGTACAGTTCGCGCCGCTTGCAATCATCGCAAGCATTGAAGATAGAGTTTCCGCATCATCAAGTTCCGCGCGGAGGCACAAATCTTTGAACAGGGAGGTTAACCGAAACAGATGATTCTGGGCAGCCTTGGCGGGTTCGGAATCAGGGTCCGGGAACTCCGCGACCGCTGCCTGGAACATGCACCCGCAAAACTCTTCAGACTCGTGCCATTGTGCCAGTGCATCAAAGATCCCAAGAATTTGCTCGTATGAGTCGTTGAGGTGAGAAACGGACTCGTTCAGCCGTCGGAGCATGTCATCGCTCGTGTTATTGAGCACCGCGACGATCAGCATGTCCTTAGAACCAAAGTTGTTATAGAGCGTCATCTTCGCGACGCTGGCTTCGTCCAGGATTCGATCGATTCCTGTTGTGTGGAAACCCTCGGATTCGAAGAGGCGTCGGGCACACGCAATCAGGTGATTTTTCTTGGAAGGTGGCATTGGAAGTCTCAAGTTTTTTGAAATCGGGTTGAAATAAACAGACAGGTTGGTCTATTCTATCGTGTGGAATCAACGCTCGCAAGAGCATTTCGCAGAAAATAAGCTCTGTTCAGCGATGAACACCGCCAAAAGGAAGACACAGCCATGGCACGCATTGAACCGACCAGTATCGAAAACGCACCCGAATCCACCAAGGGCACCCTCGAAGCCATCAATAGCAAGCTCGGACGCGTGCCGAACCTTCTGGCAACGCTGGGGAAGTCTCCCGCAGCACTCAACAGCTACGTCATGCAGAAGGACGCATTGGCAACTGGGTCTCTCGGGGACCAGGTCGGTGAATCGCTTGCACTCGCGATCGCGAACTTCTCCAAGTGCGGATACTGCGTCTCAGCGCACGATGCGATCGGCAAAATGGTTGGACTGAGCGACGAAGAGCGTGAGCTCAACCGAAACGGCAAGTCTTCGGATCCGAAGACACAAGCAGCAATCGATCTCGCACGCGACATCGTCAGCGGGCGAGGATTCATCAGCGATGTGACATTCGAAAATGCACGCGAGCACCTGAGCGAGTCCGAAGTCCTTGAGGTGATCACGATTACGACGTTCAACCTGTTCACGAACTACATGAACCACGCGATCGAAACGGAAAATGACTTCCCCGAAGTGGAACTCGTTGCATCTGCTACGGTTTGACGAGCGAAACCGGGTCTGACGATTTAATCGTCTGCCCGAACGAACACACGCCGGAGCGTACCCCTCTCCGCGCCGGCGTTGGCCGGGCCCCGGGTCCGGAGCCCGGCCAACCGAATACCGCTCGATCATCCTTGATGGTCGGGCAACAGGATCACCCCATTTCCTGCGCCACGCCGCCCGAGTGTTTCGGGCGGTGTGGTTTTTGTATGTCCTCAAACGTCTAGAGTCACGAACGATGAGTACAGATCAAGATCAGAAACCGATCGAAGGCGTTATGGTGATCGACAAACCCCTCGGGTTGTCGTCGATGCAGGTTTGCGCCATCGTGCGAGGGAAACTCAAGGCCGGCGGTGCACCCAAACGCGTCAAGGTTGGGCATGGGGGTACACTCGACCCCCTCGCGAGCGGGGTACTCGTCGTGCTCATGGGTAAAGCAACTAAGCGATGCGATCAGGTCATGGTCGGCGTCAAGGAATACGATACTACGGTCGATCTCTCCCGCCTCTCGAGTACGGATGATCTTGAAGGCGAGATGGAAGAGGTCCCTGTTACGACGATCCCGAATATCGAGGATGTGCGTGCAGCATGTGCCAAATGGACGGGGGATGTGATGCAGACACCCCCGGCATATTCCGCGATCAAGGTCAACGGACAACGCGCCTACGCGATGGCGCGACGCGGAGAGCAGATCGAACTTGAAGCGCGTCCGATTCGGATTGATGCGATCGAGGTGCTCTCTTATGAATGGCCGATGCTCGTTATCCGTGTGGTGTGCGGCAAAGGCACCTATATCCGCTCACTTGGGCGCGATATCGGCGCGGAGATGGGCGCAGGCGGGGTCTTGACGGCACTCCGGCGCACGCGCGTGGGTCGGTTTTCAATCGAGGATGCGCTGACACTCGAGCAGCTCCCGGATCCGATGGACCCATGGTCACTCGCGCTTGATCCGATGATGTTTGAAGGTGACGGGTGATTATCCGTTCTGGATGGGTTCCCATATCTCGGTGATGCCCTGTCCGTCGCAGATCCGTCGGGTTGCGAGATAGAGGAGTGTGCCGCTCGTGAAGAAGAGGGACACGAAGTATCCCGCGATGAGGATCTTGAGGACGCCTCGGAATGCCTGGATGATGTCGAAGGAGAGGGACTTGGTTGCGCCGAGTTCCCCTTGCCCTGTGAGGGCGCTTTCGGTTGCGAGGCTGAAGAAGTAGTTGAGGGACCAGTCCGTCATCTCTTGTGAGAGTCCGATGAGCATCGCGAATACGGTTGCGGCGATCGATCCAACGAGTGTGAGCAGGATCGCGTAGAGGAAGTACCGGATCGGGCGCCCCATCACATACGCGTAACAGCGCTGGATTGCGTCGAACGCATCGGTGCCTTCGATGCTCAGCGCGGGGACGATCATGGGGAGTGCGATCAGGTGGAGAATCATCACGATCGACGCGATCGCGCCGAAGATCAACGCGACGGGGTAGAGCAAGGCGCCGAAGAGATCGACAACGGGGAAGCTCAGCAGCTTTCCACCGATCGCGATGATGAACAGCAGCGCGGTCGCGAAGAGGATGGGCCCGATCGTTGCGCCCAAGAACTGGCGTGCGCGCTGGAGCGTGAACTGAACGGTTTCTTCGCGCGACGCGAATCGGCCCTGCGCGAACTCGAACGCAGCGGATCGTGAAATGGTCCCGCCGACGAGTGCGAGGACGAAGACCATCGGGATCCCGAGCATGAGCGCGAGCAGCGGGTTATGCATGACATTGTCACGCAGCGCGTAGATCGCGAGGACGATCTGATTCGCAAACGCGACAAAGTCGAGCGAGATGATCGCGTCGAGTATGCCCGCGAACCGTTCGGTGATCGAGGGTGTGAAAGCGTTGGTTTCGGATGGGTCGGGCGTCTCGCGGAGGGTGTTGTAGATGTTGAGGATCAGGGCGATCAGGAAGACCCCGGCGCACCCAGAGATGAGACGATTCGGGGAGATCGCGAGCGCGGGGGCGCGGAGGATACGCGGCCAGATCAGCTCGTCGATCAGGTCGGAGAGCATCACATCGGGTTCGCGAAGCGGTCGATGATTCCCGGGTTGGTTCGTCTGATTCGGCAGGTTCATGTCAGGATGGTACACGAATCTACTTGCCCCGGCGCATGATTGTGTCGATGATACAGTCATGATGAAGACTCTTGGACAATGGATCAGCCGAGCAATCGCGCTGGCGCTGCTCGGACCCTTGGCTGCTTCCGTTGCGGGGAGGCTCGTTGCGATCGATGGATCGAGCGAGCACACGATGCTGACCTCGGATGGGTTCGTGTCGGGGTTGATCGCGTTGTTGATCGTCGGCGCATTGACCCTCGTGTCCGGCGTAATCGGGAACGTCCTTGGTAATCGTCGCGAGGGTTTCCTCGCGATGGGGTTCGTCCTGGGGTGGGTCGCGTGGACAAGCGGACGGATCGGGCGGATCTATTTGCTCAACCCGGAACCGGGGACCGGGGTTATGCTGGCGTTTGAGGCGTTGGTGTTGTTGATCTTTGTGATCGCGACGGGCGTCGCGATGAGCCGTGCGCCGGAAGTGGATCCGATCTCGAGTTTCTCGCCCAAGCACCTGATGGGTTGGATCAAAGAGCGATCCATGCTCGGCGCGATGGGCGTCGCGCTCATCGTCGCGGGTGTGGTCTCGTTTGTGTTTGGATCGTACGACTTCCCGGGGCAGTCCTTGGGTGTCGGGTTCCTCGCGGGTGTGCTCGCAGGGGTCGCGGGGGCGCTTGCTGCGGCTTCACTTGCGGGTGAAGGTAATCACAAGGGAACACCCTATGCCCCGCTCATGATTGGGGTAATGTTCGCGGGTGTGATCTTCTCGTTGTTGACGATCGTCTACCCCGGGTTGGGCTCGATCGAGCAGATGGTGCTCAAAGGCGAGCTCCCCGGGTTCGTCGTCGTGTCACCCTCGGCGTGGATGTCGGGCGCTTTGCTCGGCGTGCCCATGGGGCACTCATGGGTCGAGCATTCCCACGCGAATGTGAAGAGCGCTGCGACGAGCAAGAACTAAGTGTTCGTGTTATCCGCCAGGCACGGTCCGGACAGGTGAGGGTGCGTTGATCTCAAGACGGTCACGAGTGAGATCCCATCGGATCGTTCTCGCGGATGTTGGCGCACTCCCATCGTTACGGTAGAGCGTAACGCGATTTTCGTCGAGTGCGCTTGCGAAGAGCGAATCCTCAATTGCGTCGTACTCCGCTCGATCACTCAGGAGTTCGGAACCAGCGTAGATGAATCGAACGTTACCGTCCGCGATCGCGGAACGGAGGGTGTTGGTGCTTGCTGCGGATTCGTCCTCGGCTGCGATGACGGATGTGTCAAAGTTCGCGACGAGAGAATCAGTCTGCAGCGTCGCGCGCTTGTTGGAGGTCAGGGACTTGTGATCAACCGCGACGTTGCCGTTGAACGTGCCTGTCCCGTTCGCGCGATCGAGGACCATGCGAGATTTCCAAGTGAATCGGGTGAGCCCTGATCCTTCGAGCGGGCGATCTTGTTTCGTATCTTGTTCCGCGTCGTCTTGCTGACGATCGAGGATGAGCAGCGTGCCTTCGCCGGGGACGGTGAGGGTCTGGTTGTCGTTGTTTGCGAGAATCTGTGCGCCCTCGAGATAGAGCACGCCGAGCGCGAGTTCGGGGTCTTCTGGGGAGTATGTGCGGGATTCGACACTCGCGGGCGCGGGTGTCTCACCCGGCTGGGCACGACCGTAGGCGCGGGCGCTGATGAGTTGACGCTCGGGCGTCTTGGCATTCGCGACGGGGTCATTCGTCGGCATGGGGGTCATGTTGATCGTCACACGATCCGCGTTGAGCGTGTCACGCGTCAGCGCGTCGGGGGTGGAGATCACGCGGACATCGCCCTTGCACTCAACAGTGCCCAGCGTGTCCTCGAAGAGCATGGAGCGCGACCAGCGGGCGTTGATTTGGCCTTTGAGTCCAGGGGTAGCGTTGGGGGTCTCGTTGACGGCGATATCGTGCTCGAAGGTGCCTGCGCCGAGGACCTCGATGCTGCGTCGTTTCGCGCGGAGGGTGATGTGTGGGCCTGCGATCGTTGATCCTGCTTGGGTGACTTGTGCCTGATCGCCCTTGAGGACGATGATCTCGTTGATGCCGTCGCCTTGGAGTTCGTCGGCCCGCGCAGTGGTGCGTGAGCTGTCGCGGTACATGACGCTTCCGATCGCGCGTGCGTCCTTGATCAGGGTCTTGCCGGTTGCGTCACGGACGAGATCGGCGTGCATGTCGTTTGAGCGGAGCATCTGATCGGGCGTGCGTCCCATCGAGGACCCAATCGAGGTCACCCGGACGGGGTGGGGCGGGGATGTGAGATCCGGATCGGGTTCAAAGTCGATCGTGACGGTTTTGCCCGTGAGTGTCTGCTTGTCCGCGCTCGCGATGACACCCTCCTCGAGCACGACCTGGGTGAGCGCAGCGGCGGGGGGGAGGTTGGGATCGAGCGTGGTGTTGATCACCCGAGCGCCGAGCGAGTTCCCGTTCTGTTCCGCAATCGCGGCACCCTCGAACCTGGTGCGTTCGAGTCGTTGCGTCAACGCGCCCGTGTCGTCGATCGCGAACTTGATCTGGGCGCGATCCTTCCAGCGGACAGACGCGATCTTGGCGGGGTCCGCGTCTTGGGTCATGATCGATCCGCGTTGACGCATGTCGATCTCGCCGGTGACGAGGTTGGCGCTGAGTGATTCGGCGAACAGGGTTCCTGTGCCTTGCACGCCGAGTTTGATGATCCCGGATTTTGTCTGTTCACCCTTGAGTGCTGCAACAGCTTGGGTTGCGTAATACGTGAGCTGCTTTGCTTGCCCGGTGAACCCGCGATCGGGTGCGTTCATCGAGATCCCGGAGTTGTCACCTGAGTTGAGGCGGAGCGCGAGCTGATCGTTCTCAAGCTCGGGTGGGAGATCGGAATCGATCGGGCGGACTCGCATCGGACCCGACCAGGTGATGATCAGGTCCTTGGGGTCCGATTGGATCGCTGTTGCGGTTGCGTTGGAGTTGCGAGGTTGGGAACTGGTGCCCGCATCGTTCGACTGGGGTTTCGGGGTTGTAGACGCGGAAGGCGATTCGGACTGAGCGAGTGCGATCCTGCGGATCGCGTCTTCGGGGATCTGCCCATCCACGAACGTGGCCCAGAGTTCCAAGGTGTCCGCAAGGACATGACCCGATCCCGCGAGCTCCGCGCGGACATCGGATTCCATCGCGACGCGGTAGTGTTGCGTTTCGGGAATCGCGACTGGGGGTGTCGATTGCGTGGTTTCGGTACTCGCGGTGATCTTCTTCGTCGGGGTCGTTGATTCGGGAGCTGAAGATCTAGGCGTGGTTGGTGAGGATTGCGGGGTGTTCTCGCTCAGTTGATCGGTGTGGAAGACGATCTGATCGCCTTGCATGACGTCGATGAGTTCGATCCGGTCCTTGAGGTTGTTGAAGATGACGGTCAGGTCGGTCCCTGAGAAGTCGATCTGATTGGACTCGATCTCAAAGTGCCCCGGCGAGCGCATGCGGAGGTATCGTCGCTCAAACTCGAGCGGCTGATGGAACCTTGCGATGAGGGTGGGGGATTGATCGTCCGTAGCGGGTTCACCCGGCGCGGGCGTGGAGTCGTACGCCCTGATGACGATGTTTCCCTCGAGGGTTCCCGATTCGGGCGCCTGGTTCGGGTCGGGCATGAGCATCGTCGCGGTATCCGCGTTGACACGGACGGCACGCCCGTCCTTGAGGTAGATCCAAGACTCGGGTTGATCGAGTCGGCGACGACCTTCGCCGATGGGCTCGAACCGATCGGCGCGGAGTGTCGATGAGACACGCGTCGGGTCGTTCTGATCGACGATTGTGACGAGCATCGCGCCGCCCGTCTGGGTCTGCTCGATGTCCGCGATTTCGTCTGGGTTCGGGAATGCGTCGTCCTGATCACTTGTGGGTGCAGGAGTTGCGAGCATCATCGAGACCACGATGACGGCGGTGAAGATCAGCGCGAGCACGCCGGCTGCGATGAGTCCGATGGATTTAATGGATAACCCGGTGGGCGAAGGCATGGGAGATTGTAGCGTTGGAGTCATCGGGAGCGGATGGGCGGCCTACAGTCCGACGCATGATGTACTCGCTTAATGTGAACTCGATCCGTTCCCTGATTACGAAACGGGGGAAGAGCGCGCTGAGCGTGCAGGACCTTCCCAAGTACACCCGCGATCAGCTCGATTTGCGGGCGCTCAATCTCTCAACGGACCTGCTCAAGGGTATGGGACGATCCGAGATTGCCCAGGTCCGTGACAACGGCGATAAGGTCGGGTGTACCTGTCTGATGCTCTCCGAGCCCGTTCCATTAGATATGG
>SPJK01011511.1_pt1 | contig 12289 bp, 9 predicted proteins | sample 3741771 | NCBI WGS metagenome assembly SPJK01 (sample SAMN10925997, study PRJNA522277) | cold seep metagenome | isolation source: Elba SIP-enriched marine methane seep metagenome, extraction at timepoint T2 | place: Italy: coast of Elba, Mediterranean Sea | reverse complement strand
ACTCGCCCGGCGGAGTGTTGTACTCGTGCCTTGAGATTTCGCAGGCGATTAAGTCCTCGTCGATTAAGAACACCGTCGCGTGGGTGAACGAGGAAGCCCACTCGGGCGGGGCGATCATCTCGATGGCGTGCAGGGAGATCGTGACGAACGATCCGTCGTCGTTTGGTGATGCGCTGATCGTGGTGCTTGGGCCGGGCAATATCCGTGCGTTGTCTCCGGATGAGCGGACGAAGATGCTGCCTCCGTTGATCACAGACGTGGTGGATTCGGCGCGACGCAACGGGTACGACGAGTATCTGGTGCAGGCGATCGTGACAGACGGGGTTGAGCTCTGGCAGGTTGAGGATATCGAGACGGGCGAGCGGTTCGCGATTAACGAATCGGAGTATCGGATGTTGTTCGACGGCGACCCTGTGCGTGGGCGCCCGATGCTCGTGCAGGTGACGGGGGGAACGCAAACATACACCAGGCCAATCCGTGCAGATGACCTTGAAGATGATGATGAGGAGACAGGTGATGAAAACCAAGACAAAGATGAAACTGGCATTGGTGATGATGAAGGTCTTCAACATCTTCCGGAAGACAAAGAAGAAACTCTGAATACGTATCGCCCGGCGAGCGAGACGCTCGGGGATGTGCAGCGGGAGATCGCGGACGAGGAGCGTGGGCTGCAGATGCTGCTCGGGGAGTCGGATCGGATGGTGATCCTGCCGGGTGATAAGGGCAAGTATCGGCTTGTGGGGTATCTGTGCGACGGGTCGTCGGCGATCGTGATGCGAACGCAGGACATGAAGGATTTTGGGTTCAGCACGCGCGTGGTGCGCGATGACGAGGAACTCAAGGCGTTCTTTGGTGCGGAGACGCTTGTCCGTGTGAACGAGAGCGTGTTTGAGAAACTGGTTCGGTTCCTGACGAGCATGCCGGTACGTTTTGTGTTGATCGCGGTGTTCCTGATCGCGGTGGGCGTGGAGATGCTGACGGGTGGGACGGGCATCGCGGGCGGTGTCGCGATCGGTGCGTTGGTGCTGCTGGTTGGGCCGGGCATGTTGCTCGGGCTCAACGGGTGGTGGGAAGTGATCGCGATTGTGGCGGGATTGATCAGCCTTGCGATCGAGATCTTTGTGGTGCCCGGGTTCGGGGTGTTCGGGGTTGTCGGGTTCCTGTTATTGTTCGGCGGGTTGATTGGGACGTTTGTGAGTGCGGGCGGTTCGATGTCTTCCCCGGCGACGCAGCAGCAGTTGATGACGGGTGCCGTGACGGTGATCCTGGCGTTTGTGACGGCGGGGATTGGTTGGTGGTTGATCGTGCGGAACGCGCAGAATCTCCCGTTGTTCGATCGGATGATTTTGGGTGGGGCGTCGGGTGTTGGTGGACAGCCTCAGAAATCGCTCTTGCATGCGATCACGATGGATGACGGTTCGATCCGAGTGGGCAGCGAAGGGGTGACGACGACGCCGTTGTATCCGATTGGGCAGGCGGACTTCGATGGGCAGATCGAGGACGTGTACTCGGCGTTCGGTTCGATCGAGCGTGGCGTGCGGGTTCGGGTGGTCTCGGCGACGAAGATGCGGATCGAGGTCGAGGCGATCAACGAACACGAATCAGCGGGCGGGAATGCCCCTTCGGAGACGGCGTGATGGAAACCGTGTTGTTGATCGGGATCGGGTTGCTTGGGCTTTCGCTGCTTTTGCTTGTGCTTGAGGCGTTTGTGCCTTCGGGCGGAATCTTGGGGGTCGGTGCGGTTGCGAGCGCGGTGTGCGGGATCGTGTTTCTGTTCCGGTACGACCCGATGTGGGGCGCGATCGGGATCCTGACGACGGTGGTGCTCGGGCCGGCAGCGTTTTTTTCGGCGGTGAAGATGCTTCCGAGTACCGCGATCGGGCGGAAGATGGTTGGGGATTCGGCGGAAGAGATTGCGATGGCGCGGGAGGAGCTCAATCGAGCGCATCGGCACGAGCGGGAAGCGTTGGTGAACAAGGAGGGCAGGGCGCTAACGGACATGCGTCCGAGCGGGGTCGTGGAGATCGAGGGTCGGCGTCACGACGCGATATCACGCGGCGGGTTGGTCGATCGCGGGCAGGCGGTACGAGTCATCAAGGTCGATGGGCTGACGATCGAGGTGCGTGGGCTGGGTTAAACGGGCACCAACGCGGTTGTGCGTGTATGATTGGGTGTGCGCCCTGCAGGGGTGTAGGGGACGAGCGTCGATAAGGAGTGTCGAATGAATAACCCACTGTTCTGGATCATCATCGTCGTTGCGGGCATCATCCTGCTTGGGGTGTTCGTGGTCTTGTTGACCTACTTCCAGCTCTGGTTCCAGGCGCTTCTCTCGCGGGCGCATGTGGGGCTGCTTTCGATTATCGCGATGCGATTCCGGAAGGTGAATCCGCAGGTGATTGTGATCAACAAGATCCGACTCGTAAAAGCGGGGATCGATCAGATCGGGACGGACGAGCTCGAGAACCATTACCTTGCGGGCGGGAATGTCAGTAATGTGGTCAGCGCGATCATCGCCGCAGCGAACGCGAACATTGATCTCGATTGGGGTATCGCGACGGCGATTGATCTCGCGGGCCGTGACATTCTAGACGCGGTGAATACCTCCGTGAACCCGAAGGTTATTGACTGTCCGAACCCGACGCTTGGTCGCCCGACGATCGACGCGGTCGCGAAGGACGGGATCCAACTCAAGGCGCGTGCACGCGTGACGGTTCGTACAAACCTGGCACGCTTGGTCGGTGGTGCGACGGAGGAAACCGTTGTCGCGCGTGTCGGTGAGGGGATTGTCTCGAGCATCGGTTCCGCGGAATCGCACAAGAAGGTGCTTGAGAATCCGGACGCGATCTCCAAGGCGGTGATTGGGCGTGGTCTGGACGCGGGCACGGCGTACGAAATCCTCTCGATCGATATCGCGGATGTTGATGTCGGTGACAACATCGGTGCGAAGCTCCAAGAAGACCAGGCGCAGGCGGACACCAAGGTTGCGCAGGCACTGGCTGAGAAACGGCGTGCGATGGCGGTTGCGCAGGAGCAGGAGTTCCGTGCGGAAGAGCAGAAGAACCGGGCGCTGGTGGTTCTCGCGGAGGCAGAAGTGCCCAAGGCGATGGCCGATGCGTTCCGATCGGGCAACATGGGCGTGATGGATTACTATCGGATGAAGAACATCAACGCGGATACGTCCATGCGGGACTCGATCTCGGGCGATTCCAAGTCGAGTTGATGACTTAAACTGGGTTGTACCCCCCGCTTCACTTTGTTAGAATCTGACGTGTGCCTGTTCTGGGCACACGTTTTTATATTTTGCAATGAGATGATGCGGGGATACATATGAGTCAGGGTGAGAAGATCTGCGTGCACTGCGGCAAGAGTTGTGCGGGGCAGTCACGCGTGAAGGATGCGAAGGGCAACTATGCGCACACGGGGTGTGTGCAGGAGCGTAAGGGTACTGGGAACGAGAGAACACGTAAGAAAGAGAAGCAGGTCGTGTCAGGGGCACCGCAGGATGCCGGCTCGATGGCCTCGATCCTTTCTGATATTGATGAATCGAACATGATCGGTGGCGAGCACTCCTGTCAGGGGTGCGGGTACCCGATGCCTGATGATGCGGCGATCTGCATGCATTGCGGGTTTAATCGCGAAACGGGAAAAGAGTACAGCACGCGTGTCGGCAAAGACCCATCGAAGAAGCGGAGCAAAACCGAGGGGGAATCCAAGCTTGCCGACATTGGTTCAGATATCGCATCGCTTGGGATGACGCCGATCTACCCGCTGATTGGTGCGTTTATCGGCGGTGCGATTGGTGCTGCGATCTGGGCAGGGCTCGCGTATTCCACGGGGTATGAGTTCCGATGGGGCGCGATCGTGGTCGGAATGCTTTGTGGGTACGGCGCTCGACTCGGCGGCGATGCCCAGACGACAGGCGGCGGTGCGATCGCGGGGCTCATGGCGGGGTGCATGGCGATCCTTGCGATTGGTGTGGGGAAGTATGTCGCGCTGAATCTGATCTTTGAGCGTGACTTTGGGGGGCACCCGTTCAAAGTCGAATCCGCGAGCGTGTATGACATGAGTGAGGAAGATGTCCTGGCGAACATGACATTCGAGTTGGTGCGCGGGAAGATCGATGCGGGCGAGTCGATCGAGTGGAGCGACTTAGCGCTTCCCATCGCTGTTGCGGAGTGGCCTGATGATTATCCGGAGTCGTTCCAGAATGAGGTCTTCGACGCTTGGGATGCGATGGACGAGCGGGACCAGCTCCGGTTCCGTCGCGATCTCTCGAATGAGTTCGGTTTGAACTCGTATCGTGATGTCGATGTTGATTGGGCGTTGCAGGTTCTTGCGGACGAGATCGTGATGGATCGTGCATCGATGGGGGAGCGTCTGGATTGGCCGAACCCGCATCTGTTTAATGAGGGCGCGTTCTGGCCTGATGATTACAACGAGGACATCTTGAATGAGGTGTATGCTCGGTGGGATGCGATGAGTGAGCAAGAACAAGAATCGAGGCGATACCAAACGTTGGATACGTATAATGAGGTGGCTGCGGAACTCAGTTCAATGCAGGGCGATTTCACGCTTCAGATTGTGATTGAGAGTTTCAAGCACCCGTTCCAGGTTGTGTTTGCGCTCTTCGCGATAGGGACGGCCTATTGGGTTGGCAACAGTGATACCTGATCAATCCTTGATCGTCACCTCGATATCCAATCGCACGGTCTGCGGCTGCATACATGCCTGATCGGAGCAGGGTTGGAACGAGATGCCCAGGACTGGATCGCCCTCCGAGGCCCCGATGCCCGGGGCTTTTTCGATGGCAACCTCGAAATCGAGGGTGCCGGTGTGGGCGTTGAACGCCCCCACTGACTCGACGCCGATGGGTTGTCCATCGGGGTAGTCGGCGTAGACGGCGATGCCTTGCCCGGAGATCAACCCTACGCGCATGGGGTAGAGCGATTTGGCGGCGTCGGAGTCTCCTGCGTTCGCGGCGGCGATGTGGTACCCGTCTTCGATCTGTAGGCGGATCTGGAACGTCGCGGGCGCGTCGTCGGACACGGTGATCTCGTCGGTGGAGACGAGGACGGAGACGGGTGACTTGGTGCGCTGCAGCGAGTCGGACCCGTCGTTTGTAGCGAAGTCGAGGAGCTCGTGGTACCGATCGCGGCGCGCGAGCATGGTGAGCAGGGCACGCGTGGAGTTGATCGTGCCCAGCGGGTGCTCGGCGAGGGTCGCGGAGATCGATTGCATGAGCTTCGCGGCACGCTGAGCGAAGCGGGGCTCGCCCGATCGGTGCGCGAGAGTGATGAGCGCGTGGAGCATGACGCCAGATGACCCGGGGGTAGCGCCGTCGTGGAGGGAGCGGGTGCGGACGAAGAGGTCCTTCGCGCCTTCGCGGGTATCGAAGTAGGTGCCCGATTCGTCCGCGAAGAGTCCGTGGGTCTCGTCGGCGAGGGTGATGATGTCCTCGAGCGGGAACTCGTCGTTGGTGGATGGGTTCGCGTTGAGGGCGAGCAGCGCATCGAGCAGGTGGGCGTGATCTTCGAGGAGGGTGGGGATCGCGCTGGTGCCGTTGCGGTGAGTGCGCAGGCGTGTGCCTGACTCGTCGCGCATGGTGTCGAGGATGAACCTAGCTGCGTTTCGGGCGGCGTTGATGTAGTCCTCGCGCTCGAAGACGCGCCCGGCTTCGACGAGCGCGGGGATGAGCATCGCGTTCCACGAAACGAGAACCTTGTCGTCGAGCGTGGGTTGTTTGCGCTGGGCGCGGTACTTGAGCAGCGTGGTGTTGATGGTGCCCAGGTGCTCAAAGAAGGTTGGCGCGTCGAGCTTGTGACGCTGGGCAAAGTCCTCGAACCGCGACGACAGGCGGAGCACGAATCGGCGGGGCTCGGACGGGTGGTGCGGGTCTTGGAAGTTGGGGGAGGCGTCGAGCCCATAGAGGTCGATCGCGAGCTTCAGCAGGTCGGGGTGCTCGGCGAGGGCTTCTTCGAACTCTTCGCGTGTCCAGAGGTAGTTGAGCCCTTCTTTGCCGTCCACCTCGGCGTCTTGGGCGGAGTAGAAGCCGCGGATGCCCGGATTGTCGGGGTCGGTCATCTCCGCGAGGCAGTAGTTGAGGGTTTGGCGTGCGACGCCGGCGTAGTAGTGATCGTCGAGCACCGCGGATGCACGGGTGTAGGTGCGTGCGAGCTGGGCGTTGTCGTAGAGCATCTTCTCGAAGTGCGGCACGGTCCAGAACTGATCGACGGAGTACCGATGGAACCCGCCGGCGATCTGGTCATGGATGCCGCCGGTGGCCATCGCGTCGAGGGTCTTCTTGAGTGCGAGATCAATCGCGGACTTGGTCGCGCTGTCGGCGACGGCGCGCATGTCGAGGAGGAACTCGAGGAATACGGGCTGGGGGAACTTGGGTGCGCCGGAGAACCCGCCGTTGGTCTGGTCGAGTCGCTGCAGCAAGGACGCGAGCGCTTTGATCAGGTAGGGCTCGCCCACAGGGACGGGGTTGGATGTCGCGCTGATCTGTTCCGCCACCGCATCCGCGAGGGTGTTGGATTGCTCGATTACTTCGTCGCGTCGTTCCTTCCATGCCTGGCTTAATCCTTGGAGCACATCGGGGAAGGACGGGCGGTTGTGCATGGATTCGGGGGGGAAATAGGTTCCGGCGTAGAACGGCTTGCGGGTGTCGGGGGTGAGGAAGACGGACATCGGCCAACCACCGCTGCCGGTGAAGGTGGTCGTGGCGGCCATGTAGATCTCGTCGAGATCGGGGCGTTCCTCGCGATCGACCTTGATGCACACGAACTTCTCGTTCATCAGGCGAGCGATGTCCACGGACTCGAACGACTCGCGCTCCATCACATGGCACCAGTAGCAGGTGGAGTAGCCGATCGAGAGGAACACGGGGAGGTTCCGCTCGCGGGCGATCTCGAATGCCTCGTCGGACCAGGGGTGCCAGTCGACGGGGTTGTGGGCGTGCTGGAGGAGGTAGGGGGAGGTCTCGTCAATGAGTCGGTTGGTGTGAGAAGGGGCGTCGGGCATTGGGGATGGTAGCGGCAGCGCACGAAGAAGCCGTGTCTGGTGCCGCGGCTTAAAGAGAGAAGCACATTGAATTCTGGTTCTTACCCCTGCGTGATGTACTCGCGGAGGGAGAGGACTTCGATGGTGAGGTCCTGGTTGGCGGCGGCGTTGAGGTCGCCGATGGAGATGAGCCCGTGGAGGGTTGTGGAGTCGCCCGGGTTGGTGATTGGGATGTGGCGGATGGCGCGTTTGGTCATGATCTCGCGTGCGTGCTCGAGCGGCGTGCTCGGGGAACAGGTGATCAGGTCCTTGGTCATGGTGTCGTGCACGAGGGTGACGGACGGGTCGAGTCGTTTGGTGACGACGCGGGTGAGGATGTCGCGTTCGGTGATGATGCCGGCGATGTGCCCGAGGGTGTCCGTGACGATGAGCGCACCGATGCGGTGGCGGTTCATGAGCTCCGCAGCATCGAGAACCGAGCGTCCCTGACCGATGGTGTAGACGGTGTGGTTGGGCTTTGCTTCGAGGAGTTGCGAAACGGTCGTCATGATCGATTCCTTTCGAGATCGACCAGCGGCCGCTTCCTGCAGTCTGTACTCCTGTCCGTTGTGTGGCCTGTGTGGAAGTGGACGATGATCTTGGACGGATTCAGTATGACAGGATTCGGGTCCGAACAAAAGAAAAAACCGCGTGAGAGCGGTTTGATGTCTTGGAATGCGGTTTCTGATTCACAATCTTCCAGGCCGAATCCCGGAATCTCGTAGCTTGGCATCAGCTGCGTGTGCGATACGCTCTGCGGAAGTTCTGATTATCGATTTATACGTGTATCGATTGAAGAAGAACAACGCGAGTGTGAATGCAGGGAAGAGAAGTACTGCCCAAAGTAGACCGCTCGATTCGAACACTGCGACTGAAGCGATGAAAGCGATCGCTACGGGCAGCAGGTTCAGGCCCCAGTTCACTGCTCTCTGTGCACGCGTTTGATTGGTGAGATCGATGCGAATGATGACGAAATCTGATGCCAGATAGCGCATCTTGGCTTTGTAAGAGGGTCTCAGCCAGAGCACCTGTGTATCAGAGATTCTGTTGATGATAAATGTAAACTCATCGTGTCCCTGTTCAACCTCAACGATCGCCGTGGCTGAGTATGGGAAGTCGTTCCTGATCAGCACACGATGTGTATGAGTTTCAAACACGCTTGCCTTAGATGCCGGCACGCTGGAGGCGTTCGATCTCGCCGTCTTCTTTCTCGACGAGGATGATGTCGGCTTCGTCGATGAAGAGCCCGTGGTCGATGACGCCGGGGATGTCGTTGAGTTCGGTGGCGAGCTGCGCAAGGTTTTCGTCGCCGCGGAGTGAGACATCGAGGACGAGGTTGCCGTTGTCGGTGATGAAGAGGCGTCCGTCCATGTCCTGACGAATGACGCCGTTGATGCCGATACGGCGGAGGGCGTTGCGGGTGGATACGAGCCCGAACGCCATGACGGCGATGGGGAGCGGCGTGCCCGCGCCGATCTGGGAGTCGGCGACCTTGTTCTCCGTCACCATGAACACGGTCCGCTTGGATGCCCAGCAGATGATGCGTTCGCGGGTCATCGCGCCGCGGGAGCCCTTCATCACTTGCATGTGACGATCGACGGCGTCGGCGCCGTCGATGAGGATGTCGAGCTCTTCGAGCATCGCGAAGTCCGTGATGCGGAGACCGAGCGAGCGGGCGAGGTCCTCGGCGTCATCGGATGCGGCAACGCACTCGATGTCGAGCCCTTCGTCCTTGACGCGTTCGGCCAGGGCAGCGATGCCGCGTGCGGCGGTGCGTCCTGCGCCGAGTCCGACTTTCATGCCGGACTGGACCATTTCGACCGCGGCGTTTGCGAGGGCGTCGGATTGGAGTCTTGGTTCACTCAAACTTGATCCCTTGTGCTAGAGCAAGTGTATCCCCGAAACCGATGGTGCAGGTCTGACGGCGCATGTAGGCCTTCCAGGCGTCGGAGCCGGATTCGCGGCCGCCCCCGGTGTCTTTCTCGCCGCCGAATGCGCCGCCGATCTCGGCACCCGAGGTGCCCAGGTTGACGTACGCGAGACCACAGTCGCTGCCCGCGCCCGATGGGTCGAGGAAGCGCTGGGCGCTGTTGGAGGAGCCGGTGAAGATCGCGGAGCTGAGGCCCTGATCGACGGAGTTTTGCATGTCGATCGCTTCCTCAAGGGTCTTGAAGGTAAAGACATAGAGGATGGGTGCGAAGGTTTCTTCGTGTGCGATCGGGAGCTCGTTGGAGTCGGGCACACGGATGATGGTGGGCTTGACGAAGTGCCCTCCCGCGAGTTCGCCGGGCATATCGGTGATGCGGGTGCCGCCGGTGAGGACGGTGCCCCCCTGCTCCTGTGCGGACTTGACGGCGTGCTCGTATGCCTGGACGGACTGCTCGTTGATGAGCGGGCCCATGAGGACGCCGTCTTCGAGGGGATCGCCGATCTTGACGGTCTCGTAGGCACGCACAAGCTTGTCGCAGAAATCATCCGCAATGGACTCGTGGATGATCAGGCGGCGGCTGGTGGTGCAGCGCTGACCGGCGGTGCCGACGGAGCCGAACACGGTGGACTTGAGCGCGAGATCGAGGTTTGCGTCCTCGGTGATGATGACGGCGTTGTTGCCGCCGAGTTCGAGGAGGCACTTGCCGAGGCGTTTCGCGACAGTCGCACCAACATGGCGACCCATGCGGCAGGACCCGGTCGCGGAGATCAATGGGTAGCGCTTGTCGTTGATCATGGATTCGCCGACGATGTCGTCGGTGCCGATGACATATTGGAAGATGTCCTCGTATCCCATCTCCGAGGCGACGCGCTGGGCGATCTCGTTGGTTGCGATACAAGTCAGCGGCGCCATGAGCGAGGGCTTCCAGACGCAGGTGTCGCCGCAGACCGCGGCGAGCATCGCGTTCCAACCCCACACGGCGTTGGGGAAGTTGAACGCGGTGATGATCCCGATCGGTCCGAGGGGGAGCCATTGCTCCTTCATCGCGTGCTCGGGGCGTTCGGAGGGCATGGTGATGCCGTACATCTGACGCGAAAGCCCGACGGCGAAGTCCGCGATGTCGATGGTTTCCTGAACCTCACCGATGCCTTCCGCTTTGATCTTGCCCATCTCGAGGGTTTCGAGGGACCCGAGTTCTTCGAGCACATCGCGGTAGGCGTTGCCGATGCGACGGACGAGCTCGCCGCGCTTTGGGCCGGGGATCTTGCGGAACGCCTTGAACGCCTCGGCGGCCTTTGCGGTGATGCGCTCGTAGTCCTCTTTGGAATCGAGCGTCACGCCGGCGATTGGCTTGCCGGTTGCGGGGTTCATGGAGAGGATGATGTTGTCTTTCTCGGGTGTCTCGTCGCCGCGGACATTGGTGATGACGCGTGGGTGATTGTCGAGGCCGAGTTTGGTGAGGAGTTCGTGGGTCATTGGGGAACCATATGCGTTGGGTTTGGGCTTGGGGTGTTCGGTGGATCGATTTCGGCGCATGCAAGCGTTTGCACACGAAGAATGATTTGTGGGGTATCGTGGAGGGGTGAAAACGGATGACGGAGTGACGAGTTCGGCACGTTGGAGGCCCACCCGGGTGGGGTGGCCGGTGTCACATGTGCTCGCGCTGGCGCCGCTCGATGTCTGGGTGCGGATGCTCGCGCGGGCGGACGGCGTGCGCCCGAAGTACTGGCCACGGTTGGCGTTTGTGTTGTTCACGAGCTTTGTGGGAACTGCTATCTCGATGCACGAACGGGTGCTCTGGCGTGTGTGGGGTTGGATCCCGATGAATCGGGCGCGTCTGGAGCAGTTCCGACCCGAAGTGATTGTCATCCTTGGGTATTACCGATCGGGGACGACGCATTTGCAGAATCTGCTCGCGTGCGACGAACGTGTTTTAACGCCGCGTTGGTATCAGTGTCTCGCGGGTCAGGGGTACTTGCTTGCGTGGTCTGTGATCCGGGTGATGTTGGTGCCTTTCCTTGGGCGCACGCGCCCGCAGGACGCCGTGGGGTTCGGCCCGGAATGGCCGGGGGAGGATGACTTCGCGCTCGCGACCTGGGGCGGGTGCTCATCGATCGCGGGTCGGCATGTCTTTCCGCAGAACCGGGAGCATTGGCAAGGGTGGCACGCGCTAGCGGGACTCAGCGAGCAGCAGCTCAATAAGTGGCGTGATCTGACCAAGCGGTTTGTATATAAGCTCACGCGTGGCGAGCAGCGGCGTGTGGTGGTGCTCAAATCCCCGAGTCATACGGCGCGGGTTGCGGAACTCGATCGGTTATTTGATGGACGCGTGCGCTTCGTGCATCTGGTGCGTGAGCCCGGCGCGGTGATCGACTCGAATGTCCGCATGTTCCACGCGCTGCGGAACCACGCGCTGCAGGAACTCCCCGATGTGCAGACGATCCGCGACGAGATCGTTGCGGAGTATGACGCGACGGAACGCAAGTGTGCAGCGGATCTCGGAGCGATCGACGAATCGCGCTGGGTTCGGGTGCGGTTCGATGATCTGCGGAACGATCCGATGGGCGTGCTTGGATCGGTGTATGCGGGGGTGGGTCAGGAGTTCGATGCGCGAGCGCAAGACACGGTACGTGCGTACCTCGGTTCGCTCGGGTCGTACCGCCATGAGAAAGAACCGATCGCGCTTGGCGAGGTTTCGCAGCATGAACGCGAAGTGCGTGACAAAATGCGTACCCGATATTTGCTCGATGCGCCCGCGCGTGAGTCTCGCGCATTGGCGTATCAGCCTCGGGCATCGGCGCGGGTTGTGCGAGGGATGCTCGGGGCGTGTGGGATCGCGATGGCGTGCTGGGGCGCGTGGGTGCTCGTGGTTGCGGGGTTGACGACGGCGGGGATGCAGATGCGGCTCGTTGCGCTCGTCTGGCCGATCGGGGCGCTGATCGGGATGGGCACTCGGCGCGTGAGCGGCGGGCGCGGCACCAAGACGCTCGGCGTCTGGTCTGGTGCGCTGACACTGATTGTCGTTGTCACGGTTCTCTTCCCGATCTCCGTGATCATCTGGAACTGGGCGAAGGACGATGGGTTCGATGCGTGGTTGTATCACAACTGGCGCAACGTGAGACAGGCACTGAGTGGGACATCGAGTATTGTGCTCGTCATTTTGGGCATGCTCAACGCGTATCGGCACGCGAGCGAAGACGGACCGATCGTGCCTGGACGCACAATTTAACTGAAACTGTGCCGTTTTTCGGCTAGTCTTTGGCATGCTCAAGCTGCTTTTGGTCTTTCTCGGGGGCGGGGTCGGCGCGTCGCTCAGGT